>JABAOH010006434.1_pt2 | contig 16880 bp, 15 predicted proteins | sample 7062181 | NCBI WGS metagenome assembly JABAOH01 (sample SAMN14538630, study PRJNA623070) | marine sediment metagenome | biome: marine biome [ENVO:00000428]; feature: marine pelagic biome [ENVO:01000023]; material: deep marine sediment [ENVO:00002113]; isolation source: pool of 5 deep marine... | reverse complement strand
CTGTGCAGCGGATGCTTTATACACCGTTGCATGGGTCGCAGATACATCGGCTGGCGTGCTGATTAGCATTAACGCCATACTGAACGTTATGGCTATTATCTTCTGTATTTTCTGCATGTTGTATTACCCTATTTCTTTCATAAGATTAGCCCATTAACCTAGAAGCGACCGACCCCTATAATTCCCGGTCAAGGAATGAGAGGACCCACATTTCTTGAACCTTTATTGCTCGAAACAGGGGATAAGCCCTTAGGTATTAATCCTGACGCATTAGTGCCTCATTTAACCAAAATAATTCTTCACCATCAGTGGCTAATTGATAATTATCCCAAACACCTACTTTCTTCATCACACTAGAAACATCGATATTGGTCTGTGCTAACGACCACCTGGGACTCAAATGTGTTAAATACAAAATACTATATTGATCGGTTGCTTTCTCAGCGACAAGTCTCTTATAGAACGCAGCTGTTCCATGAATGTCTAAATGCTCGGTTTCAGAAACTGATGCGAACGGAAGTGGAATACTCATGATCACAAGCTTATAGGGATTCTTTCTTCCGTACTCAATAATGAATCTTTCCGTTTCTTCATCAACCGATCCAACATCAGGGTAGTAGACCATACTTTTGCATTCTTCTCCTGGGAGGTAACTATTTTATTGGTTCACTGAAATTTATAAAAAAGTTTTGCATTATTTTCCTTACAGGTTCTTTATACATATCTTCAACTGTATACCCACGAGACCCAACTAGCTCAAGTAGCTTCCATTGACCTTCCATGGTCGTCGATGTTCTTTCATAGAAAACCTGTTTCCCACTTTCTACATCAAAGCAAGAACCGCATATAATAACTGCCCTATACCTACCCCCACCACTAACATGAGTTTTGGGAACAGGCACCTTGACTTCCTCACCACTTTCTAGCTGAACCTTCTTAAACTCTGTTGTGGTATATGAGTGTACTGGCTCCTCTCTTAATTCGCTTCCAACAGTTAGAATGAATGAATAACGGCTCTTATTCTTTGTCTCTGTAAGCGTAAATCCATTCTCTCTGAGAAGGTTTGCTGCTAAGGAGTGAAGTTCTTTCTCGAAGATTTCATTCCCCTCTAGAATCCAGTCATCGTGATTTACCAGGGAAAGGAAGATAGTTTTATCACTTGGATCGAAGTCATACGAATTATTCCGGGTAACATATTCATTGACTACTATTCCACAGCCTGAAAGAAGAATAAGTAACGCAGACATGAATAAAGCTGATAATTTTTTCATGGCCTTCCCCCCCCTTTTTTCAGTTAAACGTTTATACTTCCCCCTCTATTAGAGGTCATTTATTTGAATAACATAGGCCGAGGCATTTAGTGTTTCACGTAAATTTTGACGTTACAATTTTGAGTATTTATAACTTCGCCTAAATGGTATCCACAGGGCCCGGGATAAATGGGAAACAGCTCGTGTAAAAAGATAATCCCTCTTATTTCTTACCCCTAATCTTGCCAGAACCTACTTTTCCCGCCAGGGTTTATGGGCTTTATAGTAATTTAGGCGCTCTATGAATTTATCAATGTGGTTTTTTGTAACGCCTTCCTTTTCGTGCAGAGCGATGGCCTTTTCCTGGGTTGTTATTGCATCTTCGAATTTACCCGCTTCAGCGTAGGCCGCAGCTAACGTATCCAACCAACAAGCACTCCGGTCAAGTTCTACCGCTTTTTGCGCCAGCTCCACGGCTTTAGCACCGTTCCGGTATCTGGCATCGGGGCAAGTGGCCAAGAGCCAGGCTAAGTTATTGTAAGCGTTGGCGTAGCGTGGGTCTATTTCCAGGGCCTTGTTGAAATCGGCGATAGCCCGGTCATAGTCGCCTTTGTGACCCCAGGCTTCCCCTCGCCAGCAGTAGGCAAGGGCAAAGCGCGGGTTTATTTCTATGGCCTTGCTGTAATCGGCGATAGCGCATTCATAGTCGCCTTTATTGAACCAGGCGTCCCCTCGGAAGATGTAGGCGTCCTCGTCACGTGGGTTTACCTCTATGGCCTTGGTGAAATTGGCGATAGCCCGGTCATAGTCGCCCCAATAGGACCAGAACCCCGCTTGGGTATTGTAAAAGCCGACAATAGCTATGACAATACAAATGAAGTAACCAACCAAACCTCCTAGTGCCAATCCAAGAGGTTTGCCCCATTTTTTCTTTATGTATTGGTTGTTCAGTTCAGTCTTGAAGTATTTAGCTTGCGGTCTGTTTAAAGACGAATACCAGACGAGGATAAAAGCTACGATGCCTAATGGTGCGGGAGCTAAATTATGTGCCGCGGCATCAAGAATAAATAGAAATGCAACCAACACTAGCGCACTAATCAATATCCAGACTAAGGCTTTTTTGGCCTCTTCATCCTTACCCAAGGCACGCCAATTCATGAACGTCAGTGTTGAACCGAATAATGGTGTAAATAATAAGCTCCAACCAGCGATTGGATTTGGATTCCATAACTTTATGCGTGGTATGACTTGTTCAACAGGTGGGCGATATTTCATGGTGTCCCGTGGCTGCTCGCGAAGGCGCTGAACCTTTGTTATCTTAGATTCTGATTCGGACATAACTACTTGTTCTATACGTTTTTGCAACTCTTCCTTCGATAATTCTCGCCATTCGGGTATTCTTTTGCTGAGGTTTACTTTGACTAACTTATCAATAATGGGGATTACTATAACTAAGCCAGGGCCTATAACTCCAATTATTCGTCCTGAACGGAAAAGCAATCCTCTCTGATACTCTCTCAGGACTTTAATGGCTGCGGAAAGAAAGAGTATAAGCAATACTATTGCAAGAATATAAAACATAAAAAACCTCCTTTATTGGTTAACAATAGAGGTATATTCAGTATGACAAAACATTTAGTCTCTGATTGTTATCATCGAAATGTATATACTTCTTGCCACAGCTGAAGACGTCTATCAGTCCGATTTCATTTCAGTATTCTTCTGGTATACTGGAAAATATTAGCCCATGATTTGTAAACAAGAACAGCAGTAGTCGAAAGTCAAAGTACGAACGGGAGCTATGTAATATGTAGGGGCAAACATGAAAATGACAGAGCCGTTTCTGACCTCGTCTTTGATCTGCGATAATCGTCAAAAAGGGTAGTTCTCAGATGAGTGTCCACTCAGCGAGCAAATGCCGCGCTATCGCCTGGTAGCAATTCCATAGCCTTCTTAATGGAGCACCTCCGAACTCCGTTGATATTGTCCAACACCCGTGGTCACCATGAGCATAGATTCTCACGTCGTCTCTCACCGCTTGAAAATCTATCAACAATCCCTCACTGTTTATTTTCTCCCTCGTAGAAACACCTCTGTCTTCCAATTATGCCAATCCGGTAATCCCTCAGATTCGCTGGCACAACCTGAAGAAGATCAGAGGAATGATCGAGCGATTCCCTGTGGATGGCATATGGCTGGATTTCATCCGGTGGCCTTGCCGATGGGAGAAGCCCAGCCCCCAGTTGCTTCAGACATCCTTTGATTCCTTCACCTTAGAGTCATTCCAAAGGGATACGGGGATTCGCATTCCTGCAGAGTTTGAGGCCATTGCGGATCGAGCCCGGTGGATATTGCGGTACCATCGGGAAGACTGGACCGAGTGGAAGTGCCAGCAGATCATTGAATTTGTCCGGCAAGTCCGAGACATTGTGAAACGTACTCCGCGAAGGATATTGTTGGGGCTTTTTAGTGTTCAGTGGCGTTCAACCGATTTCGATGGAGCTATCCGACACATTATCGCTCAGGACTACCGGGGCCTCTCGGCCCATGTGGATGTTTTCTCTCCTATGGTTTACCACAAGCTGTGTGGAAGGAATGTCCCCTGGATAGCTCAAGTTACCAACTGGGCACGAAAAGAGACAGGAAAACCGGTCTGGCCCATAGTCCAGGCTGTGGATGAACCAGAGCCTCTGAAACCCCAGGAGTTTCGTCGGGCATTAAGAACGGCCCTGATGGCTTCTGGCTCAGAGGGAGTCATCGTCTTCAACCTCAGCCATCTCAGCCCGGAGAAAATCAAGATGGTCAAGGAAGTCTTTGGAGAGAGGAGTAGCCATTGAAAACGCTCAACGAAAAAGGGGACTAGATAGGCTTGGCTCCATCACCATCATTGCATATTTCAGCCGCCAATCGATAAGATTCGGTGAGAGAGGGCATTTGATTCAGTTAGAATCAACAATTATGTTATCCTCAGCTGGCCGTCTACCGGCAATACGCTGTAGTATAATCTTATCTGAATCTTGCTGGAAGTGAATATATGTTTTAAAGAAGATTAATTCAAAACACTGTCATTTTTAGATTTCATAGAAATTTGATGCATTATTAAATGCAGTCAGCAAAGGAGAAGTTACATGAGTTGGGAGTTTAAACTTTTAGCCGGTCCGATGGGATTGACGGAAGGGCCCGCGTGGGACGGCAGCGCCCTGCTGTTCACCAATATCCCCAACAGTCGCATCATGCGCTATGATCCGCAAGATCACAAGGTTACGGTATTTCGTGCCGGAACCAATGAAGCCAACGGCCTGACGTTGGATAAAGAAGGCCGCCTCTACGCGTGTGAGGGCCAGGGACGGCGGATTGTGCGCTACGAGCTGGATGGCAGCACTACCGTCATCTGTGACCGCTTCAACGGCAAACGCTTTAACAGTCCCAACGACCTAGCCATCGACAACCAGGGGCGCATCTGGTTTACGGACCCTCGCTACGGCGATTATCGGGAAGACATTGAACTCGACCATGAGTCTGTCTACCGACTGGATCCGCAACCAGATGGTCGTTGGAAACCTGCGCGCATTACCTACGACACGACCGCCCCAAACGGGCTGCTGCTGTCCCCGGACAATCGTGTTCTTTATGTGGCCCAAAGCAAGTATGGCGAGGGAGAGAAAAGGGAACTGCGGGCTTATCCCATTCTGCAGGACCGAACCCTTGGCTCCTATGAGGTCCTTCACAACTTCTATCCCCATCGCGGCATCGACGGCATGTGTCTCGACACCGAGGGCAATATCATCGCAGCTGCAGGCTGGGAGGTGAGTGGCCCGGGTGGAATGATCTATGTTTTTGCCGCCAATGGGCGAGTGCTGGAAACCCACCCCATACCGGCTAACCGACCAACGAACTGCACGTTTGGTGACGCTGACCTTCGCACCCTTTATGTGACTTCCACTGATGGTCACCTGTTTCGCGCGCGCACCGAACGCCAGGGGTGGCCGCTTTATCCTCCGCGAACTTAGTGAGAAATATTCGACATTTTTTGTGGGAATTAAGAGAGGGGCTAGTTTCCGGTAAGGGAATCTTTAATGATATCTCTGATGCTTTTTTTGAAGTCGGATTTTGGGCCTGCCTGTTTGACCTGTCCCATCTCTAGGAGATACATAAAATTTGATGCCTCGAGCGCCTTCATGATGTTCTGGTCCACGAGAAGAATGGTAGTTTCCAATTCAGCAATTTTCTGGATCAGGGAGTAGATTTCAGTTACCACCTTCGGGGCCAGGCCGGCAGAAGGTTCATCCAAAAGCAGCAATTTGGGCCTGGTCATGATCTCCTTCCCGATGCAGAGCATTCGCAAGACTCCGCCGCTGAGAAAATTTGCTTTTTCAGTCTTTCTTTCCGATAGCAGCGGAAAAAGATCATACACTTCATTTAATCTTTCCTTAACGAGCTGCTTGTCCTTCCGAAATACCCAGGCCCCTAAAAGGAGGTTATCCTGAATGCTCAGTTGAGGGAAAGCACTGTGTTCTTGAAGCATAAAACTTATGCCCATTTTTTTCAGCTGATCCGGAGAACAGCGTTGGATTTGTTGACCATCAAAAAGAATTTTGCCTTTGCGAGGATGAATGAAACCGAAAATCGATTTCAGCAGCGTAGACTTGCCCGCTCCGTTTGGACCAATGACCCCTGTAATCTTACCTCTTGCGACATTGAGGGTCACATCCCTTAATATGTCGATTTCCGGTACATAACCGGATGTAACGCCTTTCACCGATAGCATCTCTTGTTAACCTCCAAGGTAAGAGTCGATGACCAGAGGATCGTTGGCGATCTCCTCCATAGTGCCTTGGGATATGATTTTTCCTTCGTGGAGGACGGTGATCTGATCACATAGATCTCGTATGGTGGTCATTTCGTGACTGACGATTAAAAAGGTGATACCTTTTTCACGGTTCATTGTTTTGATGGCCTTGATGATGGTTTCTTTGATAGACGGGTGAACCCCGGCAAAAGGTTCATCCATCAAATAAAGACGGAGGTGATCATTCATAAACCCCCTAACGATCTGAAGCAGCATAACTTGGCCACCCGATAAATTTCTGGCCGGTTCATCCTTTAATCTATCCAGAAGTGCAAATTCCAAAAGTTCTTCAGCACGCTTTTTGGCGTGGAGCATTGGGTTTCCTTGAGAAAGGCCAGGAACCATCAGATTTTCAAGTACCGTCATATCTCGAAAGACCCTTGAAATTTGAAATGTTCGCATAATGCCCAACGAAGCGATGACATCGGGTCGCAGACGATCAATCCGGTGCCCGGCATATCGAATCGTCCCTGCATTGATTCTATAAACGCCTGAGATCAGGTTGATGATCGTTGTTTTTCCCGAGGCATTCGGTCCGATGAGTCCTCGGATCTCTCCCTCATTCACATGGAACGATACGTAGTCTACCGCCTTCAATCCACCAAAGGCTTTAACGATATCTCTTACATCTAATATTGTTTTTCCTGCATTACGCATCGTTTTTATGTCAAACTTCTTTGATCGAAGACTGCTACGGCGGAAATGATCACCGATACATCAGGGCATTTTAATGTTTGCGAACCTTATGAAATTTGGCGAATCTGAGATCTAAAGAGTGGATCCCCCGCATGATGCCCCCTGGTGCCAACAGGATCACAACAACCAAAAGAATTCCGTAAACAAAAAAACCCATGGGAGCCATCAATCCACCAATCCAGCTTCTAAAAAAGACCGTCAGTGGCAATAACACAATCGATCCAATAATCGGACCGGCAATGGTCGCCATGCCTCCGACAATGGCAAAAACGATGTACTGGATCATTAAATCCACACTAAAGATATTATCCGGTTCAATATAAAGATTGTACATCGCATAGAATCCACCGCCGACAGCGGTGAAGAAAGCGCTCACAGAAAAGATTATAAGCTTGACCCTAAAGACTTTGACGCCCATACAGAGGGCAGTATCTTCATCATTCTTGATGGCACGCAGAAAATAATTTATTCGAGTTTGATTGATGCCCCAGACAATCAGAACGATGGTAAGTAAAAGCATATAGGCAGTAACGGTGTACGGAAGTTCGCTTGTGAATGTTAAGTTCATTAATCCGGGATTTCGAGGAATTGTTGTACCCAATCCCGTAGGTACTTGCATTCGCCAATATGTGAATAAGGCGTGAATGGCTTCGGAACACGCGAGGGTCGATAAAACAAAAAAGAATTGTCTGAGTCTAAACGTGGCAAATCCGATGATTAATGAAACGAACATACCAAGCATTCCTCCAAGGAATAAACCCAGCCAGGGGGTTACCCCATAATCCACATATAAGATGGCGGTTGCATAGGCACCGACCCCGAAAAAAGCTGCATGGGCGAGGGAGAACAGCCCGCCGTATCCGGATATAAGATTCCAGCCTTCTGATAAAAAGGCAAAAAGAAAGGTTAAGGTCAAGACATGCAGATAGAACTGATGCGAAGAGATAAAGGGGGCAACTCCCAAAAGTATCAAGAAAAACACGGGTGCTGGCTTTATCTGCTTCAAAACTGCGGTTTTATTTTGACGCATTATGAGACTCTTTCTCTAAATCCAAGTAAACCGGTAGGTCGTACGGTTACGATGATGAGAAAAACGAGAAAATAAGCAAATGATGTCAATATGGGGGAGAAAAAAAACCCAACCAGCATCTCTATTTGTGCAATGATAATTCCACCGAGTAGACTTCCCCACAAACTACCCATTCCCCCCAAAACAACAATGACGAAACACAGCAGCGTGTAATTTGCTCCCAAAGTTGGAAATACGCTTTCAATGGGAATCATTACCGCTCCGCATACGGCCACACAGGATAATCCAATTCCGATCGCAATGTAATATATCCGTCCAACATTAATACCGGCGGTCATCGCACCCATTTTCTCATCTGCGACAGCGCGTATCGCCCGGCCTAAATAGGTGTAGTAAAGGAAAATAAATAACCCAAGGATTAAAGCTCCGGCGAGTATCGCACCCATCACATGCGGTGAATCCATGCTGACGGGCCCGAAGTAGTACAATTTTTCAGTTAAAGGAGTGACTACCGACCGATGTCTCGATGACCAAAAAAGAGCTGCACCATATCGAAGTATAAAGGCGATCCCAAAAGTGGCAATCACCTGAGCCTCCTCTTGTGCATCTAAGATGTGTTTAATGATTCCCTTGTGCAGCGCCACCCCTAAAAGAAAAAATAATGGCACCGCAATAAAAACACTGAGATATGGATCGATTCCCAAGAATTTAAAAAGCCAAAATGTAGTATACATAGCCAGCATGACAAATTCGCCGTGGGCAAAGTTGATCACCCTGACCACACCAAAGATAATGGAAAGCCCTATGGCCATCAGTGCGTAAATTATTCCTGTAAAAAAAGCACTAATAACCAATTGTAAGATGATTTCGACCATGTGAGACCTTTTGAAAGGGAAGGGTATTTAGGTGGAGAAAATCTTTCTCCGCCTTAAATGGCAGTTAGATACATTTACTGAACGAGAAGATCCTTCGGCAAAAGTAACGATTTTTCTATTTCAGCATCACTGATTTCTCTTCTCCCCCAGGGAGGACATGGAAACAGGGGTTCCATCACAGCAACTTCCTTTGGCCAGACAAGATAATATCTTCCATTAAATATCTGCCTGACACCTGCGCCGGCCCGAATATTCTGATTTGCAAATTCATCGCTTGCCGAAGAAAACTTAACGCCTCCTGGTCTCGCTGTAGCAGTAAATGGCAGAGAGAGGTCATGCGCAACGGCTGCGAGTTTTTCTGGATTCAATGATCCAGCTGCTGGAAGAACATATTCGAACAGGACATGCGCGGCCGTGTAAACAATTGCGGCTTCATTGGACATTTTTTCTTTGTATTCATTTCTATAGCGCTTCAGAAAATCTCGATATTGATATTGGACGGTCGGGCTGAGATTATACACATTTCCAGCAGCCATTTGATTGATGGCGAGGATATAATTCATATCAGAACCGAATTTATCAAACGCATCGGGAATATCTACGCTCACCGAACCGTTCGCATACCAGATTTTGGGGTTCAGCCCCACTTTTCTGGCATCCCTGAATAGCCGGAAGCCGTCGTCAATGTAGCTCTGGAAAACCACGATGTCCGGTCTTTTCATTTTGATCTTTTGAACAATGGGAGTAAAATCCAGTAGTTTGGGATCATAGGATTCATTGAAAACAAATTTCATGCCCATTTCTTTGGCTCTAGATACAAAAGCAACCCCCGTAGCGGATTTCCCCCATTCAGTGCCTTGATAAATGGCCGCGATTTTAAGTGCTTCAGGTTTTATCCCGATGCCTGGACAAACGCTGTCTTTTATCGCCTGCACAGAAGCATATGATTGATCATAGGCTCGCGGGCCAAAGAAGAATGTATACTCGTGGCCCATTTGTCTCAATCTGGGGGCGATCGCGTTGGATTCCCAGAAAAACACCCCATATTTATCCGCAACCCCATGGGCGACAAAAGCCAGCGTGCTTGAATAAACGCCTAAAATACATTTAACTTTCTCTACCGTACAGAGTCTTTCGCATTCCGTTTTGGCAGCTTCTGTATCGGATGCATCCCCCGTGACAAGCTCGATCTTTCTTCCCTTCCAGATGCCTCCCATTTCATTTACCTGGTCAGCTGCTATCTGCGCACCTCTTAATGCTTCTCTACCAACGGCACTCATCTTTCCAGTCAGTGGATAGAGAAATCCGATCCGAACAGGTAGCGGTTCCGCAGCCGCTGTTGCTAAGGGGTTAAAAAGAAACATACATACCATCAAGCTACCAACGAAAATATATTTTTTCATTTTAACCCTCCCTTCTATGATAAGGAGATAGGTTCATCAAAAGGCAACGAACAGACAAAAATGATGAGAATTCCCTTTTGGGTGGGGGGCAGCATAGGATAAATGCACTTGTGTGTCAATTATCATCACTCGGATGACAGAGCGGTAAAATCTCTATAAATCCAAGGAAATGAGATTGGGGAGTCTATTGAATGACTTACCTTCTTATTTGATATTTTTCAGGCGGAAAAAGTATAGACTAGAGACAGTAGCCGACATATCAATATTCTTTCGAAGCCTGTCCGCTAGGATTAAAACTCGCAGTAAATTCCCATGATCGAGTCTCGTGCATTACAATAATTCAGGATGCATTCAACAATCCGAGCACCGTCCTAATTATCCTATATTTGCATTGCTAATCGATAAGCCTTAAAGTAAGGACAGACTGTCTAGTTCAGCTAGATACTATGCAGGCTCTTGACATGTTTGCTGAGGAATCCCTGCCAGCAACATCACGGGAGTGATTTGAACTTGACAGAACGGGGTCAATTCCCTATACTCCCGCCACTAAAACTGAGTCTTTATCTCATGCTCCGACCCCGAGGAGGAAGAGGTTTCTCGTTTTGAGGGAAAATTCGAGACCTGTAAACAATATGGCGCAGCCAAAAGGGTGGCACACGCTTGAGCCCCTGTGGGAGGGGGGAAAAGATATCGTCGAACAGGGCTTGCCTCATGAAGAGCTAGCACCGGCTTGGCAGATATTGATACTGGGAGACTTTTCTCCGACGCGTCATCTAAAACTTCTCACCGGCGAGCCAACTGGAGTAGATGTCATCGATATGAAGCCGATTGGGATGGAACTCGATGGCGCACCTAATCTCGTCCGACACGTCCCGGCGCCAAGGCTCAGACGCCAGGTGTGGCTGCGTACTGGCAGCGGTCAGCGCCTTGGCTATGCTGTCTCCTGGTGGGAGGCTAGCCTCGTTAGTGAGTATCTGCAGGAGACGTCCTTGCCGATCTGGGATAACCTTTCCCGTCTACGTACTGAATTATATCGGGATATCCAGAGGGTTGTGTATGGGCACTCAGGTGCCTTAGAGGAAGCGTTTGGCGAGGAAGGACCATTCTGGGGCAGATACTATTCGCTCTATCACCAGAAAAAGCCCCTGACCCTCATTTATGAGGTCTTTTCCCCGCACCTGACGAGATACCTGGGACAATGTAGGATGTTCTCTTTTATCACTTGACGAAATACCTGAAGCCTGATTGGCTTGATAAGATAAACCCTATGAAAGCCTACTCCTCGCTCAAATTGTCTTTCTCTCTATGGTACACCCTGAATAGCTCCCTGGCGATGATCATCCTTTGGACATTGGATGTCCCTTCCAGATATTCCATACCGCGAGCGTCAGCGCTCAACTGATTGATCAAGTCGTTTCTGAAATAGCCCCTTCCACCCATGATCGTCTGCGCCTTAGCGGCCGCGTCCATAACCATCTGGGAGGCAAATAGTTTGGCCTGCGAGGAGGCAAGCCGATAATAGGGGGTACCGATCTGTCTCAGTGCATGCATGCACAACCCTCTGGCAGCATTCATTCGGGAGTACATATTAGACATCTGAAAGGCGATATCCTGACTGCTGGTCAAGGGATGGTCGAATTGCCTTCTCTGGCGAGCATACCAATAGATTTCACAGAAGATGCGGTAAGCCAATCCACAGCATATCCCAGCGATATGAATCCTTCCTCTATCAATGACATCAAGTGTCAGAATAAGGCCCATTCCCTCGGCCCCGACCAGATTTTTCGGCGGTACAGGGGTGTCCTTGAAGACGAGTCGTCCCACTGGGAGGATCTTCAGTCCTTCTTTTTCGGGCAATTCCCTTATGGCTAAGCCGGGGACATCCTTTTCCACGATGAACACGCTCAAGGAGCGGGAACCTTTGAGGCCTTTTGTGTTGGCGAGAATAGCATATGTGTCGGCCAGTCCGCTGTTAGAGACGAAGATCTTCTGGCCATTAAACATATAACGACCGCCGCTTCTTTTCGCCGTAAGTCCTATGGCGCTTACATCAGATCCAGCCTGCTCTTCAGTCATGCCGATAGCACCTAAATGTCCTTGTGCCATCTTAGGCAGATACTCTGACTTTTGCTGTTCAGTGCCCTGAAGTATTACATCGATGCTTCGCCCATGTGAGACGAAGATGATGCCCATACCCGGAGAAGCGTAACCCAATAGTTCCATCAAAAAGTAGATATCTTCCTCAGAGGTCTTTCGCCCTCCATATTCAGGGGGAATGAAGAGCTCGAAGATATGGGCTTCTCTTAAGGCAGAGACTATCTGGTTCCACTGCTGGGAAAATACGGCCTTGTTGTTTTCAATTCTTGCATTTAGAGAAGAATAGGAGGGAATGACCAAGTCTCTGAGAATATGGATAAGATCCTTAAGATATTTCTTTTTCCTCCAACCGGTTTGATATGAATCGAGAATGCCTACAAGGTTATCCATAGAATCGATCTCCTCGACTAGGGTCTTCCTTTACGTTCCAAAATCTAAGGTTTCTTACCACAGATTCGAATCCTAAGAATTTGATGATTAAAGTCCAGTATTATTTTGTAAGCGGTGGTCCAAAATTATTACTGTTATAGGGGCTTTGCTTAACCGAATCTCAACCATTTCAATCACATAGTTCAAGATGAACTCGCCAGTTCAGGTGAAACGTCGATTATAATAGATTTGTATCGGAATTCGTTAACTTGACCCTTGGATGGAAACCATTGAATACAGTTAGCAACAGATGCGCTCCGCCATGCAGAGCACGCTATATCAGGAGGAATCTTCCGCTCCTTAGATAAGCCGTTTCATCCAGGCATAAAATATATGCATCGGCGGTGGCTAAGATAACGCAAAATGCGGCAGATTCTTAGGAGAATCAACAAACCGCTGAAAGACTTCTGGGATTTAACAATACGTCGTGAAACCTTGCATTCTGAAATAGCCGGACCTTCCACTCACTTCAGCCCTGCCCTGTGCAAGCATTCAAGATAGCGATCTTTTTCGGCTTGGCTCCTAAATGTCATATTCTTTGCGAAACGCTCGGCAGAGAACTTGGGATTTAGCCTGAGGACTCATACGGCTGCCTCCCGGGCCTCCTTTTCACGGCCCAATCGACTATACATAGCGGCCAGAGCAACATTGGCCAATAGACTATTACGTTGGAGACGGAGCGCTTTCTTATATTCTTCGAGTGCTTCTTCGTACCGCCCCAGCATACGGTACGCACTGCTTAACCTGGTGAAGTAAAAGCTCGGAGGAAAAGGGTTGAGCCGGAACACCATGGGTTGATACCTTATATTATTGAACAAGAAGAGAATTCGAAAGAATATCGGAAGAATTGGGCAAGACTGATTCAGAAGATATATGAGGTTGATCCTCTCACCTGCCCTAAGTGCCAGGGAAGGATGAAAGTGATCAGTTTCATTGAGGATCAGGAGGTCGTAAAGAAGATACTAAAGCATCTCGGCTTGTGGGGCCTAAAATCAAAACCTCCGCCCAAGGCCAATGCGCCGCCTTATTTCCCTGAGATCCACTTGGACTATTCCGACTCTCAGCTCCCGCCATCAGATGACTATCTCTATGTGGACGAGCAGTACCCAGAGTCCTTTTCAGCATAATTTTTGAAAGGGAAGCTCGATCCGAGTGGAGATGTATGCCCCAATCAAGCCGATTTTTTACTTTTTGAGAAAAAACCGCGCAAAAACCTCAAAAAAATTTGATCGGTCCAAATCTATGTCCCTCAATCACTTTCATAAAGAGACTGTAACCTCAACATAATGGATATGATTGATCCTTGACACACAACCATAAGTTCCCTATACTTCCTCCCTCTAGAAAGGGAATTGTTATCATTTTGAAGTGAAATTTCTGTTGACATCGAATACCACATTGTGGCATTACCATGCTGGAGCGCCTATTGCATTCCAGTGAAGGAGAAACCGGGTAACATGATTCAAGAAAGGCTTAGAAGTAAAGGCACCACGACCTAAGAAAGACACATTGGAAACAAGGGATATGCAGCCTTAAAAGAAGCGCTTGAACTAAAGTATGAAAAGTTGAAAAGGATTATGGCGAGTGTGCGTTGATTCGTAAGGTGATAAAGCCCTGGCGGTCAAGCCCCAGGCCTGAGCTCAGCCTGTTCGCGAGCTCCAGCAGCCTGAGGAATTGGCCTCTTGACACCTATTTTGCAGCAATGAAACAGCAAACCAGATGTACCTAACTTTTCGGAGGATGCCATGAGGATTCAACATCTTCGTTTCATGTTAATTGTCATCGTTGGCTCCCTGACAGTCGGCTCGCTGGAGTGCGGAGCCAAGTCTGACACTATATACGACCGTATCAGAGAGGGACGAGTAAAACTGCCGTCAATGGAAGATATAGTACCCCTCCTTGAGGTCGGCGCTTTGCCATCCCCGCGCCCCTCCCGACGGCAGATTATCGATGCCGATAAGGGCGAGGGTTGCCTGGCATGTCACCGGCTGCCCTATCCCACCGCCCCTCAAAAGCCGAAAGAGCCAGGGAAACAAGCAGCTTCCTCCATCCAAGCCGCGCCGCCGGGGGGATGGCGACTTCTCACCTCCGGCGAAGAACGTTATCACGAGAGGGTCGGTGGATGGAGCCCGGACGGCAAGCATATTGTCTACGCTGTCGATATTCCTTGGAATGACTGGGACATCTGGGTGATGGACGCAGAGGGCAAGAACCCGTACCCCTTGATCTCAAGTCCAGCTGCCGAAAAGTCGCCAGCTTGGAGTCCGGATGGAAATCGGATTGTCTTTCAATCCGATCGCAGCGGCCGCTACCAGATCTGGGTGCTGGATTTGACTTCCAAAGAACTGACCCAGATAACGAACGGACCTGGGGAAGCGTCGATGCCCAGATGGTCCTCCGACGGTGAGAAGATTGTCTTCCAGTCCGACAGGACTGGAAACAATGAGATATGGCTGATAAACGTTGCGGACGGCGGATTGACCCAGTTGACCCACAATCCTGGCAGGGATGAGAACCCGGTATTCAGCCCGGGTGGAGATAAGATCGCCTTTGAATCCAATCGCTCCGGTAACATGGACATCTTTGTCATGAACCCGGATGGCTCCGACCAGCAAGCATTAACAAACGATCCTGAGCATGATGTGACACCGCAGTGGAGTCCGGACGGAGGGAGAGTGATCTTTGCCCGAATCGGCACTGGCAACGTGGAACTTTGGTTGATGAATAGTGACGGGACCAATCGGTTCCGTTTGACTACCTATCCAGAGACCGGGTTGGAGCCTCAGTGGAGCCCCGACGGGAAATGGGTGGTTTTCTCATCCATGTGCCGGGGCAATTGGGATGTCGTACTGATGCAAGTGGATGCTTCCATGGTGAATCCTTCTTTGAGCCCACTGAAGAGGCTCACCAATAGTGAGGCGCACGAGGTAGGTTCGGCTTGGAGCTCTGATGGCAGCAGGATTGCCTATAACTCGTACGAGAATGGACATTGGAGTATATGGGTGATGGATGCGGATGGTGGCAACAAGCGTCAGCTTACTGGGGATGATGGGGACGCGGGGTGGCCGGTTTGGAGTCCGAAAGGCCAGCAGATCCTCTATTGGGCCCACAAGAATGGAAATCAGGATGTGTGGGTGATGGATTCCGATGGTTCCAACAAAAGACGGCTTACCAATCATCCTGCGTTGGATGGCGATGGGAGGTGGAGTCCTGATGGGACAAAGATTGTTTTTCTGTCTGAGCGCACCGGGAAGGGCGATATCTACATGATGAATGTTGATGGTTCCAGCTTGAGTCGCTTGACATCTAATGAGGCTGCTGACTGGACCCCTCGTTGGAGCCCTGATGGGAAAAAGGTCACCTATGTTTCCAACGAAACCAAGCAATTCGAAATATGGGCGGTTGATGTGGAAACCCTGGAGAGAAAGAATCTCACACCTGATTCTGACGCCAATTTTGTGCCGCACTGGAGTCCGGATGGCAGCCGAATCCTCTATTCGGTATGGCGTGGAGAGCCCGTTGTAGGAAGTTATGATTTGGCAACCGTTTTTCCTGATGGCACCGGTCAGAGAGACCTAATTCCCTCGCCAGTGGATGAGATGTCATCACGCTGGAGTCCGGACGGCAGTCAAATCCTTTTCTGGTCATGGCGGACCGGGAACCCTGAGATCTTCATTGTACGAGCCGACGGAAGCGGTATGAGGCAACTGACCGACAATTTGGCCTGGGATATGTTCCCTTCGTGGAGCCCAGATGGAAAGAGAATCGCCTTTGACTCGGATAGGATGGGCAATTTCGACATATGGGTTGTGGGGGTTGATTAATGACCGTCATACTCATTCTCGAAAATAATTCAGGGTATCTGTTTGTTGTGTACAGAGATAATCCTTTCGCTCTCTGCACGCAATTTCTGGCTGGTTCTAGGTCACGCTCTGGCGGAATTGGGATCTTCAAACTCGCCGCCTTCGGTCCCGCCTCAGCGGGGTTGGCTCCAGGATCATCTCTCTCCACCGATGCCTTACCGAAGAACTTTGGGTATTTAGTATAACGGCTATGAAGCAGATGCCTCCATGGATAGGGTCAGCTTTAAAACTGCCTTTTAGCTGGTCCCTCTGAGACATTACCGTCTCACGAATTTCACAAAAGGTCTTGACCCACAAAATCATGTGCGCGTCTTACCCTTGACATACAAGGATGGTTTCCCACAAAAGGCGAGTTCCTATTATTTCTCGTTTTACATCGTGAGTTTCA
>JABAOH010009125.1_pt1 | contig 16889 bp, 18 predicted proteins | sample 7062181 | NCBI WGS metagenome assembly JABAOH01 (sample SAMN14538630, study PRJNA623070) | marine sediment metagenome | biome: marine biome [ENVO:00000428]; feature: marine pelagic biome [ENVO:01000023]; material: deep marine sediment [ENVO:00002113]; isolation source: pool of 5 deep marine... | reverse complement strand
TGTATTCGCGACTACATCCACATCGACGATTTGTGCAGAGCACACTTGCTGGCGCTGAAACAATTGGACCAAAGCCGTGAACTGGTTTATAACCTGGGCAATGGAAAAGGCTTCTCCGTCAAAGAGGTAATTGAAACAGTCAAGCGGGTCAGTGGTAAGGATTTTAAGGTCGTTGCCGCGGACCGCCGGCCGGGTGATGCGCCGATATTAACATCCGATGCGACGAAAGCCAAAAATGAATTAGGGTGGAAAACCGAAAAGCCCGAGCTGGAAGAAATGGTCTACAGTGCCTGGCAATGGCATAATGAGAACCCTAACGGTTATCCGGATTGACTTCGGGTCAGTCGTGAGTAGCCAATTATCTAACTGTAAAAATAAGAGGTATGCAAAATGAGCGAAATATTCGTTGGTATTGATGTGGGTGGGACGAATGTCAAAATAGGCCTGTTTGATTCCGAGCTCAAGATGATAATCAAAACATCGATTACGACTAAAGCGGATATGGGGCCGGAAGTGGTTATTAACAATATGACTCAGACCGCTGAGAAACTTCTTGCTGAGGCTGGCCTTTCTCTACAAGACATCGTAGCAATAGGCATCGGAACTCCCGGTCCGGCCAAATACAGCGAGGGCATTATCATCAGGTCCACGAACATGCCGAAGTTCAAAAACGTTCCAATCTGCAAAATGCTCAACGAAAAGCTCGGGGCACCCGTTGTCTATGATAACGACGCAAATGTGGCCTGCTGGGGCGAATATGCGGTCGGGGCCGGTAAGGGCGTTAAAGATATAGTCTTTTTTACGCTCGGTACAGGGATAGGCGGAGGAATCGTCAGTAACGGTGAACTGGTACACGGCTGCGATGAAAACGGGGCCGAGCTGGGACATATGATAATTTATCCGGATGGCCGAGAATGCGCTTGCGGCCAAAGAGGCTGCGTGGAGGCGTATGCATCGGCCGATTCGACGGCAAGAAGGGCCACCGAGGCAGTCAAGGAAGGAGCAAAGTCCAGTCTTAAAAAAGTGCTCGAAGAAAAGGGCGAAATCACAAGTAAGGATGTTTACAAGCATTTAGCCGATGGTGACGAGTTGGCCAAAGAGATAACCGATGGGACGGCCGAGGCACTTGCAATTACCTGCATAAATATGCTGCATACCACCGAGCCCAAGCGTATAGTTTTTGCCGGCGGAATGATAGCCGCCGGTGATATATTGCTGAATCGTATAAAGGATTTCTTTAACGAGCATATCTGGACCTTGAAAAAGGAGATGGTTGAGATATGCTTTGCAACTCTGGGTGAAGATGCCGGTATAATAGGCGCCGCTGCTCTTGCCCGGCACACAAAACAACAAGGCAAGCTATGTTAACAGGATTTGCAATCGTTCGCGCATAACAAACAGCTAATTTATCCTGAAAGTAAAAATGTTTTACAAGTAACTCTTAAGGCAGTCGAATGCTATCAGCGAACAGGGTGTCATCTTTGTTTACTGAGAGTCGTGAATATGGCAGCAGAAAACATTCTCATAATAATTAAAGGCTTGAAAAACCAAGTAAGGCGAAACTACAAGGCGGAGATTAAAGCTATCTTCGGCTCGTATGTCCGTGGCGAGCAAACCAGTCAAAGCGATATTGACGTTTTGGTCGAATTTCATCACGGCGCCGATCTTTTTGATTTAGTAGGCCTTTCGCAATTTCTTGAGGAACGCTTAAATCGTAAAGTGGATGTAGTTCCTTTAAGCTCACTTCGAGAAGAAGTTAAGCCCTACGTTCTCAGTGAGGCCGTTTATCTATGAGGGACCATAGTCTCTATCTGTCAGATATCCTGAAGGCTTTCGATGCTATAGAAGGTTTTATAGAAGGCCAGAGCTTTGAAGATTTCAAAAAGGCGACAAAAGCTCAAGTGCCGTGATTAGAAAGTTCGAGATTATCGGAGAGGCCGCTAAACAAGTCCCTGAAAACGTAAAACAAGAACATCCTTCTGTTCCCTGGAAAGAAATGGCTGGAATGAGAGATAAGCTGATACACTTTTACTTTGGAGTAAATTACGAACTCCTTTGGCAGACCATAAAGAACAGAATCCCTGAAATCAAACCTGTGATACGTCAGATTCTCCAGAACCTTCGACAAAAGGGAAATAGTTAAAGGCTGGATTTACTGCTAATATATTCCACACCTCTGTATCAATAACATCAAATTTTTCGACTATAAGGGGTTGGCAATTGTTCTTTTACGAGATTTGCGAGGGATTTTTGCTTTAACATAAATGGGTTGTTGCCTCTGGCAAGCTCATAAGTATCGTTGGCAATAGCGGCCTGCTCGTTTGTGGGAATAACAAAAACTTTAACCTTGCTGTCTTTGGTACTAATTTCAGCTTCTTTTGCTATTGCAGTTTTGTTGGCCGCCAAGTCAAGCTGCACGCCTATTTGAGTAACGGCGTTACATATTTTCTCGCGCATAAAGACAGAATTTTCTCCTATTCCACCGGTGAAAACAACAGCATCGACGGTATCCAGAACAGCGGCAAAGGCGCCAATATATTTTTTAATACGGTAGCAGAAAACATCGATAGCAAGCTTCGACCGGGCTTCGCCTTTTTTTGCGAACTCTTCGAGGTTTCTCATATCATTCGAGATGCCCGATAAGCCGAGCAGGCCGCTTTGCTTGTTGCAGAGGATTTTCAGCGCCTTTACATCATAACCTTTTTCTTCAAGATAAAAGAGGATGGCCGGGTCAAGATCACCGCAGCGGGTTCCCATCGGCACGCCTTCCAGAGGTGTTAGCCCCATAGAGGTATCGATCGACCTGCCCTGCTTTACGGCGGTAACGGAGCAGCCGTTACCGAGATGGCAGGTAATGGCGTTGATATCGTATTTTCCTCTGCCCATTATGGCAGCAGCACGGCGGGCAACGTATCTGTGAGAGATTCCGTGAAAGCCGTACCTGCGGATACCGTACTTTTCATAAAGCTCATACGGCAAGGCATACATATAGGCAATTTTCGGAATGGTGGCGTGAAATGCGGTATCGAAGCAGGCGACCTGTTTTAGATTCGGGAGGTGGCGTTGTGCAGCCAGGATACCTGCAAGATTCGGCGGATTGTGTAATGGAGCAAGGTCAGCAAATTTTTTGATGGAGTCAATTACCTTTTCGTCAATAATTACCGAGCCGGTGAACTCTTCGCCTCCGTGAACGACCCTGTGGCCGACGGCACCGATCTCGGATATCTGCTGCAACACTCCCACTTCTTTGTCGAGGAGCGTTTTCAGTATCAACTCCATTGCCTTTTCAACATGTTCGACCTTTATTGGTACTGTGTAGGTTTTGTCGTTGAAGAAGTGAGAAAGTTTAGAGGTTTCCTCTCCGATTTTCTCAACGAGCCCATGGGCGAGAACTTCCGCCTGTGGCATCTGGTACAGGTAATACTTAACCGAAGAACTACCTGCATTTATGACGAGTACATTCATTGTCAAGATCATCATTTTACTGTTTGCTGTTTTTGCTCTTCTCGTATAGTCTTTAACATATCCTTTTCACAACACTCGACTACAACAAGGAAGTCATCCGAAACCGCCGTAACACCAAATTTACCCTGAAATTCCAACTAACCCAGTCTTCTCTTGCAGAATTTACTGCCATACAAGGGTAATTATTAATCCCAAGCAACAAATAAAAAAAGAATTTGCGCCATCAAAGCAAAAAAACTATCAAAGCTATCAATTGTTCTGTGTCTTCCTTTTCCCCTTAGCCTATTTCAACTACATGATTAGGGGGCAGTTTATCCCGGAAGCGCTTGATAGAGTCTGAATATTGACTCTCTAATACCGAACAATAAAAGTGAACTGGCTTGTGGCAAATAACCCAAATAGAGGACTCAGATGCACGTTTCAGCAACAACTCACCCCATTCTTTCCTTGACACGACAGGATTTGATATAGGCTTAAGTAACTTCTCGCCTTGGAGAACTAAGACTACTTTCGAAGCATGCCGCAAAATTGCAGCCCGAAAATCAGAGAAAATTGAAGCATCGGCACTAAAGCCTAAATTAGGATCTATGGCATTCGCGGCAAGAAAGGCACAATCAATGGAAATATCCATTTTACCCATGAGATACTCGGTGGCTGCTTTCGCAGTGAGCGGTCCCCCTATTCCCTGAGTACGGGGATCATGGTTACCGGGAAGAATGGTAACGGGATAACGAAGCACTTGTTTTAATTTTGATACAACCGCTAGATTATTTGTAACGATAGGTATTTGCAAACCACTATCAATTAAAGCATCTGCAATAGTGTAAGTAACGGTCCCGGAGTCAAGCATGATGCCCTTGGTATCGGGAAAAATGAAGTTATCAAGAACGTAACGAGCGATTTTATGTTTTGCTGGAAGATTAACAAATAGCCTCGAATCATATATGTCAGCATAACGCTCAATTTTAGTTCTAATGTCTGTACTATTATCGTAGAAATCTTGAACTCCGCGCCCTGTGAGCTCAGCTTTTAGCGTAGTAAAAAACGTCAACGCTTTGTCTAAAACTTCGTGCAAGTGATTTCTATCAAACCTGATATACTCTGTAATGATCTTAATCATGCCAAGGTCTGTAATGGGCTTCTCTACTAGCGCAATTAATGGTAAGTTTCGTTCATAAGCCATCCCAACTTCTTGATTCACCCAGGAACTTGCAACCTTATCTGAAATTGATGAAGGGGTTATTATTGCGACGAAACACTCAACTTCTTCTAATATCGTACGAACTTTCTTTGCAATTGGTATTGGGGTGGGTCGATCAGCCAGGACGGGTAATATTCCACAGGTCCGAGCAATCAATTTGAAGTAATCCACTATTTCTTTGTCTTCATCAGCAAAACTACAACTGAAGAATGCTTTTGTTGGATTCATAGTCTCACCTCCACAAAGTTGTGCGTTACTGCGGGAGGCGCCCACAATATACCGTGAACAATCAGAATTTCCGAGTATAATACTAAATCAATCGTGTTTTGTCAAGAAGTACTTTCTTGCGATGACTCATTCTGGAAGGCCTTTCGGCTGTAAGACTCCTTAGATTGGTCGAACACCAAAAAGACGAACCAACTCCATCGTTGGTGGCCTTGCTTTCTACTGCTCTCAAACGAATGGCTTGTCATTAGCAATTGTTCTTATGGAGCGTTAGATTGCCTTCTTTGTGTCATCCCATAGTTCTCACAAAACAAATATCAATTTTTTTGAATTGATTTTTCAATGAAAATGTTTATAATGCTTATTTTCGCTTCGTCCTTGTTTTGTAAATCAAATTTGAATTTAACTGCGAGCTTGGACAAATGCAAGAAGAAATTGAATTTGTACGATTAGTAGGAAACGAACGAAGAGTCGGCTCCTATCTTGCCGATGTTTCACAGCACTGGCAGGGCAAGAAGGAACGTTTTCTAATGATAAGCCCTCACGATGACGATGCGGCTCTGGGAGCGGGTCTGCTTATCCAATTAGCTAAACGAGAACATGTTCCGGTGCATATACTAATCGTTACCGACGGCAGTATGGGCTATTGCACGGTTGACGAAAAAGACAGTATTGCTGAAATCAGGCGAAATGAAAGTTTCGAATGCTATCAAAGCTTGGGTGTGCCAAAGAAAAATATTATCTGGCTGGGCTTTCCGGATTGTCGGCTAAACAATTACCGCGGCAGGCAACCTGTTGAGGGACCCCGTAAGGCGGGAACCCAGCCGAATGTCCCTCTGGCAATCAACGGTTTTTTTGGACTGCAAAATGCCTTTACTTATCATCTGCGAAAGATCAAGCCGACGCAGTGTTTTTTGCCTACGTGTAATGATTTGCACCCCGACCATCGTATCATTTACGAAGAGTTCCTTATCAGTTTGTTCCACGCGGCTGGCAATATTTGGCCTGAGTTGGGTAAACCTTTAAGCAGGGTGCCATACGTTCATACATTTGCTGTTTATTGTGATTTTGCCGCACCTCCGACACTGCGTATGCGCACGCCGATGTCATATCTGGAAAATAAACTCAAGGCAATTTCAGCTTTTCGCTCGCAAAGGCAGATATCTTCGCTGATTGAAAATGTCCGCCATTGCGGTCCTGAAGAATATATACGAGCCAAAGAATTCAAACTATACCATCCTGCAAGCTATTGTAATCAGTTCGAGGAGAAAGAGGCCATCAGGATGGTACGCTGAAAAACTCACAACAGTGTCGGCGCCCCAATTCTGCATAGCAGTTTCATCGTACATTTTAGACGATACTTACCTTAGCGATTGTTACTGGCCGGCAGACGAAGTGTGGCGGTAACCGGGAAGTGGTCGGAAGGGTAACGCCCATCGATGTTGTCGTACAGGATTTGTGCTTCGAGCACTCTGATAGAAGACGGTGTGAAGATATAATCGATCTTATTACCTTTTCGGGTTCCCTTGAAGCTGTGGCCGGTTTTAACATCTTCGATGTCGGGATGCAGCACGCGAAATGTATCGACCATTGGAAGAGGATTTTCGGATTCGCGTCCATCTGCTCCGCTGAGTGTGGTCCTACCTTTAAGATACATTACAACTGGATTACTCTCGCCGGCGTTGAAATCACCTGTCACTATAAATGGATCGCGGTGTTTTCGCTGGTTAACACGCTGAGCCAGCAGGACGGCACTTTTTTCGCGGGACGGCTGGGAAACATGGTCCAGATGAAGATTAAAGACATAAAAAGCCCTGCCTGATTTCTTTTCGATAAATCTTGCCCAGGTGCAGATTCGGACACAGGCATTGCCCCAATGATTTGAGCCGGGGACTTGGGGAGTATTAGAAAACCAGAAGGTTCCCGATTCGTCCACGTCAAAACGGTCGAGACGATAGAGGAGGGCGGAGTATTCACCTTCGGTTTTACCATCTTCGCGGGCAACGCCTATCTGGCCGTATTTGGCAATTGCTTTGCGGATTTCGGCAATCTGAAAGTCCAGAGCCTCCTGCAAACCCACGATATCGGGACGATGATTACGGAAGACGTCAAAAACCATTTCCCGGCGGTTTTTCCAGTGATTCTCGCCATCATTAGCGGAGCCATAGCGGATATTGAAACTCATCAGGCGCAACTCCAGAGCTTCTGCTCCTATCCGGTTTAAATCGGCACCTGTGAGGTGCCGACAGGAACATAAATTGAAAAGCATCCATAAACCTAAAAGAACAGCTAATGGTATAATTGCTTTTGTCACAATGGTAATTTTTCTGTTAAACATAGTTTGCTCCTTAACTTGTAAATTTGGTTATTCTATTCCTTTTTTCTAAAGACTTTTCCGCTTTTCGTCTTCCGAGAGCGGTTCGTTCAGCGAGCCGGAGCGGAATCCCTGCATATCAACGGTTACGAACTTGAAGCCGAGGGATTTCAATTCTTTCACTATTTGCGAGCGAAGCGGCTCGGTTGTAATTTTCTCAATGTCCTGTGGATTCACTTCAATTCGGGCGACAGTGTCGTGATGGCGAACGCGAAATTCCACCAAGCCAAGACTTCGCAGAAACTCTTCAGCCTGGTCGATTTGTTTTAGTCTTTGCTCAGTAACTTCCAGGCCATAGCTTATCCGGGAGGCCAGACAGGGAGACGAAGGTAAATCGGCGGTGAGGAGGTTTAGCTTTCTGCTTAGCTGGCGAATTTCATCCTTTGTAAGCTGTGCCTCGGCCAATGGTGAGCGGATGCCGAAGACCTTCATTGCGCGGTTGCCCGGGCGAAAGTCGCCGAGGTCGTTATAGTTTGTGCCAAAGATAACGTGGTCAAAACCCTGCTCTTTGGCGAGGTCCAACAGGATTTTGCAAATATGTGATTTGCAGTGGAAGCAGCGGTCGGCTTTATTGGCGGTGAAGTTTGGGTCGGACAGTTCATCGGTATCAATGACTTGTAGGCGGGCGCCTATCTGGTCAGCGAGTTTTTGAGCACGGGCAAGCTGATTCGAAGGTTCGGCAACTCCGGCACTGATACAGGCCAGGACGTTTTCAGCACCGAGTGTATCGACAGCCGCTTTGAGAAGAAAGGTACTGTCCACGCCGCCGGAGTATGCCACAACGACTTTACCCAGCTCCTTGAGGATTGTCTGGAGCGAATTGTACTTTTCCTTCAGATTCACAAAGCCGATGGAGGGAGTCGAACCCTCAACCCCAGCTTTACGAAAGCTGTGCTCTACCATTGAGCTACATCGGCATTACCATCGGCTATGATACTAATCATTGCCGAGTTTGTAAAGAGCGGTCATCAGCAAAATAAAAGCGGCCATTGACAAATCTCAAAGCAATTAGGGGCGGTTCTCGAAGCGCCCGTATAATTTCCGATTCTGATATTTTAGGCTTGCTTCCACAGTCTTCGGAGATACTCGACGGACCTTGGAAGCACTTCTTCTGCCGGGCCGGAGAGCCTGCGGCACTCTAACTCAATGAATCCGCTGTACCCAATCTCCTTGAGCGTTTGAAAGCCGGGCGTAAAATTCAATGAGCCGGGGCCGGGCTCGACACGAGTATTTTCAGCAACGTGCACGTGCTTAATCCATCTGCCGGCTTTGGAGAGCGATTGCGGTATGCTCAGCTCTTCGAGCTGCATGTGAAAGAAATCACAGGTAAGCCCGATATGGTCATGATTCAGAGTTTCACACAGTTTAGCAGCGTGAGGTACGGTGTTGAGGTATTCCGACTCGTATCGATTAACCGGCTCAAGCAGAAACATCAGCCCCCTTTTCTTCGCCTGGTCGCCCAAGGCGGGCAACTGCTCGATGAGCAGGGCATCCTGGGCCTGTTCAACCGAGGCATAGGGGCCCGGTTCGGTGATTCGGTCCGGATTATCCTCAATGAGCACCGGCGGGACATTAACGCAAGCCACTTGCAATTCCGCGCAAATATCAAATAGCTTCAGGAAACTGTCCCGGCACTGCTGGCGGACCTTTTTATGAGGACTGAGCAGGGAACCTGAAAATCCAAGGGACATCGAGACAAATGGTAAAGGACTATCGGACAGGCATCCTCGCAGCTCGTCAAGGTAATTATTTAAGAACCTGCCCGGCAGTGAAATCGCGTCAAAGCCGAATTTGGCCACATTGTTGAGCTTATCGAGCACCAGGCCACCGGGCAGCACTTCGAGACGACAGGCAATCCCGGGACCCCGCAAGACGGGAATCCTCTTGGGACCCCGCAAGGCGGGAACCCTCTTGCATTTGTCGTTCGTATTTTCAGACATAAATCGGCCTTTTAATGTTAGCTGCCAGTATTTAATATGCTGATTTAAGCCCGAAATTAAAAACAGTTGAAATCGCAACCGGGCTTTTGTATATTCTGCCAGAAACGGGTGATTTAATCAAGATTTCAAGAAACCTGTAATGGATTAATTTTGATTGAGGCTTCGCCTCAAACTGTTTTTTCTGGATTCCCGCCTCCGCGGGAATGACAGGAGGGACGGTTATCTAAAAACATTGTAACGATCGGTTAATTGGTTAATGAATTAATTAGAGGATTAGTGGTTAGTGACCACGTTTATGCATCCACGAGAAAGGATAAAAATGGAAAAACTTTTCGACATTAAAGATAAGGTAATCGCTATTACCGGAGGTGGTGGTATTCTTTGCGGGACGATGGCTAAGGCGCTGGCTGAAGCCGGTGCAAGAATTGCAGTCCTTGATTTGGTGGAAGCCGCCGCAGCCGAAGTTGCTGATGAAATTTTGTCCGGTCAAGGCCAGGCTATCTGGGTCAAATGTGATGTGCTGGATAAAGATAATCTGGTCGCCGCCCGCAAGAAAATCATATCCGAATTAGGCAAAATCGACATACTAATTAACGGTGCCGGCGGAAACAAGAAAGAAGCCACTACCTCACCGGACCTTTCTTTTTTCGATTTGCCGAGTGAGGCTGTTCGGTTTGTTTTCGAGCTGAATTTCATCGGGACTTTACTGCCGAGCCAGGTTTTCGGCAAAGAGATGGCTGAAAACGGCGCCGGTATAATATTGAATGTTTCCAGTATGTGTGCTTTTAGTCCCTTAACCAAGGTACCCGCATACTCAGCGGCCAAAGCAGCCGTGAGCAACTTTACGCAATGGTTAGCGGTGCACGTTTGCCAGAACTATTCCAAAGACATTCGCGTCAATGCAATTGCGCCGGGCTTTTTTCTGACCGAACAAAACCGGTTCCTGTTGACCGATGAAAAAACCGGCGAGCTGACCGACCGCGGCAAAACAATTATCGACCATACGCCGATGGGCAGATTCGGTGAGCCGGAGGAGCTGATTGGGACGGTTATGTGGCTGCTGAGTGACGAGGCAAGATTTGTTACTGGAGTTGTCGTCCCCGTTGACGGTGGATTCTCGGCTTTTAGCGGAGTCTGAGGAATTGATGAATGATTATTTGTTACGAGAATAAGATGGCTGATGTTGATCCGGCTCAACCATTAAAGGATTTCAAGCCGAAATACAAGTTTTTCGTAGGGATTGATTCGGACGGCTGTGCCTTCGATACGATGGGAATTAAGCAGCGGGAATGTTTCTGTCCGTGGCTGATTGCCTATTTCGGCCTGCAGCCGGTGGCTCAGGCGGCGCGTGAATGTAAGGACTTTGCCGATTTGTTTTCCAAGACGCGGGGGTCGAACCGGCACAAAACGACCAAGCGAATCATAGCAGATCTGCTTCCGAATCATCCGATGACCAAGGCCAGGAATTTCAAGGTTCCACAATACCCGCATTACTTTGCCTGGGTCGATAACCCTAAAAGCCTGCTGAGCAATGATGGTTTAAGGCAGTCGATTGAGCAAGCCACAGACGAAGAAGCCAAACGTGAGCTGGAACTTGCGTTAGCGTGGAGCGAGCGGGTAAACTGGGCCATCGGAGAAACCGTCAAGGGCATGCCGCCGTTTCAGTTTGTGCGGGAGAGCTTAGAGAAGATTCAGCCGTTGGCGGACGTTATTGTTGTCTCGGGAACACCTAACGAAGCGCTTGCGCGGGAGTGGGAAGAACACGACATAGCCAAATACGTAGAGGTTATAGCCGGGCAGGAAATGGGCACAAAAACTCAGCACCTTGAGTACGCCACGAAGGGCAGATATAGTAAGAACCACGTACTGATGGTCGGCGATGCACCGGGGGATATGAAGGCCGCCAAGGCCAATAATGCTCTGTTTTATCCAATTAACCCCGGCGATGAAATTCAATCATGGAAGCGGTTCCGCGATGAGGCCTTCGATAAATTCATTAACGGGAAATATGCCGGCAACTATGAGAAAAAGTTAATAGCAGAATTTGATGGATATCTGCCGGAATTGCCCCCGTGGGAGAAAACGTGAAGCGTGAATAGTGATGCGTGATAGCCTTCACGAGACAAGAATAATGATAATTGAGCGACAAAATAAAGACGGTTCCGTTGATAATAGTAAGGCCGGTGAGGCGATTACCGAATTCTTTGCACAAAATGACTATACCGGCAAACGGATTCTGCTGATAATTCCCGACAATACCCGCTCGGGACCTATAGGCGATATATTCAAAATCATTTATGATTGTCTGGAGCAAAAGGCAAAGGCCATCGATTGTCTGGTTGCGCTGGGGACCCATCAGCCCCTGAACGAAGAGCAAATCTGCACCAGACTTTGTATGACAGCAGATGAGCGCAAGAGTAAGTATGCATCGGTAAAGTTCTTCAACCACGAATGGGAAAAGGACGAGACATTTACTTCCATCGGCCGAATTTCCGCCGACGAAATCGAGGAAATAAGCAGCGGTCTGTTTCGCGAAGAAGTTGATGTAGCGATTAACAAGCTGATTTTCGAATATGACGAGTTTTTTATCTTAGGCCCGGTATTTCCCCACGAGGTTGTCGGTTTTTCCGGCGGGCATAAATATATCTTCCCCGGAATCGCAGGCGACGATATTATTCATTTTTTTCACTGGCTAAGCGCGGTTATAACAAATCCCGTTATAAACGGCACCAAATGGACGCCGACACGAAAAGTTGTTGAAAAGGCGGCCTCGCTTATAACAATACCACACAAACTTTTCGCCATCGTGGCGCTCGAGAACGAACTTAAGGGAATCTTTATCGGGGAGGTAACTGAAGCCTGGGAACAGGCGGCGGACCTGTCGGAGGAGGTACACATCACATACAAAGACAAACCGTACAACACGATTCTTGGTATCGCTCCGGAAATGTACGATGACATCTGGACGGCCGCCAAGGTGATGTATAAACTTGAGCCGATACTCGCCGACGATGGGACATTGATTATTTATGCCCCGCACATTACGGAGATATCCTATACCCACGGCAAATGGCTCGATAAAATCGGTTATCATACCCGCGATTATTTCCTCAAACGGATGGAGAAGTTCGGTGGTATCCCCCGAGGGATTATCGCCCACTCCACTCATTTGAAGGGCATTGGTACTTATATTGACGGCGTCGAAAAGCCGCGGGTTAACGTCGTGCTAGCCACAAGTATCGATAAACAGCGCTGCGATAAGGTAAATCTCGGCTATATGAATCCTGATGAGGTAAACATATCCGACTACGTAAATAAAGAAGACGAAGGCATTTTGGTCGTACAACACGCCGGCGAAGTATTGCACCGATTGGGCAATGGACATATACCGACTATTCCGAACCAATAATCAATAACAAACAAATTTGAGAAAAGGAGTAAGACAAAAATGGCAAAAGCAGATATCGGCCTTATAGGTCTGGCAGTAATGGGTGAGAACCTCATCCTGAATATGGAAAGCAAGGGCTTTACAGTGGCCTGCTTCAACCGTACCGTATCTAAGGTGGATAAATTTATCGAGGGCCGAGCCAAGGGTAAGAAAATCATCGGCTGTCACTCTATCGAAGAGCTGGTCGAAAATTTAAAGAGACCGCGCAAGATTATGCTGATGGTCAAGGCCGGTGAGGCGGTGGATGCCTTCATTGAAAAACTGCTACCTCATCTGGAAGACGGCGATATCATCATCGACGGCGGTAATTCGCACTTCCCGGACACTATGCGGCGTACGGCATACGTCGAGAGCAAGGGTAAACTCTATATCGGCACCGGTGTCTCGGGCGGCGAAGAGGGCGCGCTGCGAGGCCCGTCGATTATGCCGGGCGGCTCACCGCCGGCTTGGAAGCACGTCAAACCCATATTCCAGGCTATTTGTGCCAAGACCGACGACGGCGAGCCCTGCTGCGACTGGGTGGGCGAGAACGGGGCCGGACACTTCGTGAAAATGGTACACAACGGTATCGAATACGGCGATATGCAAATGATATGCGAGACCTACCAGATGATGAAAGAAGGCCTGGGAATGAGCAACCAGGAGATGCACGAGTGTTTAGCCGAGTGGTACAAAGGTGAGCTTAACTCATACCTTATCGAAATCACTCGGGACATTCTTGCCTATAAAGACGAGGACGGCAATGAGGTTATCGACCTGATACTCGACACGGCCGGCCAGAAAGGCACTGGCAAGTGGACGGCCATTGAGGCCCTGAACCTCGGCCAGCCCCTGACGCTAATCGGTGAAGCGGTTTTTGCCCGCTGCCTGTCGGCGTTAAAAGAAGAGCGGGTTGCGGCATCGAAAGTTCTGTCCGGCCCGAAGTCGAAATTCAGCGGAGATAAAAAGGCCTTGATAAACGATTTGCGTCAAGCCCTTTATGCGGCAAAAATTGTCAGCTACGCCCAGGGCTATCAGCTTATGCGAGCGGCGGCCATAGAGCACAAGTGGAATTTAAATTACGGCGGTATCGCCCTGATGTGGCGAGGCGGCTGTATCATCCGCTCGGTCTTCTTAGGTAAAATTAAAGATGCCTTTGCCAAAAATCCGAAACTGACTAACCTGCTTCTGGACCCGTTCTTTAAGGAAGCCGTGGAAAAAGCACAGCCGGCGTGGCGACGCGTAGTCACTACGGCCGTCGAGATGGGTGTTCCGATGCCGGCCCTGAACTCGGCCCTGGCCTTCTACGACGGTTATCGGCACGCTCGGCTGCCGGCCAATTTGATTCAGGCCCAGCGTGATTATTTCGGGGCCCATACTTACGAACGCGTGGATAAGCCGCGGGGCGAATTCTTCCATACGAACTGGACGGGACGAGGCGGAGAAACCGCAGCCTCAACTTACACAGTTTGACGGTGGGGACAATAATAAATGTACAACAGCTTCCGGATGCAGTCTGTTCAGTCTCCGATTATTCCTGTGGTGGGTGAACTTATTCGTTGTAATCCGGGCACAATTTCTCTCGGCCAGGGTGTAGCCTATTACGGTCCGCCGGCGGAAGCCATCGGGGCAATCGAAAATTTTTTAGCCGACGCGGAAAATCACAAGTACAGACTGGTGCAAGGCATCCCTGAACTACATGAGGCGATTCAAACAAAACTGGCAACAGAAAATAATATATCTATAGAGGGCAGCCGAATAGTCGTGACGGCCGGGGCCAATATGGGCTTTGTCAATGCAGTCCTCGCCATTACCGACCCCGGCGATGAGATTATTATCCAACTGCCCTACTACTTTAATCACGAAATGGCCATTGCCATAGCCGACTGTAAGGCGGTCTGTGTGCCGACCGACGACGATTATCAATTGCAGGCAGATAAGATTGCCGCGGCGATTACCGAGAGAACGCGGGGCATTGTTACTATCTCACCGAACAATCCGACGGGGGCGGTGTATCGCGAATCGGACCTTCGGAAAGTCAACAAACTTTGCCGGGACAACGGTATATACCACATCAGCGATGAAGCCTACGAGTATTTTACATACGACGGTGCCAGGCACTTTTCGCCCGGCTCGATTGCCGGCTGCGGCGAATATACTATCTCGCTGTTTTCCCTATCCAAGGCCTATGGCTTTGCAAGCTGGCGCATCGGGTGGATGGTCATACCGGAGCATCTATATATGCCCATCAGAAAGATACAGGACACGATTTTGATTTGTCCGCCGGTAATCTCGCAGTGGGCGGCGGTCGGAGCAATGCGGGCCGGGGCGGACTACTGCCGCCAAAAGCTGCGGATGACTATCGAGATTCGTGAAATGTTTCTGAATGAATTGAATAGCATCAGAAATTTAGTAACCGTTCCTCGGGCCGATGGAGCGTTCTATTTTCTGCTGCGAGTGCACGAAGACCTGGACCCGATGAAACTTGTAAAACAGTTGATTGAGGAGCACAAAGTAGCTGTTATCCCGGGGATGACCTTCGGGATGGAGGATAAATGCTACCTGCGGGTTGCCTATGGAGCGCTTCAGAAAAAAACCGCCGCCGAGGGCATCGGCCGACTCGTCAGAGGCCTTAAAAGCATTTTGGGTACATAAGAGGCGTAGCTCTCGAAAAGCCCCAAGACTCCTACGAGCGAATTTACCCACACGAACTAGACCGGCCAAAGTGAAAAAACCGCCACTTCGATTTATTCTCCAAATCAGAACCTGTTTTAGGCAGAACTTCCAAGAGTCGTTTTTGTAGTTCGATTCATAATTCATTAGACATTATACGCTATATGTTGACCTTGGCGGGGGATTTGGGTATTATTTCAGGGGATGCCAAATTGGCCAGAATTATGGGGATAACCGGTTAATATAAAGGGAGTATACTATGTATAAAATCTTTATGCTAATCGCCGTACCCGCCCTGATAATCGGATGGATAGCATACGCAATATGGATGCGTAAGGTCTGTGAGGAAGAGAAACAACAACCAAAAGAAGAATCCAAACGCCTCACGAAGACCAAGAGCGAGGTGGCCGACTGGGCTAAGAAAATGGCACAGTTCAAAAAACCCGAGCCTAAGAAGCCATCCGACCAGGATGACCAAAACAAAGCAGAGTAATCAAACTACAGCAATATCCAATAACCGCCAGGAGAACAAATGGCCGAGCAATTCCTAACGGAAGATTTCCTGTTGCAATGCGAAACCGCCAAGATTCTCTATCACGAGCACGCAAAGAAGATGCCTATCTATGACTATCACTGCCATCTGCCGGCCGACCAAATTGCCGCCGACCATCGGTTCGAGAACCTTACACAGGCCTGGCTCTACGGCGACCATTATAAATGGCGGGCAATGAGGGCAAACGGGATAGCGGAGAAATATATCACCGGCGAAACAAATGATTATGAAAAGTTCGAAAAATGGGCACAGACCGTTCCATACTGTATCCGAAATCCGCTCTATCACTGGACGCATCTGGAATTGAAAAATCCCTTCGGCGTAAAAGACAAACTATTAGGCCCTGAAACCGCTAAGGAAATTTACGAGACGTGCAGCGAGATGTTAAGGACGCCGGAATTTAGCGTCCGCAACATAATGCGCAAAGCCAACGTCAAGCTGGTCTGCACAACTGAAGGGCCGCTCGATTCACTGGAGCATCATAAAAAAATTCGAGCCGACGGCTTTGAAATCAAAGTTCACACCGCCTTTCGGCCCGACAAGGCAATGGCTGTCGAGGACATTACAGGCCTGAACGTATTTATCGACAAGCTCGAAGCAATCTGCGATATGGAAATAGCCAACTTCCACTTGTATATCGAAGCAATCCGCAAACGCCATGACTATTTCCACGAAAACGGCTGTCGGCTTTCCGACCACGGATTAGAAACCGCTTATGCCGAGGATTATACCGAAAAAGAAATCGAAAAGATATTCGACAAGATAAGGTCAGGCAAAGATTTGGATTTGTCGCAGCGTCTCAAATTCAAATCAGCGATGATGTTCGAATTCGCCCTGATAGACTACGAATCGGGCTGGGTTCAGCAGCTCCATTTAGGGGCGCTTAGAAATAACAGTACGCGGATGTTCAAAGCCCTTGGTCCGGATGTCGGATGCGATTCGATAGGAGATTTCGAGGTGGCAAGACCGCTTTCAAAATTCCTCGACCGGCTGGACATGAACAATACACTGCCCAAAACGATTCTCTACAA
>JABAOH010096904.1_pt1 | contig 16890 bp, 16 predicted proteins | sample 7062181 | NCBI WGS metagenome assembly JABAOH01 (sample SAMN14538630, study PRJNA623070) | marine sediment metagenome | biome: marine biome [ENVO:00000428]; feature: marine pelagic biome [ENVO:01000023]; material: deep marine sediment [ENVO:00002113]; isolation source: pool of 5 deep marine... | reverse complement strand
ATCGCCGGCGCCGCCGAAGACCGCCATGTTGAGGTCGGACTGCTCGGTCTTCGTCGGCATCCCGGTCGACGGGCCGCCCCGCTGGCTGACGAACACCACCGACGGGATCTCACCCATGACGCCGAGCCCCAGCATCTCGGCCATCAGCGCAAGGCCCGGTCCCGAGGTCGCCGTCGCCGCGCGCGCGCCGGTATAGCCGGCGCCGATGGTGGCGGAAATCGCAGAGATCTCGTCTTCGGTCTGCAGCACGCGACCGCCGTGCTTGGGAAGCTCTGCGGCGAGGCGTTCCAGGATCGTCGTCGCCGGCGTGATCGGGTAGCCAAAAAACGTGTCGAGCCCGGCATCGATACAGCCGCGCACGATGGCCCCGTTACCGGTCATCATGGTGGCCGTCTCGCCCTTGTCGGCGTGGACGGGCTCGCCCAGGCTACCCTGGTCCAGCTTGAAGACCCTTTTGCCGACCTCGTACGCGGCATCGAAGGCGGCGGTGTTGCTGGTCGTCACTACTGGCGCCTTGCGCCGGAACTTGGCCGCGATCACCTTGCGGAAGGCCTGCGGGTCGATATCGTAGAGCGCGGCGAGATACCCGAGGATGACGATGTTGCGCGAGCGCGCCGAACTGGTCGCCCGCTCGGAAATCTCGCGCTGGTTCAGGCCGTAGGGAAGCTGTGTCGGGCGGATATGCGCCGTGATGTGTGCCCCCTCGGGCTGGCGCACGATGGGCGATGCCTCATATATGACCGCGCCGTAATCGCACACCTCGCCGACATGCGGGATCGCGTAGCTGTCGTCGAGGGAGACCAGCACGTCGGAATGTCGCTTCAATGAATAGGCCTGCTCGGTGGTTACCCGCACGCGCGAGATGCACTTGCCGAAGCCGCGGATCTCGGCCGGATAGATGTCGAAGGCGATGACCTTGTAGCCGAGCGCCGCCATCGCGCGCTTCAGGATGTCGCCGGCCGCGATGGTGCCGTCGCCCGCCGATCCGATGATGGCGAACTGGATATCCGTGCCCTCGCGTTTCTGCGCCATGGCCTAGTACTCCCAGAACGGCGAATGGATGTGGCCGTCACGGCCGACATGGAGGCGCTCGTCTCCGGCGCCCTTGAAGGTCTCGCTCGCGCCCGTCACGTTGCGTGCCGCCACCTCACCCATTTGGCGGACATTTGTCCAGCCGTAGTAGAAGCGGTAGTCGTTGTCGTCCGCCGACCAGATCTGGCACACGTCGCCGGCCGCCCAGATGTGCTCGTCCGTGGTCTGAAGCTGCGGATCGACGAGCAGCCCGCGCTCGATATCGACTCCCGAACCCAGCATGAACTCGGCCGTCGGCACCAGCCCGTAGAACGGCATCACGACGTCGCCGTCCACACTGTCGCCACCCTCGAAGATGACGCGGCGCGCCGGCTTGCCGGCCGCACCTTCCTCGATGGCGATGGGCCGTACGCCGTCCATCACCTCGAGCCCCATATGCTCCAGCGCGGCGATGAAGCCGGCGCGTTCGTCAGCTTCGGTGCGATGCGGCCAGAACGTGTAGTCGTTCGCCAGCAGCATGACCCGGTAGCCGACATCGATCAGCGTGCGCGCGAGGTCGAGTCCGATCATATCGCCGCCCAGCATGATAACGGTGCCGCCCTTCGGCAGGGCGCGATACGTGGTCATCGCCGACTCGAAGGAATGGAAGCCGTGCATCAGCCCGTAATACTCGCTCAACTCCTCGGGCAGGTAGCCTCGCCCGCCCGCGCAGACCAACAACTGGTCGTAATGCATCACCTCGTTGTGGGCGAAGGTGATGCTGCGCGAGCGGCCATCGACGTCGGTCACCCGGCTGTTGCGCCGCAGGATGATGCGATTGTCGTCGTAATATTCCGGGGGGTGCACGAGGATCTCGCGCCAGTCGTGGCAGCCGCGGAAGACGCGCGGCAGATCGTACCGATTGTAGAACGGCAGGCTGCTCATGGTGATGATGGTGATGCGGCTGTCCGGGTCGTGCTCGCGCAGTGTGATCGCGGCGCCGTTGCCGGCGCTCCCGTTGCCGATGATGACGTTGTGGGTCGCGTCGGTCATCGCTCAGATATCCTGTGTTACGAACTCGTTGCGCGTGATGCTGATGCATTTGGTCGGGCACACCATGAAACAGGCGCCACAGCGAATGCATTCGTTGTTGTCGATCCAGATAGCGCCCACCTCGTCCCACTCCTGGGTCTCAAGCAGCTTTCCATAGGTGCCGTCATCGCGAATCTCNNNGCTCGGCAATAGATGCAGTTGTCGACGTCGATCTGGTACTTCAGATTGCACAGGTAGCAGCGCTTCGATTCCGTCGCCGCCAGAGTCTCGTCGTAGCCCGTCTCGACCTCCTTGGTCAGCTCCTTGTTCCGTTCGGCCAATGGTGCCGTCGGCATGTGCTGCCGTTCGATGAAATCGAAGCTGCGTTCCCGCAGCGGGCTATCGACCGGCTCGATGCGGACGACCTGCCGGCGGCGCTGGCGTCCCATCAGCCAGGTATCGATACCGGCGGCCACGCGGCGCCCGTTGCCAACCGCCTCGATGATCGTGGTTGGCCCGGTTACGTAATCGCCGGCAGCGTAGACGCCCTTCCGCGACGTCCGGCCACTCTCGTCAGCCTTGACGCTGCCCCAGCGGTCGAGCTCCAGCTTGATGTCGAGGTAGTCGTTCACGGTCCGCTGGCCGATGGCGATCAGCAACGTATCGCATGGCTCGAAGAACTCCGATCCCTCGATTGGGATCGCCTGGCGCCGCCCGTTCTCGCGCCATCCGCCGAGACGGTTCTGCACGAATTCGATGCCGCGTAGGCGACCGTCGCCGTCGACGAGTAGCTGCGCGGGCGACCGCAGTCCCTTGATGCGGATACCCTCGCGCTTGCATTCGAAGATCTCGTCCTTGGTGACGGGGATGTATTCCTCGGCCGTCCGGATGTGGATCGTCACCTCGTCGGCGCCTAACCTCTTCGCCACCCGGGCACAGTCCAGCGCGGTGAACCCGGCGCCGACTACCGCGACGCGCTTGCCGACGGCCTTCTTCTCTCCTCGGTGCTGGCCCATCAGGAAATAGAGCCCGTACTCCACTCCCTTTATCGATTCCGGATCATCCTTCCCGACACCGCCCTGCAGGGGCAGCGTCACCGATGCCATGCTACCGGTGGTCAACAGAACGGCGTCGAACTCCTTGCGCAGCTTGGCCAGCGGCATCTGTCCCTTGCCCTTGCCGATCTCGACGCCAGTGCGCAACTCGACACCCAGCCGCAAGGCGTTGTGCAGCTCAACCCGCAGGATGTCGCGAGGCAGGCGAAATGCCGGTATGCCGTAGCGCAGCATGCCGCCCGGGTCCGCTTCCCGCTCGAAGATCGTCACGTCGTGGCCCAGAAGCGACAGGTCGTGCGCCGCCGCCACGCCCGCCGGGCCGGCGCCGACGATGGCAACCCGCTTGCCGGAGGGGCCGTAGAGGCTCTCGGTGATCCGGTGCCCGACGTGTTTCAGGTCGCTGGCCGCGCGCTTTAGATGGCAGATGTTTACGGTCTCGCCATTGCCGGGCTGCGCATGGCGGCATACATCCTCGCACGGGCGCGAGCAGATGCGGCCCAGTATGCCGGGCAGGACGTTGGCCTCGCGGTTGATCTCGTACGCGCGGCCATACTCCTTCTCCATGATCGCCTGGATATAGCCGGGGATATTCGTTCCGGCCGGACACGCCGACTGGCATGGAATGTTTTCCCGCACCCAGCCGATATCGCGCGGATCATCGGAATACCAGACCGCATCTTCGTCGGAAGACTGCAAAGGCTGCGCCGCCTTGATCTTCTCTCCACCCCGCCGTTCTGACATTCACGCCCCCATGGTACGGTGCGTCAGAAGGCAGTGTCGCACCCGGCCGGCCCGGCCATGTCGGTTACAGTTCATTTCATGCCTCCCGGGCAATTCCTGCAAGCCCCTCGATATTGGCGCGGAGCGTCCGAAATCGTTTGACGACGGCATCGCCGAACAACGGGTCATCGCGTTGCCGCAAGCGGCCGTCGATCTCGACCCAGTCGTCGGCCGACAGAACTTCGGCCGCGGCCGGGAACACGCGTTCCTCTTCGAGCGCGATGTGATGACGGTACCGGCGGACGAAGCGGCGCGTCAGGTCGTGTACGGACTGGCGGTCAACCAGCTCCTCGGCCAGCACCTGCCGCATCGCTTCGGCCAGCTCCCGCGTCATCTCGGCGATCTGCCTGTGCTCCTCCTCCAGGTCGCCGACCAGCTGCGCCAGGTCTGCGTTCCGTGATTTCAGTATTCGGTAGATCAGATCCTCTTTCGGGTGGTGCACCGCGTCCGGGTAATCCAGGCAGTAGTCAATGACCATGCCGATGAGATCATAGTCCGGCCGCTCACCCGCAGCGAACACCGCCAGCTGGCGATCCAGCAGATCCAGCAGCTTCGAGAAATCCGCGTGTTCTTTGCTCAGCTGCCGCAGCGCCTCGGCCATCGCGTTTCCTTTCGCTCTTTCGCGTACGTCATTCGTGCTCAGAACATACGCGAATAGTGGATCGCGCGAAATTGACCTTTCTCAATCCGTACGCCGGCCGGAATGCCGAACCGGACTTGATGATTCGCCACCATCGTGAGAGATTCATGCGCTCTGTTCGACCGCTGACGACCATGGCGGAATCTGCCGGCGATGAGGGGAGGATATCGAAATGGTTGACTATGCCGCGGCGACAACGGAATTCCGCGTCGGGCGCGTTCTGTCGCGTTCGTTTTCAACCTTGTTCCGGAATGTCGTGCCGTTCGGGCTGCTGGCCCTGGTCATTTCCGCGCCACCCTATGTTTACGCTATTTTTTTCGCTATCCCGCCGTCTCTGGACCCCGCAAGCATGATGGAAACCAACCCGGTCATGGATATCATCATGTCGATCATACAGCTCCTGCTCGCATATCTTCTCACCGCCGCGCTGGTGTATGGGACAATCCAACATCTCAGGGGCCGACCCGTGAACGTCGGGGAGTGCTTCAGCAGGGGCATTTCCATGATATTTCCGGTACTCGGCGTGGCGATTGTATCTTTTATTCTGATATTTCTCGGTTTCGCGGCCCTGATCATCCCCGGTATCATTGTCGTGACCATGCTCTGGGTCGCAATTCCGGCCGCTGTGATCGAGCGTACGGGCCTCTCAGCCCTTCCGCGCAGCGCGGCGCTGACAAAGGGATACCGCTGGCGGATTCTCGGTCTCGGCATATCTCTCTTCTTCATCAGCTTCCTGCTGACGATACCGCTTGGGGCCATCAGCGGCATGATCGTCTTTTCCGCCATGAGCGGGAGCGCTTCCATTGAGACATCGATGACGATCCTCATGTCCGTCAACTGGATCATCGCCTCGTTCGCGGGCGCATTGTGGGCGGTGGCCTACGCGGTCAGCTACCACGATCTTCGCGTCGTCAAGGAAGGCGCCGATACCGAACAGATCGCGGCCGTGTTCGACTGACCGGCCTGCCCCCTATGCCTTGCGGTCGTGCTTACTCTCGCGGCGCTGGCCGAAGAGCATGCGGTTTTCCAGGTGCGCGCGCAGGGCGGCATAGAATGCCGCAAGGAATAGCTGCGGATCCACCTCCTCCACGCCCTGCCAGTCGATCTTGCGGCGGATTCGATTGCAGACCTCGGCCCGTGTTTCCTCGGCAGTGACGCCCTGCTGGCGCAGAACGGTCTCGAGCGTCTGTAGCTCGTATATGCCGTAGACCTCCAATTGCTCGCGGGTGAAGGTGTAGGCCGGCGATCCGGAATCGGCNNTCACCCAAGTGCCGCCGACGATGTCGCCGGCACGCATGACGTCCTTGTTGAACAGCGGCATCAGCGTGAACAGGCTGGCCCAGATCAGGGCGAACAGAATCGCCCAGTTGCCGGCGCCGACACTGCTGGCGCTGGCCGCCAGACTGAGCGGCAGGAACAGCTCGACCTCCCGCATCAGGTTGCGGGCAAAGACGGATTCTGGGCGTAGCCGCCCGCCGTAACGGTCGATGACGCGCATCCGTAGCGCACGTTTCCCTGGGGTGGTGCCGTGCCAGCGTAGCTCGAAATAAGTAAAGTAGAAGTTGCGCAGTATGAAGAACGCCAGCAGGCCGAACGCCGCCTGCCAGCCGGACATGCCAACCACCACGGCCAGCGCCAACATCAAAAGCCCGAGGCCGAATATCACCCCGGCAATGATCATCAGATCGATGATCAGTGCGGTGACGCGATCGCTACGGCTGGCGAGCTCGAATCGCAGCGGCACGCCTTCGGGCGTCGTGACATCGCGCAGGTTCTTCGGACGCGGCAGCGGCGCGGCGTTGCCCGCTTCATTCATTGCGGCCATCGGCACGCTCCCGCCCGGCAAAGGTGAAATACAGCAGCCAGAGCAATAACATGGCGCCGCCGATCAGGTACCGCAACGCGGGGTTCTGTATGAGTTGCCGTCCGAACCCTTCGAGCAGCCCCGCGATCAGGAGCATCGCCACCGCCCCGATGGCGATCATGCCAGCCTTGCGGCCGCACCGCGCCAGATTGTCGAGCCGGCCGCGGCGCCCGGGAAAGGCGAAGGCACTGCCCAGCGAAAGCCCGGCCCCGCCGCACAGGATGACCGCCAGCAATTCGGTCGTGCCATGGATGCTGAGCCAGGCCACGAACTCGACCGTCAGACCGCGCGAGGCATAAAGCGCGACAAAGGCGCCGATCAACAGCCCGTTGTAGAACATCAGCAGGATCACCGGAACGCCGAGCGCGAAGCCGAGCGCGAAAGCCAGCATGCCGATCTGCGAGTTGTGCGTGAACAGGTAGGTTGCGAACAGGTAGAGCGACTCGAGCACACCGCCGCCGTCGTCGTAGAGCACCGCGCGCAGCGATTCCGTGTTCGCCGTGGGCGAGCGCCCGCCGGCCATGCCTTCGGAGACGAAGGTGTAGAACCAGTCGTTGTTGGACAGGGTGAGCAGACAGCCGACGGCAACCCCGAGACACATTGCGAAAGCAGCCGCCAGGACATTGTAGCGCGCATCGCGTACGGCCCGCGGGAACTGCCGGCCGAAGAACCGCATGACCCCGACGCCGAAGCTGCCACGCGCCCCGTAGACAAAGAAATACGCGCGCGCGGCAAGCCCTTCGAGGTACAACAGGACATTCCGGTCAAGAGTGATGGTGCGCGCCACCGACAGCGAAGATATCGTCGCCCGGTAGAGGTTCGGCAGACGGAACAGCTCTGCCGGCGTCAGCGACTGGATGCCCCGGGATTCGGCGCGCGCCAGGAGAGCTTCCAAATCGCGCCAGCTGTCCTCGCGCTCACGGCGGAACTCGTAGCTTTTCAGCCTGACCTCGGCCATCAGCCATACCTGTCCGGCATCAGATCAGCTCCTTGTTCTTGATCGCAAGATAGCGGTCGACGAGCTCCGTGCCCATTCTTTCACTGGGCGCCTCCATGCACTGCACGCCGAGACGCCGCAGCCGCTCGAATACGACCAGACGTTCGCGGGCGAAGTCGTCGGCGATGACCGAGCGGGTGACGTCCTCCAGCGTGCGCGGCGCTGCGTCGATCGTCCGGTCGATGTCGGGATCCCGCAGCGTTACGAACAGGACGACGTGGCGCGACGCCAGACGCGCGAGATTTTCCACCATCAGCTCCGCGGTCGTGGTGTCGACGAACTCGGTCTGCAGAATAATCAGCGAGCGCTGCTTCAGGCGCATCGTCAGTTCGGTGAGGCCGAGCGTAAAGTTGGTCTCGTCGGGCCGATACTCCAGCCGCGCCGACGTGCGCAGGAACTGATTGAAGTAATGGATGCCGCCGACCGGCTCGGCGTATAGCCGGGTCTGCGAGTCGAACCCGAAGAGACCGATCCGGTCACCGTGGCGCAGGCAGGCGTAACCCAACACAAGGGCGTTGTTGATGGCATGGTCGAGCTTCGGTAGTCCGCCCATGGGCTCGCTCATCAGGTGCCCCGTGTCGATCGCCATGACGATCTGGTGGTTTCGCTCGGCCCGGAATTCCTTGCAGACCAGCTCGCGATGACGGGCGGAATGCTTCCAGTCGATCGAGCGGCGGTCGAGGCCGGGCACGTAGTCGCGCAGCGAGTCGAACTCGGAACCGTCACCCTGCTGGTTCTGGGGCTTGATCCCCGTCGGCGCGTCCCAGGCGGTGAACCGGATCGCCGTGTTGCGGACGGCGCGCACGTTCGGGACCACCGGAATCTCAAGCGAGAGCTCCTCGATGCGCATTCGCTCCATCAGACCCATCGGGCCGCGCCAGCGCAGCCACAGCCGGTCGATGTGGGCCGCGCCGCGGCGCACCGGGCTCAGCGTCATGCGTGCTTCCGATGGCCACTGTGCCGCCAGGGTCGCGCGCAGCACGGGTGGCATTGCAAGGTTCGCGCTTGCATCGCACAGCAGCTCAACCTCGGTCGGAGGGGCCGCTTGCTCTGGCTGGAGCGTGACACGCAACGTATCGCTGCTGCCGGCATAAAGAACACTTGGCGACTGCATTTCGATCCGCAACGCACGCGGCGACAACGCACGCATCCCATCCAGCCCGGTCAGGAATATCGCCACCGCCAGCAGCGCGAAGCCGAAGGGCCACAGGTTCCCGTTCACAAGCACCGCCGCCATCGACAGCGGCACCGTGACCGCAAAGAGAAGAACCGCGCGTCCGGTCGGGCGCATCAGCGGGGCGCCGGGGTCTGGTCGAGGATCTGCCCGATAACGGTGTCGATCCACAGTCCCTCTATCTCGGCGCCGGGCGCCATCACGACACGGTGCCGCAGCGCCGGTGCGGCAATGAACTTGACGTCGTCGGGGATGACGTAGTCGCGCCCGCCGATCGCCGCGGTCGCGCGCGCGGCCGAGGCGAGCATGTTGGCGGCGCGCGGCGAGGCTCCGAACTGCAGCGATGGGTTCTCGCGCGTCGCCCGCACGATCGCAACGATATAGTTCACCATGTCGTCGGACAGACGAATGGTCTCGACGAACCGGCGCACGGCGATCAGGCTTTCCATGTCTGCCACCGGCTGGATTCCGAAATCGGCGAGTTTCGGCATGGCCGTGCTGTGCCCGTGCCGTGCGACGATGGCGCGCTCTTCGTCCTCGGACGGATAATCGAGGATGTGCTTGAACAGGAAGCGGTCGAGTTGCGCCTCCGGCAGCGGATAGGTGCCCTGCTGCTCGATCGGGTTCTGCGTCGCGATCACCATGAAGCCGTCGCCCAGCGGATAGGTCTCGCCGTCGATGGTCACCGCCCGCTCCTGCATCGCCTCCAGCAGGGCGGCCTGGGTCTTCGGCGGCGTCCGGTTGATCTCGTCGGCCAGCAGCAGCTGCGTGAAGACCGGGCCCTTGGTCAGGGTGAACTGGCTGGTCTGGAAGTTGAACAGATTTGTCCCGAGCACGTCGCCGGGCATCAGGTCCGGCGTGAACTGGATTCGCCCGAAATCCAGCGACAGCGCCGCGGCAAAGGTCTGTACCAGCATCGTCTTGGCGGTGCCCGGAACACCTTCGAGGATCATGTGCCCCTCGGACAGGAGACTGACCAGCAGCAGGTCGAGTGCGGTATCCTGCCCGATCACCGCCTTTTGCACCTGTTCCCGCAACTGCGTGCCGACCAGGGCAATCGCCTCAAGATCCATCGATGATCTCCCGTTTCCATTGGTGGAGTTGCCTTGCGAGCCTCGCCAGGCGGGGTGCATCCGAACGGACGTTGGCCTCCAGCCTGTCGGCCCGGTCCTGAAGATCCCGGAATTTCCTTGTGGCGCCGCGGGCCGTGCCAACCCGGTCCACCCATCCGATCAGGTCCGGGCCCTCGAGCCGGCGCGGTGCGTTGAGCCGGTGTGCCACATCGCGCAATGTAACGTCGGCATAACGTTTCAGGATTGCCGACCCGTGCCCGCCGAAGCGCAGCAGGCTCGCCGTATTGTCGATCAGCGCCGTCTTGCCGGGGACCAGGCCCGGCTTGGCCGCCAGCGGCGAGCCGAAGCGGCCCGTCGCCGACCAGGCGAGGACGAACACCGCCGCGAAGGTCAGGAGCACCGGGATGAGGAAGGGAAGCTCGAACATCGACCGCCACAGGCTCGGCGGCTGCCAGTACCCGTGCACCGTCTCGTCGAAGATCACGGCGCCACCCAAGGGGCGCAGCGCGTCCATGATACGCACTGCAAGAAGGCCGTTGTCGCCCGCAGCGAGCCCGTGGTTCGACAGGACGTCGGGGTCCGACAGGACCCACACGGTCTGGTCACCCTGGCGGATCACGCCAAGCAGGGTTCCCTGGTCGCTCCAGATCACGGGATCCAGAAGGCCGGAGATAACGAGCTGCGGAAACTCGATCGTGGGTGACACGCCGAACGGCCCGGTATGCCAGCGTGTCGGCATTGCGCGCTGGACGGCGGCGCCGGGTGCGACCTGCTGCAGGATCGATTCGATATAGTCGGTCGGCAGCATGCCGGCGACCCACAGCCAGTGGCTGCGAACGGGGTCCCCGAACCCGTCCCATTTCGGCAGGACGAGCAGGACCGTCCCGGCCGGCCGGGCCGCACCGATCGTGTCGGCGTACCACGATTTGCGGCGCGGCTCGGCCACCACCAGAAGCGACTCGCTCCCCGCCTTGGCGGACGAATCGGCGCGGCTTACGAGCACCGGGATGTCCAGTTCCCGCAGGGTATCGACAAGCGCCCGGTGTCCGATGGCCGAGTACGAGAAGGCGTTCGCCTTGGCGGCGCCGACGTCGCTCTGCGCGTAGATCATGAAATAGGCGGCGGCGGCGAAGGACAGCACGCCGACGCCTAGCAGCCAGTATACGGTCCTGGCGGAGTACGGCTGGGTCTGGCTCACTCCCTCCCTCCCGCGCCCGCCTTGGCGATCCGCCGGAACAGGTCGCGGCACCGCAGGAAATCCGCCTCCGTTGCGGTACGGCCGCCGAAATGCGTCACTTCCGTGACGCCGACCAACGTCCCGAAGGCATTCTTTTCGGTCTCGTCCAGGGGGGCCCGGCGCAGGATCTCCCGGCTGGTCAGCGAGGTCGAAAGGTCGGCGCCGCGGTCGCGGATCAGCATGATGCTGCGCAGCAGCAGGACATGCACGGCCTCGGCATATTCGCCGTGTGCGGCAAGGCTCTCGGCATCGTCCAGGTCGCCCGCGGCCGGGTCCGGTACACTGGCCCCTGACTCATTCGGCGCGGATTCCGGCTGCCAGGCCCCCTTCTTCCAGCGGGAAAACAGGCGAGCCTCGTTGAGGAGATAATAGGCGACAAGCGCACCGCCGGCGACGAACACGATCCACATTAGGACGCGCAGCGCCTGGCGAAGCGCCGGCGGTATTTCGAAATCGAACACGTCGGAGTCCGGGTTCTGGCTGCCCGGCCGGTACAGGTTCGGTGCCTGGGCATCGCCCTCGTTGCGCCACCAGTCGGGATCGGCCATCGGGTCGTCGCGAGAGCCGTCCTCGTCGTCGGTCACTTCGCGCAGGGGCAGCTCACGCTGGTAGTCCCCGGCGGCAAGGGCGCGGCGCACCGCGGCATCGACGTCCTCCGCCGGGACGGCGGCCACGGCCGGTCCGCCGGCCGCCAGGAACAGCGGCAGCGCGATCGCGGCCAGCCGCGGTTTCATGACAGTCCTCCGGCCGCGGTGTGAGATGCGGGCGCACCGTGACGGCGGCTCATGGGAACGCGTTCGATTTGCAACTCTGCCTCATGCGGACGACCTCTGTGGGCGGGCCGGCCGCCCCGCGCGTTGCCGCGGCGACACGCGGGCCGGGACTCCCTGATGCGCGAATCTTAACGCAGCGGCGGTCGGATGAATAGTCGCCGCGCCACCTTCGCCACGGTTGACGCGACCGGCGAACGCTGGCTCCATGCGCATTCGACCTTAGGGAACCCGCTGGCATGGCAGACCCGACCAACATCCGTTACGACATTGCCGTGCGCAACGCGACCATCGTCGACGGCACCGGGGCGCCGCGCTTTTTCGGCGACGTCGCGGTGACGGGCGAGCGCATCGTCGCGGTTGGCGATCTCGGCGGCGCCACGGCGCAGCGCGAGGTCGACTGTGCGGGACGGGTGCTGGCGCCCGGCTTCATCGACGTGCATACCCACGACGACAACGCCCTGCTGCGCGAGGGCGCCATGTTGCCGAAGCTGACCCAGGGCGTGACCACGGTGGTCACCGGCAATTGCGGCATCAGCCTTGCGCCGCTCACGCCGAAGGGGCCGCCAGTGCCACCACTCGACCTGCTGGGGATGCAGGGAGATTTCCGCTACGCCGGTTTTGCGGCCTACGTTGCGACGCTGGAGCGCGCAGCGCTGCCGGTCAACGCTGTGCCGATGGTCGGCCACACGACGCTGCGCGTCGCCGCCATGGGGGCGCTGGACCGGGCTGCCAACGACCGCGAGCTCGCCGCCATGCAGGCGCTGGTCTCAGAATGCCTCGACGCCGGCGCCGCCGGCCTCAGCACCGGGCTGTTCTATCCGCCGGCGCGCGACGCGACGCGGGAAGAGATCGGCGCGCTGCTGGAGGTGCTGACCGGTACCGGCGCCGTGTACGCGACCCACATGCGGGACGAGGGCGACCATGTCGCCGAGTCCCTCGCCGAATCGTTCGACACGGCGCGGCGGGCCGGTGTACCGCTCATCGTCTCGCACCACAAATGCAGCGGCCGCGAGAATTTCGGCCGTAGTCGCCAGACGCTGGCGATGTTCGAGGCTGCCCGCGCCGAGCAGGACGTCGCGCTCGACGCGTACCCGTACGCCGCCAGCTCGACCGTGCTCCTCGACGACTACATGGCCAGGGCCGAGCGCGTCCTGATCGCCTGGTCGGAGCCGTATCCGGACATGTCCGGACGCTATCTGGACGCCATCGCCTCCGACTGGGGCTGCAGCAAGGCCGAAGCATTCCAGCGCCTGAAGCCCGGCGGGGCGATCTACTTCGTCATGGACGAGCAGGACGTACGGCAGATCCTCGCATACAAGTACACCATGGTCGGCTCCGACGGCCTGCCGCACGACAGGCACCCTCATCCGCGCCTTTGGGGCGCCTTCGCGCGGGTGCTGGGCCACTACGTACGCGAAGTCGGGCTGCTGACGCTCGAGCAGGCGGTGCACAAGATGACCGGCCTGTCGGCGGCGCGCTTCCGGCTTGCCGACCGCGGCGTCATCCGCGCCGGCGCGTACGCCGACCTGGTGCTGTTCGACGCCGACCGCATCGCCGAAGGCGGCACGTACGAGGATCCGGCCCGGCCCGCCGCCGGCATCGAGACGGTGCTGGTCAACGGGCAACCCGTCCTCGACGGTGGCATGCCGACCGGCGTACGGCCCGGCCAAGCGCTGCGCCGGGCTGCGTGACCGCATGGACGGCTCCGCCGACAGCCTCCTCGATCACGTGCTCTATCGCGACGGGCTCATGCTGGTGATCGACAAGCCGGCCGGCATCCCGGTCCACGCGGGGCCGGGCGGCGGCCCCAACCTTGAAGACGAATTCGATGCCCTGCGCTTCGGCCTGCCGAGGGCGCCGGCGCTGGCCCACCGGCTCGACCGCGACACCAGCGGCTGCCTCGTGCTCGGCCGCCATCCGAAGGCGCTGCGCCGGCTGGCGCGGCTGTTCGCGGAGAGCCGCGTGACCAAGATCTACTGGGCCATCGTCACGGGCGCACCGGAGAAACCGTCCGGGACCGTCGACCTGCCCTTGCGCAAGCGGTCCACGAAGACCGGCGGCTGGCGCATGGTCGCCGAAGCCGGCAAGCCGGCCATCACGACGTATCGCATCCTCGGCAGATCCGACGGCCTGACCTGGCTGGAGCTGCGCCCGAAGACCGGGCGTACACATCAGGTACGCGTACATTGCGCCGCGCTCGGCTGCCCAGTGCTGGGCGATCCCGTTTACGGCGCCGCCGCAAAGGGTGCCCCGCCGCCGCACCTGCACGCCCGCGCCGTCACCATTCCGCTCTATCCGAAGAAGGACCCCGTCACCGTCGTTGCCGCGCCGCCACCGCACATGCACGCGGCGCTCGCCGCCTGCGGCTGGGACGGATCGTGAGTCCGGGAGGAGGGCCGGCCCCATGGCGAAAAAACGCTACCCGCTGCCGAAACGCTTCGCCGCTGCGCTGTCGGAGCCCGCCTACGCCCGCCTGCGGGAGCTGAACGCGACGTACGGGCTCGGCAACAACTATCTCCTGACGGTGTTGCTGGAGAACCTCGACGACATCGCCGACCCGCAGGCGCTGCGCCACGCCTTCGCGACCTTCATCGCCGAGTACGGCGCCCCGGCGGGCGGGATGATACGCGGCGGCCCTTAGCCGTTCGGTGCCGTCGGCGCGCGGCTCCTACCGCCCCGTTCTCGTCCGCCGCCCCCTCCGATCGCCGCGCCGCATCGGGACGACGTTGGCGCCGGGGAACTGGACCGCCTCGACAAAGATCGCCTGGAACTCCGGGTCGGTGGCCAGCGAAACATGCTCGATGCGGCGGGCCACGTCGGCTGCGCGGGCGCGCTCGGTCTCCGACAGGAGCGCCATCTGGGCGCCGAGGGCGGCGGCGTTGCCGAAATAGGTGATGCGGTCGGCCGGCAGCTCGGGCAAGAGGCGGATGCGCAGCGCGCTTGTCGTGTTGATGTAGTTGCCGAAGCCGCCGCACAGCATCAGCTCGGCGATCTTCTCGGTCGGCAGCTTCATGACCTTCTGCAGCAGCATGACGCCGGCGCAGATCGCCCCCTTGGCGAGCTGCAACTGCCTGATATCGCCCTGGCTCAGCGTGATGTCCTCGTCGATCCCCGCGTCGCGCGCCCAGGAGAGCGCGAAGGCGACGCCCGCGTCATCCCGGACCAGCCGTTCGGCGAGCTTCGGCGGCAGGTCACCGCGGTCTTCGCCCTGCAGCAGCCCGGAGGGCTCGAGCACCCGTGCGTCGAGCATCTTGGCGATGGCGTCGATCAGCCCGGAGCCGCAGATTCCGACCGGCGGCGCCCCGCCGATGACGCCCAGGGTCACGTCGTCCTCGATCGAGACCGCCTCGATGGCGCCGACCGCGCCGCGCATGCCGTGGCGGATCTGCGCGCCTTCGAGGGCCGGGCCGGCCGGGGCGGAGCAGGCCATCAGCTTCCGCCGCGAGCCCATCACCACCTCGCCGTTGGTGCCGATGTCGACGAGCGCCCGGATCTCCTCCGACTCGTCGAGTCGCGTCGCCAGCACCGCGGCCACCGTGTCGGCGCCGACGAAGCCGGCGACCAGCGGCAAGAGGCAGACGCGCGCGTTGGGCGTCGATTTGAGCGGCACCTCCGCCGCCGGCAGCTCGATCGCGTCGCGCACCGCCGGCGCATAGGGGGCAAGGCCGACATGGGTCGGGTCGATGCCGAGGAAGATGTGGTGCATGACCGTGTTGCCGACGACGACGACCTTGTGGATGTGGGCGGCCTCGATGCCGGCCGCCGCGCAGGCCTCGCCGACGAAACTGTTGACCGCGCCCAGCACCTTGGCGCGCAGGGTCTGCAGCCGCTTGGCGTCGAACTGGGCGTAGGCGATGCGCGACATCAGGTCGCCGCCGTGGACGGCCTGCGGGTTGAGGCCGCCGACCGCGGCTAGCTCCTCGCCGGCATCCAGGTCGATGAGCGAGCCGACGATGCTGGTGGTGCCGATGTCGAAGGCCATGCCGTAGTTGTGCGCCGTCGTGTCGCCCGGCTCGATGGCGATGACCTCGCCGTTGAAGGTGGTGACGGTCAGCGAGCCGCCCTTCTCGCGCAGCATACCGGGCAAGCGCCGCAGGATATCCGTCGGAGCAGCGCCAACAAGGCGGTCGCCACAGGCGGCGCGCACCTCGTCCCAGTCAGAGGTCTGGTCGTTCTCGTCGTCGGGCGCGGCGGCCCGTATGTGCCGCTTCTCGACTCCGGAATCGAGTGCCATCCCGGCTGCCGGCGCCCTCCCGGCGAGGATCTTGTGGCCGGTCTCCGCCCTCGGCGGCGCCAGCAGGATCGCGCTGTCGGCGATGACCCGTGTCTGGCACGACAACCGGAACCGCTCGTGCACCTCGTCATGTCCGAGCTGGACCCGGTCGCTGATGCCCGGAGGCGGCACCTCGCCCGCGAGGATCTTGATCCGGCAACTGCGGCAGCGCCCGCGCCCGCCGCAGGTGGCGGCGACCTGGAAGCCGGCGCGCTGCGCGACCTCGAGATAGGTCTCGTCGGGCGCTGCCGGCGCCGTCCTGCCGTCGCGCGCCGACTCCTTGTCGGTGATCGTGACCGTGAAGCGATTCGTCATCACCCCGCTCCCGTGCCAAGGCCCCGGCGCGACCTCATGCTTCAAAACGGGCCGCTGTTTCGCGGCGCGAAGCGCCGTCTCGAAGCATGAGGTCGCTCGATGCCAGCCCCGAACAAATTTGAGATGCTCCTAATGCTTTTGCAGCGATCCGTCGAGCGATAGTTTCACTTCCGCCGGATTGCAGCATCGCCGCCTGTCGAATATATCCTGACGGGTTGCAATGGGCGGGTCGAACCGGCGCACGTAGGGGGAAATGGGCGATGGCCGACTACACGATCCTGTACTGGCAGGGGATCCCGGCGGTGGTCGAGGCCCGCGAGGGCCGGGCAAAGGCCAAGATCCAGCTGAGCGAGCGGTTCCAGGTGCTCATCGATGCGGTCGCCATGCGCAAGGGCCTGGTCGGGACCGATGCCTATATCGAACAGTGGCGGCGCGGCGACCGGCAGTCGCGGGACGGCACGGCGGACGACGTGGCGGCGGCGGTGGCCGCGGAGATCGAGGCCGAGTTCGAGCGGATCAGGGCCGCCGCACTGGCGGACCGGTAAATTCACCCACATCGACGCGATGCTTCCCGTCGGCGCGTCCAGTGCGTAAGATCGCCGGCGCACAAGAAGGGAGGGCCACAATGACCGCGATCGGAGGGGGGATCGGCGCCGCGTCGCGGCG
>JABAOH010153213.1_pt4 | contig 16897 bp, 14 predicted proteins | sample 7062181 | NCBI WGS metagenome assembly JABAOH01 (sample SAMN14538630, study PRJNA623070) | marine sediment metagenome | biome: marine biome [ENVO:00000428]; feature: marine pelagic biome [ENVO:01000023]; material: deep marine sediment [ENVO:00002113]; isolation source: pool of 5 deep marine... | reverse complement strand
CGAACGATTAGGTCGGTGCTCTGGTTCACGGTCACGAAGTCGCGCTTGAGAATGTCCAAGATGGAGACGTCGATGGCGACTCCCTTGCTGATGTTGGCCGCCATGACGGGAGCGGAAGGCCCGATGTCAGTGATCTTCCAACCAGTCCTTGCCCCGCTGTTGTCGTTGCTGTCGGGCGTCGTGCTGGGGGTGAAGCCCACCGGATCGTCTCGCCAAGGATCGGACGACTGATCGGGCCTGTCAGGGGGGTTGAGGGGCATGTCTTCGTCTGCCTCCTCCAGGTCCACTATCCGGCGGCTGGCGATGTCGTTGTCGTCCCGGACCTCGTCCACGTGCCATATGAGCAGGCCGCTCCCTGGCAGCCCCGCGTCGAATCCCACTCTCTGTCTGTTCTCCACGATAAAGTACTCGTCGCCCAAGAGGGAGCTCTTTATCGGCAGTCGGAGGGCCACGGGATTGAACTCGACCCGGGGGAGGCTTGCGGGCAAAAGAGGTGAGGTCACTTCCGTGAGGTCCAGCCAACCTAGTTTCGCCTTCGCCCAGGCCGTAAAGTGGGCCGGTTGGGAGCCCCTGGGAACCCCGTTCCATGAACCGGTTCCCATGATTCCCCACACCCCGATTCCAAGGGTGCTGCCTGTGGTGTCATAGAGGTCCGGCAGCCCGAAGTCGTGGCCCAGTTCGTGGGAAAAGACGCCCATGGGGGAATTTTCGGAGGTCATGAAGTAGCCATAGATGCGGACGCCCTCGTTCGAGATCAGCTGGCGACTACCCAGGCCACAGTCCCTGGCGTCGATGACGGCCCACCGGTGAGACCAGATGAGGTCGGGCTGGGTGGCTACGTTCTCCTGGCCTTCGCCAGCGTGAACGACGACGAGGTGGTCCACCGTCCCATCCCCGTCCCCATCGTACTGACCGAAGTCTATGAGGGCGTCAGCCTTCTGAACCGCCTCCACCGTCAGACAGTAGATGGGGCCATTGGCGTCGTCGACGCCGCTCCCGTCCTCCCCGTAGCTCGCCATGGTCTGGTCGCTTCTGTACCACTGGCCGGAGACCTGCCCGATGACTTCAGTCCCGTTGTAGCTGCTCTCAAGGTAGAAGTTTCGGAGGCTGCTGGCTCCAGGGTCCGGATCGAAGAGGAGGTCGTCGAAGTACGAGGGGTTACGGGCCGCTTGCTGGTCCGGGAAGTCTATCAGGAGGACCAAGAGTTCCTCCTGGGCCTGGGCAGGAACTACTGTCACCCTCTGCCCCGTGGGGTGCAAGATATAGGGCATCTTGGCATACACGTCCGGGTTTGGTGGTGTCAGAAGCGGTCCCACCACGACCTTGGGGCCTGAGTCTCCCCCCTCGTCTGTCCAGTAGGATGTATGGAATGACCCGACCACCAGGAGGGAGAGGACAAGAAGGACCACTCGCATGTTGTCTTTTCCATGTAGCCCCCTATATTTCAAAGTGTGGAGCCTCTTCTCAGGGGGTGATAATTATCACACTGTGGGCTTATCGAAGTCAGGCTGGCCCAGGGGCTTGGTGGCGTCTAGCCCCATCTTGGAGGTGGTCTCCCCCGCGCTGGGATCGATGGAGCTGCCCTTGGCCCCGTGAATGAGGATCAGGTCCCTCTCGGCCTGGAAGCGCGTCGCCACGGCCCACTCCACGTCCCTGTCATCGTAGATGTCGATGTCCTCATCGACGACGATGACCCTCTTCATGGAAGTGTGACCGCTGAGGGCCGCCATGATGGCGTTCTTTCCGTCCCCATCGTGCTGCTTCCTTATGCCCACGACGCCGTGGAGCCATGAGCTGCCCCCTTCCGTCAGGCGGACACCAACCACGTGGGAGACCACCCGCTGGACCGCTTCATAAATGAGGGGCTCTCGGGGCATACCCATGAGCTGGTGGTGCTCCTGGCCTCCTGAGAGGATGAGGTGGTAGACGGCGCCCGGGCGACGGTAGAGACGGTCCACCTCGATGACGGGCTCCTTGCGCACCTTGTCGTAGGTCCCCGTGCCGTCGACGAAGGGCCCCTCCTCACGCACCTCGCGTGTTATGCGCCCTTCCATCACGTACTCACAGTCAGCGGGCACGATGACGCCATTCCCGAGTTCCACGGCTTTCAGGGCCTTTCCCGAGGTGACTTTCGTCAATGAGGCCGCGATCTCTAGCTCGTCCGAATCGTACCCCAAGGACGTGGCCCCCGCTAGGAGAACTGGCAGGGGTGCTCCCACGAAGATGCCAACCGGGAGTTCCTGCCCCTCCTTCAGGGAGGCGTCCATCATGATCCTAAGGTGCCGAGGGACCAAGCGGGCGGCTAGCCTCTTCTCGTCCAAGATGAGCATCCTGTGATAAGAGAGGTTCCTCTTGCCCTCCCATTGCGCCGCAACAATTGCGGAGGTGAGGTAGCGCCCCGGTTCCAGGGGATACCACTTGGGCGCGGGGAGGTCCTTGCGCAGATCCAAACCCTTGATCTCTCCTTGAAGGAATTCCGCTTTCTCAGTCTGTTCCTCCTCTACAGGTTGATGGATAGCGTCTAGGATGGAGAAGGGGAGTTCCTCGCGGGCGACGCCCAACGCCTGGCAGATTCGCTCCCGCGTCGACCAGAGGTTCCCGACGGCCTCGAAGCCAGCGAGATTCTTGAAGTGTATCACCCGGTCCTCAGCTTCCTTCAGAATGCGTGTGGGCTCCAGCTCGAGGCCCACCTGACCCTCCACCACCGTCGCCTCAGGGAACTGTTGGAGATCTTCGCGGAGGGACAAGGTAATCGGGCTCCTAAGGCTCAGGTCCGTATTATACGCTTATGGAGGGCCCGAGGGATTCGTTCACTGGGTGACGTGGTTTTGACAGTAGACATGGCCGTAAGATATCCAGAGCCAGACTGCAACCTCCAACCAGAGTTCCCCGCCAAGCGTTAAATATCCACTCTCTTCTTGAAGCACCGTGCTTCGGGACCTTGTCCAGAGGTTCGCCCTGCAGAACGCCGTCATTTACGGCGGGGAGGCCCAACCGAAGGCGGTCCTCGGGAAGGTACTGGCACAGGATCCTGGCCTGAGGTCTAAGGCGGAGGAGCTCTCCCATCTTGTGGAAGAGGTCGTGGAAGAGGTCAACACTCTCAGCCCGGAGGAGCAGCGCTCCCTTCTGGAGTCTCTGGCTCCGGAGCTGCTGGAGAGGCGGGTGGAGGCGAGGCGTCCGGAACTTCCTGAACTACCCAACGTGGGCCGCCAATTGGTGATGCGGCTGGCTCCCTATCCCTCCGGCCCGCTACACATGGGTAACGCGCGGATGGTCATTCTCAACGACGAGTATGTGAAGAAGTACGATGGCCGCTTGCTGCTTGTCCACGACGATACCATCGGCTCGGAGGAGAAGCTGCCTGTCGCCGAGGCCTACGGGTGGGTGGAGGAGGGGCTTCGCTGGCTTGGGGTCGACCTCCACGAGGTCCTCTACAAATCGGACCGGTTGGACACGTTCTACGAGTGGGGTGAGAGGCTCCTGAAGCTGGAGGGCGCCTACGTCTGTCACTGCTCGGCGGAGGAGCTGCGGAGCAATAGGGAGGCGGGCCGAGCCTGCACACATCGCTCCCACGACCAGGAAGAGAATGTGAAGCGCTGGGAGGCCATGCTTGGCGGAGAATACGAGGAAGGCCAGGCAGTGGTCCGCCTCAAGACGGACATGCAGCATCCCAACCCGGCCTTTCGAGATCGGGTTCTCTTTCGAATCAGCGATCGGGAGCATCCTCGCGTCGGCACCAGGTACAGGGTGTGGCCCCTCCTTGAGTTCTCCTGGGCCGTGGACGACCACCTCCTAGGCGTAACCCACGTCCTTCGGGGGAAGGAGCTGATGATGGAGGATGAGATGGAGAGGGCTATCTGGTCCTACTTTGGCGTGCAGGGTCCCACCTTCGTGCACTACGGGCAGATGCGGGTCAGGGGAGCCGAGCTCAGCAAGAGCGCCCAGAGGAGGCTCATTGAGGCCGGAGAGCTGACCGGCATTCTCGACCCCAGGACCTGGAGCCTGCAGAGCCTGGCAAGGCGTGGCATTCGGCCCGAGGCCCTCAGGAGCTTCATCGTAGGCCTTGGCCTGAGCCTGACGGACATAGAGGTCCCCGTGGAGACTTTGTATGCCGAGAACCGTCGCCTCATCGACTCCGAGGCCAACCGCTACTTCTTCGTCCCGGACCCGGTCCCCGTGAGGATAGACGGTCTGCCGGAGGTGAAAGAGGCGCGAATCCCACTCCACCCTGACTTCCCTGAACGAGGGTTCAGGACCATCGTCGGCTCCAAGGATGTCTTCGTGTCGAGGGAAGACCTGGAGGCCCATCGCGGGGAGGAGGTGAGGCTGAAGGACTGGTGCAACCTCCGACTGGAGGACCCGGCCCCCTTCACTTCGTGGGAGGTGAAGGACGTCCCCAAGCTCCAATGGCTCTCCCGCGGCCTTCCCACTGAGGTCCTCATGCCCGACGGCCGGTGGGTGGAAGGCCTCGGCGAGGATTCCCTCTCTCAGCTACGGCCAGGCACTCTCGTGCAGTTCGAGCGTTTCGGCTTCGCCAGTCTGGAAATCGTGGACGAGGAGGTTCGGGCCAACTTCACCCACCGCTAGCCCCGAAGGGACACCTTTTTACCACCGACGACTTATCTCATCGATTCCATGGTAGCGGACAGAATGCGAGGTGTGGGCGCCTCCCCCACCGTGCGTCTATCGGGCTTGGTTTCGAAGCTGAGGGCGCAGGGGGAAGAGATTGTATCTCTGGCCATCGGGGAGCCCGATTTCCCCACGCCATCGCACATCGTTCAGGCGGCCAAGGACGCCCTGGATCGGAACTTCACTAAGTACACCCCCTCCAAGGGAATACCGGAGCTGAGGGAGGCCATCGCGGAGAAGAGCAAAGCGGAGAACGGCATTCCGTGCGGCCCTGAGAATGTCCTAGTGAGCTCCACTAAGCACGCCCTCTTCGCGACGACCCTAGCCTTCGCGGGGGAGGGGGACGAAGTACTGCTTCCTGATCCAGGCTGGGTCTCGTATCTTCCCATGGTACAGCTGGCGGGCGCCCGTCCTGTGCAGGTTCCGTGCCTGGAAGGAGACGAGTTCCAGATGACGCCGGAGGCGGTGGCGGAGAAGGTCACCCCCAGGACCAGGATGGTCATGGTGAACACCCCCAACAACCCCACTGGGAGTGTCTACGCGCGAGAGGCGCTGGAGGGGATACGGGATTTGGCAGAGGACCATGACCTGGTGATGGTGACGGATGAGATATACGAGAGGATCCTCTACAACGGGAGTCACCACTCCATCGCCTCCTTCCCGCGAGCCTTCGAGCGGACCGTCACCATCAACGGCTTCTCCAAGACCTACGCCATGACGGGATGGCGACTGGGTTGGGCCATCGGTCCCGAGGACTTGATCGACCCCATCAACAAGGTGCAACAGCACTCCATCACCTGCGCCACATCCTTCGCCCAGGTGGGGGGCGTGTCGGCCCTACGGGGGCCCCAGGGACCGGTGGAGGAGATGATCCAGGAGTTTCGCCGGAGGAGGGACATCCTCGTGGAGGGCATAAACCGCATACGTGGCCTGCGGTGCCACGAGCCCCAGGGAGCCTTCTATGCCTGGGTGCGCTTCGATGACCCCATGAGTTCCATGGAGTTCTCCGAGATGCTGCTCAGGAAGGCCAGGTTGGCCGTGACCCCAGGCAGTGCCTTCGGGGAAAAGGGGGAAGGTTACATCCGCCTCTCATTTGCCACCTCCCAGGATGATCTCCGGAAGGCGCTGAGCAGGATGGAGGAAGTCCTCTCCTAGGTGCTCGAAGGGAAGGTCCGATTCTCCCTTAGAACCCCCAGAGCCTTAGCCCGGAGCTCGTGAGCCCTGGAACTCTCGCCCATCTCTTCATACAGGTCGCTGGCCTCTAGCCAGCGGGCGGCGAGACTGTAGGGAGCCTGAGTACCCTCCAGAGTCCGGAAGCTCTCGTCATAAAGCTTCTTCGCCTCCGCTAGGTTCCCAGTCGCCCTCTCCGCCTTGGCCTGGTTGGCGAAGCATGCTGAGATCATCAGAGGGTCCTCCAACCGGCGGAAGATCCGCAGGGATTCCTCACAGTAGTCCAGGGCCCTGTCGATCTTGCCGAAGTCGATGTAGAGGTCGGAGGCGTTGGCCAAGGCGTAGCCCCTGGCCCTGACCATGCCGGTCCTCTCGGCAAGCTCGATGCTCTCCTCGAAGGCCTTCAGGGATTCATCTAGCCTGGAGAGCTTGCTGTAGGCTATCCCCAGGTTGTTCTTGAGGAACGCCGAGTCCACCCCTCGGGGAGATAGGAGGGGCATGGAACGCTGGAACCAACGTACGGCGTCCTCAGGCCTGTTAGCCTGCAACTGGACCACGCCCATCTCCATCTGGACGCGTCCAAGATCCACATCGGCCCCGAGGCCTTCGAAGATGTCCCGGGCCTCCTGCAAGTAGTCCAGGGCCCTCTCCAGGTTCCCTGTCTTTCTATGAACGATCCCAAGGCCGTACCTTGCCCTTCCGAGTTCCAAATCTCGGCCTTCTCTCGACGAAAGTTCCGCGGCAGCCTCGAAGGCTGACTCGGCCTCCGTAAGCGCACCCCGCTTGCTCTGGAGCCTCCCTTCCGCGAGGAGCATCAGTATCCGGAGTTCCGAAGATGCCAGCTCCATTCCCTCCTCCAGGCTGAGGTGGGCCTCCCTCCACCGCCCCAGGTAGTCCAGCGCCCTTGCCTTGAGGTAGAAGAGGCGGGCATCGGTTTCCTTGGGCAGGTCCTCCAGGAGTCCCAGAAGCTCATCTGCCTGTCCTCGCTCCAGCACATGGTCCAGGCGCTCCTCCGCCAGCTGGAGGAATCGTCTTGTCCGGCCTACGGCGGCCGTATGATACAGCGCCTCCAACCATTCACCCTGCGATTTCCAATATCCGGAGGCGCGAAGGTGCGCTCCTCTCAGGCCATGGCCACCGTGCCTCCTGATGAGAGGGGCCAGGATGTCATGGACCTCGTACATACCTCCTGTTTCCGACAGCAGCCCTGACCTGTTCAGGGATCTCAGTGCACGGACGCTAGCGCGTCCCAGGGCTTCCCGCGAAAAGGGTCTTCGGTAGACAGAGGCTCTAGCCAGAATGTCCTCTTCCTCGGAATCCAGCCCCGCCAGAACCTCGTCCAGGAAGGAGGCCTCCACATCGGCTGTCCTTGGCAGTACCGAGGTGGTAGCTGTGAGCTGAATTAGGAGGGGATGCCCACGAGTCAGTTGGAAGACCCTCTCGGCTTCCCCCTTCGGACGTCCGAGCCGCCCAAGGAGTTCTCTGCACTCCCCCAGGTTCAACCCGCCCAGTCGCACCTCGGTTGCCTCACCCGAAAGAAAGTCCTCGGCCCGCAGGAAGTCGGGCTGTCGGCGGGCAGTCAACAGAACCCTGCAGCCGGGAGCCGGGTTCTCAAGGAAGAGGCGGAGAACGTCGGAGGCTGACGTGGAAGCAGCGTCGTCGAAGACGAGCAGCAAGCCCGCGGCCTCTTGTGAGAGGAGGAAACCTACCTCGGCTAAGTCCGGGGCGCCTCCTCCCAGGTAGGAGAGAAGCCTCTGTCTCCCCTGGGAGGCGAGCCCGTGAGCGACGGAGGAGAGGAGGGAGGAGGGGCTATGGAAGGGGAACACTTTGATCCACACGCCGTTCTCGGCCTGACGGAACAGGGCCTTGGCCAGGACTGTCTTCCCCATACCGGGCAAGCCGGTGACGACGAGCATGCGAGGACCTTCCTGGAGCCAAGTCCTCAACTGCTCGAGCTCCTTCGACCTTCCCACCATGACGGGGGATGGGGGAGGCGCGGCGGGACGCCCAGCCTCTCGGAGGTCCACGAGCTCGCCCCTCAGGAGGCCATCGTACACTGGCGTCATAGGCCTATCCAGCCCGCGACATATCTGCAGCAGCTCCGCACCCTTCCCCTCTCGGACCTCCCCCTCCACGTCGATCCAGTGAGCCTCAGCGTCTCTAACCCTCTTCCTCAGGGAGGACGCGATTCCCTCACCCGACGGCGACAAGAAGTAGACCTTCCTACGGCTTCTCGCGCCCTGGACGTGGGCCAAGCGGGTCTCAGCATGCCCTTCCTCCAAGAGCTTCTTGAGCTCGAGGGCCACGTGGGACCTGCTCAGCCCTAGGGCCGAGGAGACTCCCTTCTGAGTCACACCCATGGGACAATCGTAGTCCTCGCGGTGCCTGGAAAAAAGCGAAAGGTGCACGAGGATCCTCTGTGCGACGGTAGGCTTCGCCTTTCCTCCCCCCTGTCGGCCGTGAGTCCCCTCAGCCTACATAAGTATTGCCCATCTTGACCATTTCCTTGGGGCAATGTTCAGGATTCGCGAGACCCGGGCACATCATCCCACTCTTAGGGACGGAGAGACCTCGTTAGGGACTCGTCGAGGCCCATGGGCTTCTGCCCGGTCAGCTCCACAAAATCCTCCGTTCCGCCGCAAACATCCACCCGCATAAGGAGCAGTTCATCCTCCGTGACGATAGGTTCTGCCCTCCGCATGCTCGAGGCCTTGGCGACGAGTCGCGCAAGCCAAAGCGGCACGTGTCTCAGTGAACGCTTCACCCCTAAGACCCTGGCTACCCTCCTGACCAGCTCATTCCAGCTGACTCTGTCGGGTCCCAACAGGTTCCAGATTCTGCCTCGCTCACTGTCCAGCGCTGCCACAAGAGCCTTGACCACGTCTCCCACGTAGATGGGCTGAAGGAGGTTCTCGCCGGAGCCCACAACAGGGACCTTCCGGGAATGCGCTACGAGGGAGCCCAACCTGCCGGTGAAGTCGCCTCCCCCGCCCAGGATGAGAGCCGGCCTCAGGATTACGTAGGGGACCTCACCTCGTCTCATGATCCTCTCTCCTTCCGCCTTGCTCCTCGAATACCTGCTGCGGGAGTCATCGCTGGTACCCAGAGCGCTCACGTGGACCACATGGACCTGCGAGTTCCCGCAGGCCTCCAAGAGGTTCCTCACGCCCTGGACGTTCACCTCCTCGAAGGTCGCCTCCTTCTCTCGGATGATGGCCACCAAGTGCACGACGGCGTCCACCCCCTCCACAGCGGCTCTGAGACTATCCAGATCGAGCACATCCCCTGCCACGAGTTCGACCTCCAACCCCCTCAGCCCTGAGAGGTCTGAAGTCCGCCGGTGGAGGCATCGCACCTCGTGGCCCGACGCCAGCAGGGCGGGTACGAGTTGTGTCCCGACAAAACCTGTAGACCCTGTGACGAGAACCTTCACGTGGACCTGAAGGTTCATGGGGGTGATAACCTTGAGGACCGTCTGGAGCCAGCCCCCTCGTGCTCGCTAGGGCGAGGACAGCTCACCTCCACCCCCAACCACCTTCATGCCATGAGGACACAGATCCAGGAGTGGACACGGAGTACAGAGGGGATTCGGCCTGCAGTGTCGCTTCCCCAACTCCACCATGAGGGCGTGGAATTCCTGGTAGCCCTCAACCCCCTGAGGAAGCTCTTCTTCGAGTCGGCGACGTGCCCCCTCATAATCACGAGGAAGGGCCATACCAAGACGTCGCATGATCCGCCTGGTGTAGGCATCTACCACCATGACTGGATGGCCGACTGCGTAGAGGAGGATGGCGTCGGCGGTTTCGAAGCCCACTCCGGGCAGGCCCAGCAGCCTCCGCTTCAACTGCCCGGCCTCCAAGGAAAGGAACTCGCGAAGGCTGTCATGGTTGTGGAGGATGTACCTGGCCATCTCCTGCAGGCGCCTAGCCTTCACGCGGTAGAACCCCGCCGGCATGACACACTCCTCCAGGACCGCCAGAGGCGCGGCAGCCAGCCCCTCCACGGTCATCAGCCCCCGATCCTTCAGCCTACGCAGGGCTTTCTCCACCCCCGACCATGCAGTCTGGTGGGTCAGAAGCGCCCCCGCCATCACCTCTAGGGGTCCGTCGGCTCGCCACCAGTCCTGCCCGCCCAGGTTCCTCTTGAGGCGTTGGTAGACTGCCCGAAGACTCATCCGCCCCCGTGAATGAGTCGGGCTCCTTAAATGAGAGACGCCATCGCTGCCCCAGGAGGGAGCTCCTCATCGCCTAGTGAACTTCTCCAGCGGCTTCAAGGGCGCCAGTACCCTCCTCAGGGACTCCGCCGCTTCCTCCGCATTCTGCGCGAGACCGCACTCCTCCCCACCGACTGCTACGAAGAAGGCGTTCCTCTCCAGGTTGAGTATGAGCATGACGCCGTTCTGGCCCCGGACAAGTATGTTGTCGGGAGGCGAAAGGTCGAGGCCACGGTAGATTACCTCTGCAGAACCCAACAGCGTGGCTACCATGGTCGAGAAATGGTCCTCCTCCACCTCAGCGTTGGCCTGGACGGCCATTGGGGATCCGGTCTTCGTCACGATACCGGAGACCCTCGTATCGTAGGTGAAGTTGAAGTCCCTCAACACTCTCTCAAGCGTCTCCGGGGACACCATCTCTGCCCCCTCTTATCCACCGAAAATAAAGGTTTGTAGGACATTATCAGACCGAGGAAAGGTCTTAAGATTGCGCGGGCATGCAGGCTCGTGGACCTGAGTTCAGGCGCCAAGTCCATCGTGGAGTCCTCTCTGGCAGTGAAGGCCGAAGAGGTGGTGATGGTCNNGCTCCTAGCTTCCTGGCGGTGGTTGATGTGCCCCTCGCCGGGGCAGAGCCGCCGGAGCCTGTAGCCTCGGCCATGAAGGACTCCGATGCGGTGATCATGGCAACTACCCATTCCCTGAGCCACACGGAGGCCAGGAGGGAGGCTAGCAGGGGCGGGACCAGGATCGTGTCGATACCTGGCATCACGGAGGAGATGATGTCCCACGGATGCCTGGTCGCCAACCATGCGGAGGTGGAGGCAAGCATGTCGCGCGCCTACAAGAAGCTCCGGAAGGCGAAGGAGCTCCGGATCACGACGCCCGTGGGGACGGACCTTAGCCTCACGGTCAGGGGGAGGCCCTGGATCACGGAGGACACGGGGCTCTGCAGGACGAGGGGGGACTTCGCCACCTTCCCGGCGGGGGAGCTCCTCATTGCCCCGGTGGAGGCGTCCGCCGAGGGCACGCTGGTGGTGGACGTCTTCTTCCAGACCCCCCTCAAGGTGCCTGCGGCGGTGACGGTTCGGGAGGGCTACGCCGTGCGGGTGGAAGGAGCGGCAGATGCGGAGGCTGCCATGGATGAGGGTGGCCACGAGGGGAGACACCTGTCGCGTCTTGGCATCGGCTTCAACCCGGAGGCCAACCTCCGGGCCAGCCCGCTGGAGGCCTCCAAGGCCATGGGGGTGGCTCACGTGGGCTTCGGAGACAACGCGGTCCTCGGGGGAGAGGTGAGCTCTGGGGTGGAGGTGGACGCCATCCTGAAGGCGGTCAGCCTGGAGGCCGACGGAAAGCTTGTCGTGGACAGGGGGCGAATCCCCTAGTCACATCACGGGCCTGAATCTGAACTCCCGGACTGTATCCTGCAAGCCACCGACGATGGCCTGCTCGTACCCACACCTCTTGCACCTGTTCTCCTCGTCAAGCCTCCAATCTGAGATGTCGAAGCCGTGACGCTTGATGACCACCTGCCCGCACTCGGGGCAGTAGGTGTTCTCCAGGGGATGACCAGGCACGTTGCCCAGATACACGTAGCGGAGCCCCACCTCCTTGGCCACCTGGTGGTGTTTCTCCAAGGTCTTCACTGGTGTGTGCGGCAGGTCCATCATCTTGTAGTCCGGGTGGAACCGCAGGAAGTGGATGGGCGTCTCGGGGCCCAGCTCATCGTAGGTGAACTGGGCCAGCTTGCGGGCGTACTCCAGGTCGTCTCCCACCTGCGGTACGACGAGGTCCGTGATCTCGATGTGTACGTCCGTCTTGTCCCGCAACTCCAGCAGCGTGTCGAAGATCGGCTGCGGGTCAGGTACCCCGATGTATCGGCGGACGAACTTCGGCTCGCCGTTGCCCTTGAAGTCCACGGTGATGCAGTCCAGGAAGTCGCCTATCAGCCGGACGGTGTCTGGGGTGTCGTAGCCGTTGGAGACGAAGATGTTGATGAGGCCCTCCTCTCGGGCGATGACGCCGATGTCGTGAGCGTACTCGATGAAGATTGTGGGCTGGTTGTAGGTGTAGGCGATGCCCTGGCAGCCGTGCTGGAGGGTCATGTCCACGACCTCCCGGGGTGTGGCGTCGATGCCCTCAACCTTTCTTCTCTGAGAAATGTCGAAGTTCTGGCAATACGCGCAAAGCCAGTTGCATCCAGTTGTCGCAATGCTAAATATTTTCGACCCCGGCATGTAATGTGTCACAGGCTTCTTCTCGATGGGGTCGATGTGACCCGTGATCACTTTCCCGTAAACCAGGAGGTACAGCTTCTCGTCTATGTTCTGCCGTATGCCGCATAGGCCAATCTGACCGGGTCCGATCTTACAGTAGCGGGCACAAGCGGTGCAGACAACCTTTCCCCCTTCCAGGGGCGCGTAAAGAAGGGCTTCCTTCATCGTACCTTCTTGCGCAATAGATGGCTCCGGGAACCTAAATAGATTCTGGGCAGGTTACTGGAAGTGTTCGTACCCCCTGTTTTCCAGGTCCTCTTCCTCGCCCCTACGAAGGAGTACGTTTTTCCCTTGCTTCTCAACGGAGCCGATGACGGTCGCTTCGAGCTGCTCTCTGTGCAGGTTTGCTTGCAGTGAGTTCCAGCCTTTGGGCTGAACCGTGAAGAGGAGTTCGAAGTCGCCCCCTTGGTAAAGCACAGCTTCTGCCCGCTCCTTCTCGCCCATTCCCTCCAAGAGAGGAGTGAGAGGGATCTTGTCATAGTCGACGCGAAAGGCGCAGCCATTAGCGGCCGAAAGTTGGTGTAGGGAGGAAGCGAGACCGTCAGAGATATCCATGCAACAGGTCACCGCCTCGTTTTCCGCCAGGACTAGACCTTCCTCGACCCTGGGACGCGGCTCCATCAGAATTCTGATGGCCTCTTGCCTCCGCTCGCCATTGAGGTTCGCCTGCGCCCACCCCGCCTCTCCCAGCGTGCCCGTGACCGCCACGAGGTCCCCGGGCCCGCACCCTGTCCTCCTCAATACCCTGCTGCCCCTGGTCATGCCCAAGGCGATGCCGCAGATGGACAGGTCGGGACCCTCCTTCGTATCACCGCCTAGGACCCTCGCATCGAACTCCGCGACGCAGGCATCCATACCCCTGGCCAGGTCTTCCAGGTACGAGACCTCCATGTTTCGGGGCAGCGTCAGGGCGGACATGAAGCCGACGGGCTCCCCGCCCATGGCGGCGATGTCGCTAAAGTTCACCGCCACGACGTACCAGCCCACCTGGTCGGGCCTGGCGCCCGAAGGTACGTGAGTTCCCTCGTTGACCACGTCCGTCGTGAGGAGGAGGTTCCGCTTCCCCATGGGTAGGATGGCGGCGTCATCCCCCAGGCCCACTTCTTCATCACCGCCGTACATCCCGAGAAGGATCTCGACAAGCTTCCTCTCCCCTAGATCAGAGAGCCTGGCCACATGCCTTGGAAGGACCATCCTGTATATGAATCCTTGACGCCCCCTGGCCCGCCTCGGTGAAGCTGCCGTCATCCCTTGCCTGGCGAATCCTGTCTGTCTTCTCCTCAATCCAGCCGAACCTATCCGACACCGGAAGGTCTAGCTCTGGAAAGTGAGGCATGATGTCAAGCAGGGGCGTGCCCTCCACCACGTCCACGTCTCGGATGTGGAGTTTGCGACCTTCCGCCCTGTCGAGGCGCACCACAGACATTGCCTGTGGGGTTTGGACGGGCCGGCGCCCTGGTGGAGAAGACCCCGCGTATCTCATCGTCCAAGAAAGGGGTCACCTTGAGGGAGAACCCCTTGGACAGGTGGAAGTGGTAGATCAGTATGATGTGGGAGACCCCTCCAGGTCCGCCAGACCTTCGGCGTATTCGGGGAAGATCTCAACAGTCCCCTAGACATCCCTTCCGCCAGTGGGCCGTATCGGAGTGCCCTCCGGCTCTTCGAAAGGGGTGTGGATAATTCTTATTGGGCTGTAGCAGATTTTCATGACGGTTCTCCTAGGCGCAGCTGTCGACAAACCCGTTGTGGAGGAGGGACCAAGTACCGCATCAAGGGCAGGGGTCTCCACAGACACAAGCGCATCGAGATGCGGGCTGCGGGATTCGAACCCGCGCTACGAGCTGTTCGCACTGGGTTTGGCAAGCTCGTGTCCTAACCAGGCTAGACTAAGCCCGCTCCCGTCCCCAATCGTCAGCTTACTTAAAGAATGGTCGGGGCCGACGCGACGGGTCGTAGGATGAAGTGATGCATAGACGGGTCTTTCCAATGATGTACTTTAGGCCTCCTGGGTCTGAACTTGAAGGCGGGGAACCCGATTTTGACAGTGACCCCCCGACCATTTGTCAAAAAGACCCAAAGGTTATCTAGCACGTGTTGATAACTCGCCAAAGCATGGCGTCAGAGATGGTCAGGGAGATTATGGAGGACATGCGGTCCCCCTTGTACCAGAACGCCATCTACCTCATCATCAACACCATGATGGTTGCTGGTGCCGGCTTTCTCTTCTGGCTCGTGGTGGCTCGTCTCTACCCCCAGGAGGACGTGGGAATGGCCTGGATTTTGGTGGGAGTCATGACCTTCCTCACCACCCTCTCCCAGCTGGGCTTGGGCGTGGGCCTCATCCGGTTCTTGCCTACGACCCGGAACAACAAGGTTCGGATGATCAACAGCTGCCTCACCATCGTGGTCCTCGTCTCCGTGATCCTGGCCATGGGCGTCCTATTGACCATGCACCTCTGGTTCCCGGAAGGGGCAGAGGCCCTGAGCCTGGCGGTCCTGGCGCCCGTCTTCATCCTCCTCGCCTTCGTCCAGGCGCAGGCTCCCATCCTGGACAACACCGTCATCGCCGGGCGTCGAGCGTCCTACGTCCTGGTCCGGAATGCCTTCTATCAGGGGGCCCGCCTGGTCTTCCCCTTCGTCTTTGTCGGGCTCCTGGGGGTTCTGGGCATCCTGGCCTCCCTTGCTGTCGCTCATGTGGTGGCCTTGAGCGTGGTCTTCGCCTTTCTTCTACCCCGGCTGTTACCTGGGTTCTGGCCGAACCCTGCCCTGGACCGCCCGGTCCTGAACGACATCATCCACTTCTCCCTTGGAAACCACGTGGCCGAAGTCCTTCACGTCCTGCCCTACCCAGTCATCCTGGCGCTCATCCCCCGCCTGACGGGGAGCGTGGGGCTGGCGGCCTCCTTCGGTTTCCCCTGGCTCATCGCGAGCCTCCTCTTCGCGGTGCCGCTGATGGCTAGCATCTCCCTGTTCGCCGAGGGGTCCCACTTCCAGGAGGGGCTACGGCAGCACCTCAGGAAGACTCTTCGTTTCGTCCTTCCTCTGCTCGTCCTGGGCATCCTCTTCATCTGGTTCCTGGGGGACTGGATCCTGACTCTCGTCGGTCCCACCTATGCGGAGGAGGGACTCCCGCTCTTGAGAATTCTCGCCGTCTCAGGAGTCTTCGTGACCGTCAACGGCTTATTCGTCTCCGTCGCCAGGGTCATGAAGTGGGTCAAGGCCGTCATCGCCCTGTGGGGATTCGTAGCCCTTGGTACCATCGGCCTGGCCTACGTGCTCATCCCTGCCCAGGGTCTGGAAGGTGCCGGCATGGCCTGGCTCATCACGAACGCCGTGGCCGCCGTGGCTGTGGTGGCGGCCTACCTCCTGAAGCGGGGATCTCTCCGGGAGCTATTGGCCCCCGAGGCCCGCGGGGAGGTCAGCTAGCCTAGACCTCCAGGACGCCGCCGACGCAGGTGACCTCCAACCCCTCCTGGCGGAGCCTCTCCACGTAGGGGTTGATTCCCACGGAGTCGCTAGCGATATGCCCCGTGACGATGAGGTTCTTCCCCGACAGCTCCGGGTCCTCCCTCAGCCTCTTCAGATCCGTGGGGGATACGTGGATGTAAAGGACCGTATCTGCTCCATGGGAGAAGTATGCCTTCGCCACGGAGTAGCCGCCATTGGTGCCGGCGCCGTGGACCACCACCCATCTCCCGAGGGGGTTGTCCTTCCTCCCGAGGCGGGTTTCGATGGCGGTCAGTGCCTTCTGAAACTCACCCAAGGTGCGTAGGGCTTCGATGGCGTCGCCGACTGTAGATGCCGGATCGCAGCCCTCCAGCCTCCTTACCATCCGCTGCCGGCCGATCTCATCCAGGGGAGTGTGGATGCTCATGAAGGGAAGTTGTAGCAGGCGAGCGACCGCAGGAGCCCGATCGTAGTTGCTGGCATGTCCGGCAATCTCCCGCCGCAGGGCCAGCTCCGCCACGGCCTCCGTCGCAACCGCGGGAGGAACGCCGTGGGCCATCATCATCTCCTGGTGCCGGGCAAGGACCTCATGGAACCGCACCCTCGCAGTGCCGCCGGCCGGATGGTGGGCGATGGCGCAGTCAAAGCCCTGCTGCTTTGCGAGCAGAAGCTCCGCCTCACCGATATCTATGCCCATCATGACCCTCTCGATACCGCTTCCTGGGTGGAAGACCTGGGAGTCTGCGGGGACCTCCTTCAGGCCCGACATCTCCAAGGCCAGCTGTAGGAGGCCTTCCGTGTCCATGGTGAGGCAACGATGTGGCCCGCAAAAACGTTGTCAACGTCGATTGTCGAATCGAAACCTTTATGATTGTCGAATGCACTGCGCCCCGAAAGCGAGGAATGGCCTTGGAGGATTACTTCGGCATCCACGACGCAAGAAGGTGCTTGCACAACCGGGGATACGACTGCGATCGCCTGTTCCACTACTGCAAGCTCTGCAGCATGCCGTTGGATGACTGCGGCTGCAGCCCATCGCAGGCATAAGTTTTAATCTTGATAACACCATTGAGCCGCGGGATGGGATGAGGTTGCCCGGACGCCCGGAGATCCACTGTTTCTCCCCTCCGCAAACTCCTCCCCGCGGTCCTTCTGGGCGCCCTGG
>JABAOH010001946.1_pt1 | contig 16898 bp, 16 predicted proteins | sample 7062181 | NCBI WGS metagenome assembly JABAOH01 (sample SAMN14538630, study PRJNA623070) | marine sediment metagenome | biome: marine biome [ENVO:00000428]; feature: marine pelagic biome [ENVO:01000023]; material: deep marine sediment [ENVO:00002113]; isolation source: pool of 5 deep marine... | reverse complement strand
GAGAGAGAATCGTGTAAACAATCTCAATATCCTAGACAATAAAAGGTATTGACATAGTAACTGAAAGCTGGTAGCAATATATCCAGCCCCACTATTTTTGTTTATTGTCATGTTCTTTATTCAACAATTACTGCCTTTTTGTTATTAGCTAGAATCCTGCCAGAAGGGGATTTTGCCCGACAACTTCATCAAATGAGCCCTGTATTTTTTACACCTAGGGAAATAGATCAAAAATCTGACTTGAGAGATAAAGTTATTCTAGTGTAGAAAAGAAAGTGGCTTCATGGAGTTTAACAAGCTAAACCATCAGCCAAAAATGCTCAATAATATTTGCTCGTATCATCAGCAATGCACAAGAGTCGTGAGACGACAGCAAGAGAATCTAATAGCTTTTAATCCCCGCGAAATAAGAAGAACAGAAAGGTAGAAAAGAGCCTTCCTTTGAATTAAGAACAGTATAATAAATGCCAATCACAGATGCAGCAAAGAAACAGATTGCACAGCAGCGCAGGTTGTTCTTCAAGATATGCTTCAAGTGTGGAGCCAAGAATCCTATCTCTACTACAAGGTGCAGGAAGTGCCACGGCAGCCAAATGAGGCTAAAGAACAGGACGCTGGGAGCCAAGAAGTAAGCGCGCCTTAATGTCTTTTCGACCGCTTCCATAGAACAATTATTACCGGTTAATATACACAGGTTCCAGGTTCTTCTATTATTGGCAATATCTTCTTCCACATTCGGTTACAAACTTTATGTCAGACAGCGATATTGATGTTCTTAATTGCCTATATCATATTCAAAGAAATTATCGTTTTCTGTCATGGTCATTATTCGTGCTGGAGTTAGATATAGGTCCACCATCCGTCATCAAGGTGCAGTATAACCTTTAACCAAAAGAGTAGAGGGAAATATTATCATTATTATAACATCCTAGGGATTCCATTACCTAATATATGCAGTCTCAGCAGTGTAAATAATCTTGTTCCTCTATAAAAAATTTATTTAAGAAGAACCCTCTACTACCATATACATTGCAGCTTTTGAAATATTAGTTGTTTGCTAACAGCTATTTCTGTAAGTTCAAAAATTTCTTCTGATTATTTCATGTTGCTCTTCCACCTGTTATCATTAAGCATAATGTGAATAGTGTGAATAGTTCTCTGACAGCTCAAAAGTGGATGGGGAGAGATTTGAACTCTCGACCACCTGTGTGTGAGACAGGTATCCTAACCAGGCTAGACTACCCATCCGCCTTTTGTGGTCTTGGCACGACGATAATTAATACTATGTCCCTTCATTGAAACCTTCGAGGTATGTCTTTTGAGGAGGCGTTAGCGAGTCGATCTCGATGCTCATTGACTGCAGCTTGGCAAGTGCGATTTCTTGATCCTGGCTCCTGTCAATGTTGTATACTAACGGCTTCATCGTATCGCCTTGCTGTGCTAGCTTGATTACTGATAAGAACTGGTTAGCAAAGCTCATATCCATGACCTCTGAGGGGTGACCTTCTGCTGCAGCCAGGTTGACAAGGCGACCCTCTCCCAGCAGGTATACCCTACTGCCGTTATTAAGAACATATTGCATTATATTTTCGTTGATCTTATTTTTATGTGCTGTTTGTTTTTCAATCGCTGGTATAGAAATTTCAACATTAAAATGACCTGCATTTGCCAAGATTGCGCCGTCTTTCATCTTGGCAATGTCCTTGTCAATAATGACATCCTTGCAACCTGTGGTTGTGATGAAAATATCGCCTATTTCGGCTGCCTTTTCCATCTTGGTCACAGCATAACCGTCCATCTTAGCTTTGAGGGCAGCTATTGGATCAACTTCTGTAACAATGACATTAGCACCAAGGCCTGCAGCACGCCGGGAAATGCCTTTGCCCACGTGGCCATAGCCTGCAACAACTACATTCTTACCAGAAATTAGAACGTTAGTCGCGCGTATTATACCATCCAAGGCTGACTGGCCAGTGCCATAGATGTTGTCAAAGTCATGTTTTGTTTCAGCATCGTTAACAGCAATAATTGGATACATCAGCTTGCCCGCCTTTTGCATTGCCCGCAACCTGATAACGCCAGTAGTTGTTTCTTCAGTACCTCCTCTTATTGAGTTAAAATTTTTCTTGTGCATTTCAACAGTCAGATCAGCGCCGTCATCAATTGTGACATGTGGTTCGATCATCATGGCAGAATGGATATCATCATAATATTCCTGCTGCGTCACGCCTCTGCTTGCAAAGATCGAAATACCTTCATCTTGAGCTAAAGAAGCAGCAACATCATCCTGTGTACTCAATGGATTGCAGCCACACCATGACAGCTCGGCCCCGGCAGCTTTGAGAGTCCTAACAAGGACTCCAGTTTCCTTTGTAACATGTAGACATCCCGCAACCCTTATCCCTTTAAGAGGTTTGGTTTTTTCGTATTTCTGACGCAGTGCAACCAGTACAGGCATATGAGCTTCTGCCCAATCGATACGGTTCTTGCCTTCCTTGGCAAGTGTGGTGTCTTTGATGCGAAATTCCATTCAATTTTGACAATATTAATGCCATATATTAGTTCTACAGCAACAGTCCTCTTGAACGCATAATCTGAGTCACCTGATCGTCAGAGACTGGTCCAAACTCTTCATAAAATTGCCCGACTGATCCGAAATCATCTGGCATGTGCAACACTATAATAGAATCTGACTCCTGTTCTAGCGCTTCCACAGATTGAGAAGGCGCGACGGGAACTGCGATAGTAACGGTTGATGGGTGGTGCTTTCTTGCCCATCTTGCAGAAGCAATCACTGTAGCACCCGTGGCAATACCATCATCAATTATAATTACGTTTTTGCCTGCAATGTTATAACTAAGACCCGGCTTTCTATACGCTGCAGATCTGCGCCTGATTTCTGCGACCTGGCGTATCCTTTCGCTTCCGATGTAGTCCTGTGGTATTCGCAGCGCATTTACGATATATCTATTAATGTATGAAGTACCATCCTCCATTACTGCTCCTATCGCAAGTTCTTCATTCTCTGGTGCTCCGAGCTTTCTTGGTATGACAATGTCAAAGTCTGCGGCAAGCTTCTTTGCTACAATATCCGCTAGTAGGACGCCTCCCCGGGGAATGCCAAGTACTAATGCAGAAGTATATCCGTGCTCCGCCAGCCTTTCTGCAAGGAGATTGCCAGCATCAACCCTATCGCGGAACTTCATAGCATGATTTCTCCTGTTACAGTTTTAAGTCTTAGTTGTTATAGGTATATTTTTAATACAATGAATTGGCAGGCAAGGACACCTTCGATATTGGAGCCTCTATATAACAAAACCCATTAAGTCTCTCTTCCTGTTTTTCTCTGTTTGGAAAAGAATGCAAAACACAAAATTTAATGTGTTATTTATCCTGTAGGGCATAATCTGCGAAAACTATAATTCTGACAATGATTATTGCTCAGGCCTGTGCGCAAGCTACAGATTGCTGTGATTGGCTACAATAAGGACAGATGTACTGACATTGCAAGCAAGATGGCATATGAAGTGGGCAAGGAAATTGCATGTGCTGGCGCAGTGCTGATCTGTGGAGGACTTGGCGGTGTAATGGAATCTGCATGCAAGGGAGCAAAAGAATACGGCGGCACCACAGTTGGGATAATACCGCAGGAGGAGTTCTTGTATGCAAATGAATATTGCGACATCGTGGTATGCACTGGCATAGGCTATGCAAGAGATTTTGTTGTTGCATCTTCTGCTGATGGAATAATCGCAGTGGGTGGCGGCGTAGGAACGCTCATTGAGCTAGGTGTAGGATACATGACTAAGAAGACAATGGTAGCGATATCGGGAAGCGGAGGTGTAGCAGATATTTATGGGGGTAAGTTTTTGGATGAGCGCAACAGGGTCTCAATAACTGTTGCAAAAGATGCAAAGACAGCAGTAGAAATGATACTTGCTACTACTGTGAAAGCAAGATGAGTTAGAAGAACTACTAATCTTGATATTTGACCAAATATGGATCAGGATCATAGAATGGCCCATATTTTGCAGCCAAATCTTGCAGACTGCGAACGATATTTTTGACACCAAATTCTTGTACTGTGGTGAATAGCTCCTTTTTCAACCCCATGCCAAGCTTGAGCGCCTTTTCCAAATCTTCTTTGCTGCACACGCCGTTTGAAATAAGCCATGCTGCGTTGTTGGCAGCTACTCCGATCAGCGCAATTGGATTGTACTTTGCAGCCTCTTGCTCTGTCAGGTTTATGCGCTCGTACTTGTTACCTTTATATTCAAAAAAGCCCTTGCCTGACTTTTGGCCTAAATTTTTTTCGTCAAACAACTGCTTTATCTTGGGATGGGGCCGGATGACCTTATTATCTCTAGAGTGCATCTCAACGGTTGCTTTGTGTATCACGTCAATGCCACTATAGTCGGCAAGCTCAAATATCCCCATTGGGAATGATAACTTGAATTTTACCGCTGAGTCAATGGTAGTCATTGGAACATTGTCTCTTTCTTGGCTGTAGACAGCTTCGTGAACAAGTGGTATAAAGATGCGGTTGACAATAAAGCCAGCGACATCTTTTTTACAGATCACTGGTTGCTTACCAAGCTTCTGTACAAGACCTGTTGCCATGTCAATCATACTTTGGTCGGTTTTGCTGCCAGGTATCACTTCGACTAAGGGCATCAGCTGTGGTGGATTGAAAAAGTGAAGGCCGACAAATCGCTCTGGCCTGCTTGTAAGTGCAGCCATTTCTGTAATTGGAAGAGTGCTTGTGTTTGAAGCATAAAGCGTCGTGCTCTCTGCAAGGCTGTCAACCTCTGCATATACCTTCCTTTTCAAGTTCATGTCCTCTGGCACTGCTTCAATGAGCAGGTCTGTACCTTTAAGAGCCTGCTCCAAGTCAACTACGGGTGTGATTCTAGCGAAGATCCTGCCCGCTTCTGTCTGTGACAGCTTCTGCTTTTCAACTAGTTTGTTGAGTGACCATCTTATCTTCTCCATTGCTTTGTCAAGGAAAGACTGCTCGATGTCGCGCAAGGCTACATTGTAGCCGGCCATTGCAGATACCTGAGCAATGCCATGGCCCATAATACCAGACCCAAGTATGGTTATCTTATTGATTGTTGATGGTGACATTATAACGTAAGCATGGCTGTTGGGGAATTTTTAATGTTGCTAATTGAGCATCATCTTTAAAACCATACTTGACTATATTGTTGTGATAATTGGATTTACAGCGCTTTGTTGCAGATGTGACATCGCTTTCTGGCAGAATGTCAGCTGGCGAGCCTGAAGAAATGGTGGAGAGAATGAACTTTGTAAAGAATAGACTCATTGAGCTCTATATGAGAAACCTTGTCAAAATAAATCATTCAGCGATGGAGCTTGTATGCGCCAAGCACCTTATCCGCTACGGCTATAAGGTTGATGTGGAGAAGCAGCTGACAGATATTTTAATCTGTGATGTGTATGCGGAAAAAGGAGATGGTGCAGCCATTGTTGAGATTGAGACAGGCTTTATTCCACCAGAGCACGCGCTCGATCCGCTGTCATACTATGCTGCAAGGATTGCAAGCAAGATAGCACGCTATAGCAAGTATGCGAATCAGTTCGTCTTGGCGACTCCCCCTGTCAGCGTCCTTCCGATACCTGCCCTGTTCAGGCGTCCACCTCGTGACAGAAGACTGAGTGAAATCAAGAAAGTCAAAGTACTGTGTGATAAATATTACAAGAATCCCCCTGTGACTGAAGATGAGATTCTAAACGGCCGGCTACACATAACATACATCATAAATATTGATGCAGGTAAGGTAGTCGAGATGGATATCGATTCATACTTTGAGCAAGTGGGTGGCATGTTGTCTACCAGCATGGATCTATGAGAATTTTGTGATAGTCTTTTGACCATGCGTAGGCCTCTTGCCCTTTGAGATGCGAACCGTGGCAGTTCGTTCATCTGCCTTTTCAACCGCCGTCCTCACGACCTTTAGCACATTATCATCTTTGGTACCGCTAACATATACTACATATATGAGCGCTTGATCCTTTCCATCTACTTTCCTCACAACCCGTCCAATCCTCTGCGCCACCTGATTCATATTAGACGTGCTTGCAATAATTATTGCAATGCCGACTTGCGGTACATCGTACCCAATTTCAAGTGTGTGCACCGACAGTAATGGAAAATAATCTTTACCCCAGCCTTCCAAGATCTCCTTCCTCTCCTTTGGTTTGATTCCATTGTGTATTGTTTGCGCCGGTATCCCATTTGCTTCCAATATTGCCTTTAGTTGTTGAATTGAGTCGATAGTTTCACTAAAGATCATGATGCGCTCTCCTGTATGCCTCTTGACCAGATCAGCTGCCTTGAGTAGCTTCTGTCTAGTAGCACTGAGCAATTCTTTACGTTTTCGCACATGAGCAAACCATATTTTTGCCATTGATGCCCGCGATCCGCCACGCATTAGTATCTTGGTCATCTTTGCCGCATCATAGGCTTGAAGCTTTCTCGATATGTCCTTTATTGCTGCACTTGCCTCATCATAACTTCTTTGCTCCTCCGACGTAAAGCTGACTTCTACTGGCTTGACGATTGGCTTAGCGAGCCTGCCATCCGTGACTGCATCTTTGATCATGTATTTCTTTACAGGCGGAACAACAGTTAGGATTGTTTGATATTTTGGGTCCTTTTCATTTATGGTCGCAGTAAGTCCCAGAATCGCCTTGCGCGAATCTTCTACAATAATATCAAAGATGCTGTCAAATGCAACTGCGCTTTCGCTGACAAGGTGGACTTCATCAAGTACTACCATATTAGCACTCCTTATCAAGTTGTAATTATTGATGGCGCTCTGATATGTACTGATGGTGATCTCTCTAATGTCCTTGCGCTCTCCGTAGTAAATACCGATGTGGTCATCAGAAATGCCATAACGCCGCAGACGTCTAACATTTTGCTCTATCAGCACTATCCTTGGAACAAGAAACAATATTGTAAAGCGATCCTGTCCTGACAGCTTTGCTGCCCACCTTGCACACTCAAATGCGATCTCGGTCTTACCAGTGCCAGTGCTAAAGATGACAGATCCACGGCAGCCATTGTCAATCCATGCTTTGGCAGCCTCCAGCTGATCCTTTTTTAGCTCAAATGGAAAATGCATTGTAGATATCGCTGGCGGCATTGCAACAAATGAAAGTCAAGCGAATAAAAACTTTAATGATCTTGGCTAAACATGATATAGCATGAAGCCGCTAATCTACATGCTCCACCAAGACGATCCCTCCAAGTGTACTGCAGCTAAGCTGGTCAGGTTTCGCTTAGCAACGCCCGTCAAATTTATCTCGAGGACTACTATTGTGCTTAACCCGTTCTCAGAGGCTCCTGTTTTGAGACACGACCGTACAGTGGCAGATTCTGTATGTGCTATTGACTGCTCATGGGAGCGCGCAGACGAGGTGCTAAAGCATCAGCGCCTTGCCGCTCATGGAATAGCGAGAAGGCTCCCTGCGATGCTGGCTGCAAACCCAACTAACTATGCCAAGCTGGACAAGCTATCAAGCGTAGAGGCACTTGCAGGCGCCCTCTACATCTTGAATGAAAAAGAGCTTGCGGCAAAAATGATGGACAAGTTCAAGTGGGGCCACACATTTCTTGAGCTCAATGCCAACCTTCTACATGACTATGCAGATGCAGAAACAGAAGAGCAAGTAGTTGAGCTGGAAAAGGAGTACTTTCCTCAACTGGTAAGAAATTACTTTAGGAAGACTAGTAAGTAACGCCTAGTTTTAATATCAATTCTGTCCATTAATACTTAGTGTGAGCCAGTGAGTGGGTCACTCGAAAGAGAGGAAACTCCTCCCTCACTGCAGGCACCCGAATTAGCGATAATTAGCCGGAGACGGCTGGCAACGGAACAGAAAAGATATCCAGTCAGAATGCCACGATGATGGTGAATAGCCTGAGGTCTCTGATACTGGAATGAAACTGCCGACCCGGGTGGAGCAAGGCTAAATAGAGCACAAGGTCCTGCACCTGCTCCGGTTGGCTGCTCAGCGGAATCCCGCTTAGAACAGAAGGAGAGTTACTGCTGGCACGCACCATAGTTTATCAAACTTCCATTAGTCACTACATTAGAACATCGATAGAAAATTGTGTCTTGTATAGTATGGTACAACTATGATTTGCTATCAATATGGTGGTTATTATGGCTATGTTAATGCATTAGATCGAGACCATCTATTTTTGCCGACAGTGATAGATCTGTTTCTATTCATTTCCTTTATCAAGACATCTCAAAGCTGTGATAAAGAACTATTTTTTTATACAAAAAGTTGACTGACCTTAGGCTGTGCAGCCAGAGATATGCATTCTTCTAAAGTGCATTACAGCTTCTAATTTGCTGAAATAATTGACTTTTGATCTTGTAAATTCCATGATATATCTTTGATGTCTGGATCAGCTAGGCATCATACGACGAAGAGCTGCCGCACCCTGTGAGATGGCTTAAACTACCTTGCTCTGTCTAATTCTACATACATCACTATTCTAGGTCTCGGATATTCTTGTATTCCTCGCTAGAGTTTGTGCCTGTACTGGACTTTCTTTCTTCTATTATACGTATGTTCTGCTCAAAATCCGGAAGCTGGACTACCCTCTGTCCGTAAGGTGTAGCTTTGAATGCTTCAAAGTCATGTGTATACTGCTCCCTAGCTGGCTCTGTTGTATACGAATACCCCTTTGCTAGTTCGTCGTCATCGATCATGAGCCAGAGAACCTTCCCGTCGTAGGCATCGGCTAGATACTTTGGGATCCACGACTTGTCTTTGTTAACTATTCCCTTCTCTAGGCGTATATAGTTTTGTGTCACCTCTTTGATCTCACCAACATCATGACCATCGTTTGTCTTTACCTTCTTGCCCTTCAGCTGTTCCCACAATATCCTAGGCCCTTCGCTGCTTGCCATTGTAAAACGATGCAACATATCTGCTATAAAGATTGAAGAAAAGAGTTCTGCAATAGGCTATGATCATAGTTGCGAACCGAGCTCACTGTGAATGTGCTTTCGATCTAATCCTTTTTTAAGACCTTCTTGCCTTTTCAACTCATACTTGTAGTCGCAGGCAGCAACTATCAGAGCTTGAGTAGCTAAAGTGGTACAACTGTTTTCCCGATTTATCTGACCCCAATAGTGGTGTAATATTATTATGTAGTAGAGTGGAAAAGTAAGTTAAAGCTTAAATTCACTTTAAAAAGTATGCCTTTTATTGTCGCAAGGACTTACTCTTATCAAGCTGGGCGGCTCTGTTGTCACCTTTAAGGAAAAGCCGCTCGCAGCTAATATCGATGCGATAGATGGCATTTCACGCGCTCTGACACAATTAGGTGTTCCTATCATAATTGTACATGGCGGTGGCTCGTTTGGCCACTACTGGTCGGTAAAATATGATATGCACACCAAGCCGGCCAACTACGACATCCATGGCGTCTCCATAGTGCATGAGTCAATGATCGCACTAAATCAGATAATCGTCAATTCCATGATAAGGGTGGGGCTTAATCCATATGGCATACCACCATCGGCTCTTACGACAGGCCACAAGCCAATTGTAGCAAAGATAAAGCATATCTATGCAATGGCCCAGTCAAAGGTAATACCGGTAACGTTTGGCGATATAGTCTATGTAGGAGGCACCAAATATTCTATCCTATCCGGCGACGCACTCATGACAATTCTGGCAAGAGTACTGCGACCATTAAGGATCATTTTTGCGACCAATGTCGACGGCGTATACAAAGACAGAGTAAGCAGAGAACTTGTAAATGAGATACAGATCGAAGACAAGAGAAGATCGATCGAGTTCTTCAAGGCATCATCAGATATTGATGTAACAGGTGGAATGCAAAGAAAGGTTACAGAAGCATTTAAGATTGCATCACACGGAATGGATGTAGTGATGATAAACGGACTTTTGCCCGAACGCATTATAGAGGCAGCAGAAGGTACATTAAAGGTTGGCACAGTGGTAAAGGGGAAAAAGAGCTAATTGCCAGACACTTTTGATGCGTCTTCTGATATCGAGGTAATTAAGCAGCGCAAAAAGGAAGGGATAGACATCCCACTTCAGAAGAACGTACAAGCAAAAACTACTTCAACATACTTAGAATACGTCAGGCTGGTGCATAATGCGTTGCCTGAGCTAGACTATGATGATATTGACACTTCAATGACTTTTCTTGGGAAAAGGTTTTCGGCACCGCTTATAATTGACTCTATGACTGGTGGCACTGACGAGGCAACTATCATCAACGGCAGACTGAGTGAGCTTGCAGAAAAGTATGGCTTTGGAATGGGGCTTGGGAGTCAGAGGGCAGGACTCAAAAGTGAAGAGCTTGCTGCCACCTATTCGATAGCAAGAAAGAATGCACCAAATGCATTTTTAATAGCAAACATAGGTGGGGCACAACTTTCCAAGGGGTTCACGGTAGACGAAGCTAAAAAAATAGTAAAAATGATTAGGGCAAATGCCCTGGTGGTGCACCTGAACCCCCTGCAGGAGCTTGTGCAGCCAGAGGGCGAGCCGCGCTATAAGGGAGTTCTTACCCAGATTTCAGAGCTTGCCAAGACCATAGATGTACCACTGATAGTCAAGGAGGTGGGTGCAGGGATTTCAAAGGAGGTTGCCATAAAACTGGAGATGGCCAATGTTTCAGCGATCAATATTGCTGGGGCTGGCGGCACGAGTTGGGCTGGTGTTGAAAAGTTACGGGCAGAATCTCTCAAAGATGACCTAAAGAAGCACCTCGGTGAGATGTTCTGGGACTGGGGCATTCCGACGGCAGCAAGTCTTATAGAGGTCAGGCGCGCAGTGAAATTGCCACTTATTGCATCAGGTGGTCTGCGCAATGGGCTTGAAGTAGCAAAGTGCATAGCGCTTGGTGCCAGCATGGCCGCAATGGCATATCCATTCCTTCAAACAGCTGCACAGTCACGCGAAAGCCTCTTTGCATTTGCCGATACAATTCTTGCAGAGCTTAAGAGCACGATGTTTCTTGTTGGAGCCAAAAACACCACTGCACTTGCTAGCTCAAGATATATATTGACAGGAATGCTAGCACATGAGGTTAGTAGCCGTACATGAAGGCAGACAGCATCAAAAGTGAGCTGGAATCTTATGCTTCTACCGTGAATAACTTTATACTTGCATTTGTTGAGGGCAAGCCAAAAGAGCTTTACCAGGCTTCGTCACATTATATCCGCACGGGAGGCAAGCGTTTGCGGCCATTCATGGTCCTCAAGGGCTGTGAAATGTTAGGAGGAAGCGCTGAGAGGGCTCTTCCCGCAGCTGCTGCAGTTGAGCTTGTTCACAACTTTACCCTTGTACATGACGATATCATGGACAATGATGAAATGCGGCACGGAGCTGCAACTGTGCACAGATACTATGGCATGCCACTTGCAATTCTTGCAGGCGATATTCTATTCTCAAAAGCGTTTGAACTGTTAACGTTTAACTGCAGAAAGGCAGGAATTTCAGACAAGTCGGTAATTGACATGGTGGAGCATCTTTCATTTGCGTGCACGAAAATATGCGAGGGACAGGCAATAGACGTAGAAGTGGCATCAAGCGCCAAGTTTCCAAGCGTGCAGCATTATGTCGACATGATCGGTAAAAAGACTGCTACGCTCTTTGAAGTATCATGTGCACTTGGCGCGCTGTCATCTCCAAATCACACTGCTAGTGATATCAGAAACCTCTCTTCATTTGGCCGCAATATTGGTATTGCTTTCCAGTTGGTAGATGATTTAATAGGTGTGATAGGCGATCCTAAGCTGACAGGCAAGGCCGCCGGCAATGACATTCGAGAAGGCAAGAAGACATATCCAATACTACTTGCTCTGAGAAACGCCAACAAAGAAGACGCAGAAAGGATCAAGAGGGTGTTTGGTACAAGAGGGAAGGCCTTAAGCCAAGATATCAAAGAGGCTGTAAGGGTCATCTCTAATATTGGTATAGAGCAAGATGTGAGAAATGAGGCAAGAAGGTACCTGCATGAAGCAGTCAAGTCAATTGAAGGTTATAGTAACTCTGACGCCAGAAGAGCTCTTCAATTCTCAGCAGATTTTGTGGTGGGCAGGAGTCTGTAGTAATACGTGTCAATCGATCCGGATACTGAGAAATTCATAAAGATTATTGCGTTGAAGAACTCCGTAGAGCACGGCGGCAAGGCACAGTCTGATGCGGTAATCGCCAAGTTTGTCGGCTCAAAACCAGAATTGCGTAGCCAAATAAAGTTACTTATCTCTGAGATCAAGGCAGTTGTGCAACAAATAAATGCGCTTTCGCTTGTAGATCAAAAATCGCTTCTTGAAGAGCTTGTACCGAGCAAGGTTGCTGCAGAAAAGCAAGTGTCAGACCAGAAACAACAACAACAACAGCAGCAACTGCCTCCACTTAAAGGAGCCATGCAGGGCAAAGTGGTTACTCGATTTCCACCTGAGCCAAACGGGTACCCACATATTGGACATGCTAAGGCAGCCATAATTGACGAAGAGTATGCCCGAATGTACAGCGGCAAGCTGATTCTCCGCTTTGATGATACAAATCCGCTCAACGAAAAGGTGGAATATTATGATGCCATAGCCGAGGGACTGGAATGGCTTGGAGTCAAGCCTGATATTGTTAAGAATACTTCAGACGACATTGAGCTTTTGCATAATTATGGAAGAAGGCTGATCGAGCTTGACGGCGCATATGTATGTATCTGTAGTCAGGAGACGATACATCACCTTCGAGCAAGGAGTATCCCCTGCGAGTGCAGGCGCAATCCTGCAACTGCGGTTGATAGGATTGGAAAATTGTTTGGTGGTTCCTACGAGCAAAATGAAGCTATTGTGCGATTCAAGGGCGACATGGCAGACCAGAATACTGCCATGCGTGACCCAACGCTTTTCAGGATAATAGACTCTGATCACCCTAAGCTGGGCAATAGAGTGCGAGTTTGGCCGACCTATGACTTTGCGGCTCCAATTGAAGACAGCATCGATGGGGTAACACATGCTTTGAGGACAAAAGAATACGAGCTTCGCAACGCGCTCTATTTTGCAATTCTAGGCAGGCTCGGTTTAAGAAAGCCCTATCTTATTGAATTTTCAAGGCTGGAGTTTGAAGGAATTCCAGTTTCAAAGCGAAAGATAAAGCCACTTATAGAAAATGGCACAATCAGAAGCTGGGATGACCCGCGGCTTCCAACACTTGCAGCGCTTAGAAGGAGAGGCTTTGTGCCCGAGGCGATACGCAAATTTGTGCTGTCGCTTGGCCTTACACTTGCAGAAACCAAGCCTCCTTTTGAAAGCCTAGAAGCTTTAAACAGGAAGATAATAGATCCAATATCTCTGCGGCTGTTCTTTGTGAAAAACCCTGTCGAAATGTATGTCAGGGGCGGTCCAGAAACAGAGGTCGTACTCAAGAACCATCCTACTGATGCCAACCTTGGAACTAGGAAGGTAAAGGTTGGTGACCGGTTCTATATCTCTGAAGATGATGCAGCAAAGCTGAAGATTGGGGACGTAATTCGGCTCATTGAATTGTATAACGTCAAAGTGACGAGCATAAATTGGAAGAATGATACCCGCTTGGCAATAACAGCTGAGGCCAGTGGTAACGAGATTCGGCAATCCATGCCGAAAATNNTACAAGGTCATGATTCCCAAGGAACTCTACATGAGTGAGGAGGAGTACAACACTAACAGCCTTGAAATATCGCAAGGTTTTGCAGAATCTTTTGTGTCACAACTTAGGCCCGATGCACGGGTTCAGTTTGTGAGATTTGGATTTTGCAGAATCGATGGTAATCAAATTGCAATAATGACGCACAGGTAAATCGACAATGAAGGTAGCAAGAATCCGAGATAGCAAGGTAAAGGAGACATATAGCATTATATCTGATGATGGAAAAAGCATTGTCACAAGATCGGAAATACAACAGCAGACAGGCATACCTGTTCCCCTAAACATCAAGGACTTTGTGTTCAGAGGATGGCTTGACGAGGTCAAGCATCACAAGTCCAAGCTGAAATTCAATCAGAAAGTGAGCGATGTCGAGCTCTTGGTGCCTATACCAAACCCGCCAAAGATAGTCTGCCTTGCCTTTAACTATTATGATCATGCGCGTGACGCAGGGCTTACTCCTTCAGATGAGCCCGTGATATTCATGAAGCCAAGGACCGCTCTCAATGAGCCGTTCAAAGACATCATCTGTCCGTCATTCGTAACTCGCCTTGACTATGAAGCCGAGCTTGCAGTTATCATTGGCAAAGAGACGAAGAAGGTGCCAGAAGATAAAGCACTTGATTCTGTCTTTGGATACATGATATTACATGACGTTTCTGCAAGAGACATCCAGTTCAAGGACAAGCAGTTTACTCGAGGCAAGGGGATCGATACTTTTGCTCCATGCGGACCTTGGATAACGACTAAGGATGAGATCTCAGATCCTCAGAATCTTCGCATAACCACCAAGGTTAATGGCGAAACGCGCCAAAACTCATCAAGTTCAAACATGGTTATCCCAGTCAGGCGGATAATTTCTGCACTTAGCGTGACTATGACTCTTGAGCCGGGAGACATCATTTCAACAGGAACACCTGCTGGAGTAGCAATGTCAATGAAAGAGCCAAAATATCTAAAGGATGGAGATGTGGTTGAAATAACGATAGAAAGACTAGGCACTATAAGGAACCGCATAGTATATCACTAACTAACTTTAAAGCAAGCGCGCGCTACTGCCTAGAATGATTTGACATGGATGGCTATAGTGTAGTAGTGGTAGTGGCAAAGACTTTCTTGCTGATATGAACGGCGCTGGCTAAGAGATAAAAAACCCTCCGACTAAAATGTGACGAATTATTGGAGTTAAACAGCTATAAGCAGTGGTATAGATTCTAAAACGACGAAAAGAAAGTAGTAAGAAGTGATGAATGGACTTTGAGCAAGTGGCTCTCAAAGATTTGGTTGATGTGATGGAACCAAGGAATATTTCACTACTGCTGCCGCCTCGAAATAGAAGGTTGGCTATATGCGCTGTCTGATAAGAAATTGCTCTGCCTATCTTTATATCCCCGACTAGGATGGTGACGGCGGCGGTTTTGTTCTGCTCAGCCTTGTTATTTCTCGTTCTAACAGCCTAGCATAGTATTCGTACGACTCTGCCAACTTCCCTCTGATGTTTGCAAGCTGCATCGACAAGTTAAGGGCATCAAGGCAAGTTTCAAGCGACCGCTCAGTTGCAAATTCATTCATAGCCTTGTTGAACTGGGAAATGATCTTCCTCTGATCGTCGCTCTGCTCATTTATGGTCTTGGTAAGCTGATCGATTTCATTAGAGCCTCCAAAGCTCTTGCCTTTGAGCCAGTCTACCATATATACAACACACTAGGTTGGAGCCAGAATTAGATAAAACTTGCCTATTTTTTGTCCATTTGAGCGTACACGAGTATGCCTGAAAATTAAAAATGTATTTATTTAGCCGTTTTCTGAACTTCAGAAGTACACATGGTAGTTGACAACAAAGCCAAGCTATCATACATCCAAATAATCAAGGAGGATCTTGGCGTCTTCCATATTACTCCAGATAATGGTCCAATTCCTGACTTTAAGGCTGGTCAGTTTGTCACGCTTGGCTTCCATATCCCAAGCGAAGGCAAAATAGTCCGCAGGGCTTACTCTATCGCATCACCTCCTGAGCAGAAGAAGCGCTTTGAGCTATACATACGCTGGGTACGGAAGCCGGTGCCTGGTAGGCTCACAACTGAGCTGTTCAACAAAAAGGAAGGCGACGAAATATTGTGGGTCAAGCCTACAGGCATTTTCACAATAAACGAAAAGCTTCATGACGGCAGGCCGGACGATCGAAGGATGGTTTTGATTGGCGGAGGGACAGGCCTTGCTCCGTTCGTATCATATTCCCTTCACCTCAAGGCAATAGGAAGCAAGCGCGAAATAGTCGTGCTGCATGGTGCAAGTTATGTCGATGAGCTAGGCTACAGGGATCTCCTGATGTCTCTTGAAGATGAGAGTATTGATAAAGGCCGTGACAAGTGGAACTTCCGCTACCGCGCAAGCATCAGCAGGCCGCAGGAGTGGTTCAACAGGTCATGGAGCGGACAGAAGGGCAGGGTTGAGTCATTCCTCAGGCCAAAACCAGGTAGGGAGCTCTCTCCCCTTGAGGAGCTTGTGGGTGAAAAGGTGACACCCGAAAACACATCATTTTACATCTGCGGCTGGCAGGGAACTGTCGATGGCGCGCTAGATTATTTGATTCCAAAAGGCTTTGTCACTGAGCGCAATAAGCGAAAGGATGGAGGCTACGACATCAAGTTCGAATCGTACGGCTAATCGCTGATCATTCTCTCTCTTTCCTTTTTTAAAGCCTTATATCTTGGTAAAATGCGATTAGAATGATGAAGTTTGAATTTGAAGAATTTGCTACAGTAGAGGATGTTTTTCTCTATCTTGTTTCTGTTGCACCATACATGAAGCAGGTCATGCCCATTAGTTCGTACAAGGGATACATCTTTTCTCTTGTGCCATTGACTCCACTTTCAGGAGATATTCTGATGATGATTTACACTAAAGGGAAACTAGACTCAGGCCTTGTAGAATTTGACATTTCGACAAAGAAATATCGGCCCGTGACATCAGTCGAGCGTGCAGACAAAAATTACNNGTTGCAACGCTTGCAGAGGAAGCGATCAAGAATTTACAATAAAAAATTGCTAGAGCCGTGACGGCATCGTAGCCGTCACAGACTGTTTGCGTGAGTATCGCTCGACTATGTCTTCTGGTACTTGTCCATTGAACAATTCTTTTGAGAGCCCGCGCAGATATCTCATGACTGCCCAAGTGCC
>JABAOH010001832.1_pt3 | contig 16905 bp, 18 predicted proteins | sample 7062181 | NCBI WGS metagenome assembly JABAOH01 (sample SAMN14538630, study PRJNA623070) | marine sediment metagenome | biome: marine biome [ENVO:00000428]; feature: marine pelagic biome [ENVO:01000023]; material: deep marine sediment [ENVO:00002113]; isolation source: pool of 5 deep marine... | reverse complement strand
AACTTGCCCCAGGTGATGTAGTAGCCGGGGCTGAAGTCCTGGAACTCGGCGTTGCCGTCGGTCAGGGGCGAACCCAGGGCGCCTAGGAATGCACGCGAGGGGGCAGCGCCGGGCTCCGGTGTCATTAGGGTTATGATGGACTCCGGGCCCTGGTCCTGGACGGCGTCCAGCATGGCGTCGGCGATCTCCCCTAGCGCCTGATCCCAGGAGACCGGTTCGAACTTCCCCTCGCCGCGCTTCCCCGCTCGCTTCAAGGGCTGCGTCACCCGTTCGGGCGTGTAGTGGATGTATGACCAGCAGGCGCCCTTCTGACATCCCATCGGGTTCATGTCGGGGGTGCCCTGTTGGACCACGTCGAAAGTCCCGCTCTGCTCCTCGCGGACGATCCTGCCGTCGCGGACATAGACACGGAAGGGACAACCACCCGGATAGCAGTCCACAGAGTGGCTGCCCCAGGTGACCTTGTCCCACTTCCACCTATCGCGATAACGGTCGGCCCACTTACCCTGTTGCTTGGACGCTGCCATACACCCCACCTCCGCTATGACGTGGCTAGACGGAGGTGACCCGACAGCAATGTTGACCGATGGGAGGGGACGGGCGCTATCGGGCAACGCCGGAAAAATCTGTGGTGCTTTGCCCCACTGACTGGCGGTGCGAGCGCCCGACGGGACTCGCAGAACCACTGTCGCTACTGTCGTCGGGCCTTTTCAGGAGCGCACATGGCGCCGGATTCCCCGCACGGGGGCCTATATGTTGTTGATTTGGCCGATGAGGGAAGCCTTGTCAGCAGCGTAGGATTTTGACAGCCGCAGCGTGGCCATGTAGAATCTCATTGTGCTATACTCCCTGGTAGTATACAGCACAGCCCAGGCCGGTCAAGGAGCCTCGACATGGCGGATTCACCGCCCACTGAAACCGAAGAGAGTCTGACAACCCAGCGCCGCTACGACCGTCAGGCGGCCCTGTTCGACCTGATGGAGGTCCCGGTCGAGTTCCTGGCGTTCGGGAGGCTCCGCCGACGGCTCTGGAGCGACGTGGACGGGGCTGTCGTCCTAGAGATCGGCGTGGGCACCGGCAAGAACATGCCCTATCACCGAGCAGCCGCACGCACCGTGGCGGTGGACATCAGTCCGCGCATGCTGAGGCAGGCCGCCCGCCGAGCCCAGCGCCTGGGACGGGATGTGGACCTCGTCCTGGCCGACGCCCAGCACCTTCCCTTCCGCGACGGCGTCTTCGATGCGGCAGCCGACACCTTCGTGTCCTGCTCCGTCCCAGACCCCACCGCTGGCCTTCAAGAGGTGTGCCGCGTCGTCCGCGATGACGGGCGCGTGCATCTCCTCGAACACGTGCGCGCCCGCAACCCCGTGGTCGGGCGGCTCATGGACCTGGCAAACCCCATAGCGGTTCGCCTGTCCGGGGCGAACATCAACCGGGACACGGTGTCCAACGTGGCCAAGGCGGGCATGACACTGGATAACGTTGAGTCCCGGGGGCTCGGGATCATCAAGTTAATCCGAGGGTCGGTCGGGCAGGGACTGTCCGGACCGGGCGAGCGGCAACCGCCTGGGCAGGAGGTAAGAAGTGATGTGGCACGCCGGTGACGGCATGGGTTGGTGGATGCTGTGGGGTGGACTGATGATGATCCTGTTCTGGGGCGCCATCATAGCTCTCATCGTCTGGGCGGTCCAGACCGTGGCTCGACGGGAGCCCGACCAGAGACATAGCCCCCATTCCAGCCCCTCGGGGCGGACTCCTCTAGACATCGCCAAGGAGCGCTACGCCCGCGGGGAGATAAGCCGGGAAGAGTTCGAGCAGATCAAGACAGACTTGCGGGAGGTCTGAGCGGGGCTCATCCGCGGCAACCCGTGGATGGGCAAGCTGATCTCTACCTGTCGCGCCCAGCTACGCCACGGCGCGACCCTCCTGACTACCGGCGAGCCGCGGCCCCGGCTAACAAGGGCTGATTTGGCGGGACCACGATTCCGACTGCAGGTGGGGCTTCCGAGCCTCACCGCGCTCTGACGGATTGTCTCCTGCGGCGCCTTAGTGTAGTCTAACATCAGAACTGTGCGGGGAGTCACGCGAAGGAGAAAGCGTACGCGCCATGGCCACTGTCCAGCCGACCTCCACGATAGACGACTACCTTCTCGCCATCTACAGCCTTCAGACCGAGGGCGAGGCCGAGACTGTCATCTCCGCCCGCCTGGCCCGCTGGATGCGCGTCGCGCCGCCTACCGCCTGGGCCACGGTACACCGCATGGAACGCGACGGCCTGGTGGAGGTAGACCGCAAGAAGGTCATCCGGCTCACGCCGAAGGGGCTGAAGCTGGCCGAGAACATTGCGCGGCGCCACCGCGTCTCCGAGCGGTTCCTCACGGACGTCCTGGGCCTGGGCTGGGCTGAGGCCCACGAAGAGGCCCACCGGTTCGAACACGGGGTATCGCCCCGCGTGGAGGAGCGCATCTTCGCCACGCTCAAGAACCCGACGACCTGTCCCCACGGCAGCCCTATCCCCGGGACCGGCGCGAAGCTGGACCCCAACCTGGTCCCCATGGACAGCCTAAAAAGAGGGGAAGCGGCCACCGTCCGCTTCATCTCCGAGGACCTCAAGGATGACCTGGAGTTGCTGCGCTACCTTGAGCGAGGTAAGATCACGCCCGACCAGGAGATCACAATACGAGAACTGGTGCCCTCCACCGGGGTTGTGATCATCGAGGCCGACGGCCAGAGCGTCTCCCTGGGCCTGGGCGTAGCGGCCAAGATCCGCGTCCTACCCTCGCGGCAGGGCAGCGACACCGGCGCCGAGGCGTAGGCCCACCTCGTTTCCACAGCCGGCACCGAGGAGCGAGCCCAGTGGATGTAGCCGCACGGGTGACGGGAGCGCTTCAGAGGCACCCTCGCATAGCCGCAGTCCGCCTTGTCGGATCACGTCAGCGGGGTAACGCCGGGGACCTGTCCGACTGGGACTTCGAGGTTGACACGTCCGACTTCGCGACCGTAGCGAGTGAACTCCCTGCTCTGGTGTCGCCTCTCCGGCCTCTAGCGCAGCAGTGGGACCGGCTGAGCACACGCGCGACGTACATGCTGATCCTGCGCGGCGCCATCAAGGTAGACCTGCTATTCGATCAGCCGAACGAAGAGGAGCCGCCCTGGAAGGTCAGTGCCGCAACCCTTCAGGCGATCGATCACCACTTCTGGGATTGGATCCTCTGGATGGCGGCGAAGGAGTCTGCGGGGAAGCGCGAGCTTGTCCAGAAGGAGTTCAGCAAGATGTCCACACACCTGCTCCGACCCATGCGGGTCGAAAGGGTCCCCGACACCATCGAAACAGCGATCACAATCTACACGTCAGCCCGCCGAGGGCTGGAGAATCGACTCGGTGTTACAGTGCCCAAGGGGCTAGAGGGCGAGATTCGGCGGACTCTGCGAGGATCAGGATATGGTATCTGACGATCGCGCGTCACCGCTCACAGGCTGATGTGACCGTCGATTACGGTCACGGCGCGGCCGCCGATTTCGATGTGGCGGCCGCCGTCCCGGACTCGAACGAACACTTCTCCGTCCCGGCCCATCTCCGTGCCCTGGCTCGCCACGTAGGCCTCACCGACTTCCTCGAGCATCCCTGTGTTGGCCAGATAGGCTGCCACCGTGGCATTGCCGCTGCCGCAGACCGGATCCTCAAGAATGCCCTCAGCCGGCGCGAACGAGCGGACGTGCACCGCAGGGCTATTGCCGGATTCCACAGCGAAGACGNNTCCGGCTCGAGACGGCGAACGGAATCCACGTCCTCCATGAGGGCTACAAGCCAGGCGGGTCCGACCTCGATGGCCGCGGGCGCCGGCCGAGTGACGATGGGGGCTCCCAATGCGGCTGAGAGCGCCTGTGTCGCCTCGGCATGGTCGCGCAGCACCTTGGCCTCAGGAACGCGCACGAAGATACGCCTATCGGGGCCGGTCCCTTCCACCGTCAGGGGGAGCACCCCCGCAAGACACTCTTGTCGGAGGCTGCTGGACTGGGAAGGCACGATGGTGCTCTCCAAGACAGCATGTGCTGAACCGACGGTCGGGTGGCCAGCAAATGGCAGCTCGCCCGTCGGGGTGAAAATTCGTAGCCGGTAGTCCGCCGACGCGGAAGTTGGGCGCAGGACAAACGTTGTCTCCGACAGGTTGGCCCAGGAAGCGATACTCTGCATCCGAGCCGGATCGATATCGTCCGCATCGAGGACGACGGCGACCGGGTTCCCTAGGAAGGGCTGGCCGGTGAATACGTCCACCTGCTTGAAGCGGTAAGCTGGCATGTTAGCGTCTCCTCACGGCTGAGCTTCGACTCCAACAAGAGTAACGACCGGCCCCATGGCATGTCACGCGGGGGCATGGGACGCTCCCCAAGACGGCTAACGCTGGGCCAGCTCGGGGCGGCCGGACCAGGACCAGGCCAGGTTGGTGCGGGAGACCCCCATCAGCATCCCGTGCAGCGCCGTGGGGTGGATGAACAGCCCCTCCGGGTTGGGATCGTCGGAGCGGCCGGCGTAGCGGGCTCCCCGCTCGTCCAGCCGCCGCTGCACCGCCGCCACGTCGTCCGTCTCCACGTAGCCCATGTAGATGCTCTGACCCCGCCTGGCGGCGAAGCGGCCCATGGCCAGCGACGGCTCCGTGATCTGGGTCAGCTCGATGCGGTCGAGCTGCTGCGGCGGGTTGAACAGGAGGAGTTGGCCGGTGTAGCCGTACCTGTCGCTGTGGATGGGCGAGAACTTGGCCGGGTCCAGCCCGAAGGCGTCGGCGTAGAACGCCGCCGCCCGCTCGTGGTCGTCCACGATGTTCGTCACCTCGTACAGCCAGTTGATCAGCCCCACCGGCGACCGCTCCTCGTCCGGCGAGAGGAGGACGTTCATCCCCGGCGTCTGGTCGGAGGCGATCCACAGCCGCCCGTCCTCCTCGCTGTGGCTCACGCCCCGCTGGGAGAGGCGGCTGCCCAGGGCCGAGAGGTCGGCAGCGGAGAAGCCCACGGCCAGGATGCCCTCGTCCCGGTGCTCCAGGTGCGCCAGCACCGGGCCGTCGCCCGCGGGCTCCAGCAGCTCGAACTCCGAGATGCCGGCCTGCACCACCGTCCGCCTCGCTCCCAGCAGCCGGCTGGTGTCCTCGCGCACCCGTTCGGCGCCCAGGATGGAGCGAAATGTATCGGCCGCCGCCTCGCGGTCGCGCACCGCCAGGAGCATCCGATCAACGCGTCTGAGCATGTAGAGCCTCCTTCTGCCTAGGGGCCGGTCGGCCCTGGGCGGGCCCGCGGGGATGCCATTATACACCTCTAGCCCAGCCGAGACCTGCCTACCGGTGAACCCCATGCCTTTTCAAGGGCCATCGTTTCCCATATCATGGGGGCCGACTCAGGAAGGAGGCTATGCCCCCATGACGACGACTTCTGACCCGATTCTTCTCGATGTATCCGAGCGCATCGCCACCCTGACCCTCAACCGACCCGACAAGCTCAACGCCCTCACTGGTCAGATGATGGAGGAGTTGGTGCCGATCATGGAGAGGCTGGCCGACGACCAGGAGGTGCGCTGCGTGGTGGTCACCGGCGCCGGGCGCGGCTTCTGTGCCGGCGGCGACGTCGCCGGCATGGCCTCAGGAGAGACGGCGCTGGACGAGAACCCGGTGGCCCGCCTCCGCCGCCTCGAGGAGACATCGCGGCTGCTGCACGAGATGCCCAAGCCCACCATCGCCATGGTCAACGGCCCCGCCGCAGGGGCGGGCCTGAGCATCGCTCTGGCCTGCGACATCCGCATCGCCGGTGAGAGCGCCCGTTTCGTCACCGCCTTCGTCCGCATCGGTTTCTCCGGCGACTACGGCGGCACCTGGATGCTGCAGCGACTCGTGGGCCCAGCGAAAGCCCGCGAACTGTACTTCACCGGCGACCCCATCGACGCCCGTGAGGCCGAACGCATCGGCCTGGTGAATCGCGTCGTCCCCGACGACAAGCTCACGGACGAGACCCGGGGCCTGGCCGAGCGGATGGCCAAGGGGCCGCCCATCGCCCTCGCGCGCATGAAGCAGAACATGAACCTGGGCCTGGTCTCCGACTACCCCACGCTCCTAGACGCCGAGGCGGAGAACATGGTCATGACCGGAACGACCGAGGACAACCGGGAGGCGATCAAGGCGTTCCTAGAAAAGCGGCCGCCCACGTTTCACGGGCGGTAGGGGGCTAGAACCCGTTCAGGGCATCGATGAGGCCGCGCAGGCGGCCGTGGCTGCGCTGATTGAAGTCCAGGGCCAGGCGCGGCAGCTCCGGGAAGTCGTGCTCGCTAATCTCCTCCTGGAACGCCTTCACGACCCTCAGGGTGCCGGAGCGCAGGATGTCGGCGAACTGCTCCGACAGGCGCGCCAGCGACGGCTCATCGGGGAGCCGCTGCAGGCGGAGGACGAGGACGTTGTCCACGTAGCGCTGAGAGTGGTAGTTGCGGTAGAAGCCCTCGATCTCGGCGACCGCGGACTCGACGCTGTCAGTGATGTGGATCAGGTCAAGGTCGTCCGACGAGATTAGGCCGGGCCCAACCAGGTGCTCATCGATGAAGCGCCGCCAGTCCCTCCAGTAGCGCCCGCCTTTGGCCTCCAGCAGGACCACCGGGTGCAGGTCGCTCTTGCCGGTCTGCATCAGGGTCAGCAGCTCGAAGGTCTCGTCCATGGTGCCAAATCCGCCCGGGAAAAGGGCGAAGGCATCGGACTCCTTGAGGAAGGTCACCTTGCGAGTGAAGAAGTATTTGAAATTCATGAGCTTGGGGTCACTCTCGATGACCACGTTGGGCTCTACCTCCATGGGGAGGCGGATATTGGCCCCGAAGCTGCGCTCGGCGCCCGCGCCCTGGTGCCCGGCCTCCATGATCCCCGGTCCGGCGCCGGTGATCACCATCCAACCCCGCTCCGCCATCGTCGCGGCGAAGCGGCGGGCGCACTCGTAGTCCGGGCCTTCGGGTTTAGAGTGGGAAGAGCCAAAGATGCTCACCTTGCGAATGCCCAGGTACCGGCTGAACACCTTGAAGGCGTAGGCAAACTCCTTCAACGCCGTGTTGACCAGCTTCATCTCTCCCCGGTGGGAGCGGTCGCGGGCGACACGGAAGCAAGAGGCCAGCATCTCTGTCAACAGGTCGCTGTCTTCGGAGACGCCGGCGGCGTCCACGAGCGCGGCTATCTTAGCGTCGAGTCGTTCGTCGCCAGTGCTGTATCGGCGACGGGAAGGCGTGCGTCGTACTGCCACGGTGTCTTCAGTGTATCACCCGCAGAGCCACGAAGCGCTATGATGAAGGCATGCACCGCACGATCCTGCACGCCGATCTGGACGCCTTCTACGCCTCCGTGGAGCAGATGGACAATCCAGCGCTGCGGGGCAGGCCGGTAGTGGTAGGCGGGCCCCCGGAGGCCCGCGGCGTGGTCGCTGCCGCCTCCTACGAGGCGCGCCGCTTCGGCGTCCGCTCCGCCATGCCCATGAGCCGCGCCCTCCGCCTCTGCCCGCAGGCGGTGCGCGTGTCGCCCCGCTTCGACCGCTACGCCGAGGTGTCGCGGCAGGTGATGGCGATCTTCCGCGACGTCACGCCGCTGGTGGAGCCGCTCTCGCTGGACGAGGCGTTCCTCGACGCGAGCCAGCAGGTGGCCGCCCACGGTGGCCCGTACGGGCTGGCCCGCCAGCTCAAGAGGCGGGTGAAGGAGGAGACGGGGCTCACGGTGTCCATCGGCGTGGGGAGCAATAAGACCGTGGCCAAGATCGCATCAGATAGGGAGAAGCCGGACGGCCTCGTGCTGGTGGCGCCGGGAGAGGAGGCGTCGTTCCTGGCCCCCATGCCGGCGCGCTCCCTGTGGGGCGTCGGACCGAAGGCTGAGGAGGTGCTGGCGAGGATGAGGATCCGCACCATCGGCGAGCTGGCGCGGGCCGACTTGGCGGCCCTCACCACCCGCTTTGGCGTCCGCGGCGAGTGGTTCCATCACATGGCCAACGGCCTTGACGACCGGCCCCTGGAGACCGAGCACGAGCGTAAGTCGGTCGGTGCCGAGACCACCTTTCCCCGCGACCTGACGGACGGCCCGGAGCTGCGGCAGGTGCTCGGTCGCGTGGCCGAAGACGTGGCCCGACGCCTTTCGGGAAAGGGAGTGAAGGCCCGCACGGTGGTGCTGAAGCTGCGCTACAGCGACTTCCGCACCATCACCCGGCAGTCCAGCCTGGCGGAGGGGGTGAACAGCGCCGACGCTCTGGCTGCCGCAGCGTGGGCGCTCCTGGACAAGACGGCCCGGCCCGGCGATCGCTTTCGCCTCCTGGGCATGCACGGCACGAACCTGAAGGCCAGCGACGAGGCCCAACTCCCCCTGTGGCAGAGGTGACCTCGTGCTGGAGATCGACGGTAGCCAGAAGTCGGGCAGCGGCACCATCGTCCGCGTCGCCCTGAGCCTGGCCGCTCTCCTGGAGCGCGAGGTACGGCTGGTGAACATCCGCGCCCGGCGGCCGAAGCCGGGCCTGCGGCACCAGCACCTGGCGGCGGCGCGCGCCCTGGCCGAACTCTGCGGCGGCTCCCTGGAAGGCGACTGCGTGGGCTCGCGGACACTGGTCTTCCGCCCCGGTCGAGCCCTGCATGGCGGGAGCTACCGCTGGGACATCGGCAGCGCCGGCTCCACCACCATGATGGCGATGAGCCTGCTCCCCCCGGCCTGCTTTGCGGACGCGCCCTGCCGTCTCCGCATCCAGGGCGGGCTGTTCCAGGACTTCGCGCCCTCCGCCTTTCATATGCAGCGGGTGCTCCTGCCCTCTCTGTTCCTCATGGGCGTCCGCGCCGCGCTGCACATCGAGCGGCCAGGCTATGTGCCCACAGGGGGAGGAGTCGTCGAGGTGGCAGTGCGCCCTGTGGGGGAAGCGCTCGCGCCGCTGGTGCTGCCGCAGGCTCGGGCGCGGGTGAAGGCGACCCGCGGCGTCGCCCTCAGCTCCCACCTGGAGGAGCGGCAGGTCAGCCGTCGCATGGCCGAGTCATGCGCCGCCCTTCTGACGCGGCGAGGGCTGCGGCCGGAGATCGATATCGTCAACGACACCACTGCGCCGCAGGCGGGCGCCGCCCTGGCCGTCGTCGCCGAAACGGAGGATGGCCGCTTGCTTGGGGCCGACCGGGCGGGGGCACCGCGACGCACCTCGGAGGCGATAGGGAGGGCGGTGGCCCACGCCCTTCTGACCGATCTGGACAGCGGTGCCAGCGTGGATCGCCACCTGGCCGATCAGTTGGTGGTGTTCGCGGCCCTAGCAGCTGGCGAGAGTCTGTACTCAGTGCCGCGAATCAGCGAGCACTTGGAAACGAACCTATGGCTGGCTGAGACGCTGGCGGGGGCGCGCACCACCATCGAGGGGAACCTCGTGCGTGTGGAGGGCATCAGCCACTGCCGCCGGGGCTAGGCGGCGGGTTCCGGCAGCCGCTGTCTCTCAGATGGGGCGTCCTTCACCTGCACCTTTTCCAGGAAGACGCGAACCACCGTCGGGTCCCACTGGTGTCCGGCGCCGTCCCTGAGGATCTGAGCCGCCTCTTGGTGGGACATCGCTTGCCGGTAGGGGCGGTCGCTGGTCATGGAGTCGTAGGCGTCGACCACGGCGACGATGCGGGCACCCTGGGGGATGCGGTCGCCGCGGAGGCCATCAGGGTAGCCCTGGCCGTCCCAGCGCTCGTGGTGGTGGTAGACGATAGGGTACACGTCCATCAGGAAGGGCACCCGCTTGCAGATCTGGCCGCCGCTGTAGCAGTGCTGCTTGACGATGACAAACTCGTCGGGCGTCAGCTTGCCCGGCTTCTTGAGGATGGGGTCCGGCACTATGATCTTGCCGACATCGTGCAGCGCCGCCCCCATGCGGACGATCTCGATCTCGCGCCGGGGGAGGCCGAGCTGCCGAGCGGTGCGGCCCGCCTGTTCGGCGAGGCGATGGCAGTGACCCCCGGTGTAGGGATCGCGGCTCTCGATCGCCTCCGTGAGCGCCAGCGCCGTATCGAAGGCGAAATGGGAGAGGCTCTCCTGCTGACGCACGCTGCGGATGGCCAGCTCTGTCTGGCGGGCCAGTCGCTCCAGGCGGGTCAGTTCCTCGGGAGCGAACTGGCGCTCCTCCTCGTAGCAGATGACGACGGCCGCGGTGACGCCCTCATCGAACTCCAAGGGCGCGGCGGCGGCGGCCCGGTAGCCCGTGGCCAGGGCGAACTGGCGCAGGCCGTCATAGCGGGGATCCTGGAGGACGTCGCTGGAGGTGGCGATGCGGCGGTGCAGGATACACCAGCCGGCCACCCCTTCGCCGTAGGGAGCACCGTTGCCGAACAGCCGCGTGAAGTCGTCCTTGTCGAAACCGTAGGCGGCGTAGGGTTGTTCACCGTTGCCAGGACTGGCGACCACGAGGCTGCAGAGCTTGGCCCCTGTGAGCTCGGCCACCCGGCGGGTGATCTCGCCCAGCACAGCCGCCTCATCGTTGCCAGCCATGATGGTGCTGTGGATAACGCTCAGGGTCTCCAACTCCTGCTGACGCCGGTCATTGTGCGCCTGCACCTCCAGTAGGTGCTCGACCGTCTGATCCAGCTGGTCGCGCTGCTTCTTGATGTTCGTCCACTGGTTCAGGGTGACGGCCAGGAAGAGATAGACGGCTGGCCAGCCCAGCCACAGCACCGGCATGACGGAATCGTTCATCTGGACGCCGAAGACGCCCATAGCCGGGCTGGTGGACAGGGAGGCGATTACCGCGACCACGAGGGAGTAGGACAGGGGATGGCGATAAGCCAAAAAGATGATGGGAGCGAAGAACAGGGTAGTGAACACGCTGGGGATGCGGCCATCGGCCGCGACCAGGGACGCGATCACCACCGTGGCCGCCAGGGACAGGCCGAATTCCGCTATGCACTTGCGGTTGCGTTCCGCAAACAGGCTCATGGAATTGCTTCCCCGTGGGCCGTCACGTCAACGGACTATGCTAGAAACACAGTACATAAGTTACGACGGCCCTATCTGCGGCAGCGTTACAGGTTAAGCGATGGTTAAGGCGAATTTTCGGTTAATCAGGCATGGAATAGCCGCCATTCACGCTCAACACCTGGCCCGTGATCCACTCCGCCCGCTGGGAAGCCAGGAAGGCCACCGCGTCCGCGATATCGGCGGGCTGCCCCAGTCGATTGAGGCCCCTAGCCAGAGGATACTGGCGCATGATCCTCTCCCCCTGCTCCTCAATCCATTCCGCAGTAGCGTCCGTCTCCGTGGTGCCAGGCGAGACGCAGTTCACGGTCACACAGTAGCGGCCCATCTCCTTGGCCAGCGCCTTACTGAATCCCACCACTCCCGCTTTTGCCAGCGAGTAGGCCGCGAGCCGGGGCTCCCCTACCCGGCCGGCATCGGAGACGATGCTGATGATCCGTCCCCAGGACCGCTCCGACATCCCCTCGATCACAGCCCGCGAGCAGTTGAGCACGCCGTAGGTGATGAGACCCATGGTGCGGTCCCACTGGGCGCGATCCGACCGCGAGAAGAACGGGCCACCAGCGGCATCCTGGGAGCCTTCGGTCACGGGGAGGCCAGCGTTGTTCACCAGGATGTCCACCGCGCCCCACTCGCCGCCGACTCGGCTCACCATAGCGGTCACCGCTTCCATGTCCGTCACATCGGCCACCACACCGAGGGCCTGTCCGCCCGCCTGTGTGATCTCTCTGGCCACGGCGTCGGCCCGCTCCTGGAACACATCGTTGACCGCCACCTTGGCACCCTCCTGGCCCAGCGTCAGGCAGATCTGGCGACCGATGCCGCGGCCAGCACCGGTCACGACTGCCACACGATCCTTGATTCCCAGGTCCATCTGCGTACCTCCTCGGAATGCGGGCGAAACCCTGGGTAGTATAGCGGAAGCGTTGGCGCTGGCGGAACGTAGCGGCCCGCCAAGCCCTGGCCTATAATACGGCCACCGATGACGGACAAGCTCGCGCTGGATGGGGGCCCGCCGGTTCGCACCGCTGCGTTCCCGCCCTGGCCCGCCCCGGGCCAGGAGGATGTCGCAGCTGTAGCGGAGGCACTCCGCTCTGGCCACCTGACGCAGCTCACCGGCGGCACGGTGGCCATCTTTGAGGAGGCGTTCGCCGCCTGGCATGACGTTCGTCACTGCGTCGCCACCAGCTCCGGGACCGCCGCCATCCACACTGCCCTGGCCGCCCTCGACATCGGCCCCGGCGACGAGGTGGTCGTGCCAGCACACACGTTCATCTCTTCCGCCACGCCGGTGCTGCACCAGGGGGCGACCCCCATCTTCGCCGACGTGGATGCGAGGACGTACTGCCTGTCGCCGGAGAGTGTGGCGGAACGCATCACGCCCAAGACAAGGGCCATCATGGCCGTGCACCTGAACGGGCACCCGGCGGACTTGGACGCGCTGCTGGCCCTGGCGGAGCCGCGGGGCATCGCCGTCATCGAGGACGCGGCCCAGGCCCACGGCGCTCTGTACAAGGGGCGGAAGGTGGGCGCCATCGGCCGCCTGGGCTGCTTCAGCTTCTGGGAGGACAAGATCATGACCACCGGCGGCGAGGGCGGCGCCGTCATCACCAACGACGACGCCCTGGCCGAGCGCATGCGGCGCATCCGCCACCATGGCGAGGGCCCCGTGGAAGGAGAGCGCGCCTACTATCACCTAGAGCTGGGCTACAACTACCGGATGACCTCGATGCAGGCGGCCACGGGCCTGGTGCAGCTCCGGCGGCTGGGCGAATACCTGGAGGCGCGCCGCCGCAACGCCGCCTACCTCTCGGAGCGGCTGGGAGAGATCGAGGCCGTGGAGACGCCGTACGTGGCGCCGTACGCGGTGCACAGCTACTACAAGTACATCTGCCGGCTGCGACCGGGAGCCCTGTCGCTGGGGATCGAGGAGCTTGTGCTGGCGGTGGCCGCCGAGGGCGTGCCGATCTCGCGCCGCTATCCGACGCCCCTGCCCGAGCAACCCGTGTTCCGCGCCCTGGGCCACGGCGGCCTGCCCTGCCATGTAGCGGAGCGCCTGGCTGGGGAGCTGTTCACGCTCCTGGTGCACCCGACACTGGCCACAGCGGATCTGGATGACGTGGCGCGGGCGATAGGGAAAGCAACGGAGGCGTTCCGTAACGGGTCTTAGAGATGAGGCATGCGTATCAAGCTCGTATCGTTGCCGGTCTTGGCTTTTAGCGCCGGGCTGATCTTGACTGCGTGTGACGCCGTGGCAGAGTACACCGTAGTGAACGGCACCGACCAGCCGTTGATAACCCGAGCGCTCTTCGAGGGTGACTGTCAGCTCGTCCGAGGGAACAGGGCTGACTACCTGCCGGAGCGTCACGTGGAGCCCTTTGAGACACTCCTGTATGAGGACATATATGGCGCCGGGATCGGCAGCCAGGGAGTCAAGTGCATCCAAGTGCTGACCGCCGACAGACGCCTCATTCTGGCTGCTCCGTACGAGGAAGGCAAGAGATACGAAGTTGCAGAGCCCACCACATTCGCCGACGAGCCGGCGCCAGAGATCAGCGAACTCCCGAAACAGTCTGGACCAGACCAGATCCTTGAGGGTATCAGGGAGGAGCCGGTTCAGAACGCGATTGCCATCGGGTTCTTTCTTGTATTCTTTCTTATCGGCCTCGTCCTTTTTGTCGGCACCCTGGCCGGTATCGCCTATGCTGCGTTCCTGACCGTCCGCCGCTTCTACCGCTACTACAGAGGCACATCATGACCATCCACAAGCACAACCTGGAGTTCCACCCCGTCACCGCTGACCGCTGGCGGGACCTGGAAACGCTGTTCGGGCCGGAGGGTGCCGACGGCGGTTGCTGGTGCATGTGGTTCCGGCTGCGGCGCAGGGACTTCGACCGCAACAGCGGTGAGCAGAACAGGCAGGCGATGAAGGGCATCGTCGATTCGGGCGAAGTCCCCGGACTCCTGGCCTACGCCGGAGGGGAGCCGGTAGGCTGGGTATCACTGGGGCCACGCGAGAAGTTCCCGCATCTGGATCACTCCCGGACGCTGAAGCGAGTTGACGACCAGCCCGTGTGGTCGGTCGTCTGCTTCGTCGTCGACAAGCAGTACCGACGCCAGGGACTGATGACAAAGCTGCTGGGAGCGGCGATCGACTACGCACGGGAGCGAGGGGCGAAGATCGTGGAAGCGTATCCCGTGGAGCCAAAGGAGAGTCTGGCCGGCTATTCCGGCTACACGGGGATCGCCTCGACCTTCCGCAGGGCGGGGTTCGTGGAGGTGCTCCGACGCTCGGAAGACCGGCCGATCATGCGTTACTTCATCGAGGAGGCGAAGACGCCATGACAGTCCGCATCGGGATCGTCGGCTCGGGGTTCGTGGCCAGCCTGCACGCCCAGGCCCTGCGGCAGGTACCGGACGCCGAGATCGTGGCCGCCGCCTCCCCTACCGCCGAGCACGTCTGGGTGTTCGCCCGGACCTTCGGCATACGCCACGCCTTCATCGACTACACAGATATGCTTGAGGGTGACCTAGTGGACGCCGTCACCGTCGCCTGCCCCAACGATCTCCACGCCAGCGTGACCCTTGCCGCGGCCAGCGCCGGTAAGCACGTGCTCGTCGACAAGCCGCTGGCCCTCAGCCTCTCCCACTGCGACCGCATGATCGAGGCCTGTCGCGACAAGGGCGTGATCCTGATGTACGGGGAGAACCTCTGCTTCGCCCCAAAGTACGTCCGCGCCAGGCAACTTGCGGACGAAGGTGCCCTGGGCGAGGTCTATTACGCGCGGCAGTTGCAGTGCCACTACGGCCCGCACTCGAGCTGGTTCTGGGACGTGGAGCGGTCCGGCGGCGGCGTCCTCATGGACATGGGCTGCCACTCCATCGCCTTCTGCCGCTGGGTCTTCGGCAACGCACGGGTGGAGAGCGTCTACGGCGAGCTGGGCCGCTTCGTCCACAAGAAGCAGACAAAGGGGGACGATCACTCGCTAGTGGTGATGCGCTTCGCCGGCGGCGCCATCGGCGTGGCGGAGAACTCCTGGGCGCGAGCGGGCGGCCTGGACGACCGGGCGGAGATCTACGGCACCCAGGGTCTAACGGTGGCCGACCTAGCCCGCGGCTCCGCCCTCAGCACCTACAGCGAGCCGGGCTACGGCTATGCTATGGAGAAGGCGCCCGATACCAGTGGCTGGACGTGGACGGGGTTCGAGGACGCCTGGAGCGAGGGCTTCCCCCAGGAGATGGCGCACTTCGTGGACTGCGTTCGGGAGGGCAAGCAACCCACCCTCACCGGCGAGGACGGCCGCGCCGTGCTGGAGATCATCTGCGCCGCCTACGAGTCAGCACGCACAGGCGAACGGGTCTTCTTGCCCTTCGAGACGGATGCCCGCAAGCCGATCGATCTATGGTTGGAGAAGTGAGGCGCTAGCCGGCTCCGAGCGCCTTCTCCATCTCCGCCTCGGTGTGGGCCCGCAGCGTCTCGCTGTGGACGTTCCCCGCCTGAGCGACGTTGAACAGGCCCGCCAGCATCGCGTCCTCGCTGGGCGCCTCCACGATGGAGACGAGGTCGTATTGCCCCTCCGTCCAGTAGATGCCCATGACCTTGAAGCCGCGCTTCTCGTTATCGGCACGAATCTCGCGGGTGCGCTTCACGGTGTCCTTGATGGTCTTGAGACCCTGGTCGGTGAAACGGTACAGCACTACGTAGGTAGGCACGGGAAACCTCCTTCCAGAAATTGACCGCTGGCTACCCACGTATTCTATGCCATCGCCGGGCATTTCGGAAGCTCTCCAGACGATCCTGCGCTAGAATGACTGCATGACCAACGAAACGGCACTCCGGCCCCATATGATCGATCCAGCGACCCCGAATGACATGCCCTTCATCAGCGACGCCGTGCAGCGGCTGCGCCTAGACGGGGAATGGCTGGAGCCCGAGCAGTTCATCGTCGTGCGGCGCCAAGGCAGCGACGGCGCCATCGTCGCCTTCGGGCGCATCAAACCCTACCGCGAGACGCACGAGCTGGGCTCCGTCGCCGTGGTGGAGGAGGAGCGAGGCCGGGGTTGGGGCGGCCTCGTCGTCCGCGAACTGATCCGCCGCTTCCCCCAGGACGAGATCTTCATCACGACCGACCTGCGCGAGTACTTCGAGGGGTTCGGCTTCCTGCGCACCGATATCCTGCCACAGGAGATAGAAGACAAGATTGGCCGCGTGTGCGATAGCCTTCGGTCGGGCGTTGTCGGTATGGTCTATGATCGCCGCATCGAGATGCGGCCCACCCTGGCGGATGTCCATAGCGCCAGGCAAAGGATCGAGCCGCACCTGAAGCGGACGCCGCTGGTCCATAATCCCTACCTGTCCGATCTACTGAGCTGCCAGGCGTACCTGAAGCTGGAGAACGTCCAGCCCATCGGCGTGTTCAAGGTGCGAGGAGGGGTGAACCTGGCGATATCCCTACCTGAAGAGGAGCGNNGCCGTGCCCCGGCGCTCCAACCGTCTCAAGGTGGAGGCGATCCGGGCCTTGGGGGCTGAGGTGGCGGCCCACGGCCGCAACTTCGAGGAGGCGCGGACCTGGGCAGAGGAGTTCGCGCGCCGAGAGGGGATGCGCTACATCCATCACATCAACGCTCCCCAGTTGGTGGCGGGTGTAGCCACCGTCAGCCTGGAGATCGTCGAGGAACTGCCGGACGTGGACGTCATCATCGCGCCCATTGGCGGCGGCAGTGGCGCGAGCGGCCACTGCATCGTCGCCAAGGCGCTGCGGCCGGACGTGCAGGTGATCGGCGTTCAGGCGGAGGGAGCGCCCGCCATTTACCGCTCGTGGAAGGAGCGCAGGCTGCAAGAAGCGCCCATCGATACGTTCGCCGAGGGGTTGGCCACGGGAACGCCCTGCTTCGTGCCAGTGAGGACGTTCATCGACCACCTGGACGACATGCT
>JABAOH010145893.1_pt1 | contig 16910 bp, 11 predicted proteins | sample 7062181 | NCBI WGS metagenome assembly JABAOH01 (sample SAMN14538630, study PRJNA623070) | marine sediment metagenome | biome: marine biome [ENVO:00000428]; feature: marine pelagic biome [ENVO:01000023]; material: deep marine sediment [ENVO:00002113]; isolation source: pool of 5 deep marine... | reverse complement strand
CTGCAGGCGACTCTTTTCATAGTTCACCTGCTCGACGACGCCCGAAAAATCGTTAAACGGCCCGTCGATAACACGAACGACCTCGCCGGGCTCGAACAAAACCTTCGGCCGCGGCTTGTCGACGCCTTCCTGGACCCGGTTCAGAATCTGGTCGGCTTCCCTCTCGGTAATCGGCGCCGGCTTGTCGCTCGAGCCGCCGATGAATCCGAGCACCTTCGGTACTTCCTTGACGAGATGCCAGGTCTCGTCGTCCATTTCCATCTGCACGAGCACATAGCCCGGGAAGAACTTGCGCTCACTGCGGCGCTTACTGCCTTCCTTCATTTCGACCACTTCCTCGGTCGGCACGAGGATTTCGCCAAACTTGTCCTCGAGACCCATCAGCTTGATGCGCTCCTCCAGCGAGGACTTCACCTTGTGCTCGAAATTCGAATAGGCGTGAACGATGTACCAGCGCTTCGCCACTTCCATCTTCCCTCTGAAACTCTTAAGCGGCGGCGCTTAGCCGACCAGCGTGCGCGTCAGCCAGAGCAGGAACGAATCCAGGCCCCAGAAGAACAGCGCCATCACCAATGTAAATACGAAAACGGCAATCGCCGTCTGCGTGGTTTCCTGTTTTGTCGGCCAGACGACCTTGCGGATCTCGACTCGCGAGCCCTGGATGAACGCCCAGAGTCTCTGCCCCTGGGTGCTCGTCATCGCGATACCGATACCCGCAATCAGGCTGCCAAGCACCAGCAGGACGCGAAGCGGCAAGCTCCACTCGAGCAGGTAGTAATAACCATAGAGGCCGCCCACGAGCACCCCTGCCGCGATCAGCAGCTTGATGATGTCGAGAACGCCTGACTGGCTTTCTTCCTGTTGAGCTGTTGTTGTCACGCTTTTCTACCTGCTATCTCACTGACGACCTGCTACTGGACTGGTCAGGTTCTGTTCGGTTTCCTTGCCGATCATTATCAACGCAGAAACCCTGGACGCATGCCCGTTGCCTGCTACAGTTGATTGCGCCGTGCCGTTGATCTGGCGCGTCGCAATTTCCAACTTGGCAGGCCAGGAGGGAATCGAACCCCCAACCTGCGGTTTTGGAGACCGCCGCTCTGCCAATTGAGCTACTGGCCTAATCTAACTTTGTGTCTTCCTAATCGAGTGGAGCGGTGTGCATAAACTGTAGCCAATCGCTGCAAACGATCGCCCGCTTTGCGGGCTCCTACTCCAAATTTGTCGTTTCAGCCATCAAGTGGCGCGGTGCGCCTTAACTGTAGCCAATGGGCTGAAACGATCGCGCGCAACGCGCGCTCCTACGTATTTCCTCGGTTCTACCTGCCTTCGTCTGTCGCGCTCAGCGAGCGCTCCTACGCCGGCTTCGGTGGTTCTATTCAATAATCTTCGCTACGACGCCGGCGCCGACGGTGCGGCCGCCCTCGCGGATCGCGAAGCGGAGACCGTCCTCCATCGCGATCGGCGCAATCAGGTCAACCGTCATCTGCACGTTGTCGCCCGGCATCACCATCTCGGTGCCCTCAGGCAGCTCGACCGCGCCGGTCACGTCCGTCGTCCGGAAATAAAACTGCGGACGATAGCCCTTGAAGAACGGCGTATGACGTCCGCCCTCTTCCTTCGTCAGGATGTAGACCTCGGCCTCGAACTTCGTGTGCGGCGTGATCGATCCCGGCGCCGCCAGCACCTGGCCTCGCTCAACCTCTTCACGCTTCGTACCACGCAGCAGAACGCCCACGTTGTCGCCCGCCTGGCCCTCGTCCAGCAGCTTCCTGAACATCTCCACGCCCGTGCAGGTCGTCTTGTCCGTGTCCTTGATGCCCACGATCTCGATCTCGTCGCCGACCTTCACAATGCCGCGCTCGATACGACCCGTCACCACCGTGCCCCGACCCGAGATCGAGAACACGTCCTCGACCGGCATCAGGAAGTCACCGTCGATCGCACGCTCCGGCTCCGGAATGTACGAGTCCATCTGCTCAACCAGCTGCAGAATCGACGGCACGCCAATCTCAGACGTGTCGCCCTCGAACGCCTTCAACGCAGATCCCGTAATGATCGGCGTGTCGTCGCCCGGGAACTCGTACGTCGACAGCAGGTCGCGGACCTCCATCTCGACCAGCTCTAAAAGCTCCTCGTCGTCAACCTGGTCCGCCTTGTTCAGGTACACCACGATGTACGGCACACCCACCTGCCGCGCCAGCAGGATGTGCTCGCGCGTCTGCGGCATCGGACCGTCCGCCGCCGATACCACCAGGATCGCACCGTCCATCTGCGCCGCACCCGTGATCATGTTCTTCACATAGTCCGCATGCCCCGGACAGTCAACGTGCGCGTAGTGACGGTTCTCACTCTCGTACTCAACGTGCGCCGTCGCAATCGTGATGCCGCGCTCCTTCTCCTCCGGCGCATTATCAATCTGATCGTAGCCCTTGACCTCACCACCGTGCTGCTCAGCCATCACCTTCGTCAAGGCCGCCGTCAAGGTCGTCTTGCCGTGGTCAACGTGACCAATCGTGCCAACGTTTACGTGCGGTTTTGTTCTCTCAAATTTTTCTTTGGACATGTCCCTGATCTCACGGGTTGTTGAATTGATTCCCTACGAAGCCTTCTTCATTACGGTATCTGCAACGTTCTGCGGCACTTCGTTGTACTTCTCGAATTCCATCGAGTACGTCGCGCGGCCCTGGCTCATCGAGCGCAGATCGGTCGCGTAGCCGAACATCTCGGCCAGCGGCACCTCGGCGCGGATCACCTTGCCGGCAGGCGTGTCTTCCATGCCCTGCGGCAGACCGCGACGACGATTCAGGTCGCCCATCACGTCGCCCATGTAATCTTCCGGCGTTACGACCTCGACCTTCATGATCGGCTCGAGCAAAACCGGGTTCGCCTTGAGCGCACCGTCCTTGAACGCCATGCTGCCCGCGATCTTGAACGCCATCTCGCTCGAGTCAACGTCGTGGTACGAGCCGTCATAGAGCGTGACCTTGCCGTCGACGACCGGGTAGCCGGCGATGACACCGTTCTCCATCTGCTCCTGCACACCCTTGTCCACCGCGCCGATGTATTCCTTCGGTACGACACCGCCAACGATGGCGTTGACGAACTCGTAGCCGGCGCCGGCTTCCTGCGGCTCGATCTTCAGGTACACATGGCCGTACTGGCCGCGACCACCCGACTGGCGCACGAACTTGCCTTCCTGCTCCACCATCGAGCGGATCGTCTCGCGGTAGGCCACCTGCGGCTTGCCGACATTGGCCTCGACCTTGAACTCGCGCTTCATGCGGTCGACGATGATGTCGAGGTGCAGTTCGCCCATCCCGGAGATGATCGTCTGGCCCGACTCCTCGTCGGTCGCGACGCGGAATGACGGGTCTTCTTTCGCCAGCTTCTGCAGCGCGATGCCCATCTTTTCCTGGTCGACCTTGGTCTTCGGCTCGACGGCAACCGCGATCACCGGCTCCGGGAATTCCATCCGCTCGAGCGTGATGACTTCCTTCAGGTCGCAGAGCGTATCGCCGGTCGTCACGTCCTTGAGGCCCACCGCCGCGGCGATATCGCCGGCGCGAACTTCCTTGATCTCTTTGCGGTCGTTCGAGTGCATCTGCAGGATGCGGCCGATGCGCTCGCGCTTGCCCTTGACCGGGTTGTAAATCGTGTCGCCCGAGTTGAGCACGCCCGAGTAGACCCTGAAGAAGGTCAGGTTACCGACGAACGGGTCCGTCGCAATCTTGAACGCCAGCGAAGCAAACGGCGCATTGTCGTCTGCTGGACGCTCACCTTCCGAATCGTCGTCTTCGATACCCTTGATAGCGGGCACGTCGACGGGCGACGGCATGAAGTCGATGACCGCGTCGAGCATGGCCTGCACGCCCTTGTTCTTGAACGCAGAGCCACACATGCAGACAACGATCTCACCGGCCAGCGTCCGCTGACGCAGGCCCGCGCGGATCTCTTCTTCGGACAGGTCGCCGACGTCGAAGAATTTCTCCATCAGCTCGTCATTGGCTTCGGCAGCCGCTTCGACCATCTGCTCGCGATAGGTTTGCGCCTCTGCAGCCAGGTTTTCCGGGATGTCCTTCATCTCGAAGGCCATACCCATGTTCTCTTCTTCCCAGTAGATCGCCTTCATGCGGATCAGGTCGACGACGCCTTCGAAGTTCTCCTCGGCGCCGATCGGCAGCTGCACCGGCACCGGGTTCGCGCCGAGACGTTCCTTGACCTGACCAACGACACGCAGGAAATCGGCGCCGGCACGATCCATCTTGTTGACGAAGATCATGCGCGGCACGTGGTACTTGTTGCCCTGGCGCCAGACGGTTTCCGTCTGCGGCTCCACGCCACCAACCGAGCAGAGGACGGTTACCGCGCCGTCGAGCACGCGCAGGGAACGCTCGACTTCGATCGTGAAGTCGACGTGACCGGGGGTATCGATGATGTTGATACGGTGCTCTTCGAACTGCTGGTCCATGCCCGACCAGAAACAGGTCGTCGCGGCGGACGTGATCGTAATGCCGCGCTCCTGCTCCTGCTCCATCCAGTCCATGATGGCTGCACCGTCGTGCACTTCGCCGATCTTGTGCGAAACGCCGGTGTAAAACAGGACGCGCTCGGTCGTCGTCGTCTTGCCGGCATCGATGTGCGCCATGATGCCGATGTTGCGATAACGCTCAATAGGGGTTGTGCGTGCCACGGGTATATTCCTTAAAAAGAGGGAAGCGCTACCAGCGATAGTGCGAGAAAGCCTTGTTCGCTTCCGCCATCCTGTGCGTATCTTCCTTTTTCTTCACGGCAGTGCCGCGATTCTCGGCCGCGTCCATCAGTTCGTGCGCCAGCCGGTGTGCCATGGATTTCTCGCTGCGAGCCCTCGCAGCATCGATGACCCAGCGCATGGCCAGCGTCTGGCGACGCGCGGGGCGAACTTCGATCGGTACCTGGTAGGTCGCGCCACCCACGCGGCGGGACTTCACCTCGACGACCGGTTTGACGTTCTCGAGCGCCTGCTCGAGAAGCTCCAGCGCCTTGTCGTCGGCCTGGGTCTCTTTCTCCGCGATCCGGTCTAGCGCGCCATAGATGATGCGTTCGGCGACAGACTTCTTGCCGTCGTTCATGATCATGTTCATGAATTTGGCGAGCAGTTCACTGCCGTACTTCGGATCCGGCAGGATCGTGCGTTTCGGCGCTTGTGTTCTTCTGGACATTCTTTATCTCTTTACGATTTCGGGCGCTTCGTACCGTACTTGGAACGACCTTGTTTGCGATCACCGACGCCGGCGCAGTCGAGCGTGCCGCGAACCGTGTGGTAGCGAACGCCCGGCAGGTCCTTCACGCGACCGCCGCGGATGAGCACCACCGAGTGCTCCTGCAGGTTGTGTCCTTCGCCGCCAATGTAGCTGGTGACTTCGAAGCCGTTGGTCAGGCGTACGCGAGCGACTTTGCGCATGGCCGAATTCGGTTTCTTCGGCGTCGTCGTATAGACACGTGTGCACACGCCGCGCTTCTGGGGGCTTCCCTCGAGCGCCGGGACCGTGCTTTTGGCCGCCTTGACGGTGCGCGGCTTGCGTACGAGCTGGTTGTTAGTGGCCATAGGCCTTCTCTTCTTTGTTGCTTGCCAAAAAAACAGCGCGCGGTTTTGCCGCGCGCCCAGAGGCCGGACCGTTCCGATCCAGCCTGATGGGTAGACGACAAAACTTGTAAGTTCTGGAAACCTAAGGGTTTCCTGCCGTCCGTTCCTTCAATTGTAGGACCCGCCAAAGGCCGGCCCCCGGGTTAAGGCCGGGCATTGTATTGACGCCGCTTATTGGCTGTCAAGCGGCCCGGGACGGCTTCCGGCGCGTAATCTCCTGCCGCCGGAAGCCGATCGATCCCCGGTCATGCCGTCGGCTGGGTGTCGTCGCCCTCCGGCGCAGCCTCAGCCGTTTCCGCCTCGGCCGCGACCATCCCCTCGGCGATCTCGGCCGCGATCGCGTCATCTACATTTTCTTCATTAGATTCAGCGGCTTGCGACTCTTCCTCGAGCTCCTTGAGCTGCTCGGCGAGATCCTGCTCGCGGGTCCGGCGGCGTTCCGCGTGGTGTGCGAAGCCCGTTCCGGCCGGGATCAGGCGGCCGACGATGACGTTTTCCTTCAGCCCGCGCAGGTAGTCCTTCAGGCCGCGGACCGCAGCCTCGGTGAGGACGCGCGTCGTCTCCTGGAAGGATGCCGCGGAGATGAAGGATTCCGTCGCCAGCGACGCCTTGGTGATGCCGAGCAGCATCGGCTCGAACTCGAGCGGCTCCTTGCCCTGCGCCTCGAGCTCCTCGGCGGTCTCGAGCGCCCGCGCCCGGTCGATCTGCTCGCCGCGCAGGTACGTGCTCTCACCCGCCGCCGTGACGCTCACCTTGCGCAGCATCTGGCGAATGATGACCTCGATGTGCTTGTCGTTGATCTTCACGCCCTGCAGGCGGTAGACGTCCTGGATTTCCTTGACCAGGTAGTCGGCCAGCGCCTCGACGCCCAGCAGGTCGCAGGATGTCGTGCGGATTGGGCTCGCCGTCCGCGATCACCTCACCCTTCACGACCTGCTCGCCCTCGAAGACGTTCAGGTGACGCCACTTCGGAATCAGCTCCTCGCGGCTCTCGCCGGACTCGTCGGTGATGACCAGCCGAACCTTGCCTTTCGTCTCTTTGCCGAAGCTGACGGTACCCGTGTGCTCCGCCATGATCGCCGGCTCTTTGGGCTTGCGCGCCTCGAAGAGGTCGGCAACGCGGGGCAAACCACCGGTGATGTCGCGGGTCTTCGACGATTCCTGCGGGATACGCGCGATCACGTCGCCCACCGACACTTTGGAGCCGTCACCCATGCTGAGGATGGCGCCGGCCGGCAACGCATAGGTTGCGGGGATGTCGGTGTTGGCAAAACAGACCGGCTCGCCTTTCTTGTCGACCAGCTTCGCGACCGGGCGAAGATCCTTGCCGGCGGAACCGCGGGTTTTCGGATCGAGGATGACGATGCTGGTCAGGCCGGTGAACTCGTCGACCTGCTCGGTGACGGTCACGCCGTCGACAAAGTCCTCGAACATGAGCTGACCCGCCACTTCGGTGACGACCGGGTGGGTATGCGGATCCCAGTTGGCAACGACCTGTCCCTGCGCCACGTCGTCGCCGTCTTCGACGGTAATCGTGGCGCCGTAAGGGATCTTGTAACGCTCTCGCTCGCGGCCGTGCTCGTTGATCACCGAGACTTCGCCGGAACGGGAGACCGCCACCAGGTAACCCTTCTGGTGCTTCACCGTCTTGATGTTGTTCAGCTTGACGACGCCGTTGTTCTTGATCTCGATCGAGTTGATCGCCGCAGAACGAGACGCCGCCCCACCGATATGGAACGTGCGCATCGTCAGCTGCGTGCCCGGCTCACCGATCGACTGCGCCGCGATAACGCCGACGGCCTCGCCGATGTTGATGCGGTGCCCGCGCGCGAGGTCGCGGCCATAACACTGCGAGCATACGCCGTAGCGGACTTCACAGGTGATCGGCGAGCGCACCAGCACGTGGTCGATCGACAGTTCTTCGAGGCGGGCGACGCCTGCTTCGTCGAGGATCGTTCCCGCGTCGAATGCGATCTTGTCGCTGCCGGGAATCAGGACCGGTTCAGCCAGGACGCGGCCGAGTACGCGCTCGCGCAGCGGCTCGACGACGTCGCCGCCTTCGACGAGCGGCGCCATCGATACGCCGCTGCGGGTTTCGCAGTCGACCTCGGTGACGACCAGGTCCTGGGCCACGTCGACGAGTCGACGCGTCAGGTATCCGGAGTTTGCGGTCTTCAGCGCCGTATCGGCCAGGCCTTTACGGGCGCCGTGCGTCGAGATGAAGTACTGCAGTACGTCAAGACCCTCGCGGAAATTGGCCGTGATAGGCGTCTCGATAATGGAGCCGTCCGGCTTGGCCATCAGGCCACGCATGCCGGCGAGCTGGCGGATCTGCGCGGCGGAGCCACGCGCGCCGGAGTCGGCCATCATGTAGATCGAGTTGAAGGACTCCTGCTCGACGTCCTTGCCGTCGGCATCCTGCACGGTTTCCGTGCCGAGTTTGTCCATCATTGCCTTGGCGACCTGGTCGTTGGTGCGTGACCAGATGTCGACGACCTTGTTGTAACGCTCGCCCTCGGTGACGAGGCCGGACGCGTACTGATCCTGGATCTCCTTCACCTCGGACTCCGCGGTCGACAGGATGTCCTGCTTGTTCTCGGGAACGACCATGTCGTTGACGCCGATCGAGATACCGGCCGTCGTCGCAAAGCGGAAGCCCGTGTACATCAGGCGGTCGGCAAAGACGACCGTCTTCTTGAGGCCAAGATTTCGGTAGCATGCATTGATGACGTTCGAGATCGCCTTCTTCGACATGTCGCGATTGACGAGGTCGTAACTCAGGCCCTCGGGCAACAGCGTTGACAGCAGCGCACGACCGACCGTCGTGTCGACCAGCTGGATCGTCGAAGCGACTTCGCCTTCTTCATCGAGATCATGCATCGGCACGCGCACCTTGACGCGGGCCTGCAATGCGCAGAGTCCGTTCTCGTAGGCGCGGCGCGCTTCGTCGATGTCGCAGAAGACCATGCCTTCGCCCTTGCCGTTAACGGTCGAACGGGTCATGTAGTAGAGACCCAGCACGACGTCCTGCGACGGCACGATGATCGGATCGCCGTTGGCCGGCGACAGGATGTTGTTCGACGACATCATCAGCGCGCGCGCTTCGAGCTGGGCCTCGAGCGACAGCGGCACGTGCACGGCCATCTGGTCGCCGTCGAAATCGGCGTTGAAGGCGGTGCAGACCAGCGGGTGCAGCTGAATCGCCTTGCCCTCGATCAGCACCGGCTCGAAAGCCTGGATGCCCAGACGGTGCAGGGTCGGCGCACGGTTCAGCATGACCGGGTGCTCGCGGATCACCTCCTCGAGGATGTCCCAGACCTCGGCGCCCTCGCGCTCCACGAGGCGCTTGGCCGCCTTGATGGTCGTCGCCTCACCGCGCAATTGCAGCTTGGAGAAGATGAACGGCTTGAACAGTTCGAGCGCCATCTTCTTCGGCAGGCCGCACTGGTGCAGCTTCAGCGTCGGGCCGACCACGATGACCGAACGACCGGAGTAGTCGACGCGCTTGCCCAGCAGGTTCTGGCGGAAACGACCCTGCTTGCCCTTGATCATGTCGGCCAGCGACTTCAGCGGGCGCTTGTTGGTGCCCGTGATCGCGCGGCCGCGACGACCGTTGTCGAGCAGCGCGTCCACCGATTCCTGCAGCATGCGCTTCTCGTTGCGCACGATGATGTCCGGCGCATTGAGTTCCAGCAAGCGCCGCAGACGATTGTTGCGGTTGATGACGCGCCGATAGAGATCGTTCAGATCCGAGGTCGCGAAGCGGCCGCCGTCGAGCGGCACCAGCGGGCGCAGGTCCGGCGGCAATACCGGCAGCACCGTCATGACCATCCACTCGGGTTTGTTGCCCGACTCGATGAACGATTCCAGCAATTTCAGGCGCTTCGACAGGCGCTTGATCTTGGTTTCGGAGCGGGTTGCGCCGATGTCCTCGCGGACCTGCAGCACTTCACGCTGCAGGTCGATCGTCATCAGCATTTCACGCACGGCCTCGGCGCCCATGCGGGCATCGAACTCGTCGCCGTATTGCTCGATCGCCTCGAGGTACATCTCGTCGGTCATGAGCTGGCCGCGCTCCAGCGGCGTCATGCCGGGCTCGACCACGACGAACGCTTCGAAATAGAGGACACGCTCGATCTCGCGCAGCGTCATGTCGAGCATGAGGCCGATACGGCTCGGCAGCGACTTCAGGAACCAGATATGCGCGACCGGGCTGGCCAGGTCGATGTGCGCCATGCGCTCGCGACGCACTTTCGTCTGGGTGACCTCGACGCCGCATTTCTCGCAAACCACGCCGCGATGCTTCAGGCGCTTGTACTTGCCGCAAAGACATTCGTAGTCCTTGATCGGACCGAAGATCTTCGCGCAGAACAGGCCGTCGCGTTCCGGCTTGAACGTCCGGTAATTGATCGTCTCGGGCTTCTTGACCTCGCCGAACGACCAGGAGCGGACCATGTCGGGCGACGCCAGGCCGATGCGAATCGCATCGAAGTCATCGACCGGGTTCTGGTACTTGAACAGTTTGAGTAGGTCTTTCATTACTCTGTCTCCAGCTCGATGTTGATGCCCAGAGATCGAATCTCTTTCACCAGGACATTGAAGGATTCGGGCATGCCCGCGTCCATCTCGTGCTCGCCATCGACGATGTTCTTGTACATCTTCGTGCGTCCCTGGACGTCGTCCGATTTGACCGTCAGCATTTCCTGCAGCGTGTATGCAGCGCCATAGGCTTCGAGCGCCCAGACCTCCATCTCGCCGAATCGCTGACCACCGAACTGCGCCTTGCCGCCCAGCGGCTGCTGGGTCACCAGGCTGTACGGGCCGGTCGAGCGCGCGTGCATCTTGTCGTCGACCAGGTGATTGAGCTTGAGCATGTACATGTAGCCGACGGTGACGTCGCGATCGAACGGCTCGCCGGTGCGGCCGTCATTGAGTCGCGACTGGCCGGTGTCGGACAGGTCCGCCATACGGAGCAATTCCTTGATTTCGTTCTCGGTCGCGCCATCGAATACCGGCGTGGCCGTCGGTACGCCGTTGACGAGGTTGCCGGCGAGCTCGAGAAGCTCTTCGTCGTTCAGCGACTTGATCTCCTCTGGCTTGCCGCCCGTCTTGTTGTAGATCTCTTCGATGAAGCGACGGATCTTGGCGGTCGTCTCCTGCGTCTTGAGCATGGCGTTGATCTTGTTGCCAAGCCCCTTCGCGGCCATGCCGAGGTGCGTCTCGAGCACCTGGCCGACGTTCATTCGCGATGGTACGCCAAGCGGGTTCAGTACGATATCGACCGGCGTGCCGTCATCGAGGTACGGCATGTCCTCGACCGGAACGATCGTCGAGATCACACCCTTGTTGCCGTGCCGGCCGGCCATCTTGTCGCCGGGCTGAACCCGGCGCTTGACCGCGAGGTAGACCTTGACCATCTTCAGCACGCCCGGCGCGAGGTCATCACCGGCTGTGATCTTCTCTTTCTTCTCCTCGTAGCGACGGTCGAACTCGGCACGCTGTGCCTTCAGGCGTTCGGCTGCCGTCTCGAGCTGGCCGTTCGCTTCCTCGTTCTTTAGGCGGATGTCGAACCACTGCTCGCGCGGCAGCTCGTCGAGATACGCTTTGGTGATCTTGCTGCCCGACTTCAGGTTATTCGGGTTCTTGCCCGCCACCATCTTGCCGGTCAGCATGCGCTCGATGCGTTCGTAGATATCCTCCTCGAGAATCCGCAAGGTGTCGTCAAGGTCCTTGCGCACCGCTTCGAGCTCGGACCGCTCGATCGACAGCGCGCGGGTATCCTTCTCGACGCCGTCACGCGTGAAAACGCGCACGTCGATGACCGTGCCATCCATGCCTGGCGGTACGCGCAGGCTCGTGTCCTTCACGTCGGAGGCCTTCTCGCCGAAGATCGCGCGCAGGAGTTTTTCCTCCGGCGTCAGCTGCGTCTCGCCTTTCGGCGTGACCTTGCCGACGAGGATGTCGCCCGCGTTGACCTCGGCACCGATGAAGGCGATGCCGGACTCGTCCAGTTTGGCGAGCGCGGCGTCGCCGACGTTCGGGATGTCGGATGTGATGTCCTCGCTACCCAGCTTGGTGTCGCGCGCGACGCAGGACAGCTCCTCGATGTGAATCGTGGTGAAGCGGTCCTCCTTGACGACGCGTTCGGAGATCAGGATCGAGTCCTCGAAGTTGTAACCGTTCCAGGGCATGAACGCGACGAGCAGGTTCTGGCCGAGCGCCAGCTCGCCCATGTTCGTCGACGGGCCGTCCGCCAGTACGTCGCCTGTCGCGATCTCGTCACCGGCTTTCACCAGCGGCCGCTGGTTGATACAGGTGTTCTGGTTGGACCGCGTGTACTTCGTCAGGTTGTAGATGTCCACACCCGATTCTGAAGCATCCGTTTCGTCGTCATTGACCCGCACGACGATGCGCGATGCGTCGACCGAGTCGACGACGCCGCCGCGTTTCGCGACGACCGTTACGCCGGAGTCGACCGCGACGGCGCGCTCCATGCCGGTACCGACCAGCGGCGCTTCCGAACGCAGCGTCGGCACGGCCTGGCGCTGCATGTTCGAGCCCATCAACGCGCGGTTGGCGTCGTCGTGCTCGAGGAACGGGATCAACGAAGCTGCAACCGAGACGATCTGCCGCGGCGAGACGTCCATGTAATCGATCGTCGACGGATCCGCGAGCGTGAACTCGTTCTTGTGCCGGACCGACACCAGCTCTTCCATAAACTTGCCGTTCTTGTCGAGCTCCGAGTTCGCCTGCGCGATCACGTACTGGCTCTCCTCGATGGCCGACAGGTACTGAATATCGCTCGTTGCCTTGCCATTACTGACCTTGCGATAAGGCGTCTCGAGGAACCCGTATTCGTTCGTCCGCGCGTACACGGCGAGCGAGTTGATCAGGCCGATGTTCGGGCCTTCAGGCGTCTCGATCGGGCACACCCGGCCATAGTGGGTCGGATGAACGTCGCGGACTTCGAAGCCCGCACGCTCGCGCGTCAGGCCGCCGGGCCCGAGCGCCGATACGCGCCGCTTGTGGGTCACCTCGGACAGCGGGTTGTTCTGGTCCATGAACTGCGACAGCTGGCTGGAGCCGAAGAATTCCTTGACGGCAGCAGCGACCGGCTTCGCGTTGATCATCTCCTGCGGCATCAGGCCTTCGGTTTCCGCCTGGGTGAGACGCTCCTTGACGGCGCGCTCGACCCGGACGAGACCGACGCGGAACGCATTCTCGGCCATTTCGCCGACGCTGCGCACCCTGCGGTTACCGAGGTGATCGATATCGTCCACCGTGCCGTAACCGTTGCGGATGTTAATGAGTGTTTTCAGGACATCGAGAATATCGTCGTTGTCGAGAATGCCGATGCCTTCCGAGGTGTCCCGGCCGACACGACGATTGAACTTCATTCGCCCAACGGCCGACAAGTCGTATCGATCGGCGTTGAAGAACAGGTTCTGGAACAGGTTCTCGGCCGCTTCCTTCGTCGGCGGCTCGCCCGGACGCATCATGCGATAGATCTCGACCAGCGCCTCCAGGCGGGTGGTCGAAGGATCGATGTTCAGCGTATTGGAGATATACGGACCACGATCGAGGTCGTTGACGTACAGGCACTGGATGTGACCGACGTCCGCCTCGTTAAGCTGCTCGATCAGTTCCGCGGTCAGTTCGGCATTTGCCGCCGCCAGCAATTCACCGGTTTCCTCGTCGACGATGTCATGCGCCAGGATCTTGCCCTCAAGGTACTCGGGCGGCACGGTCAGTTTGTCGACCCTGGAATTCTCCATGTCGCGAACATGCTTTGCAGTAATGCGGCGACCTTCCTCGACGATCAGCTTGCGACCGAGCTTGATGTCGAAAATCGCGGTCTCGCCACGCAGGCGTTCCGGCACGAGGCCCATCTTGATCTCTTTGCCCGCCAGGTAGAAGTCGTTCTTGTCGAAGAAGATGTCGAGCATCTCCTCGTTGGAGAGACCCAGCGCGCGCAGGATGATTGTGACCGGCAGCTTGCGGCGTCGATCGATACGCGCGAAAACCGCGTCCTTCGGATCGAATTCGAAATCGAGCCAGGAGCCACGGTAAGGAATGATGCGCGCCGAGAACAACAGCTTGCCGGACGAGTGCGTCTTGCCCTTGTCGTGATCGAAGAACACGCCCGGCGAGCGGTGCAGCTGCGACACGATGACGCGCTCGGTACCGTTGATGACGAAAGTGCCATGATCCGTCATCAGCGGCATTTCACCGAGGTAGACTTCCTGTTCGCGAATATCCTTGACCGGTTTGGGCGTGCCGCTGGCCTCCTTGTCATAGATGACCAGGCGGACCTTCACACGGATCGGCGCTGCGTAGGTCAGACCACGCATCTGGCATTCCTTGACGTCGAATACCGGCTCGCCGAGACGATAGCTCACGTATTCGAGCGCCGCATTACCCGAGTAACTGACGATCGGGAACACGGTCTGGAATGCGGAATGCAAGCCGATGTCCTCGCGGTTCTCCTCCGTCTTGTCGACCTGCAGGAACTTGTTGTACGAGTCCAGCTGGATCGACAGCAGATAGGGCACATCGAGAATCGTCGGCCGCTTGCCAAAGCTCTTGCGGATGCGTTTTTTCTCTGTGAATGAATAGGCCATTTCCGGGGTGTCCTCAGTGTCACTTCACGAACGTTTCGAACGCACGCGTCGAAGCAGCCGACGGCCAACCCGCCGGCTGCTTCAGGTTCGGACCCGGCGCTATCGCACCGGGTGCCGCGCATAAAGGATGACGAACCAAGCCCTTACTTGAGCTCGACCGCTGCGCCGGCTTCTTCAAGCTGCTTCTTGAAGTCTGCGGCTTCGTCCTTCGATGCGCCTTCTTTGATGGTTGACGGAGCGCCTTCGACAGCGTCTTTGGCTTCCTTCAGGCCGAGGCCGGTGATCGTGCGAACAGCCTTGATCACAGCGACTTTGTTGTCGCCGAAGCTGGTCAGTACGACGTCGAACTCGTCCTTCTCGGCAGCAGCTTCACCGGCGTCACCGGCAGCAGCGCCCGCGGCGGCGACCGCAACCGGAGCGGCGGCGGATACGCCCCACTCTTCCTCGAGCATCTTGACGAGCTCGACCACTTCCATGATTGGCTTGGCGCTCAGCTCTTTGAGCAGATCTTCGTTTGACATTGCCATTTCAGTTTTCCTCTAAATCACTAAACCTTGAGTCAGGTAAAAAGTTTGTAAGCTCCAGTACTACGCCGCTTCCTGGCTGCCACGCGCGGACAGGGTCCGTGCGAGCATCGCAGGAGGCTCGGCAAGCGTCCGAACCAGCTTGGACATTGGCGCTACCATGACGCCGAGCAACATTGCGCGCGCCTGGTCAAGCGTCGGCAAGTCCGCCAACTTCTTGAGATCAGACGCCGGCATGAGCAGCCCGCCTGCAGATAGCGACACCGCCTGCAGAGCTTCATGCTCCTTGGCGAAGTCCTTGATAACCCTGGCAGCGGCACCTGGATCTTCCTTTGCGAACGCGAGCAGAATCGGCCCCTTGAGCGTTTCTTGCATACACTCGAAATCGGTCCCTTTGACGGCCCGGCGCGCCAGCGTGTTTTTGACGACACGCAGATATACGCCGGCCTCGCGGGCTTCGCGCCGCAATTCCGTCATTTCTGCAACTGACAAACCCCGGTACTCTGCCGCAACGGCGGAGAGGGCTTCGCCGGCAACCGCGTTCACCTCTTTGACAAGCGTTTTCTTGTCTTCGAGTCTCAGTGCCATGAATTTCTCCTGGCTTACGGTTACACACATGAGCGGCCAGTACTGCTCCGCTCCCCTGATCGACAGTGGCAACCGTTGCCGGATCGCTCCAACTCAGGTTTCACCATCTGCGCAGGCAAAAAATTAAGGTCGGGTCTTACGCCAACCACCTGCGGTCTTCGACGATGACCGGCCATTAAAACCGGCATCTTTTGCGGCGCGCCGCCAGGCAACGCCACAAAACTTGTTGATCAGACGTCTACCGACGTCCGATCGATGGAAACTCCGGGGCCCATCGTTGAGGACACCGTGAGCTTCTTCAAATACTGCCCCTTCGACGACGCCGGCTTCGCCTTCTTGAGATCGGCCAGCAGCGCTTCGAGGTTTTCCTTCAGCGCCGGCACTTCGAAGTCCGCGCGACCGATCGGGCAATGGATGATGCCTGCCTTGTCGGTGCGATAACGGACCTGGCCGGCCTTGGCGTTCTTGACCGCAGTCTCGACGTCCGCGGTAACCGTGCCGACTTTCGGGTTCGGCATCAGGCCGCGCGGCCCCAGGATCTGGCCCAGGGTTCCGACGATGCGCATGGCGTCCGGCGTCGCGATCACGACCTCGAAGTCCATCTGGCCGCCCTTCACCTGTTCGGCGAGATCCTCGAAGCCGACGATGTCGGCGCCGGCGGCTTTCGCCTTCTCGGCATTTTCGCCCTGCGCGAACACCGCGACGCGGACCGATTTGCCGGTGCCGTTCGGCAGTACCGTCGAACCGCGGACAACCTGGTCCGACTTGCGCGGATCGACGCCGAGGTTGACCGACACGTCGATGCTTTCCGGGAACTTCGCCGTCGCAAGTTCCTTGACGAGGCCGAGCGCGTCCTCCACGGCGTATGCCGTGTTGGAATCGACTTTGTCGCGCGCGTTCTTCCTGCGCTTCGATAATGCAGCCATTACTCTACGCCCTCCGTCTCGATCCCCATGCTGCGCGCGGTTCCCGCAACCGTGCGTACCGCGGCGTCCATGTCGGCAGCGGTGAGATCGGGCATCTTCGTGGTGGCAATTTCCTCCAGCTGCGCACGATTGACCTTGCCAACCTTGTCAGTGTTCGGCGTGCCGGAGCCTTTCTTGATGCCCGCCGCCTTACGCAGCAGGACCGCGGCCGGCGGCGTCTTGCTGATGAATGTGAAACTGCGGTCGCTATAGACCGTAATAATCACCGGTATCGGCAAACCGGGTTCCGTTCCCTGCGTCTCCGCGTTGAACGCCTTGCAGAATTCCATGATGTTCACGCCGTGCTGACCCAGCGCCGGACCGACGGGCGGACTCGGATTCGCCTGGCCTGCAGGAACTTGCAGTTTGATGTAGCCAGCTACCTTCTTAGCCATTTAATTACTCTCCTCGAGTGCAAACGGCCCTTCTGGACCTCCTCGTGCTTTTTTAGACGCCGCCATTGTCCGGCAAATGGACACCTTCGATGCGTCGACTACCCAGGGGCACTGACCCCCTTTATCTAACCTTTCTCGACTTGCGAAAAATCAAGCTCGACCGGTGTAGACCGACCGAGAATCTGTACCGCAAC
>JABAOH010003788.1_pt2 | contig 16915 bp, 16 predicted proteins | sample 7062181 | NCBI WGS metagenome assembly JABAOH01 (sample SAMN14538630, study PRJNA623070) | marine sediment metagenome | biome: marine biome [ENVO:00000428]; feature: marine pelagic biome [ENVO:01000023]; material: deep marine sediment [ENVO:00002113]; isolation source: pool of 5 deep marine... | reverse complement strand
AACGATATCGCAAGTTCAAGAACCTCCCACCCGAAAAGCAGAGGCGGATGAAAAAAAGGTGGATGATGATGAAGAAGCTCTCTCCCGATGAGCGGGGCCACCTGAAGGCCGGCGTGGGGAAATTCAGGAGTTTCTCTCGGGGAAAGAAGCAGGCGATCAAAAATAACATGCGGAAGCTCCGGAAGCTTCCGCCCGATAAGAGGAGAGAGCGGTTCATGGGAATGGAGTGGCATCGGGACTTCACCCCCGAAGAGAAGCATGCCCTCTACCGGTATTTCTTCGAGATACGGGAGAAATAGTCCAGAGGAAAATCAGTTCAAGGTTCCCTCCTTTCGGTGGCAACGCTCAAATTCTTCCGGCAACTGCCGGAATCAACGGGTTCCTCACCCACCGCCCTTTCCGAAACCGAAATAGACGATTACGAAAAGGGCGATGAGAAAAATGTAGAGCAATTCACCTTTCGACATTCCTTCGATCCCCCAAACCTATCCGGCACCTGCCGGATTCGGCCTTACGCTCACCCGAAGGGTGAGCCTTTCGGCCCACAGGAGCCAGCGCCCTTTCCCGATAATTTCGTGCTGAATACGCTGAAACCGAGCTTTTTCCCTTCGCCGTTGCAGTGAGGGCACTTCTCAAGCTCCTTTTCCTCCGTAATCCTCTTGTATGCTTCAAAGACTCTCTTGCATTTACTGCATTTGTACTCGTAAATCGGCAATGTTTATTCCTCCATAGTGAATTGTAGACCGGCTCATTTCTCTCAACCCCTGCAAAGGGCCAGATTGTGCAGGATCTTCTCCATCGGGCAAAACCCCGTGAACGCAGACTGGAAAAGATTTGCCCCCACAAAAGCGGTAACGTAGAGAAAGTATCCGCTCACGACAAAGGCGAGAATTAGGCTTGCCAGAATAAACGTTCCCGCGATAGCCCTGATACAATTTTCCATCTTCATCATCTGTCCTCCGCCTTATTGATACTAAAACTGATTTTTCCCTTCTCGTACGATAGGTTGTAATGATTATTTTCGTCCTCAATTAATGATTCCAGGAGCGCTACAAAAGTTTCATCCACCGTTTCAGGAACCTTCGCATCGATGCTCCGGGTTCTCTCCCGGACGAGGATATTGAGGATCCGTCTCTCCTCGCTCAGGTCCCCGATCTTGTCGCAGCAAACAAGGGCCCGCAGGAAAGCATCCCCCCTCTTTGAGTTCTCGCAGTAACACCTGAAGAACTCTTCCCTCGCGCAGCGGAACCGGGCATCCATCGGGTACTTGTTTCCGAGCATCATGCACATCGCTGAAACCCCTATCGGCGTCTTCACTAAACAGAGATACAAGATGCGTGCCAAAGGACACAAATCCGTAAGCAAGCAATTTTCCTGGGTTTACCGGGCCGGCTCGGAGCCATGCGCGGATATTTACCACTATTTCAAGAAAGTGTTGCCACCTTTTGCAACATCATGTCACGGGAGGCCGTACTTTATCATCTTCTTCCAGAGTGTTGTCCGGTCCACCCCCGGATTTCCGGCAGCCGCGCCCCGGTTCCAGCGGTTTTTCTCCAGAACCCCGATGATATCCTCCAGCTCCCTCACGTTTCCAGGCCAGGGATAGCTCATACGGCACTTCATCGCGTCGGGAGAAATTCCCCTCACCCTGTCTATCCGATGCTCCGCTTTGCCGGGACACGGGGCTTATTTTTCCTTGACACTTGAGTGCATATTGTATACTGTATACATTAAGAGACCACCTCCTTCTAGTTTGCCCATCCCATTCCTATTATTCACCTTTGATCGGCCTGTCCGATCGGGCAGGCCTTCTGTTTTTTTAACCTGAACGAAAACGTCGGTTTCGTGTATAATTTGCAAATAATGAGCGGAGACGTAACATTTACCTACCGCCAGGTGGTCGAGGCGGCACAAACGCTCGGCCTCGGCGAATCCGCAACCCTCGGCGATATCAAAAAAGCGTATAAAGACCTCGCTCGAACGTACCACCCCGACGCTGGAGAGGAAACGGCCGACCCCGAGCAGTTTCTGAGGATCTCCTTCGCCTACAACGTTTTACTCGAATATGCCCGCCTCTACAGGATCGAATTCACGGAAGAGGCATACCTGAAAAGGTACCCGGAGGAGAAAATCCGGCGGCAGTTCTACTCCGACCCCATCTGGGGCCCGGGCAGATCGGACAGGGACAGAGAGTCTCAATAAGAACATTCATTTAGCTGAAGCTCCAGAATACCAATAAAGATACTATTGTCTGTCCAGAGTCCTCAGTCCAGAGGAAAACCAGGAAGTAGCAAACACTGTCAGGATGGTAATGCGCAACTCGGAATGCGGAATAAACACCGGTAAACATCCCTAACTGCTAACTTCTAACTGCTCATTTCTCATTGGAAAACATCGGACCAAAACAGCAGAATGCAACGACGGAAAACCGGAAACTGTGAACTGAGAAGGGTGAACTTTTCGTTGTGAAATTTAATCTATTAACTATGAACTCTGAACTATGAACTTTGTTCTTCGGAGGTTCAGGGCGTTTAAGAAAATGATAATAATGAACGGCCCGTTTCGCGTTTACGGATACACGTATCGGGTCTTCAGGTGCGGGATTCATAACGGTTCTCTGAATAGCAATCCAAACTGACCTCCCACTGATAAGAGTGCTTCTTATAAAAACTTTTTTTATTTTACAATTGGAGTGCTGTGTATGTATAATACACGGAAATCAAAAAATCGCTGGGCGGGAAGATGAGACGCAGTCCGTTGTTTTTCACCCTTTTTTTGCTTATAATCCTGACAATAAGCTGTTCTCGATCGGAAACCTACAAACAACCAATCGCTTACAACCACAAATTACATGTCGAGGAGGCCGACCTTGGCTGTCTGGACTGCCACAAAGGGGTCCTTACCCATCGGAAGGCTACCATTCCCAATATCGACGTCTGTATCGAATGCCACGAAGAAGCGATGACGGAGAGCAAAGAAGAGGAAAAGCTGGTGAACTACATCAGCGAAAACCGGCAGATTCCCTGGGTGCAGGTGCACCGCGTACCCGACCATGCTTATTTTTCCCACCGACGTCACGTATCCCTGGGAAAACTGGGATGCCAGGAATGCCACGGTAACGTGGCCGGGATGAGCCTGCCATTTTCGAGGCCTGCGGTGAAAATTGATATGGAATGGTGCCTGAGGTGCCACAAAAAAAATGGTGTAGACAGGGATTGTGCCACATGCCATCGATAAATCCAAGGAGCAGCACATGAAAATATCGCGCCGCGACTTTCTCCGCCTCATGGGAATTACGGGCGCCCTCACCGGCAGCTACTCCCGCGTTTGGGCCATCCCGGACGATTGGATGGAGCGGCTGATCTCCGGCCCCAAAATAGAGACCTGGAAAGTGTCTACCTGCGGACAATGCCCTGCCGGGTGCGGCATTCGCGTGCGGCTCATCGACGAAATTCCCGTGAGGATTCTCGGAAACCCCATCTCCCCCGTCAATCGCGGGTTCACCTGCCCCATGGGAGAAGCGGCCATCGAACTTCTGTATCACCCCGACAGGATCACCCAACCTCTCAAGCGGATAGGAGAAAAGGGGAAAGGGACCTTCGAGCCCATTTCATGGGAAGGTGCCCTGAGGGAGATTTCTGAAAATCTCAAGTCCCTGGTAAAGAAAAAACAGACCGATCGATTCGGGTTTTTGATGGGAGATCGAAATACCCTGCTCACGCAGTTTGCCGGGGAGTTTGTAGCCAGTTTGGGGTCATCCAACTTTTTCCCCTGGCGAAATCCCGGAATAAATGAACTCGGCCTCTGGCAGGGGATAGGGAAATTTCCCCCCCTGGCCTTTGATCTGGAGCGGTGTGATTACCTCTTGACGTTTGGAACAAATCTCCTGGAAGAGACCCCTTCACCCATCTTCTTTAACCGCGTGTATGGAAAATTGAAAGAAAAACGGAAGCAAATCGGCATGAAGATGGTGCACGTAGCTCCCCGCATGTCACAGGCCGGGATAAACGCAAATGAATGGATTCAAATCCGGCCGGGAAGCATGGGAGTCCTTGCTCTTGGATTAATCTACGTGATCCTGAGAGACAAAATGTATGACCAGAATTTTATAAGGAAACACACTCTGGATACTCGGAATATTGAAGATTTCCAGGTCATGATCACTCGTGATTATTTTCCAGCCCGAGTTTCTCAAATCACAGGAGTACCTGCGGAAAGCGTTATCCGGCTGGCACGGGAATTAAGCTCTGCCTCAGCACCACTGGCCCTGTCGGGTGGCTCATCTGACACCAGCGAAACTGCACTTTTCAATCAATGGGCAGTAACATGCCTAAATGCCATATCGGGAAGTTTCTCTGTCGAAGGTTTATGGCGTGAACCGGTACCTGTTCCATGGGATCAGTCTTTCGTCCCTGCCTTCGATACCCGGTCGTCTTCCTTTTCACTCAAACCTCCAAAAGCCGACAATAACGATATGCCCTCCTCCTGGATCGTAGAGCAATTGCCAGGTTTGTCCTCGGCAGGAAAAATTCCCGACCTTAAAATGCTTATGATCGCACAAGTTAACCCGGTTTACCTGGCTGCAAATCGGAAGATGTGGCAGGAAATGCTGTTTAAAATTCCCCAGGTAATCCAATTCGCGACTCTTCTCGATGATACATCTCTTCATGCAGATCTCGTACTGCCGCTTACCACCTATTTTGAGCATTGGGATTTGACCCTCCCGGTTCCAAATCTCCCTTTTTTACAGCTGAGTTTGCAGCAGCCGGTGGTGGCCTCGATCAAGGGACCCCGCTCCCTCGGAGACGTTCTCATTCAACTGGGACAGAAATCGGGGTTCACTTTTTTACCGAAATTGAATTTAAAGGTTTATGGAGACTATGTCCGTACCCGCATGAATCAGGTTTTTGATTCGGGGAGAGGAACTCCCTATTTCGAAGAAATTTCTCCGGAATTTCTGGAAGAGTTACGCAGACGTGGCTGGCGGGTTCACAGTTATCCCACCTTTTTAGATTTCTGGCGTTTATTTCAGGAGAAAGGATTCTGGTGGGAGTCTGATGGTTATCCTGCAATTGACTGGAAAAGGGGGAAGAAAATCACATTTCCCACAGGTCCGAGTTTGACGAAACTTCTGGAAGAGAGATCGCTTCGAATATCGGAAAAAGAAGGGCAGAAAATAGATGAGTCTTCTCTTAAGTGGCTGGAAAAAAATATTAAAAAGCCGGAAACAACGAATTCATTTATCCTGGTCCCATTTTCGACCCTGTTTAATATCACCGGTGATGGGGCCAGCCAGCCCCTGCTGCAGGAGTTATCAGGGTTCCATCAGAGAACGTATTGGCAGACCTGGGCGGAGATGAACCCGGAAAGAGCGAGAGAGCTGGCCCTGACGGATGGTGACCTCATACGTGTCACCTCCGAGAAGGGCTCTTTTACCCTTCCCGTCAAGGTCGTTCCCACGGTATCGGGAGAAACTCTCTCTATCCCTCTCGGAAAGGGGCACAAAGAATCTGGGAAGTATGCCAAAAACATCGGGAATAACCCGATCGACCTGATAGAAAATCAGATAGATCCACTGAGCGGGCGGACTTCATGGCAATCAACACTCGTCCGGGTGGAAAAGATCAAAACGTAAGGAGCTTAAAGAATGAAGTGGGGTATGGTCATAGACCTGCAAAAATGTACCGGCTGCGGGGAATGTGCAGCAGCCTGCAAGGTGGAAAACAACGTAGCCATCGTTTCACCCGAGGAATCAGCTCTGGGCCGGACTTTACTATGGATGGATATGCTCACCATGTATGAAGGAGAACATCCCAAAATTCGAGTCCGCCAGATACCCCGGCCCTGCATGCACTGCGACCATCCTCCCTGCACGAGAGTCTGCCCGGTTCGTGCTACGTATATAAATGAAGAGGGTATTGTTGCGCAGATATACCCCCAGTGCATAGGCTGCCGCTACTGTATGGCCGCATGCCCTTACACGGTAAAATCATTTAACTGGTACACGCCGGAATGGGACCCTGGAATTCGTCAGACCGCCAACCCGGATGTTTCAGTCCGTCCTGCGGGCGTGGTCGAAAAGTGCACCTTTTGCATTCATCGCTTGCAAAAGGCAAAGGAGCAGGCCAAATCGGAATTTCGGGAATTACGAGAAGAGGATTATCAGCCCGCATGCGTAGAAAGTTGCCCTACAGGAGCTATCGTTTTCGGGGATCTTGAGAATCCCGAACACCTAGTGAATCACCTCGCAGACAGCCCCCGTGCCACGAAGCTGTTGGAAGATCTGGGAACTGAGCCAAAAGTCATCTATCTCACGGAGGTGGATTAAATGGAAAAAACCACCGCTCAGCCCCATCCAGACTATGCCCTTTTGCGACCCATCGAAAAACCGGGGAGAACTTTTTACGTCATCGTAGGGGTATTACTTATCATTATTTTTTACGTCGGGTACGTGTACATCCGCCAGCTTATATTTGGTCTGGGAGTCACCGGCATGGCACAACCCGTAACATGGGGTTTTTACATCATCAACTTCGTGTTTTTCATCGGAATCAGTCACGCCGGGACATTGATTTCAGCAATCCTGCGCCTTTCCAAAGCAGAGTGGCGGCGGCCGATCACCCGCATGGCCGAAGTCATCACCGCCATCGTTCTGGCGATAGGAGGGCTGCACCCCATAATCGACCTGGGCCGTCCCGACAGGATGTTGCACCTTTTTTACAACGGCCGGCTGCAATCTCCCCTGCTCTGGGACGTCGCCAGTATCACCGCGTATTTCACTGCGAGCACGGTATATCTCTACATTCCCATGATCCCAGATATTGCAATTCTCCGTGACCGGGGCGTAAAACCCAGGTGGCTCTACGAATTTCTCTCCTGGGGCTGGCAGGGAACCGAACGGCAGCACAAGGTGCTGGACAGGGCCCTGAACATTCTCATGGTAATGGTGATTCCCATCGCTGTTTCGGTCCACACCATAATCTCCTACATCTTCGCCATGACCGTTCAGCCCGGGTGGCACAGCACCATTTTCGGACCCTATTTTGTGGTGGGGGCCATCTTCTCCGGCATCGCCGCCATACTAGTAGTGATGATCGTTTTCCGCAAGGTATTCCGCCTGGAAGCCTATTTGAAACATATCCACTTCAACTATCTCAGCATCCTCCTGCTCATCATGTCCCTCATCTGGTTCTACTTTACATTTTCGGAATACCTTACCGGTTTTTACGGCCATGAGCCCAACGAAATGCGGGTGTTCTGGTATAAATTCAAAGGAGCTTTCGCACCCTTTTTCTGGGCAATGATATGCTGCAATTTTCTCATACCGGTTGCTCTCCTCAGCAACCGGAAGACCCGAACGATAACAGGCATATTAATAGCCTCCATATCCGTGATCATCGGCATGTGGCTGGAGCGGCTCGCAATCGTCGTTCCATCACTTGCCAATCCCCGGTTGCCCTATCCCACGGGGGTTTACATCCCAACCCACACCGAATGGATGCTGTTTGTCGGGGGTGTGGCAGTTTTCCTCCTGGGTTACATGTTATTCGCGCGGTTCTTCCCCGTTATTTCAGTATGGGAAATCGAGGAAGGGCGTGATGAGAGCGCTAAATTGGTAGCAGAGCGCATAACTTCATACCAGCCTGATACAGAACCGATTATCAATGACGCAGAGCCGTCTCCGGCAGATGGTTGAAGGAGGTTCTCATGATACATATATTTCCCTCTCCATATAGGCAAAATTTCAATCCCCAGCTTAATTCGGAGGTTATCTTATGAGTAAAAAAACCATATACCTCCTTCAGATTTTATCGTTATCGTTCATCTGGGTCTTATTTACCGGAATAGCGATCTGGATCGTCAACCTGATCCTGGTCTCCATCGAGCTTCACGATGCCCCTGACGCCTCGGTGGGGATCAGTATCGTCGCTATCCCCGTGTTTTTTACCCTGGCGGCAGTTTTAACATATGTGTTCATCGGTTTGCAGAGAGGGAAAAAAGATTCGTAGCAACCGAAAAAGAGTCCCCGGGACATTATCGGCCGCATATGTTAGATTAAATGGGAGGAAAGATTCGTCATGCAAAATAACAAAAAACCTACATTTACCATACTTTTCTTTGGAGCACTATTTTGTTTGGCCGCAATTGTATCGGGATGCGGTGAAAAAGGTAAAAAGGAAAGTGCCGTCACTGAAAAAAAGGAAGCGAAAATAGAGCAGGTTCAAGTTCAGAAGGTATATATAGTCAGCGATCTTTTTCAAGGGAGAAAAGTATTCGAGGACAAGTACTGCAGCCAGTGTCATTCGATCTTTGAAAATGAAGAAAAAATTGGCCCCAGGCTCGATACTGCACAGTTTTACGGGAGCTTCCTGGACATATTTTCGATCCTCTGGAATCATGCTCCAGCCATGGCAGTACACATGAGAAGAGAAGGATTGCCAAACATCCAATTCAGCACTCCGGAGTTGAATCAACTGGTCTCTTTTCTTTACATGATGCCCTACCTGGGCAAACCAGGTGATCCGGCGAAAGGCGAGATACTGCTCAACAATATCTGTTTTAACTGTCACTCCCTTGCTGGAAGGGGGAAAAAGGGAGGGATAGCGCTAGACACTATGGCTGCCTACCAGTCGCAGATTGTTTTGATCCAGCGTATGTGGAACCATGGTCCCGTCATGCGAAGCCAGATGCTGACAACAGGTATTCAGATGCCCCTTTTTTCCGGGAATGATATGATAGATCTCATCGCGGCTCTCACAAAAGGCCAAAAGGAAAGAAAATTAACAACTATCACCCTTGGCGTGGGAGATGTGGCAAACGGACAAAAACTGTTTAAGGAAAAGAACTGCACAAAGTGCCATTCCATCTTCGGAAAGGGAGGAAAGATTGGCCCGGACCTGGGGGATGCCATCGCGCAATCCAGTGTAACAGAGCTCACTGCGCTCCTGTGGAACCACTCACCCAGGATGCAGGAGAAGATGGCCGAGCTGAAACTGCCCTACCCCTACTTCTCCGAAACGGAGATGAGCGATCTCATTGTATTCCTCTACTCCCTCAATTATGAAGATAAAACTGGTGATCCTGTGAAAGGAGAAAAGGTTTTCGACCAGAATAACTGTGCAGATTGTCATTTCGAATCAGAAGAAGATAAGCAGAAGTACATCGCTAAGATCAAGATGGATAATCCAAACCAATTTGCCGCGCACCTGTGGAACCATCTGCCCACCATGGAGGAGACCATGGTAAGCCAGGCAGTTCCCTGGCCCGAACTTTCCGGCCAGGAGCTGCGGGATATACTTGCATATCTCCACAGTCAGTGACAACCAAAGTCCAGAGTTCATAGTCCCGAGGAAAACCAGAACATCAGAAAGCAGGCAATTGGCCAAGGGGGAGTGCGGAAATCGGAATGCGGAATAAGAAACCCGTTCAGAGTTCATAGTTCAGAGTCCGGAGGAAAAAAGATCACACAGTCAGAATGGTAATGCGGAATGCAGAATGCGGAGTGCGGAATGAAAACCAGTCCATAGTTCAGAGTTTATAGTTCAAATAATTGCCACAGGCTGAGGGCATACGTTACAATAAAATTTTCGTGACACTTCTCGAGGTGGGGGGATCAGATGTTTTCTGAGCTCATGTTTCTGGCCACGGGATCCTTCGTCATCGCCCTCTCGGGGGCGCTCATGCCAGGGCCGCTGCTGACGATCACGATAGGCGAATCGGTCAAGCGGGGTGCGAAAGCAGGGCCCCTGCTCATCGTGGGTCACAGCCTCCTGGAAGGGGCTCTCGTGATCCTGCTCCTGTCGGGTCTTTCCGCATTTATCGTCAAGACGGGTTTCAAGATTTTCTCCTTCGTTTCGGGAGGAGCGATTCTCCTGTTCATGGGCTACTCCATGATCCGTGAATCGTCCAGCATAGACATGGAGGAGGTTAAAAACGCCGGGGGTAAGAAGGGGAACATTATCCTGCTGGGGATACTCGGGTCCGTTTCGAACCCCTACTGGATCATCTGGTGGGCCACCATCGGACTGGGGTACCTCGTGGCATCCATAAAGCTTGGGATTCCCGGCGTTGTGTCCTTTTTCATCGGCCACATCCTGGCCGATTTCGCCTGGTATACCGTCGTGTCATCGGCCATCGCGAAGGGAAAGAAGGTGTTTTCTACGAAGGTCTACCGAAGGGTCATCTTTGCCTGTGGGCTCTTCCTGGTCTTTTTCGGCGGGTGGTTCTTATATGAGTGCTTCAAACTCATCATTACATGATCGGCAAAGCAGAATTCGGAACATCGGAGTTTCGGATGCTCGGCTGATCGAGTCATCAGCCCCTCTCTGACGTTCTGTTTTCTGTTGTCATGATATTCTGTTATTCTGATCTTCTATCTTTTTTCTCGGGACTCTGAACGCTGGACTCTGGACTTCTTCTTAGGCCGGAAACCCTTCCGCGTCTACTTCATCCCGCTCCGCGGTACGATCTACGGTGAACTCTCCTGTTTTGATGGGAATGGTAACTTTGAGTATTACCGTGTAGAGAAGCATCCCGAACCCCCAGATGCCCATGCCGATGAGAAACTCCGTAAACGTCGGGGTATATTCATATATCTCCCCGAGGACATCGGGAATGAACCCCGGAATCACGAGGCCCATCCCCTTCTCGATGTATACCCCGTGGAGTATGAGCACGCATCCGATATTGAGGGTGATGAGATTTTCCCTCGTCTTCGGGATGAGCAGGAGGAAGAAGCCCATAATGTTGAAAAGTATGGCAATCCAGATAAATGGCACGAGCGCGTTCTTCCCGTGGAGCCCCATGTAAAGATACTTGAATGAGGCAATGTGCGTCGTGTCGGAGTAGTACTCCTTGAAATACTCACAGACGAGCAAAAACAGGTTGATGGCCATTGCGTAGGCAATGAGCTCCGCGATCTTGAAGATCGCCCTGTCGGTGATCCTGATATTCGACACCCTTCTCGCGATCTGAAATACAATGAGCATCAACGCCGGGCCGGAACAGAAGGCCGACGCTATGAACCGGGGAGCTATGATGGCAGAATTCCAGAAGGGACGGGCGGCCAGGCCGTTGTAGAGAAATGCCGTGACCGTGTGAATCGATACGGCAAGCGGTATGGAAGCCAGTATCAGGGGCCAGTAAATCGCTTTGTTGGGCTCTTTGTTGTGGTAATGATTGTAGATGATGTACCACGCTATGATCACGTTTATGACCAGATAGCTGTTCAGCGCGATGATATCCCAGGCCAGAAGCGACACGGGGAAATTCATGCGGCCGAGTCTCGGTATGAGGTGCCACACCCTGTCAGGACGTCCCACGTCCACGACGACGAAGAGCACCGCCATGATGATCGCACAGATGGCGAGAAGCTCCCCTATGACGGCTATCTCTTTTATATCCTCGAACTTATATATGTATCCGGGTATGACGAGGTAAACGGCGGCTGCGGCAACACCCACCAGGAAGGTGAAATTGGCAATATAAAAGCCCCAGGAAACCTGGTCCCTCATCGCTGTGATGATCATCCCGTTCTTTAACTGAAAAAAGTAGCAGGCCAGCCCGACGACAATAAAAAACAGCAGGTAGCCGACCCACCAGTAATATAGCTTGGGACCCCTTATTATGAGCTTGAGGGCCTGCCCGAAAAACCCTGTTAACTCAATTTTCTTTTTCATGCACTCTACCCCTGACTTGTTTATATTCCGAAATAGTAGAAAAACTTGGGTTGCGTGTTCAGCTCTTCCTTGAATATATATACCCGTTTATTCTCGATGATGTACCTGATCTCGCTGTCGGGGTCGTTCAGGTCCCCGAACTTTCTCGCACCGACGGGGCAGACCTCCACGCAGGCCGGGTATCTCCCGTTTCGCGCGCGCTGCACGCAGAAGGTGCACTTCTCGACGACGCCAACGTAGCGGGGCCTGTTGCCCAGGTAATGGGTAACCGGGTTAATCTCTTCCGGTGGAACCTTGGGCTCGCCCCAGTTAAAGTGCCTGGCCCCGTAGGGGCAGGCTGCCATGCAGTACCGGCACCCGATGCACCAGTTGTAATCCACCACGACGATGCCGTCGGTCTCGGTCCAGGTGGCCTGAACGGGACAGACCTTCGTGCAGGGGGCGTTGCGGCACTGGTGGCACTGCACGGGCATGTAAAAGTAGCCCTCTTCCGGGACGAGGTCGGGATTGTAGTAGAGCTCCGCCTCCTCAACGAAGATCCCCTTCTCCTTCTCCATGCGGAGCACCTTGATCCAGTGAACCTGCGGCTCCCTCGACTGGTTGTTTTCCTCCACGCAGCCGTAGACGCACCTCCTGCACCCGATGCAGCGGGAGAGGTCGAGAGCGTATGCGAAGAGCACGTTCGGTATGGGAGGCTCGGACTTGACGTACACCTGCCTTTTGTACTTTTTCGAATATTCCTCTTCCAGTCGGGAGAGCACCTTTTCCAGGTCTTCTTTCGTGAACTTTTTGAAGTGGTTCTGGAACAGCTCGCTCAGGGAAAAGGAGAGGGCCTCTGCCTTCCTGCCCGCTACCAGGGTTGATGCGGCGGCCGCTCCCAGGCCCTTCAAAAACTTTCTCCTGCTCCTTCTTTTCGCTTCGGATCTATTCTTACGGGGCATAACGATCAACTCCTGATAACGATTTATCTCTCATTTAACGTCTTCGGGCCTGGCCGGCGGCGGCAGCGGTATCAGCGGATTGAACCGCGGTGAATGGGGATTGTGGCAGTGGGCGCAGAGCAGATACTGCTTCTGCCCGTCCCACATACCCGTCCTTTTCCCGTGGGTTCCCGCTCTCCAGTCTCTGTACTTGTCTCCGTGGCACTGTCCGCAGAGCCGGTAGGATTCAGTGAAGGGGACCTTCTCACCGCTTACCAGGCGCAGCACGTCGCGGTTTTCCGTATCGTGGCAGTCGAGGCACCACCTCTGGCCAGCCGCGTGGGTGAGCTCGATGTCGGTATGCTCCTCTTCGAGCGCCCTTCTCTGGGTGTTGGGCTCTATGTCTACGTGGCAGTCGGAGCAGGGAAAAATCCCTTCGCTGAAAGGTGGCGGCGGAACGGCGAAGGCCCGCACATCCTTTCCGTGGCAGACGGCACAGCGCTGCTTATAGAGCTTCTCCCCCTCGGCGATGACCTTCCTCACCTTTGCCTGCGCCTCTTCCTCGGCAATGCTCCGTATATATGCGATCACGTTCCAGATATTCTCCTCGCCCAGGGTCTTCCCGAAGGAGGGCATGTCCTCCCCGTGGCGTCCTTTCGCGATGGACTCGAAGATCGTCTGATCGGTCGACCCGTACTTCCACTCCTTATCGATGAGGCTCGGGCCATTTCTCCCCAGCGCATCGGGACCGTGGCAGGCAGAACAGTTTTCCATGTAAACCGGCTTTCCCTTGGCGACGAGAATTTCCATCTTGTGGTTTTCCTTCCCTTCTCTGGAAAGGCTCCTGAGGTAAGCGATGATGTCCCATATCTTTTCATCGCCGATGTACTTCTGCCAGCCGTGCATCCCTCCCGGGCGGCCCTTCGAGATAGACTCGAAGACCTTCGCATCAGTCGTCCCGTATTTCCACCTCTCCGTCTCGAGCAGGTTCGGCCCTATCGCACCCTGAGCGTCGGCGCCGTGGCACACGCTGCAATTTTCCCGATAGGACTTCTCTCCTTCCGCTATCATGACCTTCTTTTTCAATCCCTCTATATCCTGGGTCATGCTCCGGATGTAGGATATGATGCTCCAGATCTCCTCCTCACTCAGGTTCTTGCTGAAAGGCGGCATGCCTCCCGGGCGTCCCTCTGCGATCGAATCGAAGAGCTCATGGTTCGAAGATCCGTACCGCCACTTATCGTCGGAAAGGTCGGGGCCGATGTGCCCCCGCGCCTTCGTAACTTTCGTTTTGGCTTTCGTCTCCGTCTCAGCCTTCACGTACCTCGCGAAAAAGGTAGCTGAAACCAAAAGAAACAGGACGATAAGGGTATGCAAAACAGTCCTTCTCGTTAAAGCTCGAGCGAAAAACATCGAAACTTCTCCTTGAATTAGATAGTTACAAATGATATGTGCGACAAATAAACATTTGAATAAGGATTTTTAACACATGCGGGGTAAATCCGTCAACGGATTTGAGCTACCAGAGATAATTTTACCACAGGCGCTCTCCCGGTGGTCGTCTTTTTCAGGGTTCAGTGGACGGCGTCATGGCGGTCGCTCTTTTTGTACCTGAGGAAAAAGACCAGGAAGAGAACCATGAACATGAAGACGGAGAGGAGATAAAACGCGTCGTTGAATCCCTTCATAAGCGCCTGCCTGTTCATCTCCCCGTATATACCCTCCATACCGGCCTGTTCCGCCAGGGCCTGCCCCATTCCCGTCCTGCCCATGATGAAGAGCTTTATTCTTTCCAGGGTGATGTTGAAGGTTTCGTTGAACCGATGCATGTATTCTGCGAGCCGAAGGTGGTGAAACTGGGAGCGCCTCGTGAGCACTGTGGTCGAGAACGCTATGCCGAAACTGCCGCCCAGGTTCCGCAGGAAGTTGTAGATCGACGTGCCGTACCCCATCTCGGGCTTCGGTATCAGGGAGAGGGTGAGGTTGGTCAGCGGGATAAAGAGAAAGGCCATCCCCATACCGAGAACCATCCGGGGGATCATGATGGAGACGAAATCGGCCTGGAGGTTGAAGTGGCTCATCAGTCGCGTCGAGAGGGCGCAGAGAAAAACACCCAGGAACAGTATATATTTTGGGTTATACTTATCGGTGATCTTTCCTGCGATTGGCATACAGATAAGCGTTACCACTCCTCCCGGTGCAAGGATCCACCCGGCCTGGAATGCCGTATATCCCATGAGAATCTGAACGTAGAGGGGCAGCATGACGATGCTCCCGAAGAGGTTGAAAAAGGTCACGAACATGGCAATGTTTCCCGAGGTGAAGGAGATGTTCTTGAATAGCCTGAGGTTTATGATCGGCTGCTCGGTAAAGTAGAGCTCACGAATGACCAGGAGGATGAGGGCGATGGCGGAAAAGATTGCGAGGTACACGATAAAGGAAGACTGGAACCAGGCCTCCCGCTCCCCCTTATCCAGGATCACCTGGAGCGTACCCACGCCGAGGGTCAGGAGGATTATTCCCAGGTAGTCGATCCTCCCCTTCAACTTCTCGAAATAGGGAGGATCGTGGATGAAGAGGACAACCATGAGGATCGCCACGATCCCGATAGGTCCGTTTATGTAGAAGATCCACCTCCAGGAGAGGGCGTCCGTCACGTACCCCCCCAGGAGCGGGCCCGCTATGGGGCCGAACATTGCTCCAACACCGAATATGGCCATCGCCATCCCGTGCTCCTTCGGCGGGAAGGTCTCCAGAAGTATCGCCTGGGAAAGGGGCTGAAGCGCCCCGCCCCCAATCCCCTGGAGGACCCGGAAGACAACGAGCATCATCAGTGAACTGGCGGCGCCGCAGAGTATGGAGCTCACGGTGAAAAGAGTGATTGACATAATGAGGTAACGCTTCCTGCCGAACATCCGGGCCAGCCACCCCGACATGGGGATGATCACTGCATTCGATACCAGGTAGGAGGTGAGCACCCAGGTGGCCTCATCGATTCCCGCAGAGAGGGTGCCCCGAATATGGTCCAGGGCAACATTGGCCACGCTGATATCGATGATCTCTATCATGGTGGGAATCATCACGGTGATCGCGATGATCCATTTGTTGATTCCCCGCTCGGGCACCGTTTACCTCGATACGAACACGGTCGGTATAACTGACATGCCGACGCGCAGGTACACCCCTTCGGGAATTGGCTCGGTGAAGACGATCTTCACCGGGACGCGCTGGACCACCTTCACGTAATTTCCCGTCGCGTTCTCCGGCGGAAAGAGGGAAAAGGCCGACCCCGTCCCCGCCATGAAGCTCTCGATACTGCCCTTGAGCTTCCTCCCCCGGTACGTGTCCACCCTGATCTCGACGGGGTCCGACACCCGCATGTGCTCGATCTGTGTCTCCTTGTAGTTCGCCACGACATAGAGCCCATCGGCGGAGACAAGGGCCATGATCGGCTGGCCGACGCTGAGAAAATTTCCGGGCTGGACGTTCTTCCTGGTAACGTACCCGTCTCCCGGTGCCTTCACATAGGTGTAGTCGATGCTCAGCTGCGCATCGGCAACGGAAGCCTCCGCGCTGCGGATATTTGCCTTTATCGTCTCCAGAGATGATTCCACGGAACCAAGATCGGCATCTTTTGCTGCCAGCGCGGCACTAGCCACCTCGAACGCCGTTTTGGCCCTGTCGAAATCGCTCTTCGGGATAGCCTCGGATGCGAAGAGGCTCTTCGCCCTGTCGTAATCGAGCTTCGCCTGGGCGCGCTCCGCTTCGGCGAGCTGCAGACCGGCCCGCGCAGCCTCCACCGCCTTTCCCGTCTGGACCAGGAGCTTCTTCGCAGAGACGAGCTTCGCCTCCTCCTCAGCGAGCTTCACATCGTAGCGCTCGGGGTCGATCCGCACCAGGAGGTCGCCCTTTTTTACCAGCTGGTTGTCGGAAACCGGCACCGAGAGAACCGTTCCCGACACCTTCGGGGCGATGGTGTAGATCGTGCCCTCGACGAAGGCGTCGTCGGTGGTAACGTGGGTCTGCCGGTAATTATAGACGAGGAAACCGATGATGAACCCCGATATCAGGAGAAAGGCGAAGATGATGAGGGCGATCTTCCCCCTCCGCCTGTTCCTGTTCTTTATCTCAACGCTGTCGGGTTGCATGGTGTACTTCGTCATCTCCTTGATCGGACGTCACTTCTCCGAAGAATTGTATATGGAGAGGGAGGAAAAAGGCAAGGAGAGGAATAAACACCCTGGGTACAACAAGGTGTTCTGTGCACGAGTCAGCGAGACGTAAAGTTCCGAAACTCAGGTAGAATAATGCTAAACT
>JABAOH010131930.1_pt1 | contig 16918 bp, 23 predicted proteins | sample 7062181 | NCBI WGS metagenome assembly JABAOH01 (sample SAMN14538630, study PRJNA623070) | marine sediment metagenome | biome: marine biome [ENVO:00000428]; feature: marine pelagic biome [ENVO:01000023]; material: deep marine sediment [ENVO:00002113]; isolation source: pool of 5 deep marine... | reverse complement strand
AAGGATCATAATAGTTTCCTACACCTGCGTGATCTCTTCCAATTATAATATGAGTACAGCCATAATTTTGTCTCATAATTGCGTGATGAATCGCTTCTTTGGGCCCGGCATATTTCATTTCTGTGTGTAAGGTTGCAAGTTTACATCTATTTTCAGGATAATAGTGAGAAATCATGGTTTCATAACACTTGACAATGACCTCATCTACAAAGTCGCCCGATTTTTTCTTTCCAATTAAGGGGTTTACAAATACGCCATCTCTGGTAGTAATTGCGGTTTTTTGAAGCATCTCATGGGCTACATGAGGAGGATTTCTAGTCTGAAAGGCAACAATTGTCTTCCATCCTGCTTGAGCAAAGGCTTCACGTGTTTGAGTTGGAGTTAAACGAAATTTTCTAATCTCAGTTTCTTGAGGTCTTTGAATATAATCAATTTTTCCACCAATTAGGCTTTCTTTCATTGACATTGTTTTGGCAACTCCAGGATGGTTTGTGTCATTTGTTCCATAGACACCTTGAGAAGTTTTTTCTTTATCAAAAGTAAAAATTTCTTCTACATGTAAAATTGCAACGCCAATTCCTTCAGGATTTTTAAGAAGAACTTCACCAGCTTCTTTCATTTTTGTTGCAGTTTCATTATCTACATCTAAAACTGTAGGAATTGTCCAAGCAGTTTCATTAGCTAGTCTTCCTTTGGAAATAACACTTTCAAAGTCGTTTTGACCCAAGAATCCTTCAAGAGGACTAAAGATTCCATCGGCGATATTTTCAACATCATTAGCTAAATCAGTTGAAATATCTACTGAAAATAATCCTGAAGGATCTGCTGTTGACATTCTATTGATAAGCTTTCCACCATGTGGTATTATTCCAGAAATTGACTTGGACATTATTAATTACACTCCATGTTCCATGTGTAAACCACATTCTTTATTTTCATCAGTTTCCCACCACCAGCGACCAGCTCTTAAATCTTCACCAGCCTTTATTGCTCTAGTACATGGTTCACAACCAATGCTTGGATAACCTTTATCGAGTAATTTGTGATAAGGAATATTATTTTCTTTAATGTAATTCCATACTTGATCCCATGTCCAGTCTAATAATGGATTAATCTTCAGTATTCCATTATATTTTTCATCAATTTCTATAAATGCAGCATTTTCTCGAGTTGTAGTTTGGTCTCTTCTAATTCCAGTAATCCATCCATCAAGTGTAGATAGAATTCTTTTCAAGGGATGTACTTTACGAATTCCACAGCAGAGTCTTCGATTTTCTGGACTATCATAAAACAGATTAATTCCCTTTGTCCTTACCATCTCTTCTACTTCTTTGGCATCTGGAAACATTACTTCAAAATGGATGTTGTATTTTTTTTCTAATTGGTCCATTACATCATAAGTCTCTTGATTTAATCTACCAGTATCTAGAGTGAAAAATCTAGATTCTGGATTAATTTTTGTCATCATATCAATAATTACAGAATCTTCTGCTCCGAAGCTTGAAGCTTTTGCAACTTTTGGATGAAGGTTATCAAGTGCCCATTTTAGAGCATCTTGTGGAGTTTTGATAGTGGCGTTAATTTCATCAAGTTCAGCTTGAGTAAATTTGGTCATATTCAAGATTGTTTTTGTTTGTTTTATTAATGAATCCCATAATGATTGATTATTCTAAATTATAAACAGCTTCTCAATAAGGTGCAAAGATGACTGAGAATTCCTATGTGATTGTTTTTCCTTCCAAATTTTCAAAAAATAGAATTCCGCTAATAATTTCTAATATCAAAAAAATTTTAAAGTTAAAAAAACAAGAATTCCTTTCAGTAAAACGAGATAATGATATCATTATTGTTAATGCTAATGATCCAGTCTTTGCATCTTCAGCAATCAATCTGCTATTTGGAATAGAAAAAATTGCAATTGCAAAGCAAATTCCAAATCAATTTGACAGGATTGTTACGGCCATAACAAAGATTGGTGGGAATCTTCTTTTAAAGGGTGAAAAATTTCTTGTTAAAGTAGAAGGATACTCTTCAGGATTTTTACCCAAAGATGTTGAGATCAGTTCTACATCATCGATTATAGAAAATAAAATTAAACTTGGTGCAACTCCTGGAACAGAAGAAAAATTCGACAAGCTGCTTTATACGTATTTAACAAAAAAACATGCTTACATTTGCATTTTTGTTGATGAGGGATATGGGGGTATTCCTTACAATTCACAGAATAATAGACAGATTTGTAGTGTTTATGATGAATTATCAGCTGTTTCATGTGTTGAAACCATAAAGCAAGGATTTGACGTAAAAATTATTTCATGTTATAGAAATGAGTCTGAATTGATAAACCTAGTAAAAATGATAAATCAAATAATTCCAATGACATTACAATCAAAGATTGATTTAGAATTTTTTGAAATTAAAACAAAACTTTCTTCACAAGATTATCTTCTTTATGTAGATGCCATCACAAGATTACTATCACTAATCGCAAAGGAGAATAAATTGTTTAGAGTATCTCTTGCAATGTCTCCTTTGATATTTCCAACAAAATTTATCGAGTCCTCAATGGATTATATTTTTAAGAAAAATCAATTTGCTTATTTTCCCCTATCAGGCATGGATGAAAATATTTTTTCGACTGCAAAAAAGATTGGTTTGGAAAAACATCTTGGTAGGATTTCTAAATTGACAAAAATAAAGTTTAGAACGCCAAAAAATGCTCAAAAGATAGCAGAATCTGCTTTGAAAACACGAAAAACAGTTTCTATTACTATTGGAGAAAATAGCGTTCATGAAATTCTTGATTCTTTGGAAATAGAACATTGAGAATTTAAACAGCATCTGTTGAGTTGGTAATGTGTTAAAGATAGGCGAATTCATCTATCCATGGGGTAGCGGTCATTATTCAAGAATGATGAGATTAAATGAGATTCTACCCGAATATCTTTCTCAAGAATATGAGATTCATTATTCTAGTAAAGATCATGTTTATGAGAAACTTTTAGAAAAATTTCCTACAAAAAGAGAGTTCATTCATGAAATTCTAATGCCAACACCTATTGACGGAAAATTTGGCCCAAGTGTTTCATTATCTATGATGAATTTACTAATTCCTATTGCAAAGAATCCTCCTCTAGTTAGACAAATTTCAAGTTATTTGAAAAAAGAAAGAGAACTCTTCAACAAAGAAAAGTTTGATTTAGTAATCAATGATGGAGACATGGGTTCAAATGTTTTAGCACATAATCGTAACATTCCAAGTCTCTTTATTACAAATCAGTTTATGCCAAGACTTTGGAAGACAAGATTCTACTTTTATCCTTCTTTGATATTTGTTGCAAAACAGATAGCAAAGGCATCAAGAATTCTGGTTGCAGATTCTCCTCCACCATATACTATGTGTGAATATAATCTGAATTTTCCAAAAAAACTAATGAGCAAAGTATCTTTTGTAGGACATTTTACAAATAACAAAAAAATTGAAAAAACTGCACAGACGGATTTAGAGAAATTAATTCAGGATACTGAGTTTGGTTATTGGATGAGAACTGGAAATAAATCAACTAATGATGGAACAGGTACAAAATATGAAGAAGTTTTTCATCTAGATGAGATGAAAAATGAAAAAAGAATAATCTCTCATGCACGAAATGATCCTTCTATTGATAGAGTTCTATCAAATGATGGTAAGAAATACTCGATTTCTGAGGCTTTGGAGAAAAAAATTGATTGGATTCAGATTGATGTTGGATTTTTATCTGAACAAGAAAAGGACACGGTATTGAATTTATGTAAATATGCAGTTGTAAATGGATCTCATACAGTAATGGGAGAGATTATGGGTGGAAAAGCAAAACCAATAATTGGAATTCCAATTTATGATGAGCATTCCAATCAAATCAGTTGGGCTGAGGAAAAAAACCTTGGAGTTTTAGCAAGGGATAAAAATCAAGTAATTCTTGGAATAAAAAAAATAAAAGAAGATTACAGTAAATATGAGGATAATCTAAAAGATTTTTCAGAAAATTTTGATGGAAATGGAGCAATTAATACGGCCAAAATTATTTCTGAGATTCTTGAAAAGAAGAAATAATAATTTTCTTCAAGTAGAGTGACTATCTGGTGCGCGGTATGTTCGATGGGCGAACTGACCGAAAGGGATGACGATATAATCCGCGTACCAGATAGAATTACCTCAGTAAGTCACTAGATCGTAAGTAAAGTGGGAACGCTTTTATTGAAAAATTAGGTGAGGACAGCAATTGCCTAATTGTCCAGAATGTGTAGCAAGGGAAAAGAAAAAGATTCAAGAAAAATATGAATCGGAAACCCCAGAAGAAGAGAGAAACAGGGATGATTTGTACAAATTATTTGAAAATGTTGAGGTTCCCATGAAAATGGATCCTAGAACAAAACATTTCATCTGCAAAAAATGCGGTCTATATGCAACAAGAGAACAAGTTGGAGATATCAGAGCTCGATTAAATCAGAAAGAATACACCAAAGCTGATAGACAGTACGACTATCAAGAATGGTGGCAAAAAAGTAAAAAAGAAAAACAACAAAACTAGGTGAAAAAAAACGGCCAAAAAGAAAGAAGATATCCCACAATGGGTAACAGATGAAATTCAAAATGCTAAATTTGAAAAACCTGTTTCACTTAAGCAAGCAGGGTACATTTTAGAAATTTATGAGGATGATAACAAGGTTGATGCTCAACTATACGAACCAGTAGAAGATGGCAGGCATATTGTAACAATGGATCTTCCAAAGAGTATCAAAATAGGTGATTTAGAAAGAGGAGTAGTCTATGAGTTTACTTTTGATTCAATGAAAGCTCCTTTGAGTAAAAAAGTAGTAGAATATCTACAAAAAGAAAAAGAGATTGAGATGAATGCAATCTATCAGTTTGAGTTAAAGAGTTTAGAGTTATTGGATGTAGGCTCTAGTGAAGCTCCTCAAGATGAAGAAGAATAATTTTAGTTAGATTCTTTTGAATCAAGCTGTTTTTTAAATGAAGAACCTACAATTGGGTTAATTAGATATGGAAATGTGTGTTTTGCCCAGATTGCACCACGAACTACTGAAGGTACAATAATCTCGAGTTTTGAAGACGAAGCTGCTTTTATCACTGCCTTTGCTACAGTTTCTGGACTAAGAGATGTTGGCGAATATTTTGGCATCTTTTCAAATGAAGGATGATCAAAAAAGTTTGTTCTAACCATAATTGGGCTAACAACGGTTACGCCTACTCCTTTCCCTTTAATCTCATGTTGTAGCCCCTCAGAGAATCCTAGCATAGCAAATTTTGATGCACAATATGATGCGATTCCTGGAAGCCCAAAGCTAGCAGCAACTGATGCAACATTAACAATGTGACCTGATTTTTGCTCCAACATTGTAGGAAGAAAATTTTTCACACAGTAAACCATTCCAAAATAGTTAGTTTTCATTTGTGACTCAATTTCTTCAATTGTAAGATCAGAGATAGAACCATAAATTGCAAATCCAGCGTTATTTACAAGAACATCAACTCTACCAAATTTTTCTAGAACTTCTCTTGCCATTTTTTCAACTTGTGATTTATCAGAAACGTCACATTGACAGACAAGTGTATTTTTAAGATCAGAAAGTTTCTTTTCAGTTAGTTTGAGTTTTTCTAAACTTCTTGCCACTAAAACAATTTTGGCACCTTTTTTTGCAAATTGTATCGCAGAAGCCTCTCCAATTCCACTTGAAGCGCCAGTAATTACAACTATTTTGTCTTTAAAATTCATTATACCTAAAAATCAAATTTGAAAAATAAAGTGGTTTCTATGTAACGTTAGGTTTAGTGTATTTACTTAAGGCTAATTTTACTAAGAGAATCCAGGTAATCCCTATTGGAACATAGTATGTTGCAATTCTCCATGCGATAACAGCATTCCATTCAATGCTTTTTTCAGAGATCTCAAAATTGAATGGATCAAGATTGTTAAGATATGCTACAATTCCAAATTCTGCTAATCCTGAACCACCTACTGTGATTGGGAGATTTCCAATTGCATTAGCACCCATGACTGCCATTACAGAATCAAAGGGTCCTATTTCATATCCAATTCCTGAAGCAATGATCATAAATGAGAGTCCATAAAAGATCCAAGATATTATAGATAATACAAACCCATTAGCAAAAATTTTTTTAGACTCTTTAGTTTTTAGATTTTTTCTGCTCATTGAGCAAACTTCTGCCATCCATGTGTTAGTTTGTTCTATAGTGTCTTTTCCTTTTTCTTTTCCAAATTTTATTACAAGGCTTGCTATACCTTTTGGAATTTGGAATGTCCTTTTAGATGAGAGGAAAAACAAGATCATCCACAAGGAAGTAACAAAAACACTTGTTGCTAGAATTATAGTTGCTACAACATATGCTCCCATCATTAATGCAATTATTCCTGCCATAATTGACAAAAGACCTCCAGCAAAAACTTCAGTTACAATATCTAAGATTGCAACCCACATAGCTTTTGATGGTGAGACTCCCTTTTTGTGCATCCAGTAGATTACGACAAATTCTGCTCCAACAAACATAGGAGTAGTAAATTTAATGAATTCGCTTCCAACTCTGACGCCAGACATTTTCCAAATTGAGTCTAGTGGACCAAGATAATGTCTTGCAATATAACTAAATTTTATTCCCTGTAAACCAAGTTTTATCATCATAGCAATTACAGCGCCAGCAAATGGAATCGCGCCAATTGCAAAAACATCTTCAGCTTTAATATCAAATTGAATTGCAATTATGATGATAGGAATCATACTTGCTGGAATTGCAATTATTCGCCAGTTCATTCTCTGATTTTTTATGGATTCAAATATAAGCGAATAATAGGCAACTTGGCAAAAGATTGAAGTCAATTTTTATTGAAGGAACTGCAGGTTCTGGAAAATCTCTACTAACATCAAAGATTGCTGAATATTATACAAGAAATGGAGCTTTTACTGCAATACTGAATCTAGATCCAGGAGTAGAAAGTCTTCCATATACATGCGATATCGATGTTAGGGATCATATCGATATTGTTTCAATTATGAAACAATATGAGCTAGGACCAAATGGAGCATTGATTATGGCAAATGATCTTATTGCATCTAAGATTGATGATCTTCAAGATGAAATTGGTAAAGTAAATCCTGATTATTTGATAGTGGATACACCTGGACAAATAGAATTATTTGCTTACAGAAATAGTGGTCCTTTTCTGGTTGAGAATTTAACATCAGATGAAAAAGTAAGTATTTTTTTGTATGATGGAGCACTGGTAACTACTCCAATGAATTTTGTTTCAATTGCACTATTAGCAACTTCAATAAAACTACGATTGAATTTACCAACCATAAATGTTCTAACAAAAACAGATCTAATTGGTGATAAGATTAGGGATATTCTAAAGTGGTCAACAAATCTTTCTTCTCTTGAAAATGCTATTTCTCAAGAAGCTGATGGTGACACATATTCTCTTACAACAAACATTCTCAGAGGTTTGAACTTGAGTGGATTTGCACAGGGATTAATTCCAATCTCAAATGCCACAGGAGAAGGAATGGTTAATTTAGAAAGTGCATTAAGTAGGACAATCAATCTAGGAGAAGAGGTAGAAGATTAGTTGGTTTCAAGTATAACTGTTAAAGCACCATCATCTACGGCAAACTTGGGCCCAGGGTTTGATGTATTTGGTCTTGCATTAAATGCATTTTATGATACAGTAAAAATTTCAAAAACAAAAAATAAGAAAATTAGAATTTTTACTTCTGATTTAATTCCCAAAAGTCCAGAAAAAAATACTTCAGGTCTAGTTGCAAAACACATGTTAAAAAAATACAAAATTAAAAGTGGTCTTGATATTTTTATTAAGAAAGGAGTTCCTGCAGGATTTGGAATGGGAAGCAGTGCTGCTTCTGCTGCTGCTACAGCCGTAGGCATTGATAAATTATTTAATCTAAAGCTTGATGCAAATTCGCTTGTAGAATTTGCAGGATTTGGTGAAAAAGCAAGTGCAGGCTCTGTTCATTATGATAATGTCGCAGCATCTGTTTTGGGGGGGTTTGTCATTGTTAGAAAAAATCCCCTTGATGTTGTTAGGATAGAACCTCCAAAAGATCTTGTTATGTGTGTTGCAATTCCAAAACTAAAGGTTCCAGCAAAGAAAACCAAAGTATCTAGAGGTTTAATTCCTAAAAAAATCACAGTTTCTGATAGTGTTGAAAATCTTTCAAATGCAGCTGCAATTGTGGCTGGATTTTTGAAAAAAGACCCCGAGTTAATTGGTGGATCTATCATAGATGTTATTGTGGAACCAGCAAGGAAGAAAATGATTCCAGGATTTGACAGAGTAAAGAATAATGCACTGAAAGCAGGCGCATTAGGTGTAACTATCAGTGGAGCTGGACCATCAGTAATAGCATTTGGAACAAGTTCTTCTAACCAAAAGAAAATTGCTTCATCTATGGCAAAAGGATTTGAATCTGCAAATACAAAATGTGAGACAATTATTTGCAAACCCAGTAGAGGAGCATCTGTTATCAAAAAATAAGTGAGGTTGAAAAATTCTGAAGAAAAAGGCTGTTGTTGTATTTAGTGGTGGAATTGATTCTGTATGTACTGCCTCTTTTCTAAAGTCAAAATATGATTTGTATGGAATTTCTTTTTCTTATGGTCAAAGGGCTAATCAAGAAATAAAAATTGCAAAAAAATTTGCCAAAAAATTAGGTTTGAAAGAACATAGAATTGTAGATATTAGTTTCATGAAAGAACTTTATGGAAAAACCAATGTACTGACAGATTCATCAAAAAAACTTCCAAAAAAATTTGAGTATTCTATTGTAGTACCAATAAGAAATGCTGTTTTTCTATCAATTGCTTCTGCTTGGGCCTACACCTTAAATGCATCTGTTGTTGCATATGGCGCACATACAGGTGATGGAAACTATCCAGATTGCAGACCCATTTTTGCAAGAAAGACAGAAGCGGCATTCAACCAGGGAGAAATAGATGGGATAAAAAAAGGAATTAGAAATTCCTTAAAGATTTGGAGTCCATATATACAAGGTTTATCAAAAAGTGATTTACTTAAAATTGGATACAAAGCCTTGGGTGATTTGATCTTCCAAACTTGGAGTTGTTATTCTAATAAAAAAATACACTGTGGAGTTTGTGAATCATGCAATAATAGAAAAGCTGCTTTTTCTAAAGCAAAAATCTCTGATCAAACAAAGTATCAGAATTAGTAGCGTGTTTCTAAGATTGGTTTTTTGAGGATAAGAGTTCTGATTATAATGTACCAACCTAAGAATACTGCTGCGACTATTCCGTAGAATATCCAATTAAGAAATCCTACTATTTGAGATTCAATTTCATCAGGTAATGATTGGAATTTTGCAGAGTAAATCGTAAGGCCAGCAAATGAATCAAGTGCTTCACCATGACCCAGGGAAATTGCGACGGTCTCTACAAGTGAATCAGTAATTGCTCGTGCAACAAGCATTGAGATTGCAAGAACTATAGCAAATTCAATTGCATACCAAATCCAGTTTGGCCATGATTCACTTGGAATGTGAACGTTATCGTGTCCTACCACAAACGACGTGAAATTTACTAGGTATTTAATTTTTCAGACGATCTTAGAATTCGAGGTTTTCTGATGGTCGTTTTCTAATCATAGTGATAATAGATTCTTTTTCAGCTTTATTTTCATAGATTCCTCTAAATGCACTTGTTGTCATTTTTGCCTCATTTCTTACACCTCTCATTCTCATGCAGAGATGTTCTGCTTCTGCCATGACTGCAACTCCTTTGACTCCTTGTGCATGAAGTTCATCAGCAACATTTTTGGTTAGTCTTTCTTGAATTTGGAGTCTTTTAGCATATTTTTCAACTAGACGGACTAGTTTTGAGATTCCAAATACTCGTCCATTAGGAGAATAAGCAATGTGAATTTTTCCAAAAAATGGCAACATATGGTGTTCACACATTGAGTAAAATTGAATATCTTTTGCTATTACAACATCAGAATCTTCTGAGAATTGAACAGAGAGTTCTGAATCAGAATCATAACCACTAAAGATTTCACTATACATATCAGCAATTCTTCTTGGTGTTTCTCGTAATCCTTCCCTAGTTGGATCTTCACCTAACTCTATAATGAGTTCTCTAACCAATTTTTTCACTCTTTCATTATCCATTCTAAATAGACAGAATCGATGTTGTATTTGAAGTTAAGTGACTTTTTGCGCTGGTGCCTATGGGGCACCGATAATTTTGTGCAGTTGGGGCACCACCCTAACTTCTTTGTAATATGGAACTACCATATCGTAAAGTTTGAGGAGTTGTTCTAAGCTAGGTTCAGATATACCATGTGTTGGTTGTATGATAAAACCAGAGATATCATCTTTTGAAATAATATCAAAAATTTGTCCCAGTAATTCTTTGATTGAGGAATCTTCTGTTTTAGAGCTTACAACAATTTTGATGTATGTCTTTTTTTTAGATTTAACAGAAGATTCAAGACATTCTAATGCGTTTTTGATGAGATTTGGATAATGTTGAGCATCTACAAATTCAGAATCTTTTGTCTTGAATTCAATTTTTACAAAATCAATATAGGGTAAAACATGATCAAATTTTTTTGAATCAAAACATGATGATTCTAGATAGGTTGGAATGTTTCTTGATTGGACAAATTTTGCAAGCTTTGCAACGGCTTCATATTGTACAAGAGGATCACCACCTGTAAAGTTTACTTTGTATGTTTTTTCTTTGAGATTTTCATCAATCAGTTGACATGCTTGTTCAATTGAATATTCGTTCCCAGAATTAAGAGGTAAAGATTCTGGAGTGTCACAGTAAAAACATGAAAAAGGGCATCCAGCCAATCTAACAAATAGAGTTTTTGTTCCGTAAAGAATTCCTTCACCTTCTACAGATGTAAATATTTCAAATAACCTAACATTCAACAATTCAATAAATCAAAGTGATTATTTATTCAATGAGTTTTATTGCAAAACGGGTTCTTTTGCATAGAATAATCCAGAGATAAAAAACACTACTCCCAAAATTCCAATTAGACTACCCACAAATTCAATTGTGTTTTGGAATTCGGACTCTAGTGGAGCCCAGATAAATGCCATCAAGACACCAACAACTATCATTGGAATTCCTACTCCAACCGTAATTGCTTTAGATGCCATGCTGAGACCTCAACTGGAAAATTATATGAAGTTTATGATAATTATGAAAGAGATTTGTAGAGTTGCCTGATTTTGTCAGTTAGAGCTCGTTTTAGTTCCTTAGCATCTTTGTAATTTCCGTCTGCAATTAGTTGTTCAAACTCAGTTAGCATGCCCTTTGCTTCATTAAGCAAGTCTTGATCTGCATCTTTTTGTTCTAGTCTATCAATCATGGAACTGAAGAATTTGATTTCTCTTTCAGCAGTTTTTTGAGAAGCATGTTTGCGAAGTTCTTTTTTAATTTCATCAAGGTGTGCTTTTAGTTGAACAATTGTTTCATGTAGACCCTCACGGTCATTTTCTCGTACTTGTTGTGTAGCCTTATTAACTAGCGCATCAACTTGGGCAAAGTCAACTGACTGACTTCGAGCAATTGATTTTAGAGTAGAAACTAGATGTTTTAATCTATCAAGATCGCTGTTATAGTCTCTTTGAGGGACTGTTGCAGATTCGGCAACATCAGTAGAACTTGTTTGAATGTCAGTTTGATTCAAAGTCATGGTTATTTTCTTGAAGATATTCATCGCATTGAGGAAATGTCGTTTTACTGATTCCATATCATCAGTGCGCATTGCTTGTTGCATAGCATTGACTTCAGAAACACCTTCATTGAATAATCTCTTAATTTCATCAGATACACCATCATAATGTGAGATTTGTCTTTCAACCTGATTTTGGGCGGCTTTGGCAATTCTAAGCAAAGCACCTGAATCTGATTGTGCTTCAGCATAGGGAATACTGCCTACAATCATGCTAGCAACTAAAACTAAAAGACCAATAGATGCTATTTTCTTCATTCTTCTTCCTCCAATTTTTTAGTCAATTTTACGAAATTCTGTAATTCTTTTTTCTCAATTTCGATTATACCTTGTCTTTCAAGTCTTTTTACTGCTCTCCACATAGTAGTTCTTGGCTGAAGGAATTTTTTACGTAATTCACTTTCTTTGGCCTCTCCTCCATTTTCGAAAAGAAATCTTACAATCTCTTTATCATCTTCTCTAAGATCTGGTCTTAATTTGAAAATGGTTTCTGCATCAAGAGGAGATTCAGGTTGTTTTGATTCTGTAACTATTTCTGATTTTGTCATTTTTGGTTGTGTTATCTTTTTCTTGGATTTTCTAATCATTATGGCTCCTCCTACTCCAGCAGCTGCAATTGCACCTCCAATTGCCACCATTGTGCTATCAAAGCTAGTTCCATTTTCAGATGGATTTGGAGTTGGTGGAGTTGGAATGGGTTCAGGTGCTGATGCTCCAAAAATATAATCAATTTGAGTCTGTCCGCTAGGAAGTATTAATCGAGATTGTTCTCCTTCAATCTCCATACTAAGTGGAAAATTGCTCATGCCGACAATTACAGAATTTTGTGGCATTAGTAAAGAGAATTCAGAAGGAGAATCAATATCAAAAGTCCAGATTCTTCCTTCTTTTGAAACTAGATCATGTGAATCATAATTTATTGAAACAGTAGATGAACCAAATGTTTCAACCAGGGCTTTATCACCAATAATTTCGCTAGATAGTAAAAAGTCGTTTTCACCAATGGCCACAAAGTTATNNAGTTCAAAGTCTGATTGTAGGGGATCAACCTCGATCTCAGAAAATATGTGAGTCGAACCGTCAGAATAGACGATAAGATCGAGGCCTCGAGTAGAGCTGAATGAGTGCTGAAGTGGCATTGCCGCAGCAACGACAATCAAGCCTGCCAGAATTAGGGGCGCTTTAATCATCGTTTGGAGGATACCCTCAGTCCTTACAAAAAGCATTCTCTCATCTCGTAGAGAATCCTGCCTATGATATGGTACGATTAATTGGCTCATATGCTAATACCTTAGATTCATGGATTCGACGAGGCCTTGGAATCTTCTAAATTCTGAAAAGAATTGAAGTCCTTTTTCAGTAATTAGATAAACTCGGTTCCTGTCGTTTTTTACGGACTCTACCAATCCTGCGCTAACTAATTTCTCACATTTGTCTAGTACGGCATAGTGAGATAGGTTTGCTCTTCTGGATATAGCTGATACAATGACCCCATTGCGTCCGCCTTCCATGGTGACGTCTAAGATATCACCCATGATGCCCATTTCGGACCTGTATTGTTGTTTTGACATGCAATAGTATACGACTGCTTGGTTTATCAGGGACATTTTGAAACTTCATAGCGGAACGTAAAGCGGAACGGCTGTTTCATCCGTAAAAATTGGTCAAAATTGCCATTTTTTTCTGCGGGGAAAAAATATCAGAAAATAAATTTTTAGAAATAGCTGATTTTGTGCCTAAAATCCATGTTTTTTAAATTTTTCAGTTTTTTGGGATTTTTTTTGAATTTGGGAAGAAAGGTCAATAGACTATATAAGGAACAGAACGATTTCTTGCCGTTCCTAATCTAGTTTTTTGAGAATTACTGGCATGGTAAAATCTCAAAACCATAATCTACGTGCTGTAATCGGTTTAATCTTTATGCTGGCAGCATCGCCTCTGGCCGTAACATATGTTCAGGCAGAAGTTCAAGAAGATAATTCAGATGCAGAATCTGAAGTTAAAGAACGTGTGAGAACTATTCTTACAGAGAGAGTTATTGACGGGAAACTCCAAGTTCGGCACTTTGAAATTTCTGAAGAGGTATCTTCAGACGAAATTCGTCGCACCTTGATGTTTGAAGGAGAAACTCATGGGTGGGCGTATGTAAACGGTAAAGCCTACAATTCAGGAATTGTCCTCTTTAATGGAAAAGCCATCAAGGTCTCTGAGCACAGTTGGAAATTAAGCTCCCAAGGAACGCTTGAAGTAGAAGGAGGAAGTTTGGATCTTGAACTTTCAGGTAGAGCTAATTCTCACAATGTGATCATGCATGGAACTGCCACAAGTGATGAACTCCAATATCGAATAATCCTGACTGGTAAAATTGCCAAATCTGGAGAAGATGATACATTTGCAATTGTATTCATTCATGCAGGTCTCAAAGATTCTAAAAATGATGAAACAATCAAACTGTATCAGTTAGGCCAAGTCACTTTCGAGTCACCTGATGTAGAAAAACCTCAAGTAGATTCATTGAGAAATCCAATTTTGGTGGCATAATCCACCTTTCCCTTTTCTTTATTTTTTAGAAATTGATGGTTTTGAGATCAATCGTACCTTTAATAACTTCCAATTATTTACGATTCACAGAAGTCATGGTTGGCCTATTTGATCGTTTTAAAAAAAGTGATGAGGATGAATGGGAAGGAGGAATGGTTGAAGAAAAAGAGCCTGAGCCTGAACCTGAATACGATGAGTCCGAGTCCGAACCTATATCTGAACCTGTATCTGAACCTGAACCTGTTGTAGAAACACCTCCTGCTCAGACTAGTTCATCTAGTGATATTGGAATTGATGCCTTGATGAATAAACGAGTAAAGCTAGAAGAAGCAATTGACTATGTTGGGGTTATGATAAAGAATCTAAAAGATAAGAGAACTAAATTAGAAAAAGAAATTGAAGATGAATCTGTTGACATTAAAAATCTCAAAGAGAAACTGGTCAAAGTAAGAGAATACATAGATGAAGAAAATAAAGGAATTGAAAAACTCACAAGCAAAAGATCTCAAGTTGAAAATGAAGCAGACGAAGTTGGAAATATTATCAGTGATTTGAAAAACAAATTATCTGGAATTGATAGTATTGTAAATGCTGAAGGCGATAAAGTAAAGAGCTTTAAGGCATCTAGACCAAAAGTAGATTAAATTCTAAAGATAAAATTTTACATAAATCTAGTAGAGGTGGAATCTGTAGTTATTTCTGATTCCATTGGAGTTGTAGGGAATTTGTTATCAACTGATGTTTCAGCAACAGCTGCTGCCTCTTGAAGAATCTTTTCAGATTCATCATTGGTTGTAGCATCAATTCCAAATGATGCATCTCCTGAGAATGTATCTGTCATTAATCCTCCCAACATTTCAGCCATGTGGTTAATTTCTTGTTCTGCACCTGGCATGAATTTTGATAGTGATGATTTGAGTGACTTCATCAAGCCAATTGTTGGCATGATTGTAACAATTGTGTCACCCAAGTCGTGAGCAGTAGATAATCGTAATTCAATTTGTTCTAAAGCAGTTCTTGCATTTCCAAGAACTTTGGAAACTTTGCGAATTTCTGCTAATTCATTTGATAAAACTTTACTTGCAGCAGTATCATGTTGTTGGGTTGCTGCAACAATCCGTTCAAAAAGTTTGGCATCTCTTTCTTTTAGTTTATTGAGCATGCCATCAAGTTTAGAAATCTGTTTTTGTAGACGCTGGATAGCCATCTGAACTCGGGGTTTTAGGGGACCCTTTGGTTTAATGGTCTCATTAATTCTCTCCGTTATTCCTGGTGAAGGTGGTTTTGACCACTTGTTCTGAAAGCCTGTCACGATAAGTGCTCAAAAAATTTCTTCTTAATTAGAAGTGTGAATTTAGCTTCACAACAAACAAAATTGAACTAACAAGACCTCAGAGAATGATTATTTGAGTAGAGGCTTTACAGTTGATTGTGGGTGAATCTTTCGAATGTGAGTAGGAATAAGAGATTCATTATTTACCAGTTCTCCGCAAAGTGGACATTTAGTCATGATGTTTTGCCATCTAGAAAAATCTATTTAAGTATTATTTTATGACCGATTTTCGGTTCTTATCAGTAAAATCTTTTTATCTCTGATCGATTGAGGATTGCTAAATTTTATGACTCAAACATCTTCTGGTAGTGAAAGTTGTCCTAGGTGTGGAAAAGGTAAGATGCTCACAGATAATGACACCGGTGAGATGTTCTGCTCAAAGTGTGGGTTTGTTGCCACAGAGAGAGTAGAACAAGAAGGACCTGAGTGGCGTTCATTTTCTAAAGATGATGGGCAGGATAGAACCCGTACTGGAACTCCAACATCTCTGGCTATGCATGATATGGGTCTTGCAACTGTGATAAATCCTCAAAACAAAGATGCTTCTGGAAAACCCCTTACTGCTTCCATGAAAAGTACAATTGAAAGACTAAGAACTTGGGATAGTCGAAGTCAAGTACATGAACCAGTTGATAGAAACTTTAGACAAGCATTTAGTGAGCTTGACAGACTCAAAGACAAGCTTGCATTATCTGATGCAGTAATTGAAAAAACTGCCTACATTTACAGAAAAGCTTTGGATAAAGGATTAGTTAGAGGAAGATCAATTCCAGCATTGATTGCAGCTGCACTATATGCAGCTTGTAGAAATACTGAAACGCCTAGAACTTTGACAGATGTTGCAAAAGGAATCAACATCAAAAGAAAAGATGTTGCTAGGTGCTACAGATTGCTTCTCAGAGAATTAGATTTAAAGATGCCAGTAGTTGATCCTATCAAAGGAGTTTCTAGAATAGCAAGTATTGCAGATTTATCTGAGAAGACTAAAAGAAAGGCATTGGAGTTTCTAAAAGAGGCGTCGAGATTAGAAGCATCAGCTGGAAAAGATCCTATGGGTTTAGCTGCTGCTGCCTTGTATCTAGCATGTGTGATGATGGGTGAAAATAAGACTCAAAAGGATATTGCAAATGCAGCTGGAGTTACTGAAGTTACTATCAGAAATCGTTACAAAGGTCTCAAAGAAGTTCTGAAATTATAATACTAAATTTAATTATCAATTAATGGTTTTTGAGATATGAAG
>JABAOH010012865.1_pt1 | contig 16923 bp, 17 predicted proteins | sample 7062181 | NCBI WGS metagenome assembly JABAOH01 (sample SAMN14538630, study PRJNA623070) | marine sediment metagenome | biome: marine biome [ENVO:00000428]; feature: marine pelagic biome [ENVO:01000023]; material: deep marine sediment [ENVO:00002113]; isolation source: pool of 5 deep marine... | reverse complement strand
GCCCGCCCAGGGTGATGATCCCAACGCCTAACAATCCTATTGCAAAGCCGAAGTTCGCAAGAAATGCAATTCCAATCCAGATAAAGAATAATCCCCAACCCGTTACGTCCAACTTTTTAGCAAGAGCGGCTTTCTCGGTCATAATCTGATCTTCAGTCTGCCTGGTGCTTTTCTCGTCAAGACTTTGATTATTCATAATAGTACCTCCAGAAATTTTAGTTAAATCTTTTTATTTTTTTGGCTTCAAAATTAATTGTGTTTTTCCACTGTTGAAGATCTAAGTCCGTAGCCAACGATTCCCCCAAGAACTATTCCAAATACAAGGTGAGGTATGGTAGAGAAGTAGAGCATCCTTGTTATTGGAATGCCAGTTATAATTGCAAATGGTACACAACCAAAAGGAATTGTTATCACTCCCAATAAAATACCCAGTCCCAATCCTTTTCTCATCGAATCAATCCGAAAGGTATCAACCTTTAGCACGACAAAAATGAATAGAATGCCTAATAATGATCCAGCAACAAAGTGTAACGGTATGCCTAAAAGGACGCCCCCTCCCAACACTGATCCAATTAATTCAAGGTAGGTATCTATTGGCAGTCTAATTATTGAAAACTCGACGATCATAACGATGTCCATCACTATCATACCCGCCAGGCCGCCGATAATCCCATATATGATTCCTCTTTTGAGTGTTTTGTGTTCGGTAGCCATTTCTTTATCTCCTTCTACATTCAGTTTATTCTGAATTTTTGTTGGCGAAAAAACATCATAACGAATAGTGATACACAGTATCTTAAACCTTATTGTTTTAATCTCCTTTATTGATGCTATAGCGATTGAGAATATTTGAATTGATTTTCACCACTCTTATTTTGAGAGTGGCTAGATGAATTCAGGATTAGAATATGCAGAGGAAATTTTGAGATGAAAGTTAAAAATGACATTCAAAAAAATAAATATAATTGTTCTAAAAAGCAAGCAAAATAATTATTTTTCAAATTAAAGGTAAGCGAACCGAAAACGTTGTACCTTTCCCAGCTTCATTTTCAACTTTTATTTGTCCACTATGTTTTTGAGTAATCTTAAAACAACTCCATGATAACAATGTCGAAACTGGAATCGTCTTTGCCAAACCCAAAATCAATTCGCAGGTTCACTTTCTGCTCGGGGATCAGGGCAAATCGGATTCCGAATCCTGCTGAAGGTTTGAGTTCTTTCATAGAAATTTTTCCAAATTCATGAGCAACCTGTCCACAGCCTGCAAATCCAACCAATCCAAACCGCCCGAACAGCGGCAGGCGGTATTCTGCCTGGAAAGCCACCAGATTTTTATCCTGAAAACGGCTTTGATAATAGCCTCGCAGGTACGTGCCCAATTGATTCAGGGGGTGAGATAGAAAAATTACCCATTTCTATTCTGTAACCTATTATTTTTAAATGGTCAATTAATTTAAAATGTTCAAGGAATATATCTCACCCCCTGAACATTTGGAATGGCGGATTTCCCGTATTAATACCAATTACTCCCTGGAAGGCAAGGATGTGTTTCTCAAACATCGGTCTATAATGCCTTAAATCCAGTAAATATGAATTGTATGTGAAATCACTTCCCAAACCAGCTTCATAAGCAACTGCTGAAAATTGATGGTAACTACCACTGGTGGGATAAAGATTGTTATCACGAGAATCATACGTGGCGATTACGCCGATACCTGAAACAGAACCGCCTTCACTGCCTAAAATGATTCCTTTATCCAGCAATTTTCCCACTTCTGTTTCGGTGAGTTTGGCATAACCAAAATTATACTGAAATCCGACATACAATTTGGAGAATATCTTTTTCTGTAGGATGGGATTAAATTGAAAACGCCGTGAAGTATAATCCTCTTCATCATCTTTGCTGGTATTATTCCCGATGCCATAAAATTTATCGGGATAGTATAAATAAGCAATCCCGCCAGAAAGCTTGTAGCTACCCTGTTTAAAGTATAGCTCAGGGGCAACCTGGATAACGTACTGTTTGTTCTGTGTATAAAATGCTATCAATCCGATAGTTGAGGAATGCTGTTCAGACTCGGTTTCATACACAGCCTGTACACCTGCACCGCCTGCCAACCTGGTTTCATCGCTGTAGAAAATGATTGGGAACGCTCCAAAACTCCAGGCGCCTGCTCGTTTCTCTGTATGAGATACACTGGTGTCCTGTTCTGAAATTTTAACGTACCGAGAAGATGCGGAACCGACCGATGACCCGAATACCTGTTGAGCGAATACATTACTATTTATTCCGATTATAAGTAATGCTGAAGCAATGTATGGAAAAATTTTTCTGATGATTTTATTTGCTTCTTTCATGGTTTTGTCCTTTACGTTGGTTAAGATATTGATTTTTTCCCGTAGGCTCATTGTTGTTATTTTGGTAAGGTGTTCTGATGAGAATTTGGAATGTTGTATTAAGGGGATGAGATGAAGCAACTTTGAAATTTTGGATTTTATCAATATCGAGAACAAACGACTTAGGGATTTAAAATGGTTAACTTATTTTATCTCACTCCCTAATTTATAAAATTTTCATTAATATGGGCGTAAAAAAAGCAACGCCCTTGCTCGAAAGTAAAGGTGTCAAGCTAACGATACTATCTTTAGCGGTGTTCACCAGTGATTATATAAATTCATTTTATTGTCTTTCATAAAAACTTTGTAAATAATTATCTAATCTTTCTTTCGCAGATTGTAATGAAGGAAATTGCTTCTCGCAAACATCACTAAATCTTGATAAGACACGTCTGTTAATTTCTTCCTGATTTTCAAATATAGCCGTTGCAATAAAATGTACACCAAATTTTTCATGTTGGAGACAAGTTATCGTTGCATCTCTACATCTATCATCATTTAGAATAGCAAATACATATAATGGACGTCTGACTCCATTTATTCGGCAATCAACAATATATTTTCGTTCAGGATCATGCTTTGGATCATGATACTCAAAAATTCTTCGTTCTTTTAAAACCTTTGTCTCCAGAAGATTTTTGAAGTCATCAAAAAAAGTTGAACGTACTCGTTCTCGTTTTAAATAAGAAATATCAGTTATCTTAATTAGGCCCTGAATAAAACTATACATTGTATCTCCAAAATCATTATCTTCAATATAACTCCTTAATTCTCCTTCTCTATTTTCAATTCCATAAGATAATAAAATATCATCAATAATTTTTCTTCTTGGTCCTCTATCGAGATCAATCTCATCATAGCTGACATGCATAAAGGTATGTCCTTCATCCGATAAATACCATTGTTCATTTTCTTTTTTTAAAATGATGGGAAGATGATCTCCATCATCAAACATAAATGGAGTTAAGACAATATATCTATTCTTTCCTTCTTTATTAAGGTTAATTTCTTTACATACTTTTTCACGAAATTCGTTTATAATGAAAGTTTCTTCGCTCATATCAAATTCCCTCCCTAAATAGATCAAATTGAGACTTTCCAAGGTTCTTAAATTTATACGCTTTTAAAAAATAATTTAATGCTGAATTAAAATCATGATAAGCATTAGTTATTTCTGCAAAGCCATCAATAGGATAACCAGACACTTGATATCGCTGTGTTGCTAAGTGAATATGAAAAGCTGGACCAAATTTATACTCTGAATAACCGTGCTCCTTTTCCCACTTATTAGTATGTTCCGAAGAATGTTTACCATTACATCTGATCAATTTGTATTCTCTACTATCGCTATCTTTAAATATTAGAATAATAGAAAAGTCAAAAGTATTTATTTTATTACGACGCATAATGACTTTAAAATCGTCGCCCTTTTCACCTTTTACTACAAAACTACACTCTTCATGCTGGTAACTACTTTTTGGTTTTAATTGAAGTTGACTTTTCCAATTTTCAGGCAATAACTTTTCTTCTTTTAGTAAATCATTTATTTCCTCATCACTAAGAATTCTACTCATTAGCTTATCTCTGCTATTAAAACTACAGCATTACTTAAATTTTTAAGTAGCAAAAATATATTATATCCTCATCTGCTATATTCTATTTTGATTGTAGTATGTTTTTATGCCTAAAGTTTCAATATTTATTCATATTTTTTTTATTTATTCAATTTTTTCAATTTTATCCCCTAAAAACGACTTCCTACCCATATCATTCTATCATTCTCTAGCAAATTCTTTGCCTTATCTTCAAAAGCAATCTTCCCAATTTCAAACACATACACTCGATCTGCATTTCCCAACGCCATTCGTGCATTTTGCTCTGCAAGTAGAATCGTCGTACCATCTTTGTTGATTTCTTTTATGTTGTCAAAAACGATTTCTACAAAATTGAGAGAAAGTCACAGTGAAGGTAAGCTTCTATAATCCTTTCGTTTTTTGTAACTTCTTCTATTGTTCCTTCAGCTACTATTTCTCGAATCCCTTCACTCCCTTTTTATCGTTTCAGATCATTGATTATATAAGCTATTTTATCCCAAATTTTAAAACAACTCCATTATAACAATGTCGAAACTGGAATCGTCTTTGCCAATCCCAAAATCGATTCGCAGGTTAACTTTCTGCTCGGGGATCAGGGCAAATCGGATTCCGAATCCTGCAGAAGGTACTGTTTATTCGGTGTATAAAAAGCTATCAATCCGATTGTTGAAGAATGCTTTTCAGATTCTGTTTTATACACAGCCTGTACGCCTTCACCGCCTGCCAACCTGGTTTCATCACTATAGAAAATAATCGGAAACGCTCCAAAACTCCAGGCGTCTGCTTGTTTCTCTGTATGAGATACACTGGTGTCCTGCTCTGTAATTTCGACGTACCGAGAAAATTCAGAACCGACCGATGATCCGAGTACCTGTTGAGCTAGTACATTGCTATTTATTCCGATTATGAGTAATACTAATGCTATGTATGGGAAAAATTGTCTGATGTTTTTAGTTGGTTCTTTCATGCTTTTATCACAATAGCTTAGTTATGGGAGTATTTATACCGATGCCNNTATAAAATTAAGTCTTATGAAAATCCTTCGAAAGTTAAGCGATGGCATCGGTAACCAACCAAAAACTGAGGAAGTACCTTTTATCCCTTTCGTTGGTTAAGATATTGATTTTGTTTTCGCGCAGCCTCAATGATATTGTTTTAGTAAAGTGTTCTAAGTAGAAATTGGAAGGTCGTGTTTAAGGGGTGAGTTATATATCTGGACATTTTAGATCTTATCAATATCAAGAAATAAGGACTTATGTAGTTACACTAGCAAATTATTTTATCTAATCCCATAACATTAATTCTTTTATATTATTCTAGATGCCTATCGTATTTGATTATACTTTGAACGGTAATGAATTAAACTTTTAAGAAAGGCTGAGGCGAAGGCTAAGGCTAAAATTTCATTTGTCTTAGCCTCAGCCTTCGTCTAAAACAATTGTTCAAATTATACCCACTTGCAGTATATATATCTTCAAGATCTTTTCCGTATTTTTCTTATCATCAAATGTGCTTAAAGGCATCGTATCTTTTATTTAATATAGAATGTGGCATTTCGCATAACACATAAGATATGTGAAATCAGTCATATAACGGCAATTCTCAGTGGTGCAAGGTTTCAGGGCACATCACCTGCGAGTTCGAACAAAACCTTGATAGAGCAGTGATCTAACTAACTCAACTACAGTCCCTTGCATCCACTGCAGCAAAATGTTAGGTTCACTAACCTACTTCAACAATAGGGCTTTTCTTGTGTACTTAAAATCGCTGGTTGAAAATCGATATAGGTATATTCCGTTTCCCACCGACTTGTTGTATTCATCCTTACCATCCCAGGAAACACTATGACGCCCTGCCTTTTTCTTTTCGTTCAAAAGTGTTCTAACTCTCTGGCCAAGAATATTGTATATGGATAAGTTAATCCATTCCGAATTTGGAAGGTCGAAGCTAATCTTTGTTTGAGCATTAAAAGGATTTGGGTAATTCTGGAATAATGTCACGTGCCCTGGGATGAAGAAACCGTCAGTTTCGATACCGGTTATCATATCTGGCGCAAAAGGGCCCCCAAAGGCGCCCATGTCATTCCGTGACCCATCCGGATCGTTGAACTGAGGAGCAGGGTCACCGGCATCCACGCAAGGTGAGCCGAATTGCAGATGGAAATTGCCACCGTTTGCATTCACAAACAGGGGATCGACTGAAATGTCATGTTCGCCCGCGGGGAAGAATTCGAAGTAGTTTTCCGCGTTGCCCCAGACATCATTGTAATCTATAATTGCCGAAGCAGATTCCACACCTGCAATACCAAAACCTGCATTGTTAACAACGATATTGTTTTTGATGATTGCTGTGGAGGAATCGTGCAAGAAAATGGCATCCTGACCATTGTCTGCAAGCACATTGTTGATGACATGAAAATCTGAATGCGAACCCCAAATCGCAGTGCCTGCAAAACCAGCAATCACATTGTTTGTAAGAGACAATGAAGCGGAGAGCGCATGAATGCCATCTTCGATAGTGAATCCGCTGATGTGTGCGCCTGATGCTTCTTCTGCATTTACACTTCCAGCCAGGATCGTTGAATCAGCGCCCGCTCCCAAAATGGTGACACTGTCTCTTAGTGCAATTCCCCCTCGCGTCTTACCTGGAACGATCTCTCCAGTGTAGGTTCCCGGATGAACATAAACAATATCGCCGCCTGAATTGTCAATGCCTTCCTGGATGGTAGGATAAGGACTTTCCCTTGTTCCAAAAGGAAAATTAGGATTCTCTGCCAAAACGTGCAGGACGGGTCGATAATGTGTGCCATCTTCCTCCAATTCCAGGCTTATCATCACCGGATTAGAGATCAATATTGAAAAAGTTTTATTCAATTTGATTTGGTTTGCATCTGTGCTCAAATTCCACTCATCCTGAAAGTTCTTGTTGTCGAAGGTGATGTCAAAGCTAACCTTACCTTCAGCATCTGTGGTGCCATTCCAAACTACACTCCCGTCTTTTGAAAGAGTGAGATTGACATTATTAAAAGGGGAGCCGTTCGCATCATCCAACAGGAAAATGTCGTAGGTGCGCGTTAGTTTTGACGTCTCATCAAAAATGGGTACAGTTGGCAACATGCGCACACTTCCACGAATGTTAATGTGGGAATTTTCAAATATCTCATAGCCACCGAACCAGGTGGAATTTTCGTATATTAACGTTCCGGTGTATTGTCGAGGATCAATTTCGCCAACTTCTGAATTAACAACGAGAATATTGGCGTTCCCGCCGGTCATAAAGATAAACAGCCCTTCAGAGTTGAAAATTTCAGCCGGGCCACCATTCATAAACACGCCCCATTGGGTCTGAATTTCTGTATTGACGACGTGAATGTTGTTTAAATCAAAATTCGTAGGCTTGCGTGTAACAAGATCCGAAATAAATGCAGGTTCGCCAGACGGAAAGCTAATAATCAATTTGTTCAACTTGGAATTAGATATCGAGATCATCGTTTTCAAGGCATTGACGGAAATATTCCAGCCCATTTCCATTCCACCTTTAAATCCTTTGACGTTTTCCATGAGTTTAGTTCTGTGTAGAATCAGATTGTAGGTCACGTGGTTAGAAATACTCTCTCTTGCAGACCAGTACTCCAGATATCCAGGCTGTAAGCTGTCAATGGTAACAGGTATGTTGTCGGGAACGCCAATAAAAAAGGCACCAATATAACTATCTTCAAACAAAACATCGGCGTTTCCTTCCACATGCACAATACCTAATGGTTCCTGCCACAGGAAAGAGTTTCGAATGGTGACCTTTGAGTTTGCCATAAAGGTTTGGGTCAAAGAAAAGCAGTTGTTCAGTATGAGTTGCGAATTATGGTCAGTAAGAATGTCGCCTGGTTTAATCGCTTCCGCTTCCGAAGGATCGATGCCCTTGGTCAGGTCGACACCGCCGAATATGGTGGTGTCCGCCTGGAGTAAAGAGGCGCCTTCAAGGCGAATGGCTTTTCCCTCTCCAATTTCTCCTAACAATTCAATGATGGACTGCCGGATTATGAGTTGAGAACTGTCTTGCAACACAATACTGCCGTTTACTTTGTAATCGGTGTTCTCAATAGTCATCGTCTGACTACCCGAGAGTATCAAATCACCTTCGTGGGTTTGTTGGTATTGAATGTTTGGGTTGGGGAACTCAGGTTGAGCGTGAATTAAACGAACGTGAGAAAACAATACAAAAGCGAGCAATAGGGCCAATTGGCAGGATTGCTTAATTTGTACTTTCATAACATCATCCTCCATCAGTTTGTTTTTGAATAACGGTGGTAATCACTTACCCTATATCTTAACTTGATAATTGTTGAACGGACATTTCTTAAACCTAACATTGGTTTCAGTTGCACAAGGTTAGGACATCAAAACTTCTGGAATTCCCGAAACCTGAAATGATGCACTGAAGGTTAAATTACGCTACCGCCCTTTGGGTTCCCTTGAAACCAATGATATTACTTAAAAGGTACAACTTTTTCTCAAAAAAGGTGTCAAATTATATAGGCTTTGTTCTTAAAAATATATAAAATACATACTAACTATATTTAACGCTTAGCCACATGAAATGCTGTCATTGCGAACGACGATAACAGCGAAGCAATCTCCTAAAGTTAGCCAAATCATTTTAGGAGATTGCTTCGGCTAAAAACGAATCGTAATGACTGTTACAAAGAATACTGCATTAATTCATACTTTATTTAGAATAAAGCCTTTGAAATCTATTTATTAAGCCAAGCTCTTTATAAAAATGATTATTTTTCTTTTAGATACTGATTGTGTTGGTAATAATATTCTTTCACATTTCAAATTATATTTCCTAAATAGAAACTTTTTCTCTATACTTATCTTCTTATCTAAGTAAGATAGCTCATATGTTCTATGTAAAGCCAGGTAATGATGGTCCACGTTGTCCACACACTAATAAATATAATTATCACAATATAAAGACGAAGTCTACTCTTATCAATAAAAATGCCATATATGCTCACGCCCATAAAATATAGTCCAAACAGTAGTCCTACAGTAAGAACAATAAGAATTTCAATATATAACAGGACTTGAATTGGAAATAGGATTATGGGAAATATAAGACATATCAATAGTTGGAATAAACTTAGATAGAAAAGCCATCGAAAGGTTTTGATTTTGTTTTCCTTTATCACTATATCATTCTTATTTGCCAAGGATCAATTTCTCCATTTTTTTAACCGTATATTAATGAGATAATGTTTGGAACTAACGTAATTTAATTGTCTAATTGCTCTCCACCCGTCGTTTAATTCCGAGTAAAGTTGTGCGCATCATGAAGATTTCCATTGGGTCAATTATTACCCATGTAATTATCTCCTGAAGTGAATTAAAAGTGTACTGTTGCCGTAGGCGTGACACTAATCTTGTATGCCCACTATTAGTCTTATAGAGACCCCAAGACCACGTAGCGTTTTGCCATGGACCCGCTCCCTCTTGGAATACCCAGAGCATGGACCTATTAGGTTCCATCTCAACCACTTTTAGCGATGGAAGTATTGAATCGCCAACTTTCAGGTTCTGGTATTCCGGAATTATACTCTCAGCACTGGGCATACCACCGTTGTCCAACTTTCCAAAACTATATAAGCCTGCTCTTTTGTATCCCATTTGCACTAACCAAGGCCATACTTGTTCTGGAAGTGCCTTTATTTCCACTGCGCGGGTTGCGTTAAGGGGAGGGTCATCTAGCAATTCATCTCCCGCCATGTAACGGCTTGCTTCTTCTATTGTCGCACCCCATGTCATTTGCCATTCCCGGAGCCAGATAAAATACAGGATGAGAAGTGTTATTATAGCAATTATCCAACTTCTAAAAAAAATGAATAATGCTCTCAGAAATGGGTGTTGTTTAAACATGAGCTTATTTCTCCTGACTTGACTTCAGTTATAATACCAATTCTTAACATTGTTCACGATCAAATTTCTGCTATGTAGTATGAACAGTTTTGCAATTATACTTAAAGAAAGCATAACCTGCGCAGGGATTAGAACGCACTGAACTTCAAATTATATTCTTAACTTCAGAGAATGCTCTGGATGTTCAGTTTTCGCCAGAGCCGCTGCGTCAGGTTGATGCATAGTTATGTGGTAATCTGTCCATTGACTAAGTTTACCTTTTATTGTGGTTTCATTATTATATTCATCGATTTATCTCGTTATTTCTTGACATGGTTAATCTTGTGATTAATCTTATCCAAGAAGTTCTTTACCCATTTGACCTGAGGATGTGATGTCGATACTGCAATTTTATAACCTTTCTCATAAGTTTCTTTGGCTAAATTAAGCTGGTTGTTTTCTTCGTATGCCCTACCTAAGCTGACATATGCATATGCATTATTAGGATTCTTCTCAATTTCGTATTTAAATATCTCTATGGCTTCATCATATTTATTTTCTCTCTTAAGTTTAATTCCAGCTTGTCTTAATGCAGATGTTGACACGCCGATTTCATAGCCAAACTTATTATTTAACGTGAGTTCATATTCTTTAATCTCTTCCAGTCCTTTGTTCAAGATTTCAACCGGAATCTGGTACCAATCCCCAAAAAGCGAGCGTAGTCCTGAGTAAATTGATCGATAGGGTGTTGATGTATGATCTTCTTCTGGCCAGTGATGATATTCCCATTCAAGACCTGGTTTTGGGTTGTCCTTTAAAATGCCTATAAAGGTCTCTAAATCGGGCAGAAGTATTGACTCGTTATCCATCGTCACATACAAATAATTATTATGATAGATCTTTCTTTTCAAAATACTGGCTGTATTCTCAATGATAAACCGATTTTGATCTTCATAGTTCACCCAAGGAATACTCGCTATTCCTGTCTGAAATAGGTCTGGCTGAGTTAAAATTGAATAGACTATAAACGCAGCACCCCAGGAGTTTGAGAATATAATTCGGTAATTATGAACGCGGTAATTTAAGTCCATAAAAGGGAACAATTCTTCTCTAAAAAACTTGAGGAATTTATCTGCCTGTCCTGAATTTGGATCATTTTCAATTTTAGTAGGTGTGAGATAACTATATTCGTAGTTGTCAATTTGAACACATATGATTTGAGGAATTAAGCTATAATCATAAAGACTCTTGATAGCTCCAGCTATTAGTTCGAAATGAGCTTGGAAAATATATAATACAGGATATCTTACATTTGAGTTTTCATACTCATTGGGAACATGTATAGAGAGATGTATTTCTTTTTCAAGAATTTTTGACTGCATTCTGACTTTTTTGCCGATTACAATCTTTTCTTCGTCCTGAGCATAGACCAATTCACACAGGAATAAAAATGCAGTCATAATTATCAAAATATGAAATACCTTCTGCATTGATTTAGAATATCTCTTATTCCTCATTTTTTCACTCCTTAAAAATGCCAAATGATAAAATCCAAATATCAAAAAAACCTATTCGACAGTACGAACATGTTCGAGTATCCAGTCCGAAATGAACTCAAGAAATCCCGGCACGAACGTCTTTTCCAGTTCGGCGTATTCGGAAGGACTGCCGGTTTTCGCATCCTGGAAGAGATGATTGGCCCGAGGAAATGTCTTGACCGTTAAATTGCTGCTGCCGCGTTTTTGTAATGCATCGACCATTGCTTTGCAATTTTCTTCGGCAAGCACCTGCATATCCAGCTCGCCAAAGATTAGCAGCGCCGGACAGTCAACGTTTTCTAATGCCGGTCTCGGATCGTAATCGATGAAAAACCGGAACCAAGGACTGGCAAATGCCGTGAGCACACACTGTACTTGTTGGTTTAGGGCGTCATCGTCTTCAACAATCCTCTTTTTCTCCTCTTCTGATTGCCATGCTATGGAATGTTTTACAATAGATGTCACGGCCGTTTTTAATTCTTGAATGTTTGCATCCCTTCGCAGGAGCTTAAAGAATCTTCTGTGGGATCGGAGGAGATCTTCCACCTGCGATTCAGAGGCGCCTTCAGCCTGTGCGATGCTCGCATTCTGAAGAAGGAATCCCTCATCCCCGGGAAGACCGGTACCCGATATACAAATGATGAATGCCACATCCTTGGATCGCGATGCCATCAGGGGCGCAACGATGCCGCCCTGGCTGTGTCCCAGGAGCCCGATTTGGGAAGCGTCGATATCACTGCGGGATTGCAGATATCGAACCGCGGCTAAGGCATCTTTGGCCACATCTTCAATCGTGTACTGATAAGCCTTGCCTGAAGAGCCGCCCACACCCCGGGAATCGTAACGCAGGGTGGCTAGTCCCTGTAGCGTCAGATGATCCGCAATCAACTGAAAGTGACTGTTTTTTTCATTTGATTTTTCCAAAATATTATGGCAACTATTATATAAACAATACCCAAAAACACACCTGTTTCAGATATAAAATAACTGGCGTATCCCTTTTTAACAGTAAGATCATGGAATATTCCCATTAGATACACATTATGGCTTGTATGAAGAACCACACCGACCCATAAACTTCCAGATTTCAATCTCAAAACGGTTCTCAAGAATGAAGCGCCAATAATAACAAGAGTAAATCCCGGTAATGCAATCCATAAAGGTGTACCATAACCGTAAAAATCTCCAATAATTGCTGGATAATGCCAGATTGCCCAATATCCGCCAATTATCAAAGATGTAACAGGAACTGAAGATATTTTTGAGAGTTTTGGAGTTAGGAAACCACTCCAACCAATTTCTTCACCCAGCACAAAAATAAACGTTAAAAGAACTCCAAGAAACATTTTTGAAAATAAACCTACAATGACTGGAACCGGGGTTTCGAAACCAAGCATGCGAGCCCAACGGTAGTTCATAACTTCTTCTCCATAAACATCTGCTAATCCGCTAGTCCATACCAATCCATAGGCAATAAGAGACACCCCAATAGGTAAAATATAACTGTAACCCAGAAAACGTGCTTTCCCCAATTTCCATCCATAGTTACCAATTTTGTCTTTGTAAATTAAAGACGTTAGTATGGCTGAAATTGCAGGTGTCCACATCATTAGTAAAGCCGCACCCATGCTTTCCTTGGCACCATTAAACATCCAGATAAAAATCCCGACAGTAATGAGACTTGTAATAATTAAGAATGTGATTATTTGTTTTAATACTATTTCTTTTTGAATCATTATATTATCCTTGTTTATTTTTTCAGTTTTTAGCTGTATAACGGTTGACCGATAGCCGGACGCAAACCTAACCACAATTTACAGAGTCACAGACACCAACGTGAATCGTCAAGGTATTTGCCCAAAACTACAATGGATTTGCGTTCCGGTTGATTGGCGGGTTAGGCTGATTAATATTTATAACTTTTATAACCTATTATTTTCACTTGATGTGCAGTACCCAGTCTTTATCCAAAGAATAGGCTTATCACCGTACCAACATCTGCCGGTCTGGGCAATTAATGGTTATTATGTTATTTTTGAACAGCTGCCATCCTACCAATCCTTCATGAATAAATTTCTCAAGACAAGTAACTCTTAAATCATAACCTTTGATCAGTTCGCTGTTATCAAGTCGAATGGATGATATCACGGGACGATACACTCTCTGGGTTTCACCATTAATTACCCAGTCTTTTTCACGTACAGCGGATGTGTCTACTGCAAGTGTGTTCAGGAAGTATGGATGTATCATATATTCAATCCCTGAGCCCGTATCAAATTCCGCAAGAATCCTGACCTTTTCATTTATTATTAGAGGAATAAATATATCCAGAGTAACATCTGTATGCGTATGATAGTAAAAAGGAAACCAGAGTTATATTTAATTTCTATATATTTTAAATTTTAAGGAGGTTTCCCTATGCTGCGAAATAATATAACCAATTTTTTGCAATATTGCAAGAACTCTTACTTTGCTGAACGTTCCATCGAATCACTGACATTGCGTTTAGCCGAATTCGATCAATTTTTACAATCTCAGTCCATCCGCTCAATTGACGATATTAACTATCAACTGCTCTCCCAGTTCGTGACTGACTTTAATAGCCACTCGGTCTATGTTAAAAAAGCACGCGTCTGGAGCCTGCGATGGCCGCTTAACTCTTACAGGTTTTCTGGTGAGGTATTTATGTTTTCTCATTACTTTTGGTCTCGCAATAGTCAAAACCTCTACAATATAGTAAACACCGTGGCTTTATGGTCGAAAAATATTTTGGCAAACGCCACATCGAAATAATCCGGATCGAAACCGATGCTCCGGTATAGCTCCATAGGAGCGTTCACGGCGGACATGATATAAGGGATTACGGTGTACTTATCATTCTTCCGCTCCACATCTTGGATTTTCATATAGTACTCCAACACCATGCCGCTGGTCGTCACGGGAACTAAAAATTTATAAGTTCTGTTGAGTGGATTAGCGGAAGCGGAGAGTTGGATTTCGCCGGTATCCAGGTTACACAGGCAGATGGCGCCAAGAAATTTTTCCGTGCCGTTAGGGATATTGATGGTCACAGTGCCCGTCGCTGCCGAGACTGTCGTCCGAACGCTTATGACTGTATCCACTTTGCCATATTTCATACTTTCCGAAACGGAAACCTCGGAAACGACATGGAATCTTTTGCTCAACATGATATCTTTACGCAGCCGTCCTTTTTTGTCAATATCGGCCTTGCCGTACTCAAACTCGCCGTCGCGAATGAGAACCTTGGCTGAGGCCAGGTGAAAATTTATAGTGAAAAAATAGAGATGAAACGCCCCAGACAGACCCTCGATTTCCGGCGCTGCAGCCTTTGAGGGCAATCGCAGCGCAAATTCACCATTCTCATCAGTAAAAACGCCAACGTTGATCTGTTCCAGCCAGACATAGACGCCGGCCGGTTTATCAACTCCCTGGACAGACACTTTGCCAGTTATCTTTTTGTATGCCCCGGTAATTTCGTCACCCCCAAAGGGATTTTTGCAAGCGCAAAACAAAAATATTGTGAACAGACAAAAATAAACAAATTTCCATTTCATTTCTTATTCCTTAAAAGATGGTTAAATCTGTGTACCGAAAGAGATGTAGAATCGTCGGTCGCGCACGGCGATGCCGCGTAAAACATCGCTTTCTTTTTTTAGAATATTACGGCCGCTAAAATTAAGGAAACATTTGACCTTCCATAGCGATATCGACTTTTTTAGATGAAAATCGAGGTTAGAATAGGATTCCAGCGTAACAGCCAGTAGACGATTGTCGTAATTGCGAATCCAGCCGGTTTGCTCACTCTCTAAAAACCAGTGAAGCAGAAAGGAATAGCCCGCATGGCTGAACGTAACATTGAGCGTTCTTTTCAGATGCGATTTAAACGGAAAGGCTGATTTATCCGAGATGAAATATTTAGCAATACCGGCATTGCAGGAGAGTTTTTTGCGGAACATAAATAGTTCCCCTTTCGCTTCGATGCCAACGATTTTTGCACTGCCGACATTATCATACAATGTGATTGGTATCCCGGGAGTTTTGAAAGCCCTGAGCTTATTTTCGAAAAAGCTTTGGAACAGATTTGCTGATATCTCCCAGCCGGTAACCGGGTAGGACAGCCGCACCTCGCGGCTCAACGTGGAAGAGATCTCATAGGAGGTGATTTTTTCCGGTTCCAATACAATTCCGGTTTCCGAACTGTCGGGATTGAGGGGTGTTGAAATTTGCTGGTAAAGATTGGGGAATTTTGTATTTGAGCCAAAACTCAAGTAGGTTTGGAAGGACAAATCTTCCTTATAGCCGTTCAGACTGGCGGAGCATTTGAACATATTTGTCCTCCATTTATTTCCCAAAAGCTGCCTCTGTATATGATCCGTCTCAGCGGCTTGTTTCGGCTCATCTTTCACAAAATCGTGGCGCAAGCTCACATCAAAATTGATGTTCTGGTAAAATGTCGATCCGGTTGACCCCTTGAATTTGGCGATAGTGACAACGCCATGGTGCTGACGATTCATGGTTCCAGATTCCCGTGCTGTCAATGACAGAAGATCGAACCGCTTGTCTAAAAAGTCGAGATTGATATCTTCGAGCTGATATCCAACCAGCCAATCTGCCGATGCCGATTTAAAAGTCTTTTCCGCCCGCAACTGCAAAGAAGTGCTTTTTATATCTCGTACAATAGGATCGGTTTTGGCGCCGATGGTTTGATCCTCATCCAGTTCCTGCAAAGCCAGATGGATGTTCACATTGCTCAAAGTGAGCACATCGCCCTCATATTGTAGCGAGGCGACCTGGTTCTTGTTTTTTAGGGATTCCATCTCGCGATTATCGAGGTAATCGGTATTTGTCTGAGTGAATAATAGATTGAATAACTGTGGCCGCAGATCGTTCCGACCCAGATCGTACTGGATATTTAAAGTGTGATGGTCCGAGTTGTTTTTCAGGAAATCATTTTCATCGATGGCATCGATAAATTTCCGGGTCATCTCGCCTTTTTTGTAGTTATACGAAGCGTGCAGTTCCCCAAAGTGATGATAAAGACCTAATCCGATGTTCTCATAGTTATAGGTGCCAATGTTAATGTGCGCTCTAATATGGTAATTGTGATGAATTTCTGGTACAATGTTGATCACACCCGAAAACGCATCAGGCCCGTAAAGCGCCGTATTGCTTCCTTTGATCACTTCCAACCGGCTTAGATTGTCCAGATCAATGAGCGAGAAATCAAAAACATTATTGTATGGATTATTCATCTTGATGCCGTTATAAAGAACGACCACATCATCGGCGTTGCCGCCGCGAATGGAGAGGGATTTCTTGCCGCTCATTTCTTCTTCGACCTGAATGCTGTGCTCGGTCTTGAGCAAATCCCCGGCATCGATGTAGCCCCGGATTTCAAAATTTTTGGCATCCAAAATGGATACGGACTGGGGAATGTCACGGGCAATCTCAATTTTTTCGCGCGCGCTTTGGCCGATG
>JABAOH010009983.1_pt1 | contig 16923 bp, 11 predicted proteins | sample 7062181 | NCBI WGS metagenome assembly JABAOH01 (sample SAMN14538630, study PRJNA623070) | marine sediment metagenome | biome: marine biome [ENVO:00000428]; feature: marine pelagic biome [ENVO:01000023]; material: deep marine sediment [ENVO:00002113]; isolation source: pool of 5 deep marine... | reverse complement strand
AGAGCGGGCAATCCGAGATACGATTCAAAAATACGAACCTCGACTAGAAGCCGTGCGGGTCAGATTCGTCCCACAGGAAGAAACCATGCTGACGGTCAGTTTTCAGATCGTCGCCCGACTAGTCCTGGAAGGAGAGAAAAATCCCGTGACTTTTCAGAGTGTCATGGATTCAGACGGTAAAGTCACGATCACGGGATAATCTCGGCTACTCATAAGATAACGGGTTTGCAGCGGAAAACCATCCACAGACAAGGGACGGTGGCAGGCCTATGTTCAACCGATATTTCCAAGAGGAACTGGACAGATTAAAGGATCTGGGGGTGGAATTTTCGAAGGCCCACCCGGCAGTTGCCCCCATGCTGAGCGGCCGCTCCTCCGACCCCGATGTCGACCGCCTTCTGGAAGGGGTTGCCTTTCTTACAGCCCTGTTGAGGCAGAAACTTGATGATGAGTTTCCGGAGATCATCCACGAGCTGGTCCAGCTCATCTGGCCTCACTACCTGCGCCCATTACCCTCTACCTCGATTGTGGCCTTTACTCCCAAGCCCATCCTGAAACAGCCCATGGTTATCCCGCCCGGCACCCAGGTTGCTTCGGCACCGGTGGAAGGGACGTCCTGTTTGTTTCAGACCTGTTATCCGGTGGAAGTGCATCCGCTGCGCCTCCTGGAGGCCTCATTTGTGGAGACCGCTGGGCAACCGCCGGCCATCCGACTACTGCTGGAACTAAAGGGGGTCAACCTCGCAGATTGGCAGCCGCAGGCGTTGCGCTTTTACCTTGCGGGGGATTTTCCGGCCGCCGCCGATCTTTACCTTCTGCTGAGGCGTTACCTCAAGCGGATCTTGATCAGCGCTGCGGGGAGCAAAAGCGTTTTGACCCTTCGTCCCGAGAGCTTGAAGCCCGTCGGATTCGGGCCGGGCGAGGGCGTGATCCCTTACCCCACTAATTCCTTCCCGGGATACCGGACGATTCAGGAGTATTTTATCCTGCCGGAGAAATTTCTCTTCCTGGATCTCGTGGGGTGGGACCAATGGCAGGACAGGGGGAAGAGTGGCCGGTTTGAGGTCCGGTTTGAGCTGGACCACATTCCGTTTGCCTCACCGCGAATCAAGACCGGCGATTTTGTTCTGTTCGCCACACCGGTCATCAATATCTTTCCTTACGATGCGGACCCGATCCGGCTGGATCACCGCAGAACTGAATACAGGGTGCGGCCTTCCGGCCTAAAGGATGCGCACTACCAGGTGTACTCGGTCGAAGAGGTGACCGGGTTCGTTCAGGGGACCGCCGAGGAACGGGTCTATGTCCCCTTTGAGCTGTTTCGCCCGGACCCACAAGGCGTCCCCGTTTATCACGTGAAGATCACGAATTCACCCGTTCGGCCAAGTTTCGACGTTTATCTGTCAGTCGCCTATCCACCGGAGTCGGGACCCCCGATGTCAGAGACCCTGTCCATACGGCTTCTGTGCACAAATGGGCTCTTACCCGAAGAAATCCGGACGGGTGACATCTCACTTCCCACCAGCAGTACCCCTGAACAGGTGGACTTTAAGAATCTTCGTCCGCCCACGAGCAATCTCTTGCCGCCGCTGGGGACAAATCTTCTGTGGCGCCTGATTTCCCATCTTTCACTGAACTACGCGTCACTTTTGAAGGTTGAAAATTTACAGGCCTTATTAAGCCTCTATTTATTCAAAGACCCCCGGAAGCCGGAGGCTTTCCTGGCCAACCAAAAGCGAGTTGTCGGCATCCAGACGATCAAATCCGAGGGAGCTAACAGATTGGTATCTGGTGTCATGATGCGGGGCCGCGACATCAGGCTGGAGGCCCGCCACGACCATTTTGCCAGTCAGGGGGATCTGTTTTTGTTCGGCTGCATCCTCGACCATTTCCTGGGATCCTATGCCTCCATCAACACATTTACCCGACTCACGTTGAGGGAAGTTATTACGGGAGAAACATATCAATGGCTGGCCAGGCTGGGGGATCATCCCCTCATCTAAATCCCGATCCGAAAGCGGGCCTGAAGCAGGAGCTTCTGCGGGAGGGACACGCCTTTTCCTTTTTTCAGCTCATCCGGTTGTTGCGCCTTTTCGCCATGCGTGCATCCGGGACGCAAACGTCGCCTTCCGATTTCCGTGAAAAAATCCGAATAAGGCCCAACCTTTCAATGGCGTTCCCCGCGTCGGATGTCGAAAGCATCGAGCAGTTTGCGGATCCTGAGGATCCGCATTTTTCGATTACCGTCAATTTTTTGGGGCTTTACGGTTCCGCCTCACCCCTGCCCACATTCTACACCGAGGACCTCATCGCCGAAGCTGCCGAGGATGAATCCGTCTCAAGGGATTTCATCGATATCCTCAATGAGCGCATCTTTGCCCTGCTCTTTGAGTGCTGGGGAAAATATCGACAGTCTTTGCAGGTGGTCGAGGAAAAAAACCCGCAGCACATCGAACGGCTCTTTTGCCTGCTGGGACTGGGAGAGGCGTCGGTCCGGAAAGATATCCCCGAACCGTACCGGCTGTTGCGCTACATCGGGCTCTTCACCCAGTTTCCCCACTCCGCCCTGGGGTTGAGAACGCTCTTGAATGACGCCTTAGGCGGAACACCCGTCGAGGTGATCCCCTGTTTCGAACGAACTGCCAAAATACCGGAAGGCCAAACGCTGCGCCTGGCCGTATCCGGGTGCCGACTGGGTGCCGACAGCTACCTTGGGGACGAGTTGCTAGACCGCATGGGCAAATTCCGGATCCGGCTGGGCCCGTTGACGAGAGCCGAGTTTAAGCGATTTTCACCGGGGGCCGAGGACTTTAACCGGGTTTCGTTTCTGACCGACCTGTACTTCGTTGAGCCGCTGGAATATGAAGTCGAGCTCATCCTGGCTCAAGGAGAGGCCCTGACCGTCTGCCTGGCAGATCCGGCCCGTGCCACCCTCGGCGTGGACAGCTGGATTTTTTCGACTCCGGAAATGAAAGAAACCAGGGCAGTCTTCAGCCCGCAACGCCATTAGATGGGGTGTGTACATGATTTCGGTTGACATCAAATCACTTTTAGGCCGTTTAAACCCTTACTGCACCCGCTCTCTGGAAGCGGCCGCCGGTCTGTGTGTCTCCCGCACCCATTACGAAGTCGCGGTGGAACACATGCTCGCCAAGTTACTGGAAGATCCCCAGTCCGATGTGCCCCTGATCCTGCGCCATTTTGATATCGATGCCGGCCGGGTGCAGAAGGCGGTGGAGCAATCCCTGGAGGAGTTCAAGACCGGAAACGCCGCCAAACCCGTTTTTTCACCTTTGCTGATGGAGTGGTTCCAGGAAGCCTGGCTGCTGACATCCGTCGACCTGGGCGAAAGCCGGGTTCGATCCGGCGCTCTCATGTTGGCTTTCTTAAACCGGTCCTCGCAGTTTGCCGCCGGCGGTTACGTTGACCTTCTTGGCGCGGTCAGTCGGGATGCCTTGATGGCCCAGTTCTGGGACATTCTGAAGAACTCTGCGGAAAAGCCCGCCACACGGGTCGGGCCGACCGAGGAAGAGGCAGCTGCTGCTGAAGGGACCGCCCTGGCACAATTCTGCGTGAATTTTACCGGCAAAGCTGCGGCCGGGGAAATCGACCCGGTGTTCGGCCGGGATCGGGAGATCCGCCAGATGGTGGACATTCTGGCCCGTCGACGCAAGAACAACCCCATTATCGTGGGCGAGGCCGGGGTTGGCAAGACCGCGGTTGTGGAGGGTCTGGCTCTCCGTGTGGTGGAAGGTGATGTCCCGGAACTGTTGCGCGATGTATCCATCCTCGTTTTGGATATGGGTCTCTTACAGGCAGGCGCCGGGATGAAGGGGGAGTTCGAAAACCGGCTGAAGTCCGTAATCAACGAAGTCAAGGCCTCGGAAAAACCCATCATCCTCTTCATCGATGAGGCGCACACCCTGATCGGAGCGGGAGGAACCGCCGGGGGCAGCGATGCTGCCAACCTGCTAAAACCGGCTCTCGCGCGAGGGGAGCTGCGCACCATTGCGGCTACCACCTGGTCCGAGTACAAGAAGTATTTTGAAAGGGATGCCGCCCTCGCGCGCCGGTTTCAGCTGGTCAAGCTGGATGAACCCTCCGAGGAAACCGCCGTGCTGATCTTGCGCGGGCTAAAGGGCAAATATGAAGAGGCTCACCATGTGGTAGTCAGAGACGACGCCATCGAAGCGGCGGCGGCCCTCTCCAGCCGCTACATTTCCGGCCGCCAGCTGCCCGACAAGGCCGTGGATCTGCTGGACACGGCCGCGGCCCGGGTGAAGGTGCTGCTCACCGCCAAGCCCGATGTGATTGAGGACAAGGAGCGCACCATCCAGGCACTGGAGCGGGAGAAAAAGGCGCAGGAGCGGGACCAGCTGCACGGCATCGAAATCGATCCGGACCGCCACGAGGAGATCGAGACCAGTCTGGCAAAACTGAATAAAGAGCTCGCCGGGCTCAAGGAGCGCTGGCAGAAGGAACAGGCCCTGGCGCATCAGGTCATCGAGTTGCGGCAGTCTTTCTACGAGCTGAAAAGCGAAGAAGGAGGAGACAAGGGCAAGGAGAAGGAGCTCAAGGGACGGATCGACAAGGCTGCTGGCGAGCTGAAGTCGCTACAGGGAGACTCGCCGCTCGTGAAAATCGAGGTGGACCCGGACGTCGTCTCCAAGGTGGTTTCGGACTGGACCGGTATCCCGCTCGGCAATGTCATGCGGGACGAGGCGCTCAACATCATCAGGCTGGAGGAAAACCTCAAACAGCGCATCAAGGGACAGGATGGGGCCCTGGGCATGATTTCCCAGGTAATCAAATCCGCCAAGGCCGGGATCAAGGACCCAAGCCAGCCCCTGGGGGTCTTTTTGCTGGTCGGCCCCAGCGGCGTGGGCAAAACCGAAACCGGGCTGGCGATTGCCGATCTGCTGTTCGGCGGTGATAACTTCACGGTAACCATCAACATGAGCGAATTCCAGGAAAAGCACACGGTCAGCCGGCTGATCGGGTCTCCCCCGGGTTACGTCGGGTACGGCGAGGGCGGCGTGCTCACCGAGGCCGTGCGCCAGCGCCCCTACTCGGTGGTTCTGATCGACGAGGTCGAAAAGGGGCACCTGGAGGTAATGAACCTGTTCTACCAGGTGTTCGACAAGGGGATGCTGGCCGACGGTGAGGGCCGGGTTATTGACTTCAAGAACACCGTGCTCTTTTTGACCAGTAACCTGGCCACGGACGTGATCACCGAGCTTTGCACCGGTGACGAAAAGCCTTCCCTGGAGACGGTCAGCGGCGCCATTCGGCCCATTTTGAGCAACCACTTCAAACCCGCGCTTCTGGCCCGCATGACGGTGGTGCCCTTTTTCACCCTGCCACCTGACATTCTCAAGGACATCGTGGTCCTCAAACTGGAAAAGCTCGTCAAACGCCTGGCCGAGACCCACAAGATGAAGCTCGTCTATTCCCGGAAGGTGGTTGATCAGATCGCCGCCCGGTGCACCGAGGTGGAAACCGGGGCCAGAAATATCGACTACATCATGACGGGGAGCATCATGCCCCGCATGTCCCAGGAGATCCTTGCGCGCATGGGCGAGGGCGCCGTGCCGGCCGAGGTCCACTTGGACCTGGCTAAGGATGGAACCTTTAAAATTAGTTTTAAAGGAGCATAATCATGGCTATCGATGAGAAGAAACGATTTACCTTTGTTTCCCAGGGGCTGCCGGAAGACACCTTTGCGGTGGCGCAATTCAAAGGGGCGGAAGGCATATCCAGGCTCTATGAATATGACATCACGCTGGCCTCGGACGACCCCGAGATCGACCTCAAGGGAGTCCTGCAAAACCCTGCCACCCTGACCATTCACGGTGATGATCAGGACCGCCCGATCCATGGGATTCTGGCCCAGTTTGAACAGCTTCACGAGGTCAAAGGGCGTTATTTTTACCGGGCATTGCTGGTACCCAGGCTGTGGCAGGCCGACCTTTATCGCGAAAACCAGCTCTTTCTCGATAAAACCGTACCCGATATTATCGAGGAGATCTTGAAGCAGGCCGGTTTGACCACCCGGGACTATGAGTTGAAGCTGACCAAGAATTACCCCCGGTGGGAGTACATCTGCCAGTACCGGGAGACCGATTTTGATTTCATCTCCCGCTGGATGGAACGAGAGGGGATTTATTATTTCTTCGAGCAAGGGGAACAAGGCGAAAAGCTCATCATAACGGACAGTTCCACCGCGCACCGGGACATTCCGGGCAATACAACCATCCCCTTTGCGCCTCCCTCGGGACTCATGCCCGAAGAAGAGGCTATTAAGGCCTTTATTTGCCGGCAGAAAAGGCTGCCGAATCGGGTCATTCTCAAGGATTACAACTACCGCAAGCCTTCGTTGGACCTCAAGACGGAGACGGTTGTGGATGCAAAAGGACGAGGGAACGTTTACTTCTACGGGGAGCATTTCAAGACGCCTGAAGAGGGAAATGAACTGGCCAAAGTCAGGGCTGAGGAGATTCGGTGCCGTGAGAACGTTTTTCACGGTGAAGGCACGGAGCCGGCTTTGTGCCCTGGCTTTACCTTCGAAATGGCCGGTCATTACCGAGGGAGCTACAACCAGAAGTACCTGGTTGTCGACGTCGAACACCAAGGAGGCCAGACAGAGGCTTTCGCGGCCGGTACTGGCGAAGAGCTGACTGAGAAAGAACAGCAGCTTACCTACGCCAACGCCTTTACGGCCATCCCGGCCAATGTGCAGTTTCGCCCGGAGTGCAAGACCCCCAAGCCTCGTTTTTATGGGACCATGAACGCGAAGGTGGACGCCGCCGGTATTGGCCAGTATGCGGAGATCGATGACGAGGGGCGTTACAAGGTAAAGCTGCCCTTTGACCAGGAGGGGACTGAAGGGGGCAAGGCCTCGCGCTGGGTCCGTATGGTGCAACCCTACGCGGGCGCCGACCATGGCATGCACTTCCCTTTGCACAAGGGCACGGAGGTCCTCTTGACCTTTGTGGACGGAGATCCGGACCGGCCCATTATCGCGGGGGCTGTGCCGAATGTAGAGACCAAGAGTGTCGTGACCAGTCAAAATGCCAGCCGAAACACGATCCGGTCTGCGGGCGGCAATGTCCTGGAAATGGAGGATATGGCGGGGGCGGAGAGAATACTGCTATCGTCTCCCCACGAGAGCACCTACCTGCACATGGGCGCGCCCAACAGCCCGGCCAGAACGCTGCTGGAGAGCACCGGGGGACAGATGCTGCACCGATCCCGCAGGAACATGTACACCGAGGTCGGCGGTCCGGATTTCGCGACTGAAAAGGAGTTTCCGGGTGAATTTACAGAAACCGACCGCACGGAAAGAAAAGATGGTGCATGGGCTGGACAGAAGATTTTCCAGTCCACGGAAAGGGACAAGGGCCACTACTACCTGACTGCAAAAGGGGATCATAGATCGAACGTTGAAAATCGCACGGAAAACGTGAGGAAGAAAAAAGAGGAGAAAATTGGCCGGCACAAAAAGGACGCGAAGGACAATAAAAACGACGAGTATTACTATGAAAGGACGGTTGCGGATACGGGCGAGCTCACCGAGAAGATATTCGATGGAAGCCATAACCAGACTTACGAAAGGACGGTTGAGGATACGGGCAAGCTCACCGAGGAGATATTCGATGACAAGTATAAGAGGGAAATAGATAGTTCTTCAGGGAATCTTACCGAAGAGGTGGCAGGTACATTGACGCTGCAATCAGACGGTAAAATGTTACTAAAAACGACAAATGGAGATATCGAGATTAATGCAGCAGATCAAGGAAGGGATGTCATAATAAAGGCTAATAGAAGGCAAGAGTATACCAATTCTGAGTGGGAAGAAAATCATTTTGGTAATAAGTTGCAATTTGTAGGCGGTGCTAATGCAGAATTTTTTTTGGGAAATAATGCTTCAGCAACCCTCGGGGCTTTAGAGGAATTATTTCTTGGGATTAATTTATCACTATTTGCAGGAGCAAAATTCGATTTTGAGGCATCATTTGGGTACAGTGCGAGTGCTATTAAAATTAAAGAACATTCACTTGAAATTAAGAATAAGAAAGCTGAAATAGATCGTAAGGTATTAAATACTGAGATAGCGGATGCACTAAAAATAGTGCTCTAATAATAACAGCGTTGTAATGAAAGTAATCAAACCACTCAATCAGGGCATACTCTACAAGGTCTTCGAGGACGGGAAACAGTGCTACCTCTCGGTGGGCATCTTGAGCTTCTTCCCTTTTGAAGAGTCCGCAGGACTGCTTTCCGAGATTGACATGTGGAAGTTCGCTGGCACCGAGCTTGGCAAGGACGCCATGCTGGACATGTGCATGCCCAAGCCGAAAGGCGAGGTGCTAGTCGTGGGCACGTGTTTCGCCCCCGGGGGCAAGCCGGTTCCGGCCTATGAGGTGCGTCTTCAGATTGGGCCGATCGACAAAACCCTTCACGTTTTCGGGGACCGGGCCTGGAAGCGGAAGGCCGGCGTCCTCAAAACAATCTCCGACCCCCTGCTCTTCACGGAAATGGCCATCAGCTATGACAACGCCTTCGGCGGCCCCGATTACAAGAAAAACCCGCTGGGAAAGGGTCATGCTCCAATAAAGACTCACAAGGGAGAGATGGTGCAACCTTTGCCGAACATCGAGGATCCCCGAGACCTCATCGACTCACCCAAGAAGAAGCCGGACCCTGCGGGGTTTGGCCCCATCGACCTCACCTGGCCCCAGCGCTTCGACAAAGCGGGCACCTACGACCAGAAGTGGCTACTGGAGCGCTTCCCCGGTCTGGCCGAGGACATGGACTGGGCCTTTTCCAACGCCGCCCCGGAAGACCAGCATATTGAGGGTTTTTTCAAGGGGGACGAGCCCTTTGAGATCAAGGGCATGCATCCAGAAAAACCCCGCATTCAAGCGAGCCTGCCGGGCTTCAAGTCTCGGTGCTTCATCAATCAGAAGACCGACCAAGGTGAGCAGTTCAAGGAGATCGAGACGCGTTTGGATACGGTCTGGCTGTTCCCCCATGCCGAAAAGGGCATCGTCATCTACCGCGGCGTTGCCGAGGTACGGAACGACGACGCGGATGACGTCCTCCACATGCTCGTTGCCTTTGAGCGAATCAGTGATGAGCCACGGACCGCCGAGCACTACCGGGAGGCGTTCTTAAAGCGAATTGACGAGGAGAAGGGCTACCTTCACGTTCTGGACGAAAAAGACCTGATCCCCCCCGGTGAGAAGTCCGGGTTTGCCGCCCTCATGGAGGCCGGAGAGAAAGAGGAAAGTGTCCTCGCACAAAACCTGGCCAGAAGGGCGGAAAGGGAACGGGAGAAGGCCAGGGAAAGGATCAAAAACCTGGGCCTGGACCCGGACCAGTTCATCCCCGAAAAACCGCCGGAGACACCCCAGTTCAGCATCGACAACCTGGCCGAAATCGAGGATTTTGCAAAAAAAGCGGAAGCCGACGCCATGGCCAGAAAGACTGAGATGGAAGGAAGGCTCAGGAAGATGATGGCCGAGCGGGGGATGGACTTCGACCAGTTCATGGAGCAGGCCAGGAAAAGCGGCGGCGGCCCGCCGAAGTTCTCCGCCGAAAAACAGATCCAGCGGCTCAGAGCGGCGGGTTTCAGCAACCCTGAAATNNCTCACCATTTCCCGCCTGCCCCGCTGCCACCCCCAGAGGAGGCGGCTCGGATGCGGGAGACCGTCCTGGCCGGGTACCGTGAGGGCAAGAGCTTTGCCGGGCAGGATCTGACCGGGGCGGATCTCTCCAACCTCGATTTGAAGAATATCGACCTCAAGGACGCCCTGCTGGAGGGGGCGAACCTGAGCGGCGCTGATCTTTCGGGGGCGGATCTGAGCGGCTGCGTTTTGGCCCGGGCGGATCTCTCCGGTGCCAGGTTTGCCGGGGCAAAGATGGCCGAGGCCTGTCTGGGGGCCGCCAACATTACCCGCGCAGATCTCAGTGGGGCAGAGCTTTCCAAGGCCGCCTTCGGCAAGGCGGACCTGACCGATGCCGATCTTTCCGGGACAACCATGGACGGGGCGGACTTCATGGAGGCCAAACTCCCCGGGGCCAACCTCAGCCGGACCACCCTGAAGGAGACCCTGTTCTATGAAAACGACCTGAGCCGGGCGGTTTTTGAAGAGGCCGATCTGAGCCGGAGCCAGTTCATCAACGCCAACATCGAGCAGGCCGACTTTTCCAGTGCGAAATTGGGTTCGGCCGTATTCGTCGGTGTTCGGGGTGCAAAAACCGTCTTTAAGGGAGCCGATATGACCAAGGCCTGCGCCGCCAACGAGGCTTCCTTTAAAGAGGCCAATCTTACGGGCGCGGTGTTGAACCAGGCCGGCCTTCGAGGAAGCGATTTCTCCGGTGCCAACTTCGAAGGGGCCAAACTCGAGATGGCGGATCTCAGCGAGTGCAACCTGAAGAAGGCCAACTTTTACCGGGCCTTTGCCCGGCAGGCGCGCTTCGAGAAATCCGACCTGGAGGGCGCTAACATGGTCTCCATCAACCTGCTTGAGGGCTCCCTCCAGAAGTCACGGCTCGTGACCACGGATTTACGCGGGGCCAACCTCTACGGCGCGGAGGTTTTTCGGGCCGTCTTCGGGGAGACCAATCTCCAAGGGGCCAATCTCAAGAAAACGAAAATTGAAAAGTGGGCGCCCAAATGAACCGGGAAGATCTGGTAAAAAGCATCAAGGACGGGGAGATCATCTCCAAGGTGGACCTCTCCGGCACGGACCTTTCCGGGGCGGATCTCTCCGGCGGGATCTTTGAAGAGGTCCGTTTTCAGGGGGCCAACCTGAGCGGGGCCGACCTGCGAGAGTCCATATTCACCAAGCCCGACTTCTCGGGCGCGGATCTGTCGGGCGTGGACATGCGTTCGACCGTAATGACCGAGGCAAACCTGACGCGCGTTTCCCTGAAAAATGCCAACATGGTCGAGGCCAAGCTTACAAGCTCCGACCTTTCGGGGGCCGATCTGGCAGGCGCCGACCTGAGCACTGCCGCCCTGATCTCCGCCATCCTGAAAGACGCCGACCTCTCGAACACCAACCTGGATCGCACCGTCATGCACGAGGCCCAGCTCCAGGGAATCAACCTGAGCGGGGCGAACCTCGCGCAGACCGTCATGATGGGAGCCGGACTGGAGGGCGCGGTGTTCACCGGGGCGAAGCTTCACCTCACCATAATGCTGAATGTGAACCTGTCCGGCATGGATCTGAAGGGGATGCAGTTTACGGGGGTCCAGTTCAAAGGGGCCGACCTGTCGGGTGTGAACCTCACCGGGGCAGATTTGACCCAGGCCAGCTTCATGGAGGCAAACCTTGAAGGGGCGGTACTGAATCAGGTAAAGGCCCAGTACGCCATATTCATGCAGGCCAAAATGGCCAAGGCCAGCCTCAAGGCGGCTTTTCTCAAGCAGACGAGCTTCGGGGAGGCGGATCTGACCGGAGCGGATCTCAGCGGCGCCGAGCTGGAATCGAGCGTTTTCGAAAAGTCCGTCTGCCGGGCCGCCCGTTTTATCGGGGCCAACCTGACATACTGCGATTTCTCGCATGCAGACCTTTCAGGTGCCGACATGTCGCGGGCCACGCTCTTTCGAACCAAATTACACCGGGTGATAGAGGAATACACCCGGTGGGATGCCGCCGGCAAAAAGGCGGCCCTGGGCACCGACCCGGAGCGGGCGGAGGCCGAGGACTGGAAGCCCGAGTTATAACATTCTGATACTTTTGAGAGGGGATAAAAATGGAGAATCCGGCAAGAGCTTTGGAGAACGAGGAGACCTTTCTGGAATACGGGACCGTCAAACTCGCCGAGGGTGCCGCCTTTACGGTAGCGGCCGAATCCGGGGCTGTGAGGGCCAAGAGGTCGTTCAGCTGTCTGATCGAGCCCCTGCCCGGGGACGTGGTGCTGGTGTCCAGGGCCGCGTCGGGCTGCTACATCCTCGCCATCCTGGAAAGGCACGGCGACCAACACGCCTGCCTCGCCTTTGAGGGAGACGCGAACCTGAAGGTGAAACAGGGGCGCCTGCGGGTCGCGGCCCAGGAGGGAATCGATCTGGTCACGGCCAAAGACACCGCCCTCGTTTCGGCGGAACTTTCGGTCAATACCTTACAGGCAGAGGTAAGTGTCCAAAGCCTCTCCTTTTTCGGCACATTCCTACAGGGACAGATCCAAAAAATCAAGCTGATCGGCCAGGCCTGTGATTCCATCTTCGAACGGGTGTCCCAGAGGGTTAAACGGAGTTACCGGTGGGTCGACGAGCTGGACCAGCTCAAGGCCGGCCAGCTCAACTACCTCGTCAAGAAGCTCATGTCCCTGCGGGGCAAGTACTCGGTTCTGACCGCCGAAGAGGACGTCCGCATAGACGGCGACAAGATTCTCATGGGATAGGAGGTGATACCGTGTTTGCAAACTGCCAGCTGGGGGGGATGAATCTCGGGTTTCCGGATGTCTGCAATACCCCCAGTCCTGTCGGGCCTGTTCCGATCCCCTACCCGAACATGGCCACGGGGATGACGGCAAATCCGGCAACGGCCTGCCGGAAGATCTACCTGATGTGCATGCCGGCCCACAACCTGAGGACTCAGATTCCCATAAGCCAGGGTGACAACGCGGGGGTAGCCGGGGGCGTTGCCTCCGGTACGGTCATGGGTCCTTCAAAGCACCTGCTGGGCAGCTTCGGGGTAATTTACGAAGGAGCTCCGGTGACCAAGATGACCAGCCCCACCGGGCAAAACGGCATGAGCCTGAACGTTCCGGGAATGACCCTCGTGCCGGCGCAGTTCAAGGTAATGATTATGAAATAACTGCTTGGCCGGGGATGCCGGGCAATTCCAGCATTGGATTCAGGCGACACATCTTTTGAACTGAGGGAAAAACCATGAAAACCATGTGGGTCACGTCCCTTGGTGCGTCCCAAGATCCGGTCAAACAACTGATGTCCCAGATGAAAACCTACGGCTTGGAGGTTCAGGGCCACTTCTGGAAGGACGACCTGGCGAAAATGGCCTGGATGGCGGCCAGGGAAAGCCTGGTTGATTCCAAGATTTCTCTGTGGGGAATTTTAGGATCGGATGAGGAACTCCGTGCACCGGACACGCTTTACGGGCTGTCCCTGTTGGCGATTACCGTCCAGGCCCAAGGAGGCCTCCATTTTCCCATCACGATCCTTCAAACCGGGGGCGAACCGATTTCTACCGAACAACTGAGCACGCCGCTCAAGGGGGCGGATGTGCTATCGGCATCCGATTCCGGGCTCGGCGCAAAGCTGGCGGCCAGGGTTCACAAGCCACCCAAGCCGATTTCAGCCGAATACCATCTGGATGTTTTGGGAAATGAACGGATCGGGCAGTGGTTCGAAGTGCGGCCGGCGAAACGGAGCTGGCCCGGGGTGATGTTCGGTGTGGCCGGCGCCGAGATTGCCTTTCATGGCGTCGGCCCTGCGGGGAGTCTCCCCAGCAAGACGGTTCTCAACTACCCGATGCAGGGGCTGAAATTGGAAATGGGGAATCAGGAATATCTTGCCTGGGCCGCCCAGAACGAGCTGAATGCCGAGACCTCCTATTTTGTCAAGGTGGAGGGCTACCCCGAGTCGATTGTCTTCGGCCCCTATTCGACCGAGCAGGAGGCGGATGTCTTTGTGGTCAGGCTGAAGTAAATGAGTAGGGAACCAGGGATTCCCCGTTGCTTACCATGAAAAATCAAGTTCCACCTTTTCGCGGGAGGGTAGAATCTGCCTCGAGGGTTCCAGCGTTATCCGAACTGGAATCCGGCCGTCGGGCGTGGGCTTTGCAGCCGAAATCGTAAGATTTTCAGGGCCGTGCTCCCCGGTGCGTTCCCAGAACGCGCAAAAGGCCTGTCGAAGCTCCGCTTCCAGATCCCCTCCCTTAATCCCTTTCTCCAGGTGATCCCTGCACCACAAAATAAACTGGGTGATTCTGGACACAACCAGCTGATAACACAAGGAGACACCGCCCGTTGTGGTTTCATTTGGGACAAAGGCGATGTCCTTCCCCCCGAGCGCGGCAAGTGGGATGATCCCGCTTCGGATCAACTGGTCCATACGGTCCCGATCAAAATAGGCCTCGGTGGGCAAGGGTTTCCCCGGGTCTTCGATGTTCAGCGGAAGATCCTCGATCCTGATGCGGTGCCAGTCCGTAAATCGGGTAGGCCATCCTGTCTCAACAAAGCTCCGACCGATAAGGCTTCCCAGTGCCCACACCGGGCTGATCCACGGCGGGTCGCGCTCCTCGAAATACATACGGCGCGGCGTATTGTCCTCTCCGTAAGGGTAGCGGGCCAGAAAGCGGTTACAGGTGACGGCCAGCCACCTGGCAGCGGGAGCCCTTTTCAGGCTCTGCCATTTGGCAAAGGGCGGCTCCTCCAGGTAATGGGGCAGAAAACCAAGCTTCTTGATGTCCCCCCAGGTGTCGATGTGAAAGAAAGCCGGCCGAATCCACGTGATCGCCGGAACAAGAAGGGTTTCTGAAAACCGCGCTACCCTATGGAGGAGCTCCAGGCTCCTTGGGGTACTGTCAAGGGGAAGGTCCACCAGGACCACCGACGGAAGCTCGTCGATCACCTCCGCAGTCAGGGCCCCAAGCGCGTCATCCAGCGAATCAGAAGACACCGGGACGATCTCGATTCTGACGGTGCTGGACCTATTATCCAACTGCCGAAGAAGCAAATTCAGCCCGCGCCAGGATGATTCAAGCGTTCTGAAGGTTTCGTCTAAGAAAATGTGCCTCAGAATCTCTTTCAGAATGCCATCGATCCGGCCTGTGGCCTCCTGTCCCTCGGAGGAAACGCGGGTCTCCTTATCTGGCACGGCTACCATATCGAGGATCTTGTTCAGGGGCTCACGCGAAGCTACTGGTGATTTCTGCGGGACGGTTTCAACCCTGATCGGGGGGAGATTCGGCCATTGCGCAAGGCGGGCATTGATTTCGTGGGGGGAGAGATTTCTTTCCCGGGCCTCCTCCATCCAGGTTCTCGCTTCCCAGAAGTTTCTTAAAGCCGGGCTGTTCTGAACCAGACTGTCGGGGTGAAAGTCTTTCAATGTTCTGAATGTAATTTCAAGATTTCCCTCCGGATACAGATCACCCGGTATGGGCACGGTACATGTCGGCCCGATCTCTTCGATCACCCGGTCCACATGTGCGGGGTCGACGCTCAGAGGCTCTTTGCTCCAAACAGCGCAATCCGGGCCGAGAAAGGGCGCCAACGACAATATCTTGAGAGGAACAAAAGGAACTTTCATGAGCACTCCGGGATTCGAGATATTTCAAAAATTCCTCAAACGGTCAATGCGGCTGACGGGGTAAGCATAGTTCAAACTCAGCTAGTTTGTTGAGCCCATACATGATGAGTCAATGGGTAATGAAGACATTCCCTAACATGGGAACCTTGGGGGAAGGGCACATGAAAATTGAACTGACTCAGCCTTCTGGCGCAGGTTCTTCATGTTCTGCCAGACGCCCCCCGCCCAAGAACCGAAACGTTGGCCCCTCGGGGCTGAGTGACAACAGGCTGTCGGGATCTAACGGTGCCTGAATGCCAACGGGTCGACCATTAATCGAAATCAAGCTCCGGCCGGTCAGATCCTTCACCCAGTATTGATCCTGATCAAAAAAAAGCTGGGCATGCCGCTCGAGGATTTCTGGATGGTCCAGGCTGAAATCGCAGTTAGGGTTTCTTCCGATCGTCACCGGAACTTCTCCAAACGAACGAAGTGTCGGGCCGTACTGAATGACAAGCGGTACTTGAACTTTTTTTTCCGAGACCCGGGGTTCCGCGCCCTGTTCTGCTCGGGGGGCAGCCAGGGGCATTTTCTTCGCGGGTTCCATTTCCGGTTTGTCTGGAGCACCCGGTTGGGTGAATTCTTCAAACGCTTGCGCGCCCTCTTCGATCCGGGTCAGAAAGCTTACCTTGGGCCCGCCCTCTGCAAAGATCAGGACGTCCCCGGATTTGAGATAGGCCTCAGTCACCCGCTTGCCATTCAAAAAGGTGCCGTTTGTGCTCTGGTCGGTCAATTTAAACCGGTTGCCTTCTCTAATAATCTGGGCATGTTTCCGAGAAATGATGGTGAGGTCCTTTGGGAACAGGACCTGGCAGGAGGGATGACGGCCGATGGATATCTCCGGCTCGAGAAATTCCTGAATCTCACCTTTCAAAGGGCCTTCAATGTGCACAAGCTGCACGACCATAGCAGGTTTATGTGTCATATTTCAGTGGTCCTAAGAGAAGTAAGGCGGTTAGAAAACAGAAGGCGGTTTTCCCCGAATTTCCCGAAAAAGATGATCAGAAAAGCTTAGGTCACCATAAACCTCGGAAAAAGGTTTTCTTTCCCGTGAATGAGGCACTATGTGTCAAGAAAATAACCGCCCGAAAGCCAATTACCTTTGGAATGCAAGGCTGACCTCGGTCTTTCCGTAGTGCAATCCGTTACTGTTGACCGCCTGTAGTTTTGCTTCGTCTTATGCTTTCCAGACGTTCTAAAAGGGTTCTGGCCTTTTTGAGATTCTTATCTACATCCTTGTACTGCGTATCTAATGTGTACACCAATTCCCATTCGCGGATGGCATCAGCTAATTTTTCCTCTCCAAAATACGAGAGCCCCTTACCGTAGTGAACGTCCTTATATTTCTCTTCGGATTCTTGGATATTCTTCTCGCATTTATCACAATCTCTATCGTATCGCAGAGTAGCTTTGAATTCATCTCGAGCAGCCAGATATTCCTCTTTTGCGAAAAGAAGCAGTCCCTGTTGAAAATGAGATTTTGCAAGGTATTCGCGTGTTACAGAATCCTCCGGATGCACGTTCAAAACTTTGCTGAATTCGGTGATCGCCCCAGCATATTCCTTGTTTTTGAAAAGTTCAACACCAAGCTCCCGATAGTT
>JABAOH010001949.1_pt1 | contig 16926 bp, 15 predicted proteins | sample 7062181 | NCBI WGS metagenome assembly JABAOH01 (sample SAMN14538630, study PRJNA623070) | marine sediment metagenome | biome: marine biome [ENVO:00000428]; feature: marine pelagic biome [ENVO:01000023]; material: deep marine sediment [ENVO:00002113]; isolation source: pool of 5 deep marine... | reverse complement strand
CAATAGAAGAAGCGAATTTGGTTTTACGGTAATGAGTTCACCTTTTATCTGCTGCCCGTCCAATTTAGTAACTATGAGCTTAGCTCCTCGCTTTTTAGCGTACAGACTTGTTGGAAGCATCATTAACGAGAAGACAAGAAACAACGATAGGAGTTTTTTGCTTTTATCCATCATTCCCCAGAAATTTTTTCATAAGAAATTGACTTAACAAAAAAACAACTAATCGGTTTAAGTGATGTTTTATATGCTAGAGCTTAAAAGAAAATAGACAACCCCAAGTAGAAATTATTATCTGTGCGGAAATGATCTCCTTCTTCGTCAGAGTAGCTAGTGTATCGATATTCAAGTCGAATTGCGGCTGAATTGCTGACTAGATATTTTATCCCTCCTCCAAAATTCAAAGCAGTAATGCGCTCATCCTGATCCAATGCCATTTTATTAAGTGGCAATGCGTTGCCAAAACCATAGCCTCCAAGAAGAAAAAGAATTGTTTTATCCGAAGCTTTGAGATTATAGGAAACATTAGCCAGAACATGAATGCCAGTGCCATCACCATCTTCTGGTATTGTTAATAATAACTCTGGTTCGATTTCTATTCCTTTATAAGCAAAAAAGCCTATTCTAAGAGGCACGTTGAATATTGTTGTCGCTTCATCATTCCACTCGAACTTAATATTCCACATAGAAGCTGAAGTTGAAAATTCAAATTTCTTATCTTGAATGGGTTGAGCGAAAGTTCCCTTGACAGCGATAAAAATAAACAAAAATACAATAAAGATTCCTATTAGTCTTTTCATTTTTCCCCCCTAAAAGTAAATTGCTGGTAGTTTTTAATAGAATGAAATATCTGTTACAATTTATCACCCCCTTTTTCATTTTAGGGCATACATCTACCTTATATTAAATTGTTGTCGCAATTGTTGGTGAGATGAATTTCCAGGTATTCTCATAAGCAACTTATCCTTCTGCTGACTAATTTCCTGTGTTACTGTTTTTTATCGGTACTGACTTTATTACTAAAATAATTAGTATTTGTCAAATTTCAAAATGGACTTACGTTGGTCCTGCATTAAATGCTTCGTTATGTATTGCATATTATAGGGGGGATAGAAGCCCTTTGGAGTCCCAAGTTATCCTAATAGTGATTCCTTATGACACAAGCAGATGGGCTCTTGTAGAAAGATTCATATTGAATATAGACTTATCCCCGTGTAACGGATATGTAACAGATTTTGCTAAAAAACGCCCAATTACGGCTAACGGTGCTTAAATGGAAGACATATTAAAATCAGGGTATCATCATGGGAGAAACAGGCTGACAAGATGGCGGGGCCGACGAGACTTGAACTCGCGACCTCTGGCGTGACAGGCCAGCGTTCTAACCAAACTGAACTACGACCCCGCCAAGGGATTACAATTATAATATGATAGCTTCACACTTTCAATAGCTTTTAGCGGATAAGCATTTACATCTTCTCCAAAGCGGCTACCCTTTCCTCGATGGGCGGATGAGTGCTGAACAACTTATTAACTGCACCCTTTATATCCTTGAGCGGGTTCACTATATAAAGATGAGCGGTCGCTTTGTTAGCTGCCTCCAAAGGCTCTCTATCTGAAGCCAGCTTCTTGAGAGCAGAAGCCAGACCAGGAGGGTAACGGGTGAGAAGAGCCCCATCCGCGTCAGCCAGGAATTCTCTTTTACGCGAAACAGCTAACCGTATAAGCTGGGAAATGATAGGAGAAAGCACGGCGAGAACAAGACCCACCACAATAATGATTGCAGCAGCGTTCCCGCCTCCACTGCTGCTCCTCCTTCTTCTTCCTCCCCAGAGAAACGTCCGGAGGATCCAATCGCTGAGGAGGGCGACAATCCCAACCATGACTACGGCCAGAGTCTGAACAAGAATGTCATAATTCTTTATGTGTGACATCTCATGGGCAATCACTCCCTCCAGCTCCACGCGGTTCAGCTTTTGGAGCAGGCCTTTGGTGACCACGATGACGGAGTTTTTTGGATTGCGGCCCGAAGCAAATGCATTGGGAGCTGTGTCATCGATGATGTAACAGCGCGGCTTGGGTAATCCTGCTGCGATAGCCAATCCCTCCACGACATTATAAAGATGCGGGTAATCTTTCTTTTCTACTGGTTTAGCCTTGCTTATCGCCAAGACGATTTTATCGCTCGAATAATAGCTGCCAAAGGTCATGGCAACGGCTAGGACGACTGCCAAGACCAAACCATAAGGACCCATATCTGTCAGCTCTCCAAAAACCCAGGCCAAGGCGAAAATGAGGCAGAGGAAAAACAAGATGAGAAAAAAAGATTTTCTCTTGTTGCTTGCGATCTGTTCATACATCTTGAACTTTACCTATTTACTATCCGTTTGCTTGCCCCCTGATTAGAAAAATACTCGGATTAAAACTTCACCTTTACAGGTTCTCTGGCTTCCTCTTCTTCAATCTCGAAGTACTCTTTTTCCTTGAAATTAAACATGCTGGCAATAATGTTGGAGGGGAAAACCTGCTGTCTGAGGTTAAATTTCATCACAGTATCATTATAGAACTGTCTCGCGTAGGCGATTTTCCCTTCTGTTCCTGCCAGTTCTTCCTGAAGCATCAGAAAATTCTGGTTTGCCTTGAGATCGGGGTAGTTTTCAACCACAGCAAAAAGAGACTTCAAAGCACCGGTCAACATATTCTCAGCCTGCCCTTGTTCTTTAACCGTTTCTGCGTTTATGGCTTTGGAGCGCGCCTCTGTGACCTTCTCGAAGACCTCTCTTTCATGTTTGGCATAGCCTTTAACCGTCTCCACCAGGTTCGGAATAAGGTCATATCTCCTCCTTAGCTGAACATCCACCTGAGCCCAGGCATTATCACTCCGATTTCTCAGGGTAATTAGCCTGTTATAGATGCCTATAACAAAAGCCAGAAGAACGCCAAAGGCAATAAGAAAAAACACTATAATTTCCATTTCTTTCTCCTAACAGGATTTCGAGAAATCCTTCATGCTCATAATAAACTATTTCAAAAGATAAAAGTCAAATATTTGATTCATCCTAAACAGTCGAAATGTCCAGTGAGTCTTGCTAATAAAAAAATTTCATAATTTAATCTTAAAAAAATTGACAGTACAAGCAGACAATGATATATTTTTACCTCTTTTTTTCAATTAGGGAAATTATTTCTTCATAAATCATAAGGAGGTTGTCTCAATGGCTTCATTAAAGGAAAAGTTCGCTTCAAAACTAGAACCCATGCGCGATAGGGTTAAAACGATGGTCAAAGAATACGGCGATTCCAAGATCTCAGAAGTTACGGTGGCTCAGGCCTACGGAGGAATGCGCGGAGTAAAATGCATGGTCACCGAAACATCGGCTCTCGATCCTGTTGAAGGTATCCGCTTTCGCGGCTTCAACATCCCTGAGCTTCGAGAGAAATTGCCGAAGGCTCCTGGCGGTGAAGAACCTCTTCCCGAGGGGATATTCTATCTCCTACTGACCGGCGAATTGCCAACTGAGGATGATGTCAAGGAAATCACCGAAGAATGGCGAAAACGCAGCCCTCTCCCTGATTATCTTATCGATATTCTCAAAACCATCCCCAAAGATACGCATCCGATGACACAGTTTTCACAAGGCATCCTTGCCCTCCAGAAAGAATCCATATTCGCTGCAAAATACCGAGAGGGATTAACCAAGATGGAATACTGGGATCCAATGTACGAAGATACGATGAACCTTCTGGCCAAACTCCCCCTTATCGCTTCTTACGTTTACCGCAAAACCTACAAGAATGATGAGCATATTCCTCCTGACCCGAATCTTGACTGGGGAGGAAATTTTGCTCACATGATCGGAATCGAGGACGAAAATTTCAAGGAACTCATGCGCCTTTATCTCGTTATTCATAGCGACCATGAAGGCGGGAATGTCTCTGCTCATACCACACACCTTGTTGGATCTACCCTTTCTGATGCCTACTACTCCCTGTCTGCAGGTATGAATGGATTGGCCGGACCTCTCCACGGACTGGCTAACCAGGAAGTTCTCCGATGGATCATGGAAGTAAAGGAGGACTTAGGAGGAGTTCCGGACAAAGAACAACTGGTGAAATATCTCTGGGACACCCTGAATGCAGGAAAAGTCATTCCAGGATACGGACATGCGGTTCTCCGTCAAACAGACCCCAGATACATGGCTCAGCGAGAATTCGCCCTTAAACACCTTCCCGATGATGAGATTTTCAAAGTTGTAAGTGCCATCTACGAAGTTGCCCCTGATATTCTGAAGGAACACGGCAAAGCAAAAAATCCCTGGCCCAATGTCGATGCCCACTCTGGCTGTCTCCTCCTTCACTATGGAGTCACAGAGTATGACTTCTACACAGTGTTCTTCGGAGCGTCCCGAGCCATTGGCGTTCTTGCCTCGCTGATTTGGGACAGAGCCCTTGGGTTGGCCATCGAAAGACCCAAGAGTATCACCACAGATTGGATAGAAGCGCAGGTTAAGAAGTAAACAAAAAATTTTCTTGAAACTAAAAAAGGGTAGTGAAAGGCGACTTTCACTACCCTTCCACCTTAATCTTGATTCCTGTCCTTACACCTCTATGCAGAAGCAATAAGAAATAGAATTCCGATTATCGTCTTTTCCCTTGGCAGTAAAGCCAAAAGAGAAGTTTTCACCTGGCAAGGCGGAAAAACTTTAAGATTTCCATGAAATCATTGCTGGTGAAGGAAACAGATCTGTCTCCTGATCTTTTCGCTCCCGGAATCCATGAGGATCTTTCAGCTATTTCCTCCTCTGTAAAAGTTATTTCCATCGTGAAAGGAGGCTTGGGTTTGTATGGCTTAAAATCCTTCAGCCTTTTCAAGGCTGCAGTGGTTTTCTTTTTGATCAATTCTTGAGCCTTCACAGGGTGGAGCATTTTTGCCGCCTTTCCTATTCCTTCTTTGACAGCCACAGTCTCTACATCCCCGAAAAGCTCATTTGCCTGTTTGCAGATAGCTAAATCGCCAGTAACCATGACGACAGGGACATCGAAGTGCCCGGCAATGGCTCCGTTGATTCCTGCTTCAGGCATCTTTTTACCGTTGAGAACGACATCAAAAATCGTTCCTGTCATGGTATGCTTGAGAACAGCATCAGGCGTACCAGCTCGCGCATGGTATCCTATAAAAATAACTGCATCAAAAGTCTTGTCTATTCCTTCCATCATGATCAACGGGCCCCCTGACCAGTCCCGAAGCAGCTCAGGTTCATGACGCAAAAGGTCAGGAAGGATATTGCGGGCACTTCCGTGGGAGTCCCGCACAAGAATCTCGGTTGCCCCTGCCTCGAGGGCTCCTACTATAGCCGCGTTTGTCTCTTGAGTCATAAACTTCCGGAATAGAGGATAATCGTCTCCCTTACGGCTGACATCATCCCAGTGGATAACGCCTGAAATCCCTTCCATATCCACAGAAATAAAGACCTTAAGCCCCTTTTGAGCCCCCCCGGCTCTGGCAAAAAAACATAGAAACAAAACAAGCGCACATAAAACAAAAATTCTTTTTCTCACGATTCCTCCTTTTAAGCTATTATGTTTGAGTGGATTTTGAATGATCCAAAACTATTTTATCCAGCCAAACGTAAAGCATAGATTCTTCTAAGGCAGAATAATGATAGAGAATCAAAAAATCGAAGTCAATACAGACAAATCAAGAGAGGATCGCTACCTGGCTAAGGGAAGTTCAACGAAACAAGCGTCTCCGTAAGTGCCCAAAGGTCAGGGTTTGATGAATCAAATCCCTACATAAATCACGCCCCTACAATGAATCAAGCCTCTACGAAAAAACCATCCGTTTGAGTCGTTTTTTGGCTTGTTTGGTTTGATGAATCAAATCCCTACAAATTATAAAATGAATGTGTTATATTCTTTTATCAAATATCTTTCTTTTGCTTGGGTGTTATTATTCCGTGCTAGATTCTTATGCCACTAAACTCGTTTCTAAATCATAAAGGAAGCCTTCTATGATAAGGAGGATATGATAATGGAACACAAAATAGGTCTTATCGGCTGCGGGACCGTGGGGCAGGGCCTTCTAGAAATACTCGTAAAGAAAAGAGAATATCTGAAAGAAAAGCTTGATTTCGAAGCTAAAGTCGTAGCCATCAACGACAAATTGAAAGGCTCTCTTCTCATTCCAGAGGGAATAGAGATAGAAAAAATTCTTCAGCTATTAGAGCAGGGAAAGAAAATTGACGAGTATCTTGAGGGAAAATCCAACGAAGCTCGACAAATGGACCCTCTGGAGATGCTCGAAAAATGTGATGCTGATATCATCGCTGAACTTACCTACACAGATATAAAGACTGCTGAACCGGCTACAAGTTATATCAAAAAAGCCTTTCAAACTGGGAAACATGTGGTCACATCCAATAAAGGGCCGGCCGCTCTTAACTACAGAGAGCTTAAAAAATTAGCTCAAGAGAACAACCTTTTTTTCAGGATCGAGGGTACTGTGATGAGCGGGACACCCGTGTTCATTCTATTCGAGAGCGGCATGGCGGGAAATAATATAAAAGAGATAAGCGGAATACTTAACGGGACAACCAACTTTATCCTCTCCAAAATGGAGTTAGAGAACATGGACTATGAAGACGCACTCGGCCTAGCCCAAAATTTAGGTTATGCTGAAGCAGATCCTACGGCAGATGTGGAAGGCTACGACGCCCTGGCTAAAATTGTTATCCTCTCCAATGTTTTTCTTGAAGGAAACATAAAACCATCTGATGCAACAAGGGAGGGCATTACTTCACTTTCCAAGCAGGAAATTCTGGCGGCGAAACAAGAAGGGTACAGGTATAAACTTATCTCCTCAACCAAAAAAGAAAATGGGCAGATTCGAGCCAGTGTCTCCCCGCAAAAACTCCCACTCGCCGACCCTCTGGCTGGAGTCATGGGTGCCAACAACGCTTTAACCTTTGACCTGGATTTGCTGGGAAAAGTAACCGTTCAAGGACCCGGGGCTGGAAAAATCGAGACTGGTTATTCTATCCTTGCAGACATGCTGACCATTCATCGCCATCTTGCCAAACAAATATAAGAAATAAACTGGATAGATAAAAATGCATAAAAAAGGGCGAACTAAAAAGAAAATAATTGATAAAAGGAGAGACTCGAAATGCACTTTGAGCTTTTAAGCGCTAAGGATCTCAAGGCAATGGATGCCTTATTAGATTCGTACGGAGGAGCAAAGGAGATTTCCGAAAAGATAGATTCCATGAGGGATTACACAGCCAGGAAAAGAATCGCAGGTGAAAAAGGCTACGGAGAGATGCTGGAAAAGGCTGAAGAATATGTAAGTCATTTTGCCAAAGTCGAGGACTTCATGGAAAAGAACGGAATAACTGTAACAAAGCCAGGAATCTGTACTACCCAGGTTTCCGGGTTTCAAGCTGCCCGCCCCACGTTTGATTGCGTTAAGAGAGTAGCAGAGAGCGGAGATGTGCTTTTCCCTACTGAGATGATTTCTGTGGTTGCTCTAACCGATCACTATGTCTACAGCGGAGATTTGCTCTCGACATTGGCTATGGCCGAAAATATATTGGGCGCCAGCAAATTCTGCTCGACCAACCTTATTGGAACTCCACTTCCAGAAGAACGGTTTGCAAGGATAGAAAAAGTAACAGGCGAAAAATACGAGAGAAAAGACATAGGCAACGGATTAAGCCAGATAATCCTGAAGAATATGGGGACGGCCTTCGGCAATCTTGGAGGGGTTGAGGTCGGAAACAATAACCATCTTGTCTATCTCGATGGCATAACAAGAGCTGCTCTTGCTACAGGTGCGAATTTTTTCCTTAATCCAAGCTGGTCGACGATTGTGGCTGCCTGCTACTACGCAAGAGAAATCCCCAATCTTTCCTTCAAAATATCCATGCTTCTCTCCACCCAAAACGCTATTCAGCTTCGGATGCTCCTCAATATTTTTAAAGAATATCTTCGCTCCGACGGGACTACCCCCATCTACGAGATCAACATAGGGAACGCGGCAACTGCTGAAACCTTTATCCAATGCTCTGACGAGCTTGAGGCATCAGGACTCCCTCGAATCTTTCTTGCCGCTCATTTAAGGATTAATCCAGACTTAGGCATGGCTGACTTTAACTGGACCGAGAACGCCTTCAAAGTCCTTGATGCGGGAAAGGACTTGACGATTAAATATGAGAGCGACGGCGAATCTCGCCAGTATGATACCATGGAAGCCTATTTCTTCTCGGATGAGGAAAGAGATGAAAAAGCAGAACTTATAGGCGATGTGATATATCATAAGTGTCTGAGATGTGACAAGGATGCCAAGGAAATAATGAGAAGGGGTCACGAGGCCAAATTTGCCAAGGCCTCCCACAGGAAATAAATTCTGCGTATGAAAAAAATAGACATCAGGAGATAAGAAATGGATTTGGGTATCAAGAATAAAGTGGCCTTGGTGGCAGCATCGAGCAGAGGTCTTGGAAAAGCGATCGCCTTCAAGCTTTCAAGGGAAGGAGCGAAGGTGGTAATCTGTGCCAGGAATAAGGAGAGGCTTTTCAAAACCGGGGAAGAAATAGCTGCCGAAACGGGCGGAGTTTTGAAGGCGATTGTGGCGGATGTAAGAGAAAAGAAACAGGTAAGCGAAATGGTCGAGCAGACCGTAAAGGAGTTGGGCACAATCGATATATTGGTCTCGAATGCTGGAGGACCTCCTTCGGGCATGGCGGATGATTTTGGTCTAAATGATTACACAGATGCTCTGGAGCTCAATCTCTTGAGTACAGTGAACCTCTGTTATGAAGTTATCCCCTACATGAAAAAAAAGAAGTGGGGAAGAATAATTAACCTGACTTCGGTGGCAGCCAAGCAGCCTATAGATTCGCTGATTCTTTCCAACACGGCAAGAGCGGGAGTCTTGGGCTTCTCGAAATCCCTCTCAAACCAGGTTGCGGCTTATGGCATTACGGTAAATTCAATCTGTCCTGGATACACAAAAACAGAGAGAGTGGAGGAACTGGCAAAGTCTTTCGAGGAAAGCGGAAAAGGCACAGTCAAAGATTTCTACAATAATATACAGAAAAACATCCCTGCGGGGAGGTTAGGAACACCGGAGGAGATAGCTCAAGCCGCGGCCTTTCTTGCCTCTGAAGGAGCAGGCTATATAACCGGAGTTGCTCTGCAGGTCGACGGAGGATATATAAAAAGTTCATTTTGATGGAAGGTATGAAATGGGAAACTGTGAAATGGGGCCTGGCCCCATTTACAATGATGAAAATTGAAAGGAAGGATAGATGAAAAATTACATGAAAGAATGGGAAGGCACTGCTTATCCCCAAATGTTAAGAGACCTCCCGGAGATTGATATCCCCTTTGAAGGGGTGCGAGGTTGGCTTCTTCAAAGCAAAGACAAACAGGTAGGTTTTTTTGATATGGAACCTATCGGCGAGGTTCCTCCTCATTCCCACTGTGCCCAATGGGGCTTGGTGGTCGAAGGAGAGATGTCTCTTACAATAGGGGAGGAAACCAGGGTATACAGAAAAGGTGACTGGTACTATATCCCCGAAGGCGTGGTTCATTCAGCCACCTTTCTTACAAGAGCAAACGTCATAGACGTCTTTGATGACCCGGCAAGGTACGGAGTCAAATGAAGATAGAGCTATCAAGCCTGGATGATTAAAGCAAACCTGGAATAAAAGAAGGGAAGCATGAAATCTTTATTCGCCACTATTATGAAAGAATACGAGGGATACCAGACAGGGAAGATGCTGTGTTACATCCAAGATCCGGAGATAATATCTTTTGCCGGTGGTTTACCCAGCAGCGATGTTTTCCCCCTTGACCTTATTCAGAAAACAGCGCAGAAGGCCTTAAAGGAGGATCCGGCTCAGGTTCTTCAATATTCCTCCATACCCGGAGAAAAAGAACTGATGGAAGCAATCATAGATTATCTGCGAAAAGATGGTATCCATATTAAGCTTGATAACATCATGATAACCACCTCTGGACAACACGGGCTGGACCTTCTCGGAAGACTGTTCCTTGAGCCAAAAGATGTTATAGTCGCAGATTGCCCCACTTTCGGGGGAGCATTGGCCTCCTTTGAGCTGGAAGATGCAGAATATATGGCTAAAGATATTGAAGAAGACGGATCCGATGTTAAGGGAATGGAAGCTGGAATAGAAGATTTAATAAGCCGGGGAAGGAAGCCTAAATTCACTTACGTTGTCCCGGATTTTCAGAACCCTTCAGGCATAACCATGAGTCTTGAGAAAAGACTGGCTCTTCTCTCTATGAGCAAAAAGTTCGGTATTCCTCTTATAGAGGATAGCCCTTACAGAGAGTTAAGGTACAAGGGAGAAAATATCCCTTCTATATATTCCCTGGATAAAAATCAAGGGAATGTGATCGGCGTATACACTTTTTCAAAAATACTCTGCCCTGGTCTGAGGGTCGGGTTCAACATAGGTCCATCGGAAGTTATAAGGAAGTTCTCTTTCATTAAAGGAGCCAATATACTTAACACTCCCAAGCTCAACCAGGACATATGCACCGCATTCCTGCGAGAATATGATCTGGATGCCCATTTCAATAGGGCCAGAAAATACTATTCTGAAAAACTGCATTTCTTTCTTGAAGCCATGGAAGAAAATTTTCCTGACGATATGGGCGTAAAGTGGACAAAACCTGAAGGTGGGCTGTTCCTCTGGATAACCATGCCAGAACAGATTAATACCTTAGAGCTATTTTACGAGGCTTTGAAGGAGAAGGTTGCTTTTGTCCCTGGCGAAGTATGCTATCCGAAAGGATATTTTAGATATAACACGATGAGGATAAACTTTTCTTATCCAACAAGGGATGAGATTGTTGAGGGTGTGAAAAGATTAAGCTTTGTGGTAAAAAAATACTTAACAAAGAAAAAAAAGAATACTTTAACAAAATAATGGAGGAGCCATGACTGATAATGACATATACGGTCCAGGTGTAATGAAATATATCAAGGAAGCTGAAAAATTCTTAGTCCAGAAAGAAAAACAGATAGCGCGAATGAAAAAACTTAAATTTGACACCTTAGCAGTTCATGGCCTTTACACAGTGGAAGAGGCGTTAGCTCAAAATCAAGGAGCCGTGATAGAGCCTCTTTATCTATCAAGCTCCCAAGCCTATAAGGACTCTGACGAGATGGAGGCGGCTCTTGCCTATTTGATTCCTACCTGGTGTTATACGCGCATAGCCAACCCGACAACTTATTATTTAGAATGGGTTCTTGCTTTGCTCGAAGGTTACCAGACTGGCAACGACACTTCCTGCCTGGTGACTGCCTCCGGGATGTCAGCCATTGTGGCAGCGATTGATCCTTTTTTGGCAAAGCAAAAAGAAGGCTCAGAGAAAATAAACTTTGTCTCTTCTGTCCAGCTCTATGGAGGCGCCTTCCAACTTTTCTCCGTCAGGAAGATGCAGGAGAGGGGGATACAGGTGCGCTGGGTTGAGCATCCGGACGACATAGCAGAGTGGAAGGCGAAAATCGATGAGAATACCCGCTTCCTCTACTCAGAGGCTCCAAGTAACCCCCAACAATCTTTCTGTGACGTCAAGGCGCTTGCAGAACTGGCTCACTCCTGGGAAATCCCTTTTATTATTGACTCAACCTGCGCCACTCCAGCTTTGATGCGCCCCGTTGCATATGGGGCAGACATAGTTATCCATTCTTTGACCAAATCCATAACCTCTGGCGGCATGGCAATAGGGGGAGCTTTAATCAGCCGCAAACCCATTACAACCAAGATAAAAAATGAAAATCCCCTCTTCAAGCAAAGTTTTGCCGAGTACGTGAAATTTCTTCCTTACCGGGATACCGGCCCGGCAGCTTCTCCTCTGAATGCACTTCTTGCTTTGAATGACCTCAGAACACTTCGTTCCAAGATGGACCTGGTTAGCGCCAACACCGAGAAGGTCGCAGAATTTCTCAATCAGCATCCCAAGGTTTATCAAGTAGATTATTTAGGGTTAGAGGACTTTCATTTCCATGCACTGGCCAGAAGATACATGAAGCTTGTAGACTCTGATGATGGAAAAGGCAACCAAATAAACCGCTACGGCCACCTACTCAGTTTTCGAGTCGCTGGACCGATTCGAAACGCACGGAAAGTTTTTGATAAATTAAATCTTATTTTCAGGGCCACGGATTTGGGTCGAATAAAAAGCGTGGCCTGTATTCCAGCCATTTCCACGCACCAACAGCAAGGTGAAGAGGCCCGCGAAATGGCTGATATTCCGCCTCAAATGATAAGACTTTGCGTAGGGGCTGAGAACTCGGATGATATTATAGCTGATCTCGACCAGGCTCTCGGCTCTCTCTAATTCCTAGAGGTTAAAACAGGCGACTTTAGGCTCGGTCATCTCAAGCAGGGCAAACTTAATACCTTCCCGGCCGAGTCCACTCCACTTCACCCCGCCAAAGGGCATCATATCTATGCGGTAGTCTGTAGAGTCATTAACCATCACCCCGCCTACATCAAGTTCTTTGATGGCCTTAAAGGCACTCTCCAGAGACCGAGTGAAGATAGCTCCATGGAGCCCGTATTTGACACTGTTGGCCAGTTCGATCGCTTCATCCAGGGAAGAGGTTTTATATAGATTCACAACCGGGCCAAATACTTCTTCGCAATTGAGGTTGGCGCTTTCCGGCATGTTCCTGAATACAGTAGGTTCGAAGTGTGTTCCTTTTCTCTTACCACCGGTGAGAAGCTCAGCTCCTGACTCAAGGGCTTCCCCAACCCACTTTTCCACTCGAGCGGCTTCTTCCTCTGTAATCATCGGACCCATGTCCGTATCTTCATCCAATTGAAAGCCGACTTTTATTTTCTTTGTCTGCTCCACAAACATCTTCTCAAACTCATCATAAACATTCTCATGGATATAGATTCGCTGAACGCCGATGCAGTTCTGCCCTACGGCCCAGAAAGCTCCGGACACAGAAAGCTCCACTGCCTGCTGAAGATCAGCATCGTCCATAACAATAACCGGAGAGTTCGAGCCCAACTCCATTCCTATTTTCTTCAAGCCAGCTTTTTTGACTATGTCCTGGCCAGCTTCGGTTCCTCCGGTGAAGGAGATCATTCTCACCCGAGGATCTGTCACCAGGGCATCAGCAATCTTCGAGGCGCGGCCGGTAACGATGTTTAAGATATTCCAGGGAAGGCCTGCTTCGATAAAAGCCTCACCCAACTTTAAAGCAGAAAGGGGAGTGACGGTGGCAGGTTTTAGAACCACAGAATTTCCACCTGCAATTGCCGGCCCAACCTTATGGGCTACAAGGTTCAAAGGATCATTAAAAGGAGTAATGGCTGCGATTATTCCGATTGGAAACCGAAAGTAGTAACCTAGTCTGTTCTCCGAACCTTCTCGACTGTCGAAGGGAATGGTTTCCCCCACAATTCTTCGGGCCTCTTCCGCAGAGATGGTGATTGTATCTATGCAACGACTGGCCTCTTTTCTGGCTTCCTTTATGGTTTTACTCCCTTCGGTGGCGATCGTCCTGGCAAAATCTTCTTGCCTGCTTCTAATTATTTCTGCTGTTTTATAAAGGATAGATATGCGCTGGTGAACTGGCATATCCCGGTTAATTTTAAAACCCTCTTCTGCCGCCTGAAGAGCAGCTTCCACATCATCATTGTCGCCTGAAGGAACTGTGTCTATAAGTTCATCGTTATAGGGGTTGAGAACTTCAATTTTTTCATCCTTATCAACCCAATTTTTGCCTATTAGCATCTTCATTTATTCCCTCCATTTCAAAATTCAATTTTATCTAATTATGGGGCCTGGCCCCATTTCCTACCATTTTCTACTGTGGCAGCATTTTTTACTATCTTTGAAACAATAACTAATTGCAAGCCGAAAATTATTATTGTCGCTGCATGATTCACGTAGGGGTTTGATCCATCAAACTCGCACTTTCTTAAAAAAGTCAAAAGTTGAATTTTAAATAGTAATATTTTAGAATGAGTGGACATGGAAAGAATCAGAATCGCCGGAAATTCTAACCTTCAGCTAAAGGGAAAAGTCAAAATCAGCGGGGCAAAAAATGCAGTTCTTCCCGCTATTGCAGCCTCACTATTGACCAAGGAAAAGGTGCGGCTCAAAAACGTTCCTCTTGTTAAAGACGTCTTTACGATTTTAACCGTCATGAAGGAGCTCGGAGCCAACTACAGTCAGAGAAAAAACACTTTATCCATCCAGGCAAAAAAAATCAAATCTGCTGAGGCTGCCTATGAACTGATCAGTGCCATGAGAGCATCCATTCTAGTTTTGGGTCCTCTCTTGGCTCGATACGGAAAAGCGGTTGTTGCCTTACCAGGGGGGTGTGCCATCGGTTCGCGTCCCATAGACCTCCATATCCACGGACTGGAAAAATTAGGGGCCACGATAAACCTCGAGCATGGATACATTAAAGCAGAAGCAAAAAAACTCAATGGTTCAGAGGTGGAATTTGAGAAAAAATCCGTAGGAGGAACAGAAAACCTGATAATGGCAGCTTCTCTGGCCCAGGGAGAGACAGTTTTAAAAAACTGTTCCTTGGAGCCCGAGGTATCAGACCTGTGTGAGCTTTTGGTTAAGATGGGAGCTAAGATTGATGGGATCGGCCAAGAGACCATCCGCATTAAGGGGGTACAAGAGCTTGGCGGCGCTACTCATGATATCATCCCCGATCGGATAGAAGCAGGGACTTTCCTTATAGCCTCCGCATTGACCCGAGGGAACATCGTGCTCACCCATTCCCAGCCCCACCATCTCGATACTGTCATTGAAAAACTGAGATACTCTGGAGCAAAAATAGAGCAACTCAATAATCACTCACTGAGAGTTATCGGAAGCGATGATATCAGATCTCAAGATGTCACAACCTCCCCCTACCCAGGATTTCCCACTGATATGCAAGCCCAGTTCATTGTATTGATGACTCAAGCCTCCGGGACATCTATTATCACGGAGACTATTTTCGACAGAAGATTTACACACATAAACGAACTGCTGCGCCTTGGAGCAAATATCGAGGTTTCTGGAGATAAGGCTATAGTTAGAGGAAAAACTCCCCTCTCAGGAGCAGAAACCTTAGCTTCGGATCTTAGGGCATCCGCTTCTCTTGTTCTGGCCGGGTTAATAGCAAACGGAGAAACTATTGTCAATGAAGTCGAGCATCTGGATAGAGGCTATGAGAAACTGGAAGGAAAGCTTAAGTCTCTCGGAGCCCACATCGAAAGAATAAGGGAATAGGAGAAGAAGGTATTCGATGGAAGACTGTATTTTCTGTAAGATCATAAACAAAGAAATCCCGGCCAGCATAGTTTTTGAAGATGAGGAAATAATCGCCTTCAATGATATAAACCCCCAGGCTCCGATTCATATTCTTCTCATTCCAAGGGAACATTTCGCCTCACTAAATGAAGTCCCTGAGGAAAAAAAGACTATCTTGAGCCACTTACTCCTTACTGCGCGACAGATTGCGCAAGAAAAAGGAATCGCTGAAAAAGGCTATAGAATCGTGCTCAACACTGAAAGGGACTCAGGCCAGGAAGTCCTTCATATCCACCTTCATCTCTTAGGGGGAAGGCGGATGCACTGGCCGCCAGGCTAGTAGAGAATAATGGGGTCAGACCTTCAAAACTTTCATAAATTGAACTTTTTTCAAGATTGAAATGATCAGGCTTAATTGAGAGATATGCAAGAGCTCAAAATTATAAGAGTTTGAAAGGTCTGACCCCAATATAATAAGGAGGTAAGAACAATGGAAATAACTTGGTTAGGACATTCTGGAATAAAACTGCAGGGTTCAAAAACTGTATACATCGATCCCTTTTTAACAGACAATCCTGCTGCTTCAACCACTTGTGACGAGATTTCAGATGCAGATGTTGTTATTGTCACCCATTATCACGGTGATCATTTAGGTGACTCCTTTGCTATTTGTAAAAAAACAGGCGCCACCCTGGTTGGCATCCATGAGATTGCAGTAGATGGTGAAGCAGAAGGCATAACATCCGAAGGAATGAATATCGGAGGTACGGTGGAAGCAAAAGGAGTGAAAATTCACATGGTGCAAGCTCTCCACTCTGCCGAAAAAGGTGACCCGGCAGGAGTTGTTATCGAAATGGACGGCAAGACAATTTACCATGCGGGCGATACAGGATTAACCTATGATATGAAACTTATCGGTGAATTCTTTAATCCAGACCTGAGCTTTATTCCTATCGGGGACAGATACACCATGGGCGTTCCCTCCGCTGCCAAAGCAGTGGAGTTTATCCAGACAAAAAAAGTAATTCCTGTCCATTATAATACTTTTCCTATTGTCAGCGCCGACCCTGAAGAATTTAAAAAAAGGGTAGGAGATAAAGCAGAAGTTATCATCCTCAAGCCTGGAGAATCTTACACGCTGTAGCTTCTTAAACCTGCTGTTCTCGCATTCACACCTCCTCAAGTGGCCTATTTAATCGATGGAAGCAATCTTATCGGATATTCTTCGCCCCGCAATGTCAGAGATCCCAAGGCCAAATATCGCCTGGTCTCTCGGCTTTTAATTTTCCAGCGTCTGAAAAAAACAAGGGTGCTCTTGGTTTTCGACGGATCTCCAGACTTGAATTTAATAGGTGAAACGTTCCAGAGAAAAAAATTTTCAATAATCTTTCCTCCTATGGACGGGAATGCCGACGAAACCATAAAAGAAATAATTTCAAAACAAACAGATTTAAGAAGATTTTTTGTAGTCAGCTCAGACCATGAGATAAAAAGGTTCGCCAAGTCCAAAAGAGCTACCACGTTGAGCTCTAAGGAGTTTAGCCGCGAGCTTCAAATAGCTTTGAAAGAGCACAGAAAATCTTTAGAAATAGAGAAAAAAGTCACCTCGCTCTCTCCTTT
>JABAOH010000457.1_pt6 | contig 16926 bp, 15 predicted proteins | sample 7062181 | NCBI WGS metagenome assembly JABAOH01 (sample SAMN14538630, study PRJNA623070) | marine sediment metagenome | biome: marine biome [ENVO:00000428]; feature: marine pelagic biome [ENVO:01000023]; material: deep marine sediment [ENVO:00002113]; isolation source: pool of 5 deep marine... | reverse complement strand
ATACACGATTCATGACGAGTTAAACCATTGAATATAAATTGTTTACAGAAGACAGATTTCCCGATACCCGAAGGACCTAGAAGAAGCATTGATTCCGGAGGAAATTCTCCTTCAACTAGCTTTGAAGAACCTGGGAAAACGTCAAATGGCCTCATTCAATCAACACATTATGTTATAATTTATAGTAATAAATCTCTTTGCTTAGACAAAATCGAGGGAAACACCATCTTTTGCCTTAACAACTTTTCGTTCTCAAATTAGTCGATTAAAAGTTGATATGTTTACTCAAAACTTTATTAGTGAATAAATTTGATCGAAAAAAATTCCATTCAGAAAAAGATTTGGTACGATTTTCTATAGGTGAAATCATTATGAAGATTTTGAAGTTGCAGTGTTTACGTGATCGCGGGTTGCTTTCTTCTCATACCAAAGCTATACCCTTAATTCTTTCAGCTAAATCCACCATTTTTTTCGAAAAAGGGTGGTTTGGCTGCTCAATTGAAAAGAGGAATTCATGTCTACTAAACTGAATATCACAAAAGCAGGGAATAGAAGCGACGATTTTAGTGCCAAATTCTTTTTCTAAATTTTCTTGAAATTCTTTATCAGCAGTCAGATTATATTCGTTTAATGGTGAAGCTCCCGGAACCTTGTTAAGTACTACGAAATATTTGGACCCGAAATTGGTTAATGTTTCATAAATATCAGTTATCATTTTCTTTGTACCTTCAACGTCAACATCATTGTCCTTCATTATGAGAAGTTGGATATCGGCCGTTGCCAGAGTGTTGATTGACCAGTATCTGATCCCAGGGCTTGTGTCTAAAAATAGATAGTCGATTTTGTATTCCTCAAAAAGCTGTTTTTTAGCCGATAGAAACTTTCTGATCGCGGAAAGTTGCCATTTAGTTTCGTGTTTGATCTCAATATCGTGGACATCTTCTTTTCCTGGATTTGAGAAACCTAAGTAAAGTCTACCTTTCAAATCAAGCTCAGGGCTTAAATCAACTAGCAAGTCAGAAATTTCTACTTCCCCACTTAATAAATTATTCAAGTAAAAAGGCGCGGTTTTTCGAAAATATATTGTCAGGGTGGGTGCGTACAAATCAAAATCTAGGAGGCAAACTCTCTTGCCATTTTTTGCTAAAAAAGCTGCTATGTTTGCAATTAAAGTTGTTTTTCCCGTTCCGCCTTTATAGGAATGAAACGCGAAGGTTTTTCCACTTACCATTTAATCACACATCTCAGATTTGAGTATGCTTGAACAAATGATATATTAAAACATCTTTTCTTAAGATTTTCTAGCGCTTCCTAGTTGGGGAATAAATAATTCATAATCAATATGGGGTTTTGGGCCTAATACAAAATTTATTCTAGCTACATATCCAATTACCACGTTTTTAAAAAATATGTTCTAATTATACCTTAAAGAGGTTTAATTCAGCTTAAGTGAACTTAAATCGCTATATTTTTGATATAGCTCTTTCAAAAAAATAATTGTATTAGCCTCAATCATTTATTGAATGTTAACCTATTTGTTTTTTGATTCTTTAACAAGCTTTCCAATCTTCTCTGTATGTTCCTTTAATCTCATTTCGCGTATCTTGCGTTCAGGCAACGTTTCTTTTGCGCGCAATACTGGAATAATAGACAGAAATATGAGTAAGCTCAAGATTTGAGAAAACGAAGCCTCAGAACCTGATGGAAAAATCTTATTAACGGGAACCAAGGCCAAACTAAACATGATAGCAATTGGAAGGATATACCCCATTCCGTAGAACTTTTTTCTTATGCCTACAACTGATAAATCACCTGGCACAGCTAAGAATACTACAAAAAATAGACCCCAAGCCACTCCTGAGATTGCCAAATAGATAGTTACAAGTGTTTGGGTCATTCCAAATAAACCAAGCATGGCAAAACTGCTTCCTAACACAACAAGTCCAGCGATTATTGGCTTTTTGCGTCCAAGTCTGTCAGCTGCAATGCCGGACAAAAAGCCAAACACTGCTATGGAAACGTAGCGCAAGGCTGTCCCGGCGGCGACATCAATATTTTCAGGTATCAAATTCCAAGCCAAACCTGCAGCTATGCTGAACATCACCCATGGAATTATATAATAGAATAATTCTCTGTAGGCATCACTTGGCAAAAGAGGTTTCTCTGTTAATCTTTGCCCTTTTCCATCGCACTTGTCACAAACCAGTGCAAAAATGCTGGTTGATCTTACAATAGCAAACAAAATAACAGCGTCTAATATTCCCAGATTTAGTATTGTTATAACCGCTACGGTGCCGAACGCCATAATGAATGTTCCTAGAATTACTGTTCCTGAAACCCGTGCTCTTTCTTCAACCTCCGTGTAATCTGCGATAAGAGCCATGCTGCTTGGCAATCCCAATCCCATAGACATACCTAAAAGAAAGCAAATTATTGCTACAAAAAATGTTCCTTGAACTATTGCAAATAATATCATTGAAAATGTGCCTAAAAATATTGAACCAACTAGTAGTTTTCTACGGTCAACTCTCCCTCCAATGACGCTCCCTACAATCGACCAAATAATTGTAAATCCAAAAAACATAGCTTCAGGAACATCGTAGGTAGGGCTCCACAAAGGATCGTTCAGTGTTACGGCTGCAAAAATATCGTCCATATAAATAATAAGTAAGAAGAACAAAGCAAGAGTTCCTGAATTTAGAAGAATAGCCGCTAAGAACTTTCTTGAGGAAATCCTGAGATTCTTGGTCAAGAAATTAAAACTCAAGAGCACACCGTAAATCTAATATACAAATATAGTGCTATATCAGTTTTTAGGAATTAGAGGAGGAGATAAAAATAACATCATATGATCAAACCCAACGCCAACGTGCGTTTGCTCGAGCTATGAAGTTTCAGAAGCTGTTTTGGGATCCAAACTTTGATAACATTCTAAATGCACTTGAAGGAACGGGTCAAACAGGAAACAAGAAAACAGATTTTGACAATGCTACTAAAGCATGCCCTTGGATGACTGCTGAAGAAGGAGCTTGGCTTTGGAACTACTTGCAGAATTATAAAAAGTCTGGGACTGGAACCTGGAATACTGCCAATGTTCTTGAAGCAGCGGCAGGAACTGGCTGGTAGCTTAAGCAAACTCTCACTTGCATAAGCGAGTAACACGCGTGTAGGAAGTATTCAGCAAAGATAGCAGTGCGTATTTAGCATTGCTTTTTTTCAGCTTGCCTATCTTGGAGTTTGCTTCTGCCTCGGTTTTCTTGGCCAAGTTAAGCACGTACCCAAATGCTTCAGTATCAAAACAGGACTTCAAGAGCGTCTTTACGTCTTTTAAACCAATATTTTTTTTCTCAACAATTTTAGCAATTCTTGTGCGTTTTTCATTTGAAAATTTGGATGCATAAAGCAATGGCAAGGGCACGCTTTCATACTTTATTCTATGAGGAAGATCACCCTTTACGTTTAGACAGTCCTCCACTTCATCTGCGAGTCTAGACAGGAAACCAATTCTTCTGCCAAATTCTGACAATGCTTCAACTTCGCTTTGTTTTCCGTCACCCATCATGGCTCCTATTCTACAGCAGGCTTCAGTTTCAGCCGTCTCTTTCCACAAGATGTTCTCGTAAAAATCTAATTCTGTATCGACTTTTCCTCTGCATTGTGTTTCCATGAACTCTGCTTCGCAAATTTCGACAGATAATCTTCCATATGCTTCAAGAACATCAGCAATTTTAGATGGATTCTGAGTTTTTCTAATCATTTCATGCGCAACGGTCCATGCCTTCACGATAAGGAGGTCGCCAATCAACAAAGCTGTTTCGAGTCCATGAAGTCCCACAATTGTCATTCTTAAGTGTTTATTTGTTGATCTGTCTAAGATGTCATCATGTATTCCGAACCCTGAGGAAGCAAGAGTAAATATCAGTGCTGCGGTCTCTGCCATTTCAGGATCGCCTCCAACGGCTTCGCAAGAAAAAGAGGTCAGAATCGGTCTGTTTAAATCTCTCCAATAACTCTTTACGTCTTCTAAAGCTTCCAGCAGTTTTGGGTTTCTTACGTGTAAAACAGCTGCTTGACCGAACTTTTCAAGAATTTTCCTGCCCCTTTCTAAAATTACCATTTTCAACTGGGTGTTGGCCGCGTCTTTGTCCTTTAAAATTATAGGCACCCCACATTAATTCACACAGTAGCGTTTAATACTCTTTAGGCAGATTTATATGACGTTCAATTACGTTCAGTTTACATAGGTTTGTTTTCAATACAATCTTCAGCCTTTTCTACATGTCGCCTAAAATTCTTAAAAGCCATCCGACTCCAAAATAGCGCGATTTTTTATACATCCAAAATCAAATTAACCTTATGAAACGTATTGAAGACGTAGCAATTGTGGGCGGTGGACCCGCAGGAGCTTACTGCGCTTTTAGCCTTGCAAGACAGGGCATCAGACCTGTCATTTTCGATCATTCTCATCCTAGAGAAAAACCATGTGGTGGCGGAATTTCTCCGCCCGTTCTAAAGAAGTTTCCTTTTTTAGAAAAGTTCCGTTCAAGAGGTTTCACCTTTGGCAACTTCAAAATTATTTCATGCATAGACACACAAGTCATGACCAAAAGTCTTGAGAATGGGTTCTGTATTTCTAGGCAATGCTTTGATCAAGGAATACTTGAAATGGCCATCCAAAACGGGGCAAACCTAATACCAGAAAAGGTTCTGGATGTTCAAAAGAAAGGAAAAATGTGGAATGTAATGACTGGCAAAACCATACTTTCAACAAAAGCTCTAGTCGGGGCTGACGGAGTGAACAGCTTAGTTCGACGCAAAGTTATTGGACCAATCTCTAAGGATAATCTCGCGTTGACTTTTGGCTATCTAACAAACAGTCTCGAAAAAGTCGCCGCGACAATCAAATTTCTCGCCGAGATACCGGGTTACATATGGGTTTTTCCTGGAAAAAACTACTCAAACATAGGTATCGGCAGTGAACTCAGACATGGAAACATGCTTAAGAGCCTTCTAGACGCCTTTGTAAATTCTCATTTTCCTGGAATTAAAATTAATTCAAGATACGCCGCAATGCTCCCGTCTGCAAGCAATCCCAGTTTCTTTAGACTTCGTTGCGCAGGCGCAAACTGGATCTTGATCGGAGATGCTGCAGGACATGTTGATCCCATATCTGGCGGTGGAATTCTCTACGCTTTATGGGGAGCAGAATTAGCGGCTCAAGCGATAGAACGCAACGACCTGAAATCATTTGATAAAAAATGGAGAGACGAATATGGCGGCTTCCTCGAAGAACGCTGCAAGAACAAAGAAGCATTCTACGACCCACTAAAATCAACCATCTCGATGCACATAGGTTTAGCCAACAAGACCTATTTTTGGCCTCCAACATAAACCCAGGAAGTGTAGCTAGAAAACAAAGTGAGGAGCAACAACCAACATGAATCAAAAGGTAAGCGGACTCTACAAAGAGGTTTTTTCCAACCCCACGGAAAGAAAAGCAAAAAGAACTGAAATAGAATTTCGTGTTGACGTTGATGGTATGCGCCCATTGAATGTTATTAGTGGAGATATTTATTCAAATTCAGATGGAAATAGAAAATATCTCAGTTCATTCATATTTAAAGGAATAAAGAGAATAACTACCCTGACTAATGAAATCCGATTGGAAGGAAAGAAAGGAAGATTCAGTCCAAATTCAGAGTATTTTGCAGACATTCAAATCACAATACCCAACAATTCACATTCCCAAAAAGCCACTTTTCAATGGACAAATAAGTCAGGTTCCGAATCAAAATGCCTATGCAAATACGTATCCGAATACTTCAGAATCATTAATCTAGAACACGACTATGAGCAGGGGGTTGCCCCCTTAGAACCGTATGAAACCACCGATAGTTTATCCTCATGCCCGCACAAGTCGCATCCAATTAGCATAATTACTGCTTTTGCGGAAGCTGGCATCGAGATAAGAATTGTAAAAGAGAAAAAGAATTCAGTTAGTAACCCCAAGCGAATTTCCGAAGTCGGATCAGTCTGGACCCAAAGTGAATTGCATGAAGCCATGATTAAGCATTTCACTTTGTTTAGAGAAAAGCCTCAATGGAACCTTTGGCTTCTGTCTGCGAATGAGTACGCAATGTCCAACATATATGGAATTACATTAGATTACAAAGAAAAGAAAAGGAGAGGATGTGCAGTTTTCCAAAGCGCAACAGGGTGGAAGAGCAAGGAAGAAAAAAGAATGCGACTATTTATCTACGTTCACGAGCTCGGCCATTGCCTTAATCTTCATCATCCAGAGCAAAAACCTCAAATCGATCCAGTTGCCAAGGCAGAGGGACACTCCACCTTGTCTTGGATGAACCTCCCTTGGCTTTACTATTTATCGAAAGAATCGCACGGGCCAGAAGCTTTTTGGAAAGCCTTTAATTTTCAATTCAGCGATTTAGAATTAATGCATCTACGACACGGATTCAGAAACGATGTAATTTTTGGCGGGAACGAATTTTAAAGAGTCGGTTTAAAAAATCCATAACAAGGAATTACGAGTAACAAAAAAGTCCTGTTTTGATAGCAAAATAACTCTTTGGCTGTTTAATCATATATAAAATAGAATCATCTTTCCATCGAAACATCAGCATAAGTAATAGTTTAGATAGTTCATAAGATTTGCACAAAAAGTACAATTAGAGAATCATCTAATTCAAAGTAGCTAATTTTTTTTAAGAAACTGCTTTTAGAACCAATGAATCCAGGGGATAAGTTGTTCAGCGCTCTCATATTCTTGGGAAAGCGACAGTTGCAAATAGGCACCATACTCATTGAAGTATGGATATCCCTTCCTAGAAAATAAAGTCAGAACTTTATTATCATGGTTTAGCTTGAAGCCTTTCTCACACTGCTCGTGTCCTCGTACCAATATTTTGACTTGAAGCTTCTCCAGAACTTTCTCCGTGACATTTTTCCCAAAAAGTTTTCCTGCCCCTCTTGGCGAACGCATAACATCTCGAATAACCTCAACGGGATCGCTCCAAAGCAGGTCTTCTAGCAATCTCTGCTCTGGGTAAGCTTTGTGTGCAGATGCCAGGTCCTGAGCCATTGCTATTTCAGGGGATAAACCACCATGAACCATAAGGTAGCGATTTTCAACTAAAACTGCATTATATAGATAATCAAACAATTCTCGAGTTTTCTTATAAGCGGTTTTCCAGTTTTGTTTGAATCTTGCTTGGAACTGAATAGGCAAATCGTGAGGATAAGCTATCAAATCGTTGGGACCTTCGTGGTTCCCACGCAAGAGAACGACTTGTTCGGGAAAGGTCAACTTAAGCTTCAAAATTATATAGTAGACTTCCACGGAACAATCGCCTCTGTCACCATAATCACCTAGAAAAATTAAGTATGCATCTTTGCAGGTGTCCAGTTTCTGCATGAACTTACTTTTTTGTAGGATCATGAAGAGACTCTCTAAGTCACCGTGCAAATCTCCAATTACCAAAGCCTCGCCTAATGGTTCAACTTTAACCAAATGATCTGAAAAAGTGAAATTTCCAATTTTTCCTTTTTCCTCACGTAACAGGTCAATCGACTTCTCTATTGTCTTCTCGAATCTGTCGCTTTGAATAGTCTTGGATTCATTGACAATTGACGAAAGATTCATAATATATACCGTTAACTAATGGATCTGAATTTTTTGTCCTAGAGAGACTTGGATGTTCTTTTCTATTGCTTTTTTATGGCTGCTGACTCTATTAACGATATTATTGTATGCCCGTTTTTTAACTGCTTCATGGGCTTCAATTCTTGTTTTTTTTGCTTTCAGTCGTTTAGTTTGCTCTTGAAATGTGGTAAGATTGCTTCTAGTTTTCGCCATTTTTTCGGAGTTTAAAATATCCCTCTCCTGCTTGGCTATGTCTGTACATCGCGTGTATATTGTGGCTAAAGAATCACGGGTAAGTATCGCGTCTATATCTTTCTTGGCTTTTCGTTTTTTGTCCGACTTCAGTTTCAGTTTGCCCTCCTTCATCAGAAGTTCCATTTTCTTCAAAATCTGCTTTAGTAAGGGGTAGCCCTCTTCTTCGGTTGAAAGTGCTTTGAAGGGCTTCTGTAAATATTGGGTGAGCTTGTTGCGTTCATCTGTTTTTAATCCTGCACCTCCTCGATACAGAGCTAAAGCCTGCAATTTTTTGAAGGGCTTCTGCAGATGCCTCAATGAATGCTTCAATTCTTTATGTAGTTTTTCAATCTCTGCTTCTAACAGAAAGAGTTGTTCGACAGGGCCTTCACTTTTCAATTCAGTTGTTCTATTTTCAAGTTCAGCAAGCTCTTTCTCAACGGGAACTCTCTCTTGTTCAATGATTTTCCTTTCCGCCTCAACCTCTAACAATCGCTGTTCCAAACTTTTCAAATCATGTAAGAGTTGGAACGTTTCTTCAAGAGTTTTAGTTTTAACATAGTCTTTTTTCAGAAAATCGTTTAAATCAGCAAGCGACAACTTGGCTTTTTCGTGAACTGCCAAGAATTTTCTTCTATCCATTATGAAGAAAGGAGAAATTCGGGGAAACCAATTCTTGATGTCAATATCAGTAACAATAAACACTTTTTGAATTTCTTCAGCGAACTTGTCTAGGTTATCATAAGACACTTGATCAGGAACAGTGACTTTCCTTATTCTTTCAGTAAAGAGACGTGCAAGCTTGTTCATAGCACGAGCCCGGTTGTAAGTGCGCATGTTTCTTTTTTCGATTTCCTTGGAGCTGTTGTCAACAAGCGTTTTACCGACGTCTGCGAAGCTTTGAAGTGCGTCTCGCATTTCGTCTCGATGTTTCTGGGCTTCCGCCTGAACTGGAGTGAGAATTGAGCTTGTTTGATCTTTAAGCCAAATTTCTACATCATTAGAAGATAAATTTGTAGCTTCAGACACAACTACGTACTCCTAGAATACTATTTGCTGAGGCTTATTTATCAATATTAGCCAAATTTTAGCCAAAAATCTGAGACTCAAAACTGAGTAGCTACTCTTAAATAATTACATGAATAACTAAAGCTGACCCGAAATGAACACAAAGATATTGGCTACAACAATAGTTTTTGCTGCCCTTACGGTAGCATTGAATCCGGCAGTATCCGGAATCGGCGTCCCCGCACCTTACGCACCTTACCTAATATACGGTTTATGGGAAATACCGATAGTTGCAACTTTCCTTTTAATCAGCCCTCTTTCAGCAGCGATAATTTCCCTTTTAAACGCCACCATATTGTTTGCTTTATTTCCAGGCGCCCTTCCAACAGGACCTCTGTATAACCTCATAGCCATATTCTCAACGTTGCTCGGTATCTATTTAGCCCGAAAATTCATCAAACAGAAAAACCCACAAAAACAAAAAGTAGTATTTGAAATTGCTGCTGCTTCCACCGTTCTAGGGATTATCTTGCGGGTAGTAGTCATGACGCTCGTAAATTACATCACACTTCAGCAACCCTACCCCATAGGTTTTGAGTTAGATGAAATAGCTGTAGTAGCCACACTTCCACTTACAGCCCTATTTAACGGTACAACAGTTCTATACATAATTCCCATGGGAGAATTCATTGCAAAAGTTATAAAATCACGTTTAAAAGTCGAAAACTGAAAAAATATGAGCAATACTTGAAGCCTGCAAACAGGTTTGACAATAAAAGAGTTTTGTTGACTGTTCCCAAGTTAACATTCCCTATGGCAGCATTAGGCATCGAAAAATTCAGAGATGAGAGGGAAAAACTTATTCAAGTAAAACCAAGTGTTAATTGTCTATTAGTTACAAAATGAGTTGGGTTAAGATGCAAAAAGTAAGCTTGAACAGCTCAGCTTTGTTCTTGGTAAAGAAGCTGTGTAATGAACCTCAAAAGTATAATGTTGCTGTGGAAAAAACTGAATCGGGAGCAACTCTGGTGGATGCTGGCATTAATGCACAAGGCGGTTTTTTCGCAGGAGAGATAATTACTGAGATATGCTTGGGCGGTTATGGAAAAGCAAACGTGACACCAATCCAATATGGAGAACTGGTTTTACCCTCGGTATTCATAATAACAGATCATCCAGCTCTGTCAACCTTAGCATCACAATTTGCAGGTTGGCAAATTAAAGGTGAAGGTTACTCAGCTATTGCATCAGGTCCAGCTCGAGCTTTAGCTCGGAAACCCAAGCATCTTTATGAAAAACTGAATTACAAAGAGGAAGCCAAGAATGCGGTGCTTGTCCTAGAAACAGATGAAAAGCCTCCAGAACCTGTTATACAACAAATTGCGGAACAGTGTAACGTTACGCCAAAGAACCTGTTTCTAATCATATTTTCCACCACAAGTTTGGTTGGAGCAACCCAAGTTTCAGGGAGAATAGTGGAAACTGGACTGCACAAACTTGAAAGGCTTGGTCTGGATCCTTTAATAGTGAAACATGCTTGGGGGTACGCGCCAATAGTGCCAGTTCACCCGAGTTCCGGTGAAGCAATGGGAAGGACAAATGACGCCATTCTTTACGGAGGAGTGACGAATTACACTCTCGATTACGAAGATGAGAATGAACTTGAAAAAATAGTAAAACAGGCTCCTTCCTCCTCGTCAAAAATGCTTCAGGAAGCTAGGAGACTCGCAGAAAAGAATCCGCGTTTTCTCGACATCTTTAAGGAAGCAGGATTTGATTTCTATAAAATTGACCCGAATATTTTTGCTCCAGCAGTTGTAATAGTAAATAATGCTAAAACAGGCAAAACTTTCCGAGCGGGCGATTTGGACGTCGAAATAATGAAGGTCTCACTTGGATTGTAAATCTTGATCAGAATTTTTTCATTATGAAAATATTGCCTTTGCCATCTCGAGCTCCAAGACCTATCGTATCTAAAGCAGGTATTACGGTTTTATTAAGGAATAGGCTTTGAACAGTGAAAACTCCAGCATCACATGCTAGAACTAATAGCAATTTTGCTTTGTATTCATGTCTCTTAACTGCATCAATGTTGCAAACCAATGGAATTAAGTCCGAATCAACCACGTCATAACCATCATTCTTCAGCCGTTCAGCCAGCTCGTCCATTTTCGCCTGACCTCCTGTTTCGCAGGCCCGAGCACAAGAATTGCATGAAATAAGCCCGATCGTGTGGTATTTCTTCAGATTCCCCTTGATAACTCCATAAGGCTTGCTATATGTAACAATCATACAATTCTCCTCCTAATAGTTTTAATTATCTCTCATATTTTAAAGTCTTTCCGAAGGACATATCGCGTAAATTAATGAAATGCAAGGATTACCATAGGAGCTTTTATTATTCAATTTTGAAATGTCTTCACAAGTTAAAAATAATGCTAATATTAAAAGATACAATTCTCCAACGCCAGTAGCTTAGAGGTTCTATGCAGGTACAACTGTAAAAAAGTTCTAATGAGGAAACTAATCCAAGAAAAAATTTGAAAAGGTACTGATTAAATTGATGCGCAAAAACTTATATCTATTTGCCACGCTTAAAGTTTTAAAGGTGAAAACATGACGGAAACTACACCAAGCGGGATTTTTGGCTTGGATGATATGCTTAGTGGAGGTTTTCCTAAGAATAGGATTATTTTAGTTTTAGGAAGTCCTGGAACAGGGAAAACACTTTTTGCTTCTCAATTCTTGTACAAAGGAATATCAGAATACGGTGAAAACGGCGTATTCGTAAGCTTGGATGAAAATAAAAACCACTTTTTTTCTGAAATGATGAATTTTGGTTGGGATTTCCAAAAAGCTGAAGCCGAAGGCAAATTAGGTTTTATAGATGCTACCAGATTGACCCGAGTAGCATTGTTGAAAGAACAAATGTTAGGAGAAGAGTCCGACAGCTTACGAGGAAAGCAACTTTCAATCGACAGATTGGTTGAGGATTTACAAGATAAAATTATACAAATCAACGCCAAAAGGGTCGTGTTGGACACTCTTGCAAGTCTTTTTTACAGATTTCAAGATCCAATTGAAAGAAGGACAGCAGGTGTTGATTTGATTGAGGCATTATCAGATTTAGAAACTACAACTCTCGTAACAACTGAACTAGCCGAACTTGGCTTAAGTCAAAGAAAAATTATGTATGAAGAATTTTTGGTTCACGGAGTTGTTATGATGCAGACAGTGTTTTCAGGTGGATCAACTGTGAGAGCAATACAAATCGAAAAAATGCGAGGCGTAAAAATCAATTCGAATATAGTTCCTTATATGATTGACAAAAATGGAATAGAAGTTTTTCCGTCGATGTCGTTGTTTAGAGAAAGATAACAAAGTTCTCAATTGTTCCCAAGAATACCCCATTAGTAATAAAACTACAAAATTAGGATTAAGGAATAATTCGCAAAGAAAAACTACAGAAATACCTCATATTTCTTTAGATGGACATTATTCACTTTTGAAATGAATAATTTGCCGTTTCCTTTTTCAGCCAAGTCGCCAAGAAAAACGTAGAAAGGACCTTCCGCTTTTAGAGTCTCGTCAATCTTTACTTTGGGTTTTACCCCAGCAATTGTGAAAGTTGGCATGAGTTCGTCTATAGAGCCTGAAACTACTATTTTGCCTCCAGTCATAGATGCCCCCAGTCTGTTTCCAGCGCTTTTTTCCACATAGATCACGCCTTTGCTTATATGAAAGCCTAAGAACGGACCTGCTTTGCCTTTTACTATTATTACTCCCCCTCTCAGATAACATCCTGAGTCGCTGCCAACGTTTCCGTCAACAACAATTTTTCCGCCTCGCATTCCTTCGGTGCTTCCACGGTAAGGAGAAGCTAAGTAATCACTTGCATCGCCGTGGATCTCAAGCAACCCCCCATTCATGGAGCTGCCTGTCCATCCTTCTGCGTTGCCGTTAACTGTGATTTTGCCACCAGCCATTTTTTCGCCAAGGTGCATTCCAGCATTTCCGTTGATTACGATTTCGCCAGTTTTCATAAATTGACCTACTCGTCGAATTTTGCTTACGTCGCCGTTTATGACTATAGAAGGTGTCTCAACAGGGCTTTCTTCGATTTTAAAGAGATCGCCGAGCTTTTTCTCTCGATTTCCTTCCCAAACAGTCAAGGAAGCAATTTCAGTCATGGATTTTCCTTGGAAAACATCTGGGTTTATGCATTCGGCGTGAATTGGAAACTGGAAATTTTTGATAGGAGTTAGCACTATCATTTTACACGTTCGCCTTCACTGCTATTGGTTCGGGAACTTTGACGTAGTGATCAAATACTGGATAGTTTTCGTATTCAACCGTCCAATACTGTTTGAACTTGCGCTTCATTTCCTCATCCACCTCTAACTGTTTGGTGGTCTCCACATCAAGCCACATGGTTCTGCCGTTAATGACCTGCACGATTTCACCATCTCTAACCACAACTTTTCCGTCCTTGATTGTGTAGACAGCGCTTTCGAATGCTCTGCGGGATGTCTGATACTTCTTGGCTATATCAAGTTTTTCAGGGTTGATGTTATAGATGGCTATATCTGCGTCTGCGCCTACTCCCAAGTGACCTTTGCCTTTGAGCCCTAGAGCTTTGGCTTGTCCTGCTCTGGTGACTATGGCAAGTTCGTAAAGGCTTAGTTCACGGCTTATCGAAGGAAGCAAGCTTTTCCTCTGGGCTTTCTTGTGGCACTTCTTCAGGGTTGCCATGCGTGCTTTCTTGCTGGTGAGCCACGCGATGATTTTTGGATAATCGAAAAACGGCCCAGCATTTGGGTGGTCAGTGGTCATGAAAATTTTCCACGGGTCTTTCACTAGTAATGCAAGTTCAAGACCGATGGACCATTGTGTTGCGTTAACAGCACTTGTGCGTCTATAACGCATCGGTATAATACCGCCGCTTGTCTCAGTTTCAACATCACTATTAACCCATTTGTGTCCGCTGAGCTGATAAAGTGTAAATTCGAATGGACCGTCAGCCGTCATTGTTGTTGTGTCTGTAAAAATTATCTGGCCCATGTCAAGGGTCATGTGGCTGTGGTTGTTCATGTATTTAGAAATTTCTTCAGCAGCAGACCTAATGTTGCCCCAGTTGTCGCCACCGAAACTGCTGAACTGCACATGCGTTATGTGACCCACTGGTTTACCATCGGTGGCTAAACTTTCCAAAGCTTTCATGGTTTCTAAGGTTGTAATATAGTTGCCTGGAATTCCAAGGTTGTTAGTGTGAATATGAATCGTGTGGGGTAAATTCAGCATCTTGTTTACTTTTGCCAAACCGCAAACAATCTCGCGAGGTGTGATATTGAAGTTAGGAACAACATCATCTATTGAATAGACGTTCTTCCCAAAACCCCAAGATTCCAAGCCACCCGGGTTTACGATTTTTATGGCGTAACCTTTAGTGGTTTCCATCATCCACGCAACGTGTCGTGCGCAGCCCTCCAAGTCGCCTTTTTGGAGGTGTTCAAGAACGAACCACCAATCGCCGATTAGTGGAAAAGTCGCTTTGTCCAGAAGAGGTATATCATTCAATTCTTCGTGAGTGTGTTTAGCGCCGAGTGGAACCATAGAAGGATTCATGACTGTAGTGTAACCCATTTTGGAGTACCGATATCCAGTGACAAAAGTTGAGGGAACCGAATGGCCAACTCCTGAACGCGTCAAAACCGTTTTTCTCACAACGTCTTTAACATGGTCTTCAGGTCTAATCATGCGACCAGTATTAACTTCATGGCCTGCAACGTGAGTGTGTATGTCTACGCCACCAGGCATAACAATTAAGCCAGTGGCGTCTATCTTTTTTGCCTTCCGGGAATTGACGCTTTCAACAATTTTGCCGTTCTTTATGGCTATATCCATTTTTTCGCCATTAATGCCGTTTATTGGGTCAAACACGAAACCATTCTTTATGAGCATCGCAGACATTTATGCACCATCCGTTTTATTCTTCTTTTTTTGAGCTTTAATAATTCTTACTTCTGCAAGAATTTTCTTCAGAAGCTCCTCATCTGATATAACGCCTTTAGGAGGTTCAACTACCTTCTTCAACGGCAACGGCACGCTGTCCATGCGATAAGCTGTACCTTCAACTTCTATTCCAACAAATGCTGATGGAAAAATCACATCACCAAGCATTGCCGTCGGGTTCATGTGTGGATCAATAACTATCAATGGGTGCTTCACCAAATGCTCGATCGCCCTTTTCGGGAAAGTGGCAGCTGGGTCAGAGGCGATTATCAAGGCTGCGTCTGACTCGCCCCTTAGGAGGACATCCATAGAGGTTGTTTCGCCAGGGTTATAGCGCGGATAACCCAATGAAAAGTCAATCCCAAACGAATAGCCACTTTGCCAAGCGAAAACGATGTTGGCACCGGTGACGTTAAAATGTCCTCTCATAGGCATGATCACGAACTTTGTACGCAGGTTCAGGTCACGTACTAAAGATATTGCCACTTCGATGTTACGGAATTTGCCAGCAGACTGAGTTAGACCCATGCCGAAGAAGACAACGCCGAATTTGCAGTTTATAAGTGTGTCAACAACTTCTCTTAGGTACTCCATTGGAACTCCTGCTACTTGGTCAACGTCTAAGTCTTCATCTTTAACCATTGCTCTCATTGCCTGCATTAACTCGTAATCTTTGTTAGGCTTAACCTGAATGAAATAGTCAGCTATCTCAGCGGTCATGCTCTTTCTAACATCGACTACTATGAGTTTGCGCCCTTCCCTCTGCAAGGTTTCTGGAGGCTTATTGAAAAAAACTGATTCTGTAATGGCAGTATCATGTTTTTTCTTCGTAACTCTTTGCGCGCTTAACAACTTCTTTCTGCCTGCGGCAGCTTTGACTTTATTTAGGTAAGACTTCCATTCGCTGTCTTCAAATCTGCCTTCCGTGAAGCTGGTGTACCTTTCAAGGTGTCTTGGGTGTGCGCTCCACGGATCACAACCCCAGTAAATAATCAAGTCTGCGCGGTGTCTAATCTGCCCCAACGTTGATGTGGGAATCCCTGCTTCTTGAGTACCCATTAGAGAGGGTCCGTGGCAGACAACTGCTGTGTTGTCAAGGACGCCTCCGACTTCTTCAGCTAGTTCTACGCCTACACGTTGGGCTTCACTGTTTGTAGAACTCCAACCGTACAATATTGGGTAGTTTGCGTTGGCTAGGATTTCTGCAGCTGTACGCACAGCCTTATCCATTGAAGTTGGAACAAGTTCACCGTTTTTTCTAATAAGAGGCTGACGAATTCTATGTTCACTTTTGTAACCCAAGTATTTGGCTTCACAGATTGCACAGCCATTCTTAACTTTAACAACTTCATTCTCAACAACAGTCACTTCTATATCGTCACACAAACAACCACAAATTGGACATGTCACCGCGTTAATCACTGACACCATTCTTCACCTCCCAAATTCTTTCTCAAGAAGTTCTTTCATGCTCAAAATAGGCTGGTCAGGGGCAGCTTCAACCTCTGCGGGTGTCCCTTTGAAGGAAGGCATACCTATGCTACTGGTTGCATTGCTAACTACAGAATTCGCCCATAGACCATAAGGAATGTAAATCAATCCGGGCATAGATCCGCGCGGATGCTTAACGGCTCTAAGAACAACTGAACCGTTTGGTGTAGTCACCAAAACCTTGGCGCCATTCTTAATTCCCAATTTTTTCATGTCTCCTCTATCCATGTAAACCATGGAACATGCTTCAAAATATTCATGTGAGGATTTACCGTATTCTTTGCCTACGCCCTGTTCAATTGTTCGACCTGTTAACAAAGTTACATGCAACTTTTGCTGCATCATATTGCCTGACCTTACCAATAGAAATTATTAGAGTTATATTTAAGACTAAGTTTAAAAAAAATGTAAAAATCAACATTGTCCAAGGAATTTATTAATTTTGAACAGATGCTTACTGATTAACTAAATTTAAAAAAGTTAAAACCTAATCCTTATAGACGCACACAAGCGCTTTTTTT
>JABAOH010022423.1_pt1 | contig 16937 bp, 16 predicted proteins | sample 7062181 | NCBI WGS metagenome assembly JABAOH01 (sample SAMN14538630, study PRJNA623070) | marine sediment metagenome | biome: marine biome [ENVO:00000428]; feature: marine pelagic biome [ENVO:01000023]; material: deep marine sediment [ENVO:00002113]; isolation source: pool of 5 deep marine... | reverse complement strand
CCTGTGGCCTCAACTGAAATTCCAGTAGCTTCGTCGATGGATGCTGATCCAAACTGGCGGGTCCAGAGCTCGTCCCCGCTTGGATCGTATTTGCGCACAAAGACATCGGGGTGGCCAGCGCTGGTCTGACCCGGGAAAGTGCCACTTGTGCATCCGGCAACGTAGACGTTTCCATCAGCATCAACAGCTTTAACAATATCAGAAGCTGGTTTCAACACCGCCGAACTGGCCGATAAACTCGATCTCCCGTCCCCACACCGCAGACGCCAGGGTGAATAGGATTGCAAAAACAAGGACAAAAAGCTTGAAGTTGACAGGGGGTAAAGAGGTTTGTGAACTAGATTTAATACGGCTATGTAAGGCAATCATGATTTTGGATGATTATCGCACCTTATACTTGCTTGTAAGTGACTTATTATTTCTATAGTAAAAATCAATGCTTAAATCCTATAATACCTTAAAATAATCTTTGGAAATTTTAAATCCGAAATTTTCTCTGTATTCCTCCCATCTTCTACCGATTTTAAGATATCCAGCTGAGATGGTTTTGCAGAGCTATTTAGTTGACCAAATCCAGTTAATTTACGGTCCTGCCTATTATGGAGAGTTCACTCCACAAAAAGTAGACCTTATTATTAAGTGGCTCAAAGCAGTTATTCAACGGGGTGAAGATATGCCGACCAGGATGTGGTGGCGAGAAAGGAGTAAAAGAAACGAGGGCTAAGCCCCCCTGAGACCCTTCAATGCCTTATCAATCCTCTCCTTAAGCGCTGGATCGCTCCCTGCATACTCGTTTGCCTTTCTGAAATGAAAAAGGGCCTCCTCCCTCTTGTTCAACTTGGTGAAATAGATCCCTAAATTGTAGTGAGCCAGGCCTAACTTCCCCTGTCGGCCGTAGACCAGGCCAAGGTTATAGTAGAGCCTATCTTTAACTGGCCGAAGGAAGGACAGCCTCTCAAAAATCCGGGAGGCCTCTCCATATCGTTCAAGATATTGAAAGGAGACTCCCAGGAGATACATGATCTCCTTGTCGTTAGGGGATTGCTCAAGTGCCTCATTGAGGATGGATATAGAATTCTCGTATTGGCCGCTCGTCTGATATGTCTTGCCCATGGCATACATGATAGGCACAGAGCCAGGTTGCTGCCTTAAGGCTATCTTAAGGTGATTCAGGGCTTCATCAGCAAGCCCCTCCCTTTCCAGGACAAGCCCGAGGCCATAATGGGCCATGAAAGATTCCGGATCAGCAGAAAGTCCTTTTCGAAACTCCTTTGTAGCCGCATCCTTATCATGACAGAGGGCAACGACCATCGTACGAAAAACCGGAAACGTCGCGCGGAGCTCTTTCGTCTCCTTAGTATCAGGTGGCTTCTCATATCCCTGCAGCATTATCTCAATAGCGGCCATCCGCTCCGGTGCTCCCGGGTGGGTCAGGAGGTAGGGAGGGATCTCCCCCGTTCCATACCCGCTCTCCCTTTGTATCTTCTTCAATACGCTTACCATTGCCCGAGGGTCAAAACCGGCACTATGGCCGTATTTAAACCCTAGCTGGTCAGCTTGCCTTTCATCCTCCCTGGTGTAGCCAAGTTCAGCCTGGATCCCGGCAGCTATCGATCCAGTCGCAAGCGCACCTCCTGCCTCGCCTCCTGCAAGGATTCCCGCCAGGATACCAGCCATGGTAGCCATCCCGATCTTCTTGGATCTCTCTAGCCTTTCGGCCAGGTGCCTGGCACTTACATGGCCAAGCTCGTGTGCCAGTACAGCGGCCAACTCATCGACATCGTCCGCGACCTTAATAAGGCCTGAAAAGGTGAATACATGACCGGCAGGGGCTGCGAATGCATTGATGTCATCCTCTTTTACGACGTAGAACTTGAGCGGGAAATACGGTACCTCTATTTGGCGACCGAGATAGGAACCAAGCTCATTGATATACTGAACAATATAAGGATAGTCGGAAAGCTCATACTGAGATGTTATGCTCCTGAGAAACTTATCCCCGAGCTGAGTTTCGTCCTCCGGAGATAGAAACGCGGCCGGAGACACTCCCGAAGAGGTGCCAATTATGAAAATCGCTGTAAAAATGATGAGAAAATCTTTCGTTCTCACTTCTAGCCCTGCATAATGATTCGCTCGTCCGCGGACGTGAACTCCGATAGGTTAGTTAGTGGGGTTACTAGCCCTCGCATCTATGTCCACCCTTGGGGCTTCAAACCATAACCCCTCAAGGTCATAGAATTCCCTTACCGGGTGGTAGAAGACGTGAACTACCACATCACCATAGTCCAACAATATCCAGTGGCCCTCGCCTTCACCCTCTACGCCAAAGGGGGTGAAACCTGCCTCCTTCATTCTCATTTGCAAATGCCGGGCGATGGCCTGGACCTGCCTGCTGGATGTACCGCTGGCAATAAGGAAGTAGTCGGTTATGGAAGTCAACTTTTCGACCTCAAACAGAACGAGGTCAGTTGCCTTCCTCTCAAGGATCAAGTTAACACAGAGAAGGGCCTTATCCAGTGGATTCATTAACCTGGTACAAACCTACCTTTTCTATATATTCCCTTACTCCCTCCGGTACCAGAAAGCGGATCGATTTTCCCTTATTGACCATTTCCCTGATTCGACTCGCTGATATATCCATCACTGTCGTATCCCTTTTAAGTATGATATTTCCCGATGGATGGCAAAAGTATCGTCTTTCAGGGTCCCATACAAACCCAATCTTAAGGGAGTCAAGAAAGTTAAATAGCTCCCCTGTATCATACCCTGGCCTATTGATAACAACAAAGGAGGCGTACCGAAAGAGGTTCCGGTATTCCTTCCATGTCTTTATCTCAATAAAGGCATCCATCCCGATTATAAAGAATAGTTCGAGGTTGGACCCAAAATGGGAGCGGAATAACCTCAGCGTCTCAATGGAGTAAGACAAACCAGGCCTTTTCCCCTCAATATCCCATACCTCAAGGAGCGGTGAAATCCCGCTGGCCAGTCTTGCCATTTCTAGGCGATGGGAGAAATCGACAACGGGATGGGGGCTCTTGTGTGGTGGCACACCACATGGTATTAGGTAGACCTTTTCAAGACTTAAATCCTCACCTATTTCCTCAGCCACCCTCAGGTGACCCAGGTGAATTGGATTAAAGGTCCCGCCCAGGATACCCAATTTCACGTCCTAACCTGTCCGGATCCAAATACAATGAACTTTGTGGTAGTCAGTTCCTCTAGACTCATTGGTCCATAGGCATGCAACTTTGATGTACTGATCCCAATCTCTGCACCTAAGCCAAGCTCGAAGCCATCACTAAATCTGGTGGAGGCATTCACCAGTACTACCGAGGCATCCACTCTTTCCAGAAATTCCCTCGCTCTCTCGTAGTCATTGGTAACAATCGTCTCCGTGTGGTTAGAGCCATACCTTTCGATATGGTCCGCGGCCTCATCCAAATCCTCAACAACCCTGACAGCCAGGATGAGATCCAAAAACTCCGCCGGCCAATCGCCTTCCGTGGCTAATTTCAGGCCAGGAACAAGCCTCACGGACTCCTCACAGGCCCTTATCTCAACTCCTGCTTTCTTGAAGGCCTCTGTCATCCCTGGTAGAAATGAGGGGGCGACCTTCTTATGCACCAACATGGTTTCCATCGCATTGCAGACCCCGGGTCTCTGTACCTTGGCGTTAAAACATATCCTTTGCGCCATGTCTAAGTCAGCAAATTCATCGACGTAGACATGACAGACCCCCTTAAAGTGCTTTAACACCGGAACCCTTGAATGCTCCACCACATAGGAGATCAGACCCTCGCCGCCCCTGGGAATGATCACGTCAATATAGTCATCCATGCCCAGGAGAATACCAACTGCCTCATGTTCAATTGACGGGATGACCTGGATGGATTTTTCCGGTAGGTTGGCCTTCTTGATGGCCTCTGTGAGAACCTCGTTCAAAATCAGATTGGAGTTTATGGCCTCAGACCCACCCTTTAATAGAACTGCATTACCCGACTTGAGGCAAAGCGCAGCCGCATCAACCGTTACATTAGGCCTCGACTCATAAACAAAGCCTATCACTCCCAAGGGGATCCTGACCCGTCCCACCTGCAAGCCATTTGGTCTTTTCCACATGCCTGTTACCTCACCTACAGGATCCGGAAGGGCAGCCACTTCTCGTACTCCAGCAACCATTGAGCCAATTGTCTTCTCATCGAGAGTTAACCGGTCTATCATTGCTGGATTCAGCCCCTTTTCCTTGGCTAGGGAGATATCCCTAGTGTTTGTCTTAATTATCTCCTCTTTCCTGGAAAGGATATTCTCCGCCATGAATTCCAAGGCAGTGTCCTTTTCACCCCGTTTGGCAACCCTCAAGAGCCCGGCAGAACGCTTGGCATCTCCTGCCATGGCCTCTATCATCTCACGAAGGTCCACTCCCTGCCTCCAAAGCGTTAGTAAACCCTGTTAGATTCCACACCGGGCATTATAGCCCGTGTGAAAAAGAGGAATACTATTTTGGATACCATCCCCGTGCTTCCGCACGGGGCATTCTAACAGGGTAAACGATTACACATTTCTTATTAGAACAAGATTATCCTTGTGTATGACCTCATCGTAATGTTTGTACCCTAATGCCTTTTCTATCTCAGAACTCTTAAGTCCCAGGATCTTTTCCACCTCGGCTGAATCGTAATTGACAAGTCCCACGGCAAGGTCCTCTTCTTCCCTGTTCACTATCCTCACGGAATTTCCGATAGTAAATCTTCCATAAACGGCAACTATACCTGAGGGAAGTAGGCTCTTGCCCTTCTTGACCAGCGCATCTTCTGCACCCCTGTCTACCATTAGCCTTCCCTTTGGTGACTTTGCAAAGGCTATCCAGTGCTTGCGGCTTCGCATTGGTGAAGTCTGGGGCAAGAAGAGGGTTCCCTCCTCCCTCCCCTCGAAGATCGTACTGATTATATCGCGCTTTAGGCCATTGGCGATAATGGTCGGGATCCCACACATGGCTACGTCCCTGGCTGCCTTGACCTTGCTTTCCATACCACCCCTTCCTAAAGGACCTGGCATGGAGAACGCAATTCTTTCTATTTTGCCCGTCACCTTTTCCACTAAGGGGATCAGGTGCGCATCTCTATTCGCCCTGGGATCATCATCAAAGAGACCATCTATATTTGTGAGGTTAATAACCAGGTGAGCGCCAGCCAGGTTAGCCATCATGGCACTCAGATTATCATTGTCGCCGAATTTTATCTCGTCTACCACAACGGTATCGTTTTCATTGATGATCGGGATCACCTTCCAGTTAAGCAGGGTAAAGATGGTATTTCGCGTATTTAGGTATCTCCTCCTATTGGCGAGATCATCCCTCGTAACCAATACCTGAGCTACTTTCCTGCCGTACCTCTTAAAGGCATCCTCATAGGCAAGCATCAAACTGCTTTGACCTACTGCTGCAACGGCCTGCTGTTGGGAAATGGATTGTGGCCTGTGAGAAAGTCCCATCTTCTTTAGGCCCGAGGCAATGGCACCTGAGGATACGAGAATAACCTCGAGCCCTCTTTCTTCCGTAAGGTGACAGATATCCTCGCTCAGGGCGCGTATCACATCCTGATTGAGACCCTCCTTTCCTGTCAGCACGCCGCTGCCTATCTTAATAACGACCCTTTTAGCGGAGTGGAGAATATCCTTCCTCGAATCGCCCATTTTCCTTACCTGGGACTAATGAGGGGAGTACCTTATTCCTCAAGAAGTCTCTGAGATCCTCTACTCCTTCTCCGGTAAGGGCAGAGATGGGCAGACACTCGTAGCCCATGCCCTTAAAGGAGCAGCAAGTCTCCTCGATACCTGTCTTAGCCGTGGGACCGAGGTCAATCTTGTTTAACACTATCGACTGATCCTTTTCAACCAGAGATGGATTGGATAGCTTTAACTCCTCTTGCACTGTGAAAAAATCCTCGAGTACATCTCCAGATATCGGGCAATGTATATCAAGCACGTGCAAGAGAAAGGAAGTGCGCTCAATATGTTGTAAAAATCTATGCCCCAAGCCCCTGCCATTGCTCGCACCCCTTATGAGACCGGGAATATCCGCAATAGTAAGGGGCTGTTCGTCATCGAAGACAATAACGCCTAAATTAGGGGCAAGGGTTGTAAAGGGGTAGTTAGCTATCTTGGGATGTGCACTGGAGAGGCGTGACAGAAGCGTCGACTTGCCGGAATTAGGTAATCCTATAAGGCCTATGTCTGCGACGAGTTTGAGCTCTAGTTTGAGTCTTTTTTCCCTTCCCTGCTGACCCTTCTGGGCAAACCTGGGAGCCCTGTTGGTTGCAGTAGCAAAATGCCTATTTCCCTTACCACCTCCTCCACCCTCCAACAATAGCACCTGCTGGTCGTCGTGAACTAAGTCAGCCAGTGACTCTCCTGTCTCCCCGTCTTTTACCATGGTCCCTATTGGGACCAGGATCTCAATATCCCTGCCTTTCTTGCCTGACCTGCTGTTGGTTCTCCCAGGTCTTCCATTTTGGGCCTTAAAATGACGTGTCGAGCCGAGGTCGTACAGGGAATAGAGCCTTCTGCTTGCCCTGAGTAAGACATTTCCCCCTCTTCCTCCATCCCCGCCGTCAGGTCCACCTTTCGGTATAAATCTCTCTCTCTTAAAACTTATGCACCCTGCTCCCCCGTCACCTGACCTTACGGTGATCTCACCCTCGTCAACAAATCCCATATGAGGTATTGTGTCTCTAAAGCATGTTAACTGAGGTTGGTGTCAACTCCGCCTGCCACCTCGAGGCACGTGGGGGCAGGCGACGAAAGCAGGCGGGAACAGGGTTGTAGGATTAAGGGGCATAAACGCTTACTTGTCTTCTGTACTTACCGAACCTCTCAAAGGTGACCAGCCCATCGATCTTTGCAAAAAGTGTGTAGTCTTTTCCAACACCTACATTGTTTCCTGGACGGATACTAGTTCCCCTTTGCCTGGCGATGATTGAACCCGCCTTAACAAGCTGTCCACCAAATCTCTTTACCCCCAGTCTCTTGCCTGGGCTGTCTCTGCCATTCCTGGAACTACCACCCGCTTTTTTGTGCGCCATTTCTCTCTCCCTTTCTTGTTATCTCCTGTTCATTGGAGAGGCGAGAAGTAAGAAACCTATGCCTCAATCCCAATTATCTTTAATCCAGTGAAATCCTGCCTGTGACCCTGTTCCTTCCTGTATCTCTTCCTTCTCTTGTATTTGAATACGACTAGCTTAGGTCCTCTTGCCTGCCTGGTAATCCTCGCGACCACCTTGGCATTTTTCAAAACGGGCTTTCCGACCCTTACCTTCTTTCCCTTAGAAACAAGCAACACCTTATCAAAGTAAACCTCATCTCCCACGTTGCCATCGAGTTTTTCAACCCTCAACTCTTTGCCTGGTTCTACCTTGTACTGTTTACCGCCCGTTTGAATGACTGCGTACATTCTCACCCTCGGATATCTCAGAATGGGGGTAATCTACCGTAACTCCATAGCAAAGTCAATAAAAAACCCCTAAAGGTCAACTGCGCATGTCCTTGGAGCAGAAACTTCAGCAGTGGCCCCTAGATAAATCTTATGGTATTATAATTCCCTAGAAAGGTATCGATCCCATGCCTATCTATGAATACCAGGCGGAGAACCCTGAGAAGGGTTGCAAGCAATGTCGAGAAGGCTTTGAGTACATCCAGGGCATCAACGAAGGGCCCCTTTCCAATTGCCTGGATTGTGGCGGGAGTGTTAAAAGGGTTATCTCACGGTGTCATGCTGCAGTTACTGATCCATCACCGGAACATGTCGCCGTGGAGAGAAAGATAACCGAGTATGAAAAGGCAGGCCTTTACAGTCATGCAGCAGAGCTGGCCGACAAACACTCGCACAAGATAAAAGACAGGCGTCTAAAGGAGAGGGCGTTGGATAATTATAAGAGGGCCGGCTATAGCCTTGACTCCACCCTCAGCAGTGACTCCTCTTGATAGGTCCCCGCTAAGGACTCGCTCCCATTGTATCATTTGATTTCTTGACCTACGTTTGCTAAGAAGGAGGCAAAATGAAAAGATGGGAGGGGGATAATGTCAGATTTCTTCCAAAATGGTGAGATAGCAACATTTCATAGGCTTAAACACAGGGATATTGAGGAACTTGNNACTCCAGGGACAAGGTCTTCCGAGGATTGTCGAGGAACTAAGGAATGTAAAGTACCTCAAGAACATTATCGTTGCCGTTGGAAGAGCAAACGCAGGAGAATTCAAACAGGCGAAGAAATTCTTTTCCGCCCTTCCTCAAGAACCAAAGTTGATCTGGTGCACAGGCCCGGCAATGGGAAGCCTGTATACTCTGCTGGCTGAAAACGGAATCAACGTCGGTGATGACGGCAAAGGGAGGTCTGCATGGGTCTCCTACGGATATATCCTTGCCCTCGAAGATAGCCACGTTATTGCACTGCACGACTGCGACATTGTCTCTTACAACAGGGATCTGCTTGCGCGGTTATGTTATCCCGTTGCTCACCCGAATATTGGCTTTGGGTTTTGCAAGGGCTACTACAGTAGGATTTCGGACCAGATGCATGGACGGGTGACGCGCATCTTCGTAACACCCCTTATCAGGGCCCTGAAAGAGAGCCTTGGCTCTAATCAATTCTTGGAGTACCTCGATAGCTTCAGGTATATCCTGGCCGGGGAGTTCTCAATGGATGTAGATCTGGCACGCCTGATCAGAATTCCCGGCGACTGGGGATTGGAAGTCGGCGTCCTTGCTGAGATTCACAGGAATTGCGCCCTGCGCAGAATATGTCAGGTTGACCTGTCCGATAACTATGAACATAAGCATCAACCCCTGACCCTTGAAGACCCCAATAAGGGCCTTCTGAAGATGGGGACGGACATAACGAAATCTCTATTCAGGACAATGGCAAGTATGGGGTATCGCCTCACCAACGAGTTCTTTTTGACGTTGAGGGCGAGCTACCTTCGAATTGCCCAGGACTTCATTGCCCGGTATGAATATGACTCTGAGATCAACGGATTACAGTTTGATAGGCATAAGGAAGAGAGTGCGGCTGAAGCATTTGTTCGCTGCATCATTAGCGCTGGACAGCAGTTTCTCGAAACCCCACTTGAAGTCCCCTACATACCGAACTGGAACAGGGTGGTCTCCGCCGTGCCGAACATCTTGGAATTGCTCATCAGTGCGGTTGAAGAGGATAACAAGGATTGACCCCCCGTCCCATGGCACATGGGAGCGTGGTCTGATTTCGACCGCCTGATCCAATTACACCTTGATGACACATGCATCAGCTTGGGCCAAACCGCCGCAAATTGCCCCAAGGGCGTAGCCCCCTCCCCGACGCCGCAACTCATACATAAGATTCATTATAAGCCGAGCCCCACTAGCTGTGTTTGGGTGACCGATTGCAATGGCGCTGCCATTGAGGTTGGTCTTTTCGCGGAGTGCCTTGGCCTTCCGTTTATCCTTATCAGCTAAGAGCAGGGTGCTGACCAGTGGTACGGCGGCAAAGGCCTCATTGATCTCCATAACAGCGATGTCATCGAGGCGCAGCCCACCCCACTCAAGGGCCTTCATGGCAGCATATGCGGGACCTTCAGGCATACGATGAGGGCTGATGGCGATAGAAGACATGGCGATAATTTCGGCCAAGGGCTCCAGGCCCAGCTCATCGACCTTTGCCCTCGTCATGAAGAGGATCGCAGTAGCCCCGTCGTTTAAGCCCGGGGCATTGCCTGCCGTTATGGCCCTGGTCCCATAGATTGTCTTTAATTTTCCAAGGGCCTCCAGGGAAGTATCGGGTCGGTATTGCTCGTCCACATCTAAGGTGAAAGGGCTCTGCCCCTTTAATGTGATCTCTAGAGTGAGGATCTCCTCTTTGAACTTGCCTGCGTTCCAGGCTGCCCCATAGTTTTGATGACTTCTCAAGGCCCACTCATCTTGCTCTTCTCTTGAAATCCCGTACTCATAGGCAACATTATCAGTATCCACTGAAACGGGGTTGAAATCCTTATACCCGATGGCGTAGAGGGGATCTTCCATCTTCACATCCCCCAGACGGAACCCCTGGAAACGAACTCCCCTGACAATAAGCGGCTCCTGGCTAAACGATGTTGCGCCGCCTCCAATGCCTACCTCAATCTCCCCCAGTTTCATAGCCATACAGCCCAATTTTACAGCTGACATAGCTGACACACACGCCTTATCAATTGACACAGACGGGGTTTCAGGCGGCAGCCCAGCCTTGAGTAGGCTTTGTCGTGCTGCGACTGGTGTATACACGTCTTTGGTGGGTGATGTATCGCCTACACCCCAAAATACCTCATCCACTACCTGTGGATCGACATTCACCCCCCTTAGAACCTCCCGCATGGGTATTGCTCCAAGATCAAAATAGTCGAACTCCCTGAGAGAGCCCCCATACCGTCCAAAAGGTGTCCGTATAGCTCCAACGATAACGACATTGTCATACATTTGTGTAGCCCCCTTATAGCCTTATGGTGGTTTGCCAGATCAATTCCAAAACCTCAGCATACTAATCAATTTCGATCGGTTTTTAAATAGCATTTATGCTTTTCACAGGGTGAAGGTATGGGTATCTTTTTTTGTTATGCCCTATAATATAGGCCTGTACTTGGTCGTTTAAAAATGGTTTATTGCGCCATAACTCTTAGAGTCATGCACTCCATCTATATAAACCATTTTTAAACGACCATTAATCCAGACTATGTGAGGGCATAATCAAAAAAAGATACCCTTACCTTCGACTATGACATTACCCTATGCTTTTCGGCAAAATTATGCTCCAAAACGAAATGCTTGAATTATTGAGGGCATAAAGGTTATGTAGAGGAGCGCCAAGGGACGCAAACCGCTTAGTCCAGCGAGAGAGTCACTTGTTTGTGTCTCAGCGTCAAATCCTTAGAAAGGAGGCATCACGCATGGATGGTAAGACAGCTGGAGGTGGAATGTTCCTTATCCAAGATGTCGGGTTTCAGGAAGCCTTCACACCCGAGGATTTTACGAGCGAGCACAAGGACATTGCCAAGGCGGTTGAGGAATTTATAAAGGGCGAGATTATAAGTCGGGCCGAGGAAATTGAAACGATTAACAACGAATTGTCAAGGGAGCTCATGCGGAAAGCTGGGGAGTTAGGGTTCTTGGGCATAGATATCCCGGAGAAGTACGGAGGAATGGAATTAGACAAGATAAGCTCCGCTATTGTTGCAGAGAAATTTGGTTATGGTGCCGGTTCCTTTGCCGTTACTGAATTTAATCATACCGGTATCGGCACCTTACCAGTAGCTCTATTCGGAACAGAAGACCAGAAGGAAAAATATCTCCCCGGGCTCAGTTCAGGCGAGCTTATCGGTGCCTTTGGTCTCACGGAACCAGAGGCAGGCTCTGATGCCCTCAATCCATTGACAACGGCTACACCAACTGAGGATGGAAAGCACTATCTCCTCAATGGCAGTAAACAGTTCATCACCAACGCGGGGTTCGCGGATATCATCTTCACCTACGCCAAGGTAGATGGCAAACTCTTCACCGCCTTCATTGTGGAGCAAAACTGGGAAGGCATTTCCCTCGACGAGGAAGAGGAAAAGATGGGGATGCACGGTACCTCAACGAGGGCTTACCATTTTGACAATGCCAAGGTGCCGGCGGAAAACGTATTGGGTGAGGTGGGGAAAGGCCACATAGTTGCCCTCAATGCCCTTAATATGGGCCGCTATAAGGTAGGGGCAGCCTGTATCGGCGCTGCCAAGGCGGCCTTCACCGAGGCAGTCAAATACGCCAAGCAAAGGGTGCAGTTTGGCAGACCTATCTGTGAATTCGGGTTGATAAAGGAAAAGATTAGTCAGATGGCTCTTCGGCTCTTTGCCTCGGAGAGCATGATGTACCGCACCGCTGGGTTAATTCAGTCCACATTACAGGGCCTTGACATGGGCTCGGATAGCGCTGGGACCAGAACAGCAGAGGCACTTGAGGAGTACCTTATTGAATGCTCAATTAATAAGGTCTATGGATCGGAAACAGAGGACTACGTGGTTGATGAGGAGGTCCAAATCCACGGAGGCTATGGGTATATCCATGGAAATCACCCGGAGCTGGCATACCGAAATGCCAGAATAAATCGGATCTGGGAGGGTACCAATGAAATCAACCGTCTGGTCATCGCTAACACCTTTGTCAGGAGGGCAACAAAGGGCACATTTGATCTCATGCGGGCCTTTGCGCGTGTATCCGAGGAGATAGAAAAACTCGACAGCGTTGACTCTGATGAACCTCAAACCCTGGACCCTCAACGGAGATTACTCCAGATCGCAAAGAAAGTTGTCCTGCTTGTCTTTGGCATGGCCTATCAAAAGCACGGAAAAGACTTAAGAGAGGAACAAGAGCTTCTCGGCATGATAAGCGATATGATAATTGAGATCTACGCCATTGAGAGCGCCCTCTTGAGAGGCGACAAGCTCTTACATGGCAAAAAACCTGAACGAGCAACAACCACCCTAAAGATGACGAAAGTCCTTTTCCATGACTCGACTGAAAGGATAAGCGCCCTGGCTAGAAGGGCACTGGAGGCCCTGGAAGATGGTGAATCGTTGGAGAGGCATCTTACAGCCATTAGGAGACTGATAGTTTCGCCTCCCATAAACACCGTGAGCTTGAGCAGGAATATCGCTGAGGAGATGATTCGATACGGACGGTATCCCTTCTAGAGCTGTTTGAATGAATCCTTTTCAGTGCGGTCTGCGCTCCTTTCCGTGCCCTGAGGCTCACCGGGATTAATGATCTTAATGATCTCAAGTTGGTACGATGGCCTTTTGCCTAATGCACTGCTTAAGATCCTCACGAAGATCATCGAAATTCCTATCCCGGCGAGGCTACCAATGAGAGTAGATAAGTCTAAGTGGAGACCGTACAGCTTCCCAATATAATATCCAAGGGCTGCCCCCCCTACTATGCCCACTGCAGGGATCATATAAACGACCATGGAGGCCTTTGTAACCGTGCCCGAAGGTATGCCTATCTTTACGGCGTCTTCGGCCTTGGCACCAATGGGATTCAGGGCCTCTGAGAGCATCTCCTTTCCACCCCCAAGCATCTCGCAAAAACCCCTTGCCGTACACTGGCCGCACTGCGTCTTTCTATCAGTTAGAACGAGCGCCTTTTCGCCCCTTACCTCCTTAACTACCCCCTCTTCCTCAATCATATAGGCCCGAGGCCTTCTCCTCTCCAGGCTACGGTGATCCATGCCCTACTCCAGACCAAGGATCATAAGGCTATCGCGGTGGATCATGGCCTCCATCTGCTGCTCATCGAGACGAGGAAATGAGGTGCCTTCCAGCATGGTGTTGAGGTGCCGAAGTCCGTCAAGTGTGGCCTTGACCGTGGTAAACGGGTAGTCACTCCCGAAGAGTATCTTGTCCCAGACTCCGTACTCCTGCACAAGCATAAGACTGTGGTAGAGCTGAAACGGGCGGTAGTGCAAGCCACTGATATCCGAGTACAGATTCGGATGCTTGCGGATGACGGCAACGCACTCATGTTCGTAGGGATGTCCCAGATGCGCGAGAATGACCTTCACGTCGGGAAAGCGCATCGCAACTGGGTCGAGCCAGCGCGGGAAAGTTACGTCCAGGGGTGCTCTGGAGATAAAGGTCGTCCCGGTATGGAGGAGAACCGGTAGATTGTGAGATTGAGCGTATTCCCAGAAGGGGTTAAGTGTGTCCTCGTCAGGTCGAAAGCCCGCATACATAGGGAGGAGCTTCATTCCGCGGAGCCCCAGCTCGAGGTGTCCCTCTCGCATCTCGCGGTCCCAGCCTTCCTGAGTGGGATCCACTGACAGAAAACCGATCAGATGTCCGGGATCGGACTCGACATATCGAGCCACGTAACGGTCATCTACCCAGAGCCCGCTGAGCTTTGCCTTGCCGCCAAACACGATGGTCTTCGTCTCATCAGTGGCCTGGCCCCTGTACTCCTCATAGCGCACGGTCAGGTCGACCTCTACCCCGGCCCGAGCTCGTCTGGCCTGGAGCCGAAACTCTTCACTAAAGTGGTCTGGGTACTGCCATGCGTGGCTATGAACGTCAACGATCATGATGGCGCCCCGGGCTTCAGGTCTCAGCTCCCCGTGAGCTCTCCCTATTCTCTCTCATGCAATAGTTCAAGCCTGAGCCTGAGATAAGCATTCTCCGCCTCTTCGTCTCCCGGGGAAATATCAATGATCTTCTTATAGAGCTCTAAGGCCTGAGCACGGTCGCCTTGCTCTTCGCTCACCTGAGCCAACTGCCGAAGGAGACCAGTATCATTTGGCCTCAATTCGAGGGCCGCGTTCATCTCTTTTACAGCCAACTCATTTCTCTTCAACTTGAGGTACGCGAGGATTAGATACTGCCTCAACTGGAAATTCTTCGGATCTGCCTCCACGGCCTTACGCATGTACTCGGCTAATTGCCCATATTCAGACTGGTCCATAAGGTATTTAAAGATATAGTCGTAGTTGGTGGCGTCCCTTGGGGTGAGTTTGGTTAACTCCACTGCCTGATTGAAGGCGAGATCATTCCTTCCCTGTCTCTGATAGATATCAAGAAGGGCTTGCCTTGCCTGTATGTCTTTAGGATCAATGGTTACCAATGGCTCAAGGTAATTGAGGGCCTTTCCCACATCTCCTCCCTCTGACTCCAGCACCCCAAGGTTAAAGAGAATGGTTGTATTTTTCGGGTCATGAGACAGGATCCGCTTATAGATCCCCTTTAGGGCCTCCTTTTCACCTTCCCTCTCCACTATATTGGCCAGCAGTATGAGGGCCTCCAGATGATCGGGATCTCCTTCAAGGATCTCGTTCACATAGCCCTTGGCCTCCTTTAATTTACCCTTCTTTAATAAGGACTGTCCGAGCCTCAACCTGTTTCCAATATCATCCTTGTTGAGGTCAATTGCCAAACGGAGGTAATTTTCGGCCAACTCATGCCTCTTGAGCTCTTCATATATTGATCCTATATTGTAGTAGAGGTCAGGATCTTTTCTGTCATATTTGGCTGCCTTAAGATACCATGTGAGGGCCTCCTTCTTCCGGCCGTCCTGAAATAGGAGATACCCCATGTTCTTCATGCAGAGTATCCTTTCATCCTCGGATAAGCTCGGAAGGATGATGGTATATTCCCTTACGGCCTCCCTTAACCTGCCCTGTTTCTCGAGGAACCCTGCGAGCCGAAGCCTGGTCTCCAGATCATCGGGTGTCATTACAAGGATTTTCCTTAAAGTAGCGATGACCTCGTTGTATTGGTGAAGGCGTTCATAGGCATCCACAAGTTTTCCTAAGAGAGTCAAATCCTGTCTCTGTTTGACTATATCCTCGATGATATGGGCCCCCTCCCTCCACTTCTCAAGGGCCAGGTATTCATCTGCTAATCTCATCTTGAGCCGAAGATCATCTCCCTCCTCTTGAACGGCCTTATTCAAGAACGCCAACCTCTTCTCAGGGTCTATTACCCTGTCCGCCTTCTCCAACCAATCCTCTACTGTAGGAAAGATAACGAGATCTACCTGGCCAATACATTCATGCCCATGCTTGACCTTTATCGTGTAGGTATAGCGCTGAAAGATATCCCCGCGAGGAAGGAGCTTTGCTATTGCGATCTCCTCTTGGAGGGCATTCACGTCAAAGCCCTCAGAGAAGAGCCGTATTCCCCTGTTAAAGTAGACTGAGGTGTCTATCTTTGCAATCCGAAGCCTATCATGGGGATGAGCCTGGAGCGTTTGGTCTGGGATGAGCCTTTTCCTCATCCCGTTGTGTTCAAATACTATGTAGTGAAAGACGGGAACTGGATTGAGGAGCCTGTGTAACCCTCCCTTGAAATAGGAGCTACCAAGGCCGCCACTGCGGAGGTAAATAAATACGCATAAGACAAGAGCCGCCCATAAGAAGATAGCTCTTATCCTTCGTTTCTTTTTCCAGCGTGGGGTTTCCTCTTTAAACAACTAGCCCCCTCTCCCTCGCCCTTTGACCCTGGCGACACCTCATTCCCAGAACTGGCCCTCCCGGATTAAGAGGACTGGACTTGCCACGTAAATGGAGGAATAAGTGCCAACTACTATGCCAACTGCGAGCGCAAAGGCAAAATCATGGATCACGCCACCACCCAAGATAAAAAGGGAGATAACAACGATGAGGGTCGTTGCTGACGTCAGCAGGGTCCGACTGAGGGTTTCGTTAATACTCTGATTTATCACCTCGGCAAAATTGCGGCCTCGGGAGCGTCTGTGGTTTTCCCTGATCCTATCAAAAACGACTATCGTATCATTCAGGGAATAGCCAACTATGGTCAGGAGCGCTGCTACAACGGGCAGTGTTACTTCCCGGTTAGTGAGGGCAAAGGCCCCTATTGTGAGGCACACGTCATGAAAGAGGGCAACAATTGCACCGAGGGCATATTCCAATCGCAGGGACCAGCAGAGGCCAATGGTAATGAGGATGGCGACAGCAATAAGCCAGATGATGCTCATCCCCAGGGCGGAGATGATATACACACCAAGGGCAAGAGAGGCCGCCATAATGATACTCATTGTCCACTTGTATTCAAACCTGCCTGATATATATATGACCATGAAAAGGAGCGCATAAAAGATGGCAAAAAGGGCCTTTTCCCTTAGATCCTTCCCGACCTTTGGCCCTACCATCTCCACCCTCCTGACCTCCACGTTCTCTCCACCGAACGCGCTGTCCAGAGCGATCTTGGCCCTGTCGGATAGGCCGCTCAGCTCCATATCAGTCCTATTAACCCTGATCAGATATTCGTTCTCCCCCCTTTCCCCGAACTCCTGGATAATGCTATCCTCCAGGGCAATCGGCTCCAGTGATTCCCTGATCTCATCTGGCGTCATTGGGTGACTGAACCTTACCTGGATGAGTATA
>JABAOH010017471.1_pt1 | contig 16940 bp, 14 predicted proteins | sample 7062181 | NCBI WGS metagenome assembly JABAOH01 (sample SAMN14538630, study PRJNA623070) | marine sediment metagenome | biome: marine biome [ENVO:00000428]; feature: marine pelagic biome [ENVO:01000023]; material: deep marine sediment [ENVO:00002113]; isolation source: pool of 5 deep marine... | reverse complement strand
GCTGTGCCGACAAATACTATGGCTACCCACCTTAGCTTGATCAGCCAGTAAGCTCTCTTGAGGAGTCTGATATTTTCAGATACCGGTTCCATCCTAAGTCTTCTTCGACAGAAGTTTTTTTACCTCGGCCAGTAAGCTTTCAGGTTCTACCGGTTTGTCCAGGAACACATCCACCGGCAGCCAGATAGGATCTCCGGCAGTAGATTTGAAATCTATGCCAGTTCTTTTCTCAACTACTGTCAGCATCAAGATTGGTATATCTCTGAGCTGGGGATCTTTCTTCAATTGCCTGGACATTTCAAAGCCATCCTGCCAGGTGGACATCATGACGTCCAGTATAGCTAAATCCGGTTTTTGAGCTTTAATTTCTTCCATACCTTCTGTTCTGTCGGCGGCCGTGACCACGGTATACTTCTCATTTTCCAGAATGGNNAAATCTGGTTTTTCATTCCTGATTTTTTCCATACCTTCTGTTCTGTCACCAGCCGTGACTACCGTATACTGCTCTCTTTCCAAAATGGTCTTAAGTACGTCGATATAATCTGGGTCATCATCCACAATAATAATCTTTGCGTTTTTCATAATTCATCTCACAAAATTAACCGAGATTTACTATTAGTACCTGCTCAGACTTGTGTCAAATCGGTGTTTATACCGATTCAGTATAGGCCCTTTTGTCTAAGGGCAATACAAGGCGGACAAAGAGTCTTAGATACCCCTTAAACCGCTTTCTCTAAGTTTTTAATCTGATGGTAAATGTAAAATATATTTCTTTTATTGTATCAACTGCTTTATTTTCCTAGTTTGTCGCTAAGATAAATTCGAAGAGGACATTTACATAAATATCCATTGCCGGTGGGCACAGCATATTCACAACTATCAGGATGAGATTCGAGGCACTCAAGATAGTTTTCATTCCAGTAATTTCTTGCTTTACAAAGGCTTTCAAAACCTGATTCTATACATTTAAAATTTTTCGAACAGTGCATTCCTGGCATGATTTCTTTGATTAGCTTTTTGTATTCTTCTTTCATATCTTTGCTCCGAAAATATGATTATTACATATTTCCTTGTTAATATACTTACTTTTTATAAATATGTAAAACGGTTGTTCCATATCGGAGTGATGGCGGAGCAGGTTATCACGCTAACGATTTCTTCTATCTGCTTTTTCTGCTCTTGCGTCACTTCCATAAGTGTTCTCGTTTAAATCACCACAGAATGGATACCTAAGCTCGACATCAAGAGCGCGACCAAGCCTCATATGTTGAAGTTCTCAACAATATAGCGCCTGAGCGGACATTGACAGAAAGTACCGCGTCCGAGACAAACTCGGAGCCCACAGTCTCTTGGATCATCTGCTAAACATGCGATTAGCTTAGTGGGGCCAATAATGTTCCCTGGGCAAAGTCTTGTCAACCCCGATTTGCAGCATTCAAAACCTTTGCAACACTTAATCCGGCGCATTATTTTCTTCATCTGATCTTTGTGCTCTTCGCTTATCTCTAAAGGCATGATCGCATCATGAGTAAGACCAGAAAGGGCATCCTCACACATCTTTGCTAAACCACGAAAAAAAGAAAACCGCTTCACAAACATGCCAATTTGTCCTCCTTTGTAGTCATCCTTTTATGTTGGTACATTCACGCTTTAACCTTCAGAGCTTCTTGCACCACCACTCATAGTAATCTATCACACCACCACCCTGATATGGAACGACCTTTGGAAGATCAAGGGGCTGGTCGTTTCATGTTTGCCCTACGAAGTTGCCGTTCCCAGCTCAGCCAGCTTTGTTCTCTGTTTCTCCTTTGGGCCGGCGAGTGATTCGGGCAGGCTCAAAAAGCGATGCTCGGGATGGTTCCACGCAGCAGTTGCTACTGACGTCTCCTCAAGTGATTCCTTGATTCGTATTGTGGCATTTGCCCAGATTGAAAAAATACGGCAATTCTCGGGTGTCCCACCGCATTCACAATGTCTCAAAAAGCAATCGTCGAATAATGAGCCACCCTCCATAGATTCAAACAACTCGAGTAGACTGATCTCCTCTGGAGGTCTGGCAAAAACATATCCTTTGTTCCTGCCCTTCATTGCTCTGACAAAACGTCCCTTGACAAGCTTCTGAAATATCTTACCAAGATAGGCGGCCGGTATTCCCTCCGCCTTGGCGATCGTGTTGGTTGTAGCAGGAAGTTGTGTGCTATGCCTGACCATATACATCAATGCATGCAACGCATAAGCCGCAGATATCGTGACTTTCATCTCTTTGTCTCCGAAATCAGCCCTACTTAAACCCATGGCGCACTCCAAGCACTGATGCTTGTCTCTGTCTGCAATTGGTGTTCCAGCCTCTAAGAAATAGCGATATCGAGAAACCCTGCAAACATAACTCCCTGTCTAACAATGTCATACGGCATGGAAGTTAATGGGAACTTTCTGGTTCCAAGCAATACAGTACGCAGGCTTTTACCACATGAGAGAAATGATTGGCATATATTTCTCAAGAATGAGAATCTTATCACTGAGATTAAGAGAGCGCAAAACTTGACTGTTTACCATTATTGCCCAAGAGATTGCCCTGGACACCTATGAAGAGCTCAAAGTCAAATATTATAATCCCTGTCGCCACAAATCTTTTTTAGGCATCCACGTTAGGACACTTCAGTCAGTGTCCGTAGCTTGTCTGTAAGGTTTTAGGGGGCTTGTCAACCAGACTATGTATAGGTATAGTGATGGAAAAGATGAGATTTGATTGGCGGTGTCCGAGTCGAGATACTAGCCTGTCGAATATTTGACATTCAAGGGAGTCCCGCCATGAAAACGAAACTGAGTAGGCGCTGTTTTCTCTCAAAATTCACCGCAGGTGCAGCTGGATTACTTGTTCTGAGAGATAGCCAATTCGTTAGAGGTATGTCGGCAGACGAAAAGATCAACATTGCGCTCGTTGGCATTGGCGGACGGGGTAGGTGGTTTTTACATACGATCCCGCGCATAGAAAACGTGGTTGCTTTATGTGATGTAGACAACCGGAAGCTGACCGAAGAGGTTGAAGCCGCTGAGAGTTATAAGTACCTGACTAAAACCAAACCGAAAAAGTATCAGGACTTCCGCCAGATGCTGGACGAAATAGAAAACCAGGCCGATGCAGTCATGGTGGCTACGCCGGACCATACACACGCTGTGATCGCCGCAACGGCCATGAAAATGGGCAAGCACGTCTATGTCGAGAAGCCCATTGCCCACGATGTCGCCGAAGCCCGTGCCCTTCGTCACATAGCACAGAAGCAGAAAGTAGCTACCCAGATGGGTAATCAGGGGATGGCCTCCGATTCGTTTCGCCGCACCTTGGAGCTGATTGAGGAAGGGGCTGTGGGTGAAATCCGTGAGGCGCACGTATGGTACGTATTTGGCGGCCCTGGTCCGCGTGAGCGACCCAAGGAAAGACCTCTGGTTCCAGAGTACCTTGATTGGAACCTTTGGCTTGGCCCAGCTCCCTTCCGTCCATATCACCCTCGTTACGTGGGCGGCTGGGGAGGCTGGCGGGATTTCGGCACAGGGATACTTGGAGGCGGTGGGGCGCATTCGATCAACTTGGCGTTTAAGGCCCTTAAGCTTGGCGCCTTGTGGGAGGGCGTCGATGATGTCAAAGGGCGGATCCAAGTCGAGGCGGAAACTCCGCAGCGATGTATCGACACCTTCCCCAGCTGGCAAATCCTTCGGTTTGACTTTCCTGCTCGTGGTGCGTTACCACCGGCGCGAATTCATTGGTACAACGCCCCGCAAAAAGAACTCCAACGGCTCGGCATCTGGCAGCGGCTGGAAAAAATAGCCGGGCGGTCGTTGGTATGGAAGGAAGGCTGGACACCAGAGTCTGGCTCCTTGCTTGTGGGTAGCAAAGGCATAGTGCACACAAACGCCCACAATTCGCTCTGCGAATTATTGCCGAAGGGGGACTTTCCCAATTCCAGCGGTCCGCCTCGGAAGCTGCCGCATGTCGAGGGTCATATACAGGAGTGGATACAGGGTTGCAAAGGTGGAACTTTGCCGTTATCCAATTTTGATCACGCCGGGCCGGTAGTGGAACTGCTCCTATTGGGTAATGTCTCTACCCTGGTTGGTCAGAGGCTTGAATTCGATCCTGTTGCGATGAAGGTCATCGACAACAAAGAAGCTGATGCACTGTTGCGCCCGGAATATCGGCAAGGATGGTCACTATAAGTCTCGCACAGGAGGCCAACTCAGAAAGAAACAAAACGCCCAATATAGTAAAAAAGCTGGCAACTTGAGAGAGTTGGTCCTTTTTTATTCCCAAAAGAATCAAGTGATCGATACATTTCTTTTGCGCCGTATACTTAATCAATTACGAGTTTTTGTGTCGCGCAGCCGACACAAATGCTCTATTGGACTGAACCGCTGAAGCGTTATTTGGAATTTTAATAGACATTCTGGAGTCAAACTATCACCTGAAAATCAGGGTGTTTTCCAGCTGCTGAAAGAGGTGATATTTCGAAGAATTCTGATATTATGTAATGCACAGAAATGGAACAATTTCGGATTGCTTCACGCACGCATATTAGCCTGGTACGATTATGAGGTCATGTTAAAAGAGATTCGGCAACAAGTCTTTTGAAATAAGCGGCAAAAGGGGTGGAAGGTCACGGACGTTTCTTACATAAGGAATGAATACTGCTCCTGTGTCATATTCGAGGGATAATCGTTTCGATTGAAATCAATCTGTCAGTAACCCGTCAGTTATGGGTGGGGAAATTCTTTATTGGTGCTCAAATCTCAGAAGGACCCAGAACCTCTACTTTCAGCGCAGGGATGGGATTTTGGCCGTTTTCAAATCTGCCCTGGATAAACTTGGCGAACAAGGTGATATCGATATCTACAAAGCCGTTTTCAACTTCGACTCGTCATAATTCCAACTCTTCCCACCAATAACCGACCGGTTACATCTGTCAAAATCTCTTGAACTGGTTCCACCAGCCAGAAGGAGTTAGTCTTTAGACTCATACTTGTGGGCGCGGAAGTAAACCGGCACGTTCGAGAATAACAGGCGTGATGCTCTCCCAGCCTATTGGCATAAGATGAATACCTGAAACTCCGTCAATGTTTCTTACACTTTCTATCATCTCAAGGCAGATTTTGATTCCCTCTTCTCTGGGGTCTTCAGCAGATTCCATTCTCTTAATAAGTTCCTCGGGTATGCTCATTCCAGCAACTTCGTTCTTCATATAATGAAGGGCCCTGGCTGAGCGTACAGGTGTGAGGCCTGCAAGTACATACACCTTCTTGTGTAAACCTTCTTTGACAACAAGCTTCATCCACCTGGCAAATTTATCCACGTCAAAAACACACTGGGTCTGGATGAAATCTGCCCCTGCTTTGATTTTCTTAGCAAGGCGTATTACCCTGAATTCGAACGGGTCTGCGAACGGATTTTCAACAACACCGATGAACAGCCTTGGCTCGTGTTCCTTTATCGGATCCCCCGAGAGGAACTGCTTGTCGTCCCTCATCTTTTTGACCATAGCGATCAATTGTACGGAACCAAGGTCGAAAACACTCTTTGCCTGCGGGTGGTTTCCGAATTTCTGATGGTCACCTGAAAGGCAAAGAATGTTTTTAACTCCGAGGGCTGCTGCCCCGAGAATATCGCTCTGCATCGCGATTCTGTTTCTGTCTCTGCATACCATTTGCGCAACGGGTTCAACACCGCAGGATATTGCGATGGCGGCAGCAGCTATACTCGACATCCTCACTATTGCGGTCTGATTGTCTGTGATGTTGACACCCTCGACATTTCCAAGAAAATATTTTGATTTCTTTCTGATTACTTCGGGATTGGTATTCTGTGGCGGCCCGAGCTCAGCAGTAACCGCGAATTTTCCTGCTGTAAGAACTTTCTCAAGCCTGCTTGCTGATTTCATAACATTGCCTCTTCGAACTTAATTCTTCGTTGCCCTGCGTTTGTGCTCGTCCGCCAGTCTTTTGCCTCCCTCACTATGGTAAGATTGTCAAGTTTGTTCAACCCTTTTAGTCTGTCATAAATCAACTGCCATACGCAGTCAATGTTCTCGTTGACTTCACACTTTCCATCCTGTGAGCCTCCGCAAGGCCCATCAAGCAATTTTTTAGCGCACCGGGCGATAGGACAGTAACCGCCGGTCCATTCTAGAACACAATCTCCGCAGCCAGCACACCTTTCCTCCCAAAACCCATGCTCAACAGGGTAGCCCATAAACTTTGTATTCAGGGCCGGAATTGTAATCGTGTCCGGGTATCTCACAGCCATTGCCTGGACTCCTACTCCGCAGGCGGTGGACAGGACAACCTCGACTGAGTTGACGTCTTTTTTCAATGCGTCGATGAATTCGTACTCACACTGCCTCTCAGGTGTGCATTCAATTATTTCTATGTTTTTGCCCTGCTTTTTTTTTGCCATTTTTAACTGTGATGCCATCAGTTCCACCGCTTTTGCGCCTCCGGAAAAACATACGGTTACGCATCCGCCACAGCCCATCAGCATTATCTTCTTATAATCCTTTATCGAATTAAGTATCTCATCGAGTGGTTTTCTATCTGCTACAATCATGCTAATGCCCTTTCTTTGAGAAAATCTTTAACCTCTGTAAGGTGCCTGAAAATGCCCAGGTCTTTTGCTTTGATTCCCAACGCCAGACCCATAAGTTCGGTAAAATAAAAAATGGGAATCTTGAAATTCGTATTAAACTTTTCATTGATTTGCTTCTGTCTGCCGTCAAGATTGGCATGACACAGAGGACAGCCAACCGTGATGACTTGCGCCCCGGCCGAATCTGCATCAGCCAGAATCTTTCTCGTCAACTCAAGGACCACATCCATCTGCGTCAATGCAAAACTCGCCCCACAGCAGAAAGTCTTCATATTCCAATCGATGGTTTCGGCTCCAAGAACCTCCATAACTGATTCCATATCTGTCGGATTTTCAAATCTTTGTCTGCCAGTTACTTTTGGAGGTCTTGTCATCAGACATCCGTAGTAGCAGGCCACTTTAATACCGTCAAGACTTTTGACGACCTGTTCTTTGACAGCATCGGTTCCTATTTTTTCAACGATCACATCGAGCATGTGCATGACTTTAACATCTTCGGGATATTCCGAACCGATGATTTGCTCGACATTTCCCTTTAGATTCTCACCGATGATTCTCTCCTGAGCAAACCTCAATCTTGAATAACAAGAAGCGCAGGGTGCACATACCTCTCTCAGATTATCTGTCTGGACGGCTAACGCAAGATTCTTGGCAGGTAAGGCCAAAGACATTAACTCATCGCACTGGTGTGCTGGTGTCGAACCGCAGCAAATCCAGTTCTTGACCTCGGCCAGTTCTATTCCCATTGCGTCACAAACCTTTCTTGTCGAGATATCGTATTCGACGCCGCTTGAATGCAGTGAACAGCCTGGATAGTATGCGATTTTCATTTCTTTAACTTTTTAGCCTTTGAAAACATCTTCATTGTTGCGAAAGGCTTTCTGATAGAAGGCAAGAGTTTGAGCTTGCCCTTTTTTATCATCTTGATACCTAACGGTAAATCTTTGAAAGGCCTACCGGTGAAAAGATTCAACATACCCGTCAAGCCGACTTCATATATCCTTCCTATACACCTGATCATTCTCATCCAAAGCCAATTAAACAACCTCTCGTTTTTGGTATCTGCTTTTATTTTCTTGTCCTGAACAACAATCCTTATGGTATCAACGACGTGAGCAATATCTATGTCCTGGGGACATCTTGCTGAACAGGTTTGACACGACAGGCAAAACCACACTGTGTTTCCCTGCATCGCCTCATCGACCATACCCAGCTGAACATAACGCATCAGCTCGGTCGGGGTGCTGTCCATAAACATACGGCTTGGACATCCTGAGGCGCATTTCCTGCACTGATAGCAGAGGAAAACGTTCTCGCCGCTGCGTTTGGCGATTTCCTTCACAAATGCGCTGTCGGGCTTTACGTCTTTTTGGCCAACGATTCTCATGACTTCACCAGCTCTTTCTGCCCATCTTTATAAGTGGGCCCCAGTTTTGTGCTCCTCTCTGTCATTTCTTTCACGATTTCTGTGAACCTTTTTCCCATTGCCGAGGATAGGTTAAACATTTCTAACCTTTCCGGCTCTATCTGGACCTCGGCAAGAAGCCTTTTGACATATGCAACTGTCTTTTTTGCACGCAGATTTCCTTCGAGATAGTGACACTCACCTTCGAGGCAGCCTGCGACAAAGACAGCATCGGCGCCATCTTCAAAAGCTTTCATAAGGCAAATTGCATCAACTTTGCCGGTACACGGCATCCTGATAATTCTTACGTTCGGCCGATACTGCAAGCGCATTGCACCTGCCAAATCCGCCGCCGCAAAAGCGCAAAAGTCGCAACAAAATGCCACTATTTTGGGCTCAAACTCACTCATTTTTCACCAATTCACTTGCCTCATCAAAAAGTGCCTTCGTCTTGGCAATAAGTTGACCGTCCTTGTAGTGCATTAGTTGAATTGCCTTTGCCGGGCATTCAGATGCGCAAATGCCGCAGCCGTGACACATAGCTGTTTCAATCTCGGCGACGCCCTCGGCGTTTATCGTAGGCACATCATATGGGCAGATCCTGACACAGGTAAGACATGCTGCGCATTTGTCCTGGTCAACTACTGAGACAACGCCGCTTATTTCCATAACCTTCTTGGAGAGAATCCCAACAGCTTTTGTAGCGGCAGCCTGCGCCTGGGTAATACTTTCGTCAATGAACTTAGGACTGTGACAGGTGCCGCACAAGAAAAGGCCGTCCGACGCAAAATCAACGGGCCTCAGTTTCATATGCGCTTCAAGGAAGAATCCGTCAAGAGTGATGGGAACCTTGAAAGCCGTCCCTATCTTTTCATTGTCCAGCGAAGGTATCATTGCGGTGCTTAACGCAAGGATATCAGGGGAAAAGCTCAGCTTCAAACTGGAATTTAAGTCTTGTACACAAACTTCAAGCTGACCGAAATTGTTGCGAGAAACGATCGGTTTGCCATCGAGATCGTATCTGAAGAACAGCACCCCAAACTTTCGAGCTTCGTTGTAGTAGTTTTCCTTGAAGCCATAGGTTCGTATGTCTCTGTAGAGTATCGCAACGTTAGCTTTAGAATTTACGCGTTTTATGGCTATAGCGTTCTTGATTGCCTCGGTGCAACATACCCTGCTGCAAACCATCCTTTCAGGCTCTCTTGAGCCGACACATTGAATCATAACCACTTCGTTGAGACTTTTTACGAACTCTGGATCCTTTTCGATTCGCTCCTCAAGTTCCAACTGTGTCAGCACTTTCTCACTTTGGCCGTAGAGGTATTCAACTGGTTTTGACTCCCGGGCACCGGTAGCTATTATTGCCGCGCCGTGTTCTATTTCAACTGTTTGCGGCTGAGGACTATCGTTGCAACTTATCTTGCTTGTGAAATTGCCAGCGAAGCCTTTGCACTGGTCAACTACGGAATTTTTGTAAACGGTTATATTCTTGCTGTTATTGACCTGTGTTTGTAGTTTCTTCAGAAGCTCAAGTGGTTTGAGCCCTTCGGCTGTGGTCTTGACCTTGCTTAGATTACCCCCAAGCTGGTCCGATTTCTCTACCAGATGTACATTGAATCCCTGATTTGCTATTGAAAGCCCTGCAGTCATCCCGGCAACACCGCCGCCGACAACAAGGGCGCTTCTTTTCGGAACATAAGAGGCAGTGGCAAGAGGCTCGATTGTTCTTGCTCGTCCGACTGCCATTCTCAGCAGATCTATTGCTTTTTCTTCGGTCACGTCACCGAGGCGGGCATGAACCCATGTGCACTGGTCCCGGATATTTGCCATCTCAAACAAATAAGCGTTCAGCCCGACTTCTTTGATTGTCTCCTGAAATAGTGGCTCATGCGTTCGCGGCGTACAAGAGGCTACCAAAACTCTGTTCACATTATACTCCTCGATTTTTTCTTTTACGGTTCTAAGTCCGTCGGGCGAGCACGTATACATCAAATTGGTGGTAAATACTACGTTCTTCAAACTTTGAGCATAGTTGGCAACTTTCTCACAGTCAATAACACCACCAATATTTGAACCACAGTGACATACAAACACCCCTATCCGTGGTTCTTCATTCGATATGTCTCTTTCCTGTGGATACTCTTTATCCTCGACCTGGCTGCCTCTGACGTCAGCCAGAAGCTCCATAGCCTGGGCTGCCGCACCACTTGCTTGCGTGACGCTTTCGGGGATGTCTTTTGGGCCCTCGAAAGAGCCAGCAAGGTAAATCCCCTCTCTCGACGAGGCTGTGGAAACAAAATCGACTGGTTTAGCGAAATTGTACTGATTTAGCTCGATTCTACATACTTCGCTTAGCTCAACTGCTTCTTGGCCTGGGCACAAGCCTGAAGACAATACAACCATGTCGAATTCTTCTTCGGTCCAATTCTTGCCATCCTCGGTGAATTCCAGCCGCAGGTTGTGAGTCTCAAAGTCCTGCCTTACAGCTGAGGGTCTCGTATAGATGTATTGAATGTCGTATTCGGTCTTCGCTCTTTCGTAGTACTCGTCAAATCCTTTGCCGAAAGCTCTGACGTCCATTACAAATATCTTACACTCGCTACCAGGTAGATGCTCTTTAGTCACAATCGCCTGTTTGGTTGCATACATACAGCAGACCGAAGAGCAATATGGGTTATCCTGATCCCGTGAACCGACACATTGTATAAAAGCTATCTTCTTGGGCTCAGCACCGTCCGAAAGCCTCTTTATATGACCGCCGAACGGACCTGAAGCGCTTAGAATCCTTTCGTAATCCAGGCTGCTAACGACATTTGGAAAACGCCTGTATCCGTATTCGCCCTTTTTTTCACCATCGTATAATTCATAGCCCGGCGCCAGTATTATTGCACCGATATTCAACAGCTTCTCTCTGGGGACATCATCGTATAGTATTGCGTTTGGCTCACAGACCTTTTCGCACAGTCCGCACAAAGAGCACGTGGCGCAGAACAGGCATCTGCCGGCTTCAGCCCTGGCCATATCCTCGGTATACCCTAATTCAACCTCGTCGAAGGAACCCCGTTTGTCAAGTGGGATGGTAGGCATCTCCTGACGTTGGATAGTCTTTTCCTTTCTTTCTTTAAGCTCTTCAGTGGAGAGTTCAACAACCGGTTGAACGTTGTCTTCTGGCACAAAATCCACGCCTCTTATATAGGCGTCTATTGCCTTGGCCGCCCGCTGCCCGTCAGCGATAGCCTGCACCACGCTGGCCGTACCTCGGATGACATCACCGCCAACGAAGACTCCCTCCCACGAAGTCATACCCGTTTTCTCGTCGACCACAACCGTACCTCGCGACGTAAGCTTTATTTTTCCACCCTCACCCAGAAAACCAACATCAGGCTTTTGACCTATAGCCACTATTGCTTCGTCAGCCTGAAGAATTTCTTCACTGCCCCTTATCGTTTCAAGTTCCAGCTTACCGTCGACAAACGACATCTTTTTAACATTTAGCAATTCCAGCCCAGCGAATTTGCCGTCTTTCTCAATAATTCTCTTGACCGCCTTGCCGGTATTTACAACGACACCTTCTTCTTCGGACTCCCTGACCTCCCAGGGATAAGCCGGCATCTCGTCATACTCTTCAAGGCAAATCATAGAAACCTTCTTTGCGCCGAGCCGCAAGGCCGTACGCGCGCAGTCCATAGCCACGTTTCCACCACCAACAATGACAACTACGTTTTCTTTGACCGATTTCCTTTTGCCAAGCTTGACATTGCGAAGAAAGTCGATACCGCTTGAAACGTTCTCAAGATTTTCTCCCTCGATGCCTAACTCAACACTCTTATGTGAACCAACCGACAGGAATACTGCTTCAAAACCGTCGTCAAAAAGCCTTTCAATATCACTTTGGCTCTTGATCTGACTGTGCAGTTTAACTTCAATGCCATAATCGAGAATGTTCTGTATATCTCGGTCAATAACATCGGATGGCAGCCTGTACTCGGGAATGCCGATTCTCATCATTCCCCCCACGACACCGTGCTTTTCAAAGACAGTAACAGAATAGCCCATTTTCCTCAGGTCGAAAACCGCCGACAACCCCGAAGGCCCAGATCCGATTATTGCTATTTTCTTACCGTTCTCCCTAATCGACGCTTGCTTCTCTTGAGGCGTTAATCTTTCGCCGTATTCTGCATTCCAATCAGCAAGGAANNCTATCCAAGTTTCCCCTGTTACAGCTCTGTTCGCACGGATGTTCGCATATCCTTCCGCATATTGAAGGAAACGGATTATTTGCCGCCGCTGACTCAAAAGCCTCCTTATATTTGCCGGCAGCCGTGAGTGCAACGTACCCGCTTGGATTGCCATGTATCGGGCAGGTATCGTAGCAGGGAGCTACACCCAGCTTAGAGATAGCAAATTTATTCGGTACGGCCTGTGGATATTTCTTAAAAATTGCCTTTCTATGACAAAGAAGCTGGTTATATTCGTCTTTAATGGTAACAGGACAGTTTTCTGCACAAACCCCACATCCGTTACATTTTTCAAGGTCAACGAAATGTGGGTTTATAGTAATTCCTGCCTTAAAATTGCCCGCTTTGCCGGTTAGTCTAGTCAGTTGCGCGTTTGTGATTATCTCTATATTCCTATGGGTCCCGGCGGCGGCGAGGCGGGGCGATATAGTACACATTGCGCAGTCATTTGTAGGAAAGGTCTTGTCAAGTTGCGCCATATGCCCCCCTATAGCGGTCCCTGATTCGACAAGAAAGACTTTGTACCCTGAATCGGCCAAATCGAGTGAGGCCTGAATCCCTGCGATCCCTCCCCCTACAACTATCACGGACCCTGTTTTTTGATTTTTCATCACTTTTTGTTCACTTTTTTTGTTGGCAGGCAAGACTATCACTCCGCCAGTAACAACATTGATATTTGCTTTGAAGGAACCTTCTCGGCAGAATAGGGTCAAAGGTGCGACTATTTCAATTCTATGTTATATTTACCGGCCCCCATTTTCCTAAGACAATCTCTTAAAAAGAAAAATTTAGCAATAGCATATTCCGTCAGTTGCCAAGATACTCGTGGATTGTACTAACAAGTGCATCTATTCCAGCGGACTTATCCACAAACTCAGCCGCATCACTAAGGAGGGCGTCTTCGAGTGAGGCGGTGGTTTCACCCCATCTGCGAGTCAAACTACTAAAAACAATTACCGGCACATCTGAAAGTGGAGGATTACTTAGAAGATCCTTTATTGCCTCGTAGCCGTGCTCACCTTCCATTATGATGTCCATAATAATAAGGTCGGGTTTATCAGCCGCGGCCATACTTTTTCCCCGTTCGGCGGAAAGAGCTGTTTTTACCTGCCATCCTTCTTTTTCCAGATTATGCTGGAGGGACAAGGTAAGCTCTTTATCGTCGTCTACCCACAGAATCTTTTTTTGAGCCATAATACAGTTCTCCAAAATCTGATTTTCCCATTCCGAAGCTGCACCGTTATTTACATCGATCAAAATCACCTCGAGAAAGCGGTCAGACATGCTCTGTGCGTCAGCTATGTTTTATATTTTTTATGACCTCACCGGCGTTGCTCGAAGTAAACCTAAAAGATCTCTTAAAATCAGCACTAGTATTTCTTAGGTATTTTCATTTTAAATGATACCCTACTAATTCAATCAGAATACTGTGCTATCATATCTAAGTCTTGCTGTCAACAGTTTTTTTTCGAACTTAAAGTTTTTTCTTGAGCTTCTGAAGCACGAACATGCGATGAAATATCTCTGATCAGTCACGATTCAGTGGAAAAGGGCAAAGCGTATAGCGTCGACTGATTCGACGTCTTTCTTCAATGCGTCGAAGAATTCGTACTCACATGCCCTGTGCTTCAGCAACGTTTTGTATTTTCACGATCTCACCGGTGTCGCTCGAAGTAAATTTAAAAAAATCTCTTTCAATGCGTACTGGTATTTCTTAGGTATTTTCATTTTATAGAATAGCCTACTAATTTAATCGGAATACTATGCTATCATTACTAAGTCTTGCTGTCAACAATTTTTTTCTCGAACTTAGAGTCTTTTTCATGAGCTTCTGAGGCACGCAAATGCGATGGCATGTCTATGATTAACCATGGATCAGTGGATATACGAGACGCCGTACGTTAAAACTCTTTGATTTTGATGCCCATTACACCCATAATTCCTCAAGGTTTCAGGTTAGTGGACTCTGACGGCAAATAACTATAAAGCCAAAAACCATGGAAACAAAAACGCTGTCGGGTGATTTGCTCGGCGGCTTTTTTTTGCGTTTTCCGGCGTGGATTTTGAATCTGGCGGAAAAGTATAATTTTCTTTAGACTAAAATAGCCAATAAATTGTCATAGTATTGACGATCGTTAGTTTCGGAACTGATTAGGCAGAATCTGGCATGCTGGAAGATAAATTGCTGGTATGGAAATTTAAGCGTGGAAGCGCAGATGCTCTGCGACGGATCTATGAAAAGTACAGAAATGATTTATTAGCGTTGGCTGTTGCTCTTTCGAGAGACAGGGCTACGGCTGAAGATGTTCTCCACGATGTTTTTGTCTCTTTTGCGCAGTACGCGGAAAAACTTCATTTGCGAACAAGCTTGAAGAGCTACCTGTCGAGTTGTATCGCCAATCGCGTACGTAATCTGAGCCGTGAGAAACCACAGCGGATTGTGCAACTAAATCAAGCAGAGACTATCGGCTCGGATTGCGATGGGCCTGAACGACTGGCGATATCGGCCGAACAGTTCCAGCGAATCGAGATGGCTATGGCAGAGCTTCCCTACCAACAGCGGGAAGTAATAATCCTGCATCTGCAGAGCGGGATGCGATTCAAGGCGATAGCCGAATCTCAGAGCGTTTCAATAAATACAATCCAGAGCCGGTACCGTTATGGATTGGCTAAGCTTAGATTACTGTTGAACAGTGAGGTAGAAAAATGAAATATCCTGATAATATAGAAAGTGCAATCAAGAACTTCTGTGGGAGAAAGAGAGCCACAGTCAAGACAACCACAGAGCTGGACAGGAGAATCATTGATGAGGCCTTACTGGCACAAGAAAAATGGAAAAAGACACAATCGGATGCTATTCAGCTGAATATTTGGAGAATTATTATGAAAAGTCAAATAACAAAATTAGCGACCGCAGCAGTGATAGTTGTTGCTGTTGTAATATTATTGACAGTACTGGATAAATCAACAACACCAACATGGGCGCTCGAACAAACAATAGAAACCCTGAGAGAAATTGAATCTATTCATATTTCGGGATATTTCCTTACAGCAGATGCGAAAAAGGCTAACTTTCAAGCCTGGATTATTCCGAGTGTTGAGGACAGCTCTAAATCGTCTTACTTCCGCTTTGAAGCCGGCAGGTTTGAACCTGAGGATTTTAATCCTTACGACCAGAACAGACATGTGGTGGTTGTTTCGGAAAAAGAGAATAGTACATATATGTACTTTCCGGCGAATTCATGGACATTTTACCCGAATCAAAAAATCGCCTATATCTCAGAAGGTTTGGACAGAAGCTCTAAAGACCCTCCATGTTTAGGAAGTGATTTCTTTGAGGAAATGAAAGAGCAAGCTCAAGACTGGCAGGAAGAATACGGCAAAGATGAAGAAACCGGCAAAGATAGTGTTTTTGTAACCTGCACTCATCCAAGCAGAATTGGAGCAAATTACTGGAGATTTCAGTTTGATATGGAAACTAAACTACCTGTCCGCTATCAGCTCTTTCGGAACCAAAATTACGGCGCTGAGCCGGTAGGAAGTTGTGATGCAATAAAATATAATCCAACGCTTCCAGATGGCGTCTTCGAATTCCATATTCCTGAGGAAACAAAAGTTCTCGACCATAGAGAATTGTCCAGGATGGTCAAAACGAATCCGACATACGGAATCGATGTCAATGGGCTTAATACGGAAGATGCGTATAAAAAAATCGTTAGCGACTACTGGGAGGCTGTAATTGACCATAATTGGCAAAAAGCACGCAGGATGCGGCCCTTGATAGGACAACAGGAGTGGGAGGAAATGCAGGATTTGTATATGAGTGTTAAGCCTGCTAAATTGCTCGAAATCACAGAATTGATTAATGTAGATAATAAAGCTTCCTTCCCAATAGTGCCTTGTCTTCTTAGAATGCAAAATAATGTGAATAAGGCAGGAGTCTTACATGTCTCAATAGAGCAGGCTGGAGATGAGAAACGAGGTGTTATTGTTGACTCTCTCGGTCCGGAATTTGTAGAACCACTTTAGTTCAATAATTATAATATGAGGTTTTAAACGCTGTTGAAAAAATTTGGTCAACAGCGTTTTTTATGCGCTTTTGAAGCGGAATCGGCTGTTTTAATTTCACGGTTGAATTATATTCTGTTTACTGGTACAATCCGGCCTCGTTTTGCAGAATTCCTTGAATATTGAAAAGAACCGACCAATGACAGAGAAATTTGCAGACCTCGAAAACACCAGAGAACCTTCGCTCTTTGCTCCAAAAATCAGGATGTAACCGCTACGGGAAATATATGCTGCAGAAGTCAGATTTACAAGAAAAAATTTTTTCCCAGAAGATACATTCACTTAAATCTAGGGATTTGTAGTCTAGACTGACGCCCTTAACAGACGCCCCGAAGACTTCTCAAAACTAAGGTCTTAAACTATAAGAGTTTAGCTTGCTATGAATTCTTGCTTGATAGTTAGGATGTCTGTAAAATGGTGTCCAGACACCCACGTAATCAAGCCCTTTACGCCATTCTGTAACAAAGTTGACGGGCGGCTTGCCCGGAAAGGATCTTGTTCTTCGTATGTTCCATAACATATCTCGTTTTGATAGTGGCCATTTGCCTATTTGATATGCCTTCAGACTATCTATAGGATTCGGGTAGATATTCCT
>JABAOH010004093.1_pt1 | contig 16944 bp, 15 predicted proteins | sample 7062181 | NCBI WGS metagenome assembly JABAOH01 (sample SAMN14538630, study PRJNA623070) | marine sediment metagenome | biome: marine biome [ENVO:00000428]; feature: marine pelagic biome [ENVO:01000023]; material: deep marine sediment [ENVO:00002113]; isolation source: pool of 5 deep marine... | reverse complement strand
ATTTCAACTTCCTTAAACTGGTATTCGATGATTTTTTTTTGAGGATCGAAGGGCGCTACATCGTCTAAGCCGAGGGAGGAAACAGCCGTCTTTATAAGGTCTTCCTCGGGCACTCCAGGGCTTTTTCCTTGTTTGATAAGATAATGCCTACCAGCCATGAGAAGAGCTTCCTTGGGTATTAAGCCCACGAGTTCACTTCCCGTAACCCTTAATCCTAGTTTCTCTGCTTCTTTTATGGTTTCATCGAAAACAAGGTGGGGCGGAGTTATCTTGTAGTTGATAAAGTTAATCGAAATTTGAGCAATTTCATAGTCTTCTATGTACCAGCCAACCGCTTTGACAGCTTTAAATTTACCCGGAATCTTAATGGCTTTTCCCTTTGAATCTCTCACTATATTTCCGTCCTTATCTCTTTTTGCCCTTCCTTTCTCTCTTAGGTTGATCGCAATTTCATGAGCAAGACGTCTGTCCCGGGTGTTTAGATTTATATTGTAGGCTATTAAAAATTCCCTTGCTCCTATCACCGTAGCTCCTGCTCTGGGATTAAAGACAGGTTTGCCGTAATCAGGAGCCCATTCAGGGTCTTTCAATTTTTCAGGTAAGCCTTCGTATTCGCCTGTCCTGATATTGGCCAGATTCTTTCTTTCTGGCTTCTGAGCAGCCTCTTCATACAGATATACAGGGATTCCAAGTTCTTTGGCGACTCTTTCTCCCAATTCATGGGCAAGTTGGATACAGTCTTCCATGGTTACACCTGAAACAGGAACAAAGGGGCAGACGTCTGTGGCTCCGATGCGGCTGTGGGCTCCCTTATGCTTGCTCATATCTAAGACTTCAGCCGCTTTTTTTATGGCTTTAAACGCTGCCTCTTTTACTCCTTCGGGAGAGCCGATAAAGGTGACGACAGTCCGGTTGGTTGACTCTCCGGGATCCACGTCAAGGAGATTCACGTGAGGGGTGGATTCTATCTCTTTGGTGATGGCGCTTATCTTTTCTCTGTTTCTCCCTTCGCTGAAATTGGGAACACACTCAACAAGTTTCATTCGTCTTCTCCTTTCTTGATTGTGTACTGTAAGATTCCTTTGCTATTGTACACGAACACTTCTTCAAATTCTTGGATATGATCGCTGATAATGTTTTTGTCTCCTACTATGACGACCACAGGAGTGAGGAGCGGATATTTTCGGGCTATTTCAAAAACTCTCTCTGAACTGACGAGCATAATGTTTTCATAGTATTTGCTCCAGTGTTCCTCCCCAAGGTCTAAAGCTTTGATTTCAGAAATCCTAGAGGAAAGCTTATCAAAGGTTTGGATTTGAAGGGGGAAATTTCCGATTAAATAAGATTTGGCTTGTTCGATCTCGGAACTCGGTATTTCCTCTTTGGTGATTTTTTCGATTTCCCTCAGAATTTCCTTTATGGAAGGGTAAGTAACTTCTGGCCTCACCTTAGCTTTAACAAAGAAAACGCTGCAGTTTTTAAAAAAATTCAGTTCACTGAAGGCGTAGTATGCATATCCCTTTGATTCCCTGAGATTCATGAAGAGGCGGCTGTTGTGTGTTCCGCCTAAAACTTGATTCAGGACCACAAAAGGGAAAACATCCTGGCCTCTTAAGGGAGAGACAATATTTCCTAGATAAATCGTCGCGTCTTTCTGCCCTGGCAGGTCGATAAGACAAATTTTTTCCTTGTCGTACGGTTCAAGAGGAGGATTGGTAGGATTTACCAGTTCTTTTTTTCGCCAGGTGGAGAAGTATCTGCTGACTTTTCTTGTTGCTGTCTGGAGATTGAGATTTCCGGTGAGTACAAAAAGAGAGTTGTTGGGCCTGTAATATCTATCATAAAAAGATACAAGAGCTCTCTGGTTTAAATTTTTTATAACATCTTCATTGAAGGTGCTTTTTTCATAGGGGTGGTTCCGGAACAGGAGTCGACCGAGCTGCCTTTCAGCCACAAATTCAGGGTCTTTATTTTTCTCTCGAAGGTCATAATACATGATTCTTTTTATATTTTCGATTTCCCGCCTTAAGAATGTGGGTTGAAGCATCATCTTGCTCATAAGATCAAGAGCATTATCTAAAAATTCCTCCAAAAATGTAAAAGAAAACACAGAATAATCAGGGTAGGTATAGATGGAGAAGTTTCCGCCCACAGATTCTATTATTTCCTCAATTTGTGAAGCAGTGAGGTACGAAACTCCACGGCTGACCATATTGGCCGTAAGAGTAGCCATGCCTGGCAACTCTCTTAGAGAGGGGCTTTCTCCGGCGAATATTATCACTCTAAGGCTTATAACCGGAAGATCAGAGCGTCGGATTACCGCTACTCCCAAGCCATTAGTGAGAAAGAATGGTTCTATTTCAGGAAGCTTCAGTTCTGCAAGAGGTTCAGGATAAGGAGGAGACTTTCTAAATCTCTCTTGAGAGAAGAGAGGATATTCCCAAAGCAATAGAGTCCAAAAAGAAAGAATAAGTATGAGCTTTATGCGGTCTTCTCTACTCATTTTATCTTGATATCAAAGACAATTTCGTTGACGAAATATCTCCGCATAATCCTGATGAGGCTATAATGATCTACAGAAAGATAGTTTTCTAGCTCGTCGGGAAGATCATCGAGGCTTTTTTTAGCGAGGAAAGCCTTGGCAAGAAAAACAGCCTTATCAGCTGATGTCGCGTATTGATTAAGATAGTCCATCTTAAAAATATTCTTTGCTTTTCTGAGTTCTTTTTCAGAGACAAGGCTTGATTTAAGTTTGTTTATTTCTGAGAAAATAACTCTTTTGCTTCTCTCTACCATTATATCATTGCTGCTCGAGACAAATATTTTAAAGGTGGCCAGTTCTTTCCTTTTTTCAATACTCCCGCTTAGAGATCTGGCAATCCGGCTTCTTTTAATCAATTTTTTGTATAAACGAGATGTTATGCCCCGCAAAAGAATATATTCAATGATTTTAAGTGGGTAGAAGTCTTGTGAATAAGGAGAAGCGATCCTGTAACCTATATGAAAGCCAGGCAAAGGAACAAGGAATTCTTTGGCGGTTATAGCCGTTTCTTTATATGAAGGTTTTAGAGAAGGGGGAAGAGGGATGTTTTGTCCCTTTTGAATAGTTTCAAAATACTTTCGGATATCCTCCTCTGCTTTCCTTTTATCAATGTTTCCGGCTATTGAGAGAACCGCATTGTTGGGTGTATAAAAAGTGGAGTAGAAGTCTTTAACGTCTTCTACTGTAAGATCTCTCACGTCAGCTTCGTTCCCGATAACAGAATGACTGTAAGCAACATTTGGATACAGGAGCTTGTCGAAGGTTAAGAAGCTTTCAAAATAGGGCTCGGTTTCTTTCCTATGATGGATTTCTTCAATAAGGGCCTCCTTAGCTTGCTCTACATTGGCTGCCGTGATCTCGAGAGATTTCATCCTGTCAGATTCAAGCCAGAGAACCAGGGCAAGCTGATGGGAAGGAACTGTTTGCTGGAAAATGGTATTGTCTTCAGTGGTAGTGGCGTTCAGGTCTCCTCCTGTCCTGCGAATAAAGCTCATGTGCTGCATCCGGCTAACATTTTGTGAACCCTGGAACATAAGGTTCTCTAATAAATAGGCCAAACCTGTCTTTCCGGGCCGATCATTAATGGAGCCGACATTGTAAGCAACGGCAACTGAGACAACAGGTAAAGAATAGTCTTCAGAGAGAATAACCTGCAGCCCGTTTTCTAATTTGTACTGCTTGATTGGGAGAGCTAGACGTTGTTTCTCTTGACCGTAGGCAGGAAAATCACCCCAAAGGAGAAAAAGAAAAAAACCGAGTATCACTAACTTGTTTTTAGATATGAGGCCTTTATTCATGACTAGAATTAGGAGTTTTTAAAAATAACACAAAAATTAACTCAAATTCAAATAAAGAGATTGAAACTATAGGAGTGATTCATATTTTGAAGGGCCTTGATTTATCTGTAGGGGCTTGATTCATCAAGCCCACCTTTTGATTGTTTGGGAAGCTATGAATCGTTTAACCGCCTATTTTTGAGATAAATGGGGCCTGATAAATGGGGCCTGGCCCCATTTTTGTTTTTTTATTGAAAACAAAGGCTTTTTGTGTTAATTTTTCCTGCTATACAAGTCGATAATTCTATCAGCCAAACGAGGTGATATATGAGTAAAGAAGGAAAGCATTTATTCACATCTGAATCTGTGACAGAAGGTCATCCGGATAAGATTTGCGATCTGATTTCTGATGCCATACTCGACGATCTTATTAGCCAGGATCCGAGAAGCCGTGTGGCCTGCGAGACTCTGGTAACAACTGGCCTTGTTCTTATTGCAGGGGAAATAACCAGTGAAGGCTATTGCGAGTTTCAGAAGGTTGTCAGGGATGCTGTCAAAGAAATAGGATATACCAAGGCAAAATACGGCTTTGATTACCAGACATGCTCTGTCCTCTCCTCCATCCATGAACAATCTCCTGATATTGCCAGAGGAGTCGATGAGACAGATGAACATGAACAAGGAGCTGGGGATCAAGGCCTGATGTTCGGATATGCATGCAGAGAGACAGAAGAGTTCATGCCCATGCCTATAATGCTTGCTCATAAACTCGTAAGGAAGCTTAGCCGAGTGCGAAAGGAAAATGTGCTGGACTATCTCAGGCCTGATGGAAAATCTCAGGTCACTGTCGAATACGAAGGCAGCATGCCCAAAAGAGTGGAAGCCGTGGTGGTTGCTGCCCAGCACAATCCTGAAGTCAAAATGAGTGATTTGAGAGAAGATATCAAACGTGTTGTTATCCAGGAGATCATTCCGGCCGAAATGTTTGATAAGAACACAAAGGTTTTTATCAATGAAACAGGCCGCTTTGAACAGGGAGGCCCTTTAGCGGATTCAGGAGTTACCGGACGTAAGATTATTGTGGATACTTATGGAGGAGTCGGAAGCCATGGAGGAGGGTGTTTTTCAGGAAAAGATCCGACTAAAGTGGATCGTTCTGGCTCCTATATGGCGAGATACATAGCTAAAAATTTGGTCGCTGCCGGGATCGCCGATAAATTAGAAGTGCAGATGGCTTATGCCATCGGTGTGGCTCAACCAATCTCGTTAATGGTTGACTCTTTTGATACAGCAAAAATCTCAGAGGATAAGATAAAAGAAATAATTCAAGCGCATTTCGATCTTTCTCCAAAGGGAATGATCAAAGCTTTGGATTTGCTCAGGCCTATCTACAAAAAGACAGCGTGTTACGGGCACTTTGGTCGCACAGAAAAAGAATTCACTTGGGAAAGACTTGATAAAGTCCAATCTTTGAGAAGAGACGCAGGGTTATAAGATGAAAGAAAAGAATAACAAAAGATAAATATGGAGAAAAGAATGGATTATGATATCAAAGATTTGAAGCTTGCAGAAAAGGGAAAGCTTAAGATGGAATGGGCAGCAAGATACATGCCTGTTCTTGGCATAATAAAAGAAAAGTTTTCCAAAGAAAAGCCTCTCAAGGGGGTCAGAATTTCAGCTTGTTTGCACGTAACCAGTGAAACAGGAAACCTGATTAAAACTCTAAGAAAGGGAGGCGCAGAAATAGCCCTCACTGCATCAAATCCGCTCAGTACGCAGGATGAGGTTGCTGCAGCCCTGGTGAAGAACGATAGTATTCCCGTTTTTGCCATAAAGGGAGAGGACAATAAGACGTACTATAAGCATATAAATCAGGCTCTCGATCAAAAGCCCCAGATAACTATGGATGATGGGGCCGATCTGGTATCTACCTTGCATTCCCAAAGAAAAAGCCTCCTTGAGCATGTCATCGGAGGAACGGAGGAAACGACCACAGGTGTGATTCGCCTTAAAAGCATGGCCAGGAATAAAGTCCTTCGCTATCCTATAATCGCAGTCAACGATGCCAACACAAAACATCTTTTTGATAACCGCTATGGGACAGGACAAAGCACAATAGATGGGATTCTCCGGGCGACCAATATTCTCTTAGCAGGAATGAACTTTGTAATCGCAGGCTACGGATGGTGCGGGCGCGGAATAGCCATGAGAGCGGAAGGAGAAGGAGCAAAGGTTATTATCTGCGAAGTGGATCCTCTCAGAGCCTTAGAAGCTGTCATGGATGGTTTTCAGGTTATGACTTTAAAAGAGGCAGCTAAAATCGGCAATGTGTTTGTAACAACCACAGGAGACAAGGATGTCATAAGTAGAGATCATTTCTTGAGGATGAAGGATGGAGCCGTTGTTGCCAATTCTGGCCACTTTAATGTCGAGATCGACATCCGAGCCCTGAGCAAAATGTCTCAAAAAAGGAGAAAAATAAGAGATTTTGTCGAAGAATACAGCTTGAGAAATGGAAGAAAAATTTATCTCCTGGCTGAAGGCCGGTTGATCAACCTGGCTGCGGCAGAGGGACATCCGGCAACGGTCATGGATATGAGTTTTGCCAACCAAGCGCTCTGTGTTTTACACTTGTATAGAAAAGGGAAAAGCTTAAAGAAAGAAGTTTATCCGGTCCCGGAAAAAATCGACAAGGAGATCGCCCGCTTGAAGCTTAAAGCTCTTGGGATAAAAATTGATAAACTCACTCCTGAACAGAAGAAATATCTTACCGGCTGGAAAGAAGGAACCTAGTAGATCAGGTCTTGTTTTTTGCTTGGTCTTGACTCAGGATATTTTTAAATACGCTTTTCTTTTAAGTGCCAATCTTTTTCATGACTAATAACCCATATTCAAAACCCGGATCTTATTCTGTTAATTTTTTTTATTGTTAGATGGCAAAAATCAAGACCTGACCCCTATTTAGCTAAAAAAGGTGTGTTTGATAAATCAAACACCTACATAGGACGCATCATTCTATTCTGTAGGGGCTTGATTTATCTGTAGGGGCTTGATTTATTGGTAGGGACTTGATTTATTGGTAGGGACTTGATTTATTTGTAGGGACTTGATTTATCTTTAGGGACTTGATTTATCTGTAGGGGCTTGATTTATTTGTAGGGGCTTGATTTATCAAGCCCACCTTATTAGATTTCATTTAATCATCTTTAAATATTGATCGATTTCTGCTTTCCTTGCCGGATCGATAACTCTTGCTGAAATCTTAACAAATATCTCTTTTGCCTTTTCGAATTCGTTGTTTTTGAAATAAGCAACTGCAAGGTTGAAGTTGATATCTATATCCTTTTCTCTTGCATCCTCGCGAAGTGTCTCCAGGGCAATTTTGTAACTATCAATCGCTTTTGTAAAATCGTTTAAGCCCTCATATATGATTCCCCTAAGGTTGTGAGCCATGACCATACGTCTGTTTATCCCGAGAGCCTTTTCCACATGATTCAAGGCCTCTTGAAGGTTGCCCTTTGTCATATATATTCTTGCCAGGTTATAGTAGGAGTTATCCTTGGCGGTGTAGTTTTCATCTGAAATAGCAATCCTGAACTCTTTTTCAGCTTGGTCGAGGAGGCCCATCTCCTGGTAAATGGCTCCGAGGGCATTGTGGGCGTCGGTTAAAGTGGGATTAATCCTAAGACAATTTTGGAGATGTTTTACAGATTCCTCTAAGTTTCCGTTCATTGAGTGCGATAAACCAAGGGCGTATAGAGCGAGATCATAACGGGGATTGAGCTCAATGGCCCTGTTTAGATATTTAATCGCTTCATCAACGACGCCCTCGTTCAGGTAGAAGAGGCCCATGTTATACTGGTATTGAGGATCATTATTTCTTGCATCTTCGATTTTTTTCTGGGCCGAAGCACAGAAAATAAAATTCAGACAGATAAAAATTATAAATATTAATTTGTATCTCATTTTCTTACTCCTTTCGAATTTTGTATTCACTTTTTAGTTTTCTCATCATCAAATCTTGAAGAGCAGCTCTGGGGTCTTTTTTCTTGTAGAGCACTTGATAAATTTGTTCGCAGATAGGCATTTCAACTTTTTCCCTTTTTGCCAGTTGATGAACACAAAGAGTTGTACTGATTCCTTCGGCAACCATTTTCATGGTAGAGACTATCTCTGGGAGAGATTTTCCCTTCCCCAGTTCATAGCCCGTATACCTGTTCCGGCTCAATTTCCCTGTGCAGGTGAGGACGAGATCTCCGATGCCAGCTAATCCTGCGAAAGTTTCCATCCTCGCCCCTAATTTTACACCTAATCTTGTCACTTCCGCTATCCCTCTTGTTATTAAAGCTGCAATTGAATTATTGCCGAACTGAAGGGCATCCGAGATTCCGGCTGCTATGGCAATAACGTTCTTGATGGCTCCGGCAAGCTCTACTCCTATTATATCGTCTGACGTATAGGTGCGAAAAGTGTTGGATGAGATAAGATGCTGGAGTTTCTTAGCCATTTCCTGATCTTTTGAAGCGAGAACAACTGCGGTGGGATGATAATCAGCAACTTCTTTGGCGAAACTCGGGCCAGAAAGGACAGCAATTCTGGGAACAAAGAAAGGAGAAAATACTTCCTCCATCACCTCGCTCATTCTTTTTAGCGATTTCTCTTCTATCCCTTTTGTAAGGCTGATAATCATATGATTGGAAGAGAGATGAGAAGCGAGCTCCTCGTAAACTCCACGACAGAATTTAGATGGGACGGCGATGAAAACAATGTCTGAAGATGCCACAGCCTCTTTCATGTCATTGAAAAAGGAAACCAGAGCAGGAAAGACAAATCCGGGCAAAAAAGTTCGGTTTCCTTTATAGCGCAGCGCTTCTTCATAAATATCTTTCTCTCTTATCCAGAGCTTGGTCTTGATGTTCAGGCGGCCAAGATAAAGGGCAAAAGCACTTCCCCAGCTGCCACCGCCAATAACGCTTACTTTCATCTTTTTTTATCTCCTAGTTTTCTCTCTTTTCCTTGAACGAGCCTTTCAATATTATCCCTGTGCATCAACATTATTAAAAAGAAAAGTGCAAAGCTCAAGTAGGCAATCTCAGCTTCGAGGTTGAAAAGAAGAATAAAGAAGGGATAACTCAGAGTAGCAAGGAGAGAGCCTAGGGAAACATACCGGCTCGCTACGCCGACGATTAGAAATACAGCTAGGCAGAGCAGAAAAGGCTTGAAAGCCAAAATAGAATAGGCACCAAACGTGGTAGCTACTCCTTTTCCACCTTTAAACTTTATGTATACAGAGAAACAGTGGCCTAAAACCGCTAAAAATCCACAAATCAGGGCAAGTTGTTTGTCCTGAAAAAATTTCAACGCAAGAAAAACAGGCAGAAATCCTTTGAGAAAATCAATCACCAAGGCCGGAAGAGCAAACTTCCATCCTTTTAGGCGGAATAAATTTGTAGCACCTGTGCTGTGGCTCCCAAAGTCACGGATATCTTTTTTTTCACTGATATAAAAAAAGATATACCCTGTCGGGATGGATCCGAGAAGATAAGAGAGGATGGCAACTATTATTTTCATTTAAGTTCGAATTCAGAAAGAACAGAATACTCTGCTCCTGTAGGCTTGAGAGTACTCTGGATAAAGCTGATTTTATCTGCTTTCATTTCTCCAAAATTTCTATCCCTGTATTGTTCAAGGAGAGAAAGGGTTTCTTTTATATTAGATAAACTTTTGACTCTTCCCAGCGTAAGATGTGCGTGAAATTTTCGCCGCTCTCTTGGAAAACCCAATTTTTCAAGCTCTCCTTCCAATTGATATTGAAGAGCTCGAAGAGTTTCTTCTTCTTCAATTCCAATCCAGAGCACCCTTGGATTCTTCATACCGGGAGGGAAGGAGCCTGTCCCTATAAATTTCAGCGAAAAAGAATAATATTTGTTTGAAATCATTTTTAGGACATCTTCAATCTCTGGAACATTCTCTTTGCCGATCTCACCTAAAAACTTAAGAGTGAGATGCATTCCTTCATGTTTTACCCATCGGACATTTTCATGTCCTTTATCCAGCTCGTCAATGAGAAGGGAAAGAGTTTTTTTAATCTCCGGATCGAGATTAATGGCAATGAAAGTTCTCATTTCAGGCCTCTTTTCCTTTTTTATTTTTACTAAGATGCCTTCGCACCATGTCCAGAGCTTTTTGACTGGACTGATATTTTATTTTATCCCGATTTCCAAGAAATATATTCTTTATAAATTCTAGCCCTTTATCCCAGGCCAAGGCGGTATAGACAAGGCCAACTGGTTTCTCAGGGGTTCCGCCCGAGGGGCCTGCTATTCCGGTTACGCCAATTCCGAGGCTTGACCGTGCTTTTTCTCTAATTCCTTTAGCCATAGCTTCGGCAACCTGAGAACTGACTGCTCCGTATTTTTCGATTAAAGCTGGGGAAACACCTAAAGCGCTGATTTTTGCTTCATTGCTGTAAGCCACTACTCCTTGCAAAAAATAATCCGAACTTCCGGGGACATTCGTGAGGCGATGACCGATAAGGCCTCCGCTGCAGGATTCGGCCACGGCCAGAGTTTTTTTGTTGAGGCGCAAAAGTTTTCCTACTACCTCTTCGAGCTCTTCACCGGACGTCGAGAAAACATTCTCTTTGAGCCTTTCCAGTATATTTTTTTCCAATTTTTGCACTCTCTCGTCCGCCTGTTCCTGACTTTTTTTAGAATGACTGCTAAGATGGATCTCAATCTGACCTGGATGGGCGAGAGTAGTCAGCATGAGATTAGGATCATCAGGGTGTAGATCCAGGATGAGGGTTTCTATCTTGGATTCAGCCAATCCTGTGATTTTTAAGACTGTGCGAGCCGTGTAATCAGTCTTGAATTTTTGAAGGTAAGGCCCTACTGACTTGTCGAACATTGGTTTGAGTTCATGCGGAGGGCCAGGAAGGAGTATAATTTTTTTCTTTCTGGCATTGATCCAAAGACCAGGAGCGGTGCCGTTTCTGTTTTCAAGAATTTCCGCTCCATCGATGACATAGGATTGCTTTTTGTTGACTTCGGGCATCGAGAGTCCACGGCGCTTAAACCTTTCCTCTATTTTTTGAAGAAGCTCTTTGTTGAAGATGAGTTTTCTTTCGAGGACTGTGGCGAAAGCCTCTCTAGTTCTATCATCTTTTGTCGGGCCAAGACCACCTATGGCTATGATGATATCAGAGCGGGAAAGGGATTGTTTGATAGAGAGGGCAAGATCATCCCAGTCATCTCCAACTATTGTTTTATAAGAAACTTTCATTCCCAGGTCATTCAGACGCTCTGTAAGGAAGAGAGAATTGGTGTCTTGGAAGTAAGGGGTAAGAAGTTCTGAGCCTATGGCCATTATCTCGATTTTAAGATCCTTCTTAGCCTTCATCTCAAAAGCAGGTAAAGATTAATGATCACTCCCGCATAAACCGCAGCCACAAGGTCATCCATAACGATTCCCCATCCTTCTGGGAGGGTTTCAACTTTTTTTATGGGATAGGGTTTAATAATATCAAAAATGCGGAAAAGGAGAAAGCAGGACAGAAGCGGAAGCCAGCCTGTTCCCCATGATTCTCCTATCCGGAAGAGAACAAGAAGCTGGCCGAGTGCTTCATCAATCACAATCTTTCGGGAATCCTGTTTTTTCACTTCTAATGAATATCTTGTGGAAGTAAAGATACCCACTAAAAACAGAAGGAAAAGAAACAAAAGGTAAATAGGCCAGCTTAATCTATGAAGATAGAATTTATAAAACAGGACTACAATCAGGCTTGTTAAAGTTCCAGGGGCTACCGGGATATATCCGACTCCAAAAAATGTGGCAATGATTTTGGATAAAGATTTCATTTAGCAAGTTTTCCGTATAAATCATATACATCCCCACCTGTGATTTCAACCTTTTGAATCGTGTTAACCACTTTTTCCCATTTTCCTGGGGCGTCGATGAGAATCATGCCGTCCACTTCAGGGGCCTGGAATCTTCCCCGGCCAATCAATATGTCTGAATTTTCTTTAGGGATTCCTTCAATCAGCACGTCAAGTCGCTGGTTTAGGTATTTTTTATTGTTCTCGAAAGATATCTCTGATTGTATTTCCATGATTTTATCTCTTCTTCTCTTCTTTACGCTTTCTTTGACTGGATTTCCGAAGTCAAAACAATCAGTTCCCTCTTCTTTTGAATAAGAAAAGACTCCTAGATGGTCAAACTTTGCTTCCCGAACAAATTTTTCGAGGTCCTCGAATTCCTTCTTGCCTTCACCCGGAAAACCGACTACAAGAGCTGTCCGAAGAGCAATATCAGGAATTTTTTTCCTTAATTTTTTGATGAATTTAAGCGCCCTCTTGCCGTCCATGCCTCTTTTCATTCTTTTTATAATCTTTGAGTCAGAATGTTGAAAAGGGATATCAAGATATGAGCAGATTCTTTCCTCCTGCATTACTTCTAAAAGGGAGTCGCTAATTTCTTCGGGATAACCATAAAGGATCCGGAACCACTCGATTCCTTTAATGTTCAGAAGCTCTTTAAGAAGGAGGGGTAAGCCGTCTTCCTGGCCCTGATCGCGACCAAAATAGGTTGTATCCTGAGAAATTAGGTTTATTTCCTTTGTTTCATGGGAGGAAAGAATTTCAACTTCTTTGAGAATAGATGAAACCGAACGTGATCGGTAAGGGCCTTTTATAAAAGGGATAGCGCAAAAAGAACACTCGTGCGAACATCCTTCGGATATTTTGACATAAGTCCATGCTGGAGGAGTCTGGAGGACTCGGGGAGAGGTATGATCATAAAGGAAACAATACTGAGATTTTTTAAACGGTTTTCCCTCGATTGCCTGGACTATCTTATCGAAGTCATTAACTCCCAACCAAACATCGATTTCAGGGTAATTTTTTATTAAGCGTTCTTTATATCTTTCAACATAACACCCTACAGCAACGGTTTTCTTTCCCTTTTTTTTGAAAGCGACAGCTTCTTTAAGAGCAGCGCGCGCTTCTTGTTTGGCAGGTTCAATGAATCCGCAGGTGTTGAAAACTACGATATCGGCCTGCCTAGGATCATTGACAAATGTATATCCCGCTTTTTGCAGATAGCCAAGTATGACTTCGCTGTCGACAAGGTTTTTCGCGCAGCCAAAACTTATGAGAGCTACTTTTTCCATGAGGAATAAATTGTAATTCGTAATCCGTCAATAGTAAACAGCATTCAGTAATTAATTGGGCTTGTCTAAAGGCAAAGCTGATTAGATGTCATTGCGAGGAACGTATAAGATTCCTCGCCTGTCATTGCGAGCCCCGAAGCGGAGAAGCAATCTCACCGTTTTTTTGTAAGGATTTGATTCATAAAGGCTCCCTTATACTACTCCAAGTCGTGGGGCTCGAAATATTAGATAGGAGCAAAAATTCCTGAGTCACAGACATACGGTTCAAGGATAGATTTTATAGAGGAGGCGGGGAAAGGGGAGTGTTTCTCTTATATGTTTTATCTTACAGATCCAGGCAAGCGTTCTTTCTATGCCCAGTCCGAATCCAGAGTGGGGGACAGATCCGTATTTTCTTAAATCCAGGTACCATTCGTAATCTTCCCGAGGCAGCTTGAATTCTTTTATTTTCTTCTCGAGAAGATTAAGGTCATGAATGCGCTGCCCTCCTCCGATGATCTCTCCGTATCCTTCTGAAGCCATCATATCCACTCCCAGCACTAATTCAGGTCGCTTTTCGTCAGGCTGCATGTAAAAAGCCTTTATTTTAGCGGGAAAGTGGGTAATACATACAGGCAGGTCGAAAATCTCAGAGAGAAGAGTCTCCTCCGGAGCACCAAGATCATCGCCCCATTCCATTTTAGAGCCCTTTTTCTTGAGCATCTTTTGAACTTCATCATAGGTGAAACGAGGGAACGGTTTTTTTACCCGCTCAAGAGGTTTCGTATCCCTTTCCAGTACTTCAAGCTCTTTCTTATTTTGTTCCAAAATGCGTTCTATCAGGTAAACAACAAGATCTTCTCCTAGTTCAGTTATGTCTTCCAAGGTGGCAAAAGCCACTTCGGGCTCGACCATCCAGAACTCAATCAAATGTTTTCTTGTTTTTGACTTTTCTGCCCTGAAAGTTGGACCAAAACAATAGACCTTGCCAAAAGCCATGGCTGTGGCTTCGTTATAAAGCTGGCCGCTCTGACTAAGGAAGGCTTTTTGGTCAAAATAATCCGTCTCAAAAAGAGTAGTAGTACCTTCGCAAGCACTGGGAGTCAGAATCGGTGTGTCCAGGAGGCGGAAGCCCCTGCCGTCAAAAAAATCACGTATGGCTTTTATGAGTTCTGTCCTTATTTGAAGAATGGCATGTTGTTTTTGTGAGCGAAGCCAGAGGTGACGATGTTCCATAAGGAAGGGAGTACTGTGGGCCTTGGGAGTTATAGGATACTCATCAGCTATCTGGAGAATCTCTATGTCCCTGATGGTTAATTCAAATCCGCCAGGAGCTCTTTTATCCTCTCTGACCTGGCCCCTTACAATGAGAGAGGATTCTTGGGTGAGAGTGTCGAACTTCTTAAAGAGGGGATCGTCCTTTTTAGAGCTGAAAACAGTTCCCTGGATGATTCCCGTTCCATCCCTTATGAGCAGAAAACGGATCTTTCCGCTTGAACGCTTGGTAAAAACCCAGCCTCTGAGTTCAACTTCTTTATCTTTGAATTTTGAAATGTCTTCTATGTAAGTCCACTTCATGTCTCAAGAATTATAAAAAATAGAAAAGTTAAGGTCAATTCATATTATTCATTGACAGGATGAGGGCTGTATGATAAGTGCAAATTGTATATAACTTAACTTTTTGATAATAAAGGATTTATAGCTTTCTCAATTTCAGCTTGTGACCATATTGTGACTGGTTTTTCTTCTTTCTTAGACTCAAATATCGAAGCTAGAACATTTACAGCACTTCTTTTATTCTCGGGTGTAGGATGAGCATATTTCATTGTCATTTGAATAGTCGAATGTCCCAAAATTTGTGAAACAGTTGCTAAATCAACTCCGCCTGTAACCATGAGCGTAGCTGCGGTATGTCTCAGATCATGAAATCGCAGATCTTTAATCCCTGCATTACTGCAGGCTGTCTTGAATGAATTAAAAACATCATTAATATGTTTGTGTTTTTTTGACCAAAGGCTTGGAAAAATAAACTCACTCTTTTTTTCAATGTTTTTCAGAGTGGTTGCGACTACAGAATTCATGGGAACGTTTCTCATGACGTTGGATTTTGTCTTTTTTATGTGTATATAATGGTCGATAAAGTCAATGTCTGACCAGCGCAGGTTGAAGATTTCTCCTCTTCTCATGCCCGTGTTGAGTGCAATGATTAGTATGGGCTTCAAGTGATCTGCGGCAGCATCGATCAAGCGATTAATCTCCTCCCGGTCAAGGATTTTCATCACATATTGTCTTTCCTGAAAAAATTCAACCTGTTTCACCGGATTTTTATCATCAAATCTTCCGAGTTTTTCTGCAATAGTGAACATATGCTTTAAACAGGCAAGCTCGCGGTTTATTGTTCCGGTTTTTACTTTTTCAAGTCTCATTTTCTTATATTCTTCAATATGTCGCGCAGATATTTTTGAAAGTAGCATATCCCCAAAGAAGGAGAGAAGCCTTTTTAAGCTCGATTCATCCCTTGTCCAGGATCTCTTATTGATTTTTGCATATTCAAGATACTCTTTCGCAAAATCTTCAAACCTGACTTTCCTATCCTTCTTGAATCTGTATTCTCCCCTCAGAATATCAGCCTTAATAGCAGCCAGGGCATTTTCAGCATCTCTTTTGCTGCCAATTTTCTTTCTAATCCTTCTTCCCTCATAATAATAATCCACATACCAAGTTTTATCCCTTTGATAAATTCTCATGATTCACCTTCCTTATAAAAATCCTAATTTTTCCATTTGTTTTGATATATTTACTGTATAGATGGTATCAACAACATTTCCTCCGGTTAAACCACTGGGCCATATTTCTGTAAGATTAATTCGGATTGGCTCCAATTGCCCTATTTCCTTATTGACCATATATAACTCCAATAAGCTTCCTTTTTTGAAAACTGATTTGGAAAGCATCTCTCTGAACTCTTCATAAGCATAATGTTGAGAATCACCTAACATAGTCCACTTTGCTTTTTCAGCAAGAAGTGGGATTGCTTTTAATTTGACTGATACAATTCCATTTTTTAGCGTACCCGTAAAAGTGAAATTTAATATTATTTTTGAGTGTTTAATTAAAAGTTTCCTGATTGCTTTTTTTGTTAAATTATTTGGCTTTGTACCACGGAACCAAGCTTGAACAGCTTGAGAATGCACCCCTATATTTTGAGCGATTTTTTCATAACTCCAACCACTCTTTTCTTTAAATTCCTTTAACTTTTCAACTTTATTTACCTCATCCATTTTTAGCCTCTGATATATTATACTTTTATATATAATATTTGTCAATATTTTTCAGCAAAAAAGATATAAATAAATTTCTTAAATCAGAGATAGTAAAGTAAGGTAGTCCTTCCTTCTCTTATGAGGCTCTTCTTCGCTCAGCTGTCTTTTTAGATTCGGGAAGCTAGGTTTTATATCTATTGTTTCAACTAGCCACCCTCTTCGTCGCAAGCTCAACCTCATGAATACCAGGGTCAGCATCTTTCCAGAGGTCGAGGAATTTCTCGTAGTGATCTATGGCTCTGGCTGTATTGCCTTGCTGTTCGTAGACTTTCCCCAACATATAATAGCTCTTGGCGTAGATTATAATACTTCATACCCTCTTGAACAATATCTCAATTATTCTAACATACTCCTCATAGCTTCATAGGGTGTTTTACCCTTAAACGCTCCATGCGGACGATCCATGTTATAGAATCGCTCCCACTCCGCTAATTTCTCATTTAAATCCACATCATCCGTATATGTCAACAGCTGATAAAATTCTTCCTGATCCGTTCGGAGGGATCTCTCGACCTTTCCGTTGAGTTGTGGAGATCGAGGTTTGATATAGACGTGTCTTATGCCCTTATCCTCAACATGCCAATGGAATTGGGCTTGAAACTCATGGCCTCGGTCTGTTCTTATCGTATGGATGCGGAAAGGGAATTTCTCAAT
>JABAOH010019447.1_pt1 | contig 16949 bp, 8 predicted proteins | sample 7062181 | NCBI WGS metagenome assembly JABAOH01 (sample SAMN14538630, study PRJNA623070) | marine sediment metagenome | biome: marine biome [ENVO:00000428]; feature: marine pelagic biome [ENVO:01000023]; material: deep marine sediment [ENVO:00002113]; isolation source: pool of 5 deep marine... | reverse complement strand
CTCATCGACCCGCCAGTAGTAAGTCTTGGCCAATTTAAGTGTGCTGGGAATATAGGTTGCAGCTCCCTGTGGGAGTCCGCCGGTGGCGTTGTTCACTTCATCAAAACTCTCACCAAAATATACGGTGTGTAATTTCGCACCGAAACCTGCTGTCCAGCTCAGAGTTATATCCGGGTCTACCATCTCGGCACCATTAGCCGGCTCTGGTGCATAGGCGGTCTTGGGGGGAACCGAAAAGCTCCAGACGTTACCCTTCCATGGANNGGAACCGAAAAGCTCCAGACGTTACCCTTCCAGGGACTATTCGGCTCGGTGTCATTGACCTCATCGATCCGCCAGTAGTAAGTTGTGCCGGGAACAAGACCATCCGGATAAGCGAATCCTGGAAAGCCGACAACAATAAATGTCTCAGCTTGGCTGCCCAGGAATGTGCCCTCTGCTCCGTTATTCACGTCATCAAAATTATCGCCGAAGTAAACATCATGTGAGATGGCAAAATCTCCCGGTCGCCAGGAAAGATTCACCCAGGTATCCGGATACAGTGAACCATCAGCCGGGTTTGGAGCAAAAGCATTCGGAAATCCTTCACCGCCTTGCATGACAATCTGAACCTCGTCCGCCGTCAGCGCCTTGTCGTAGATGCGGACTTCATCGAGTGTCCCGTGGAAAGTTCTCTCATTAATAGTGGCACGATTACTGTTATATCCGATTTCGACCATAGCATCGACATTAGGTCCTATTGAGAGTGCTTTGGGACCCTCCTCATCCACGCCGTTAAGATACACTCTGGCATTGGTTCCGTCAAACGTCCAGGCCAAGTGGACCCATTGCTCCTGAGGCATAATGGAGAAAGGGATCGATCCAACAGGCTGATATGAAATGCCGACTCTGTCCCTATGGGCATCACTTGTACTAGCGGCCCACAACTCGACCTGGAACATCATAGTATCGGCGCCCCATCCGTTCGATTTGGTGAGAAAGTGTTGAATGTTCCCCGTTCCATCCCAGAACGCCCAGAGGGCAAGAGTGAATTGACCTGTTCCATTTGTAGGGTCAAATATTCCACAGTCGATTCCTATGCATCCGTCGGGGTTGAATGCAAGTGCGCCACCGAAACCTGGTGGGCCGATTACCCATTCCGGGGTTCCAAGTAGCGTCCCATGGTGATTATTGCCGGAACTGTCCATGGCAGTGTTACCGGAACTCTCATTGAATCGCCACCAGCCGATGAGGTCTGCTTTGGCCACACCAGTTAGCACCATACTGAGCACCAGAACAAATGAAATTAGATCAATCAATTTGTTAGACATAATAATCCTCCTTTAGATAATAAATATGGGTGGTTAATTGAAATGTACAAATGTTCTCCATAAAGCACAAAGCTCTCGACCCAACTCTGTGTCTTACACAATTCATAATAACTCCTCCTCAATCAGAAAACTGCAAAAATTGCGCCCGCTGAATGACCTCGCATCCCAGGATACCCAGATGCCTAAGCACAAACTTCACCAACCTTATCTATACCAAATTATCCACCTTCCCGTCAAGGAAAATCTATTGATTATGAGTGGGTGTCTATTCTTGATGTGGTTGTGTTTAAGGCTCCTCATAGGCCATTAAAACAAGGAACTCGTTTTGTGGGTATCTGACTATCCAATGACTAAAAAACAGCCAAAAACTTCCATTACTTTAACGATTGTGATATAATTTTGGCACTAAGGAATATCCTTGAGACTTGTTATGCCTAGCGAGAATGTATATGGAAAGGGAAGGTGATTATATGAACAAATCAAAGGGATTCACACTAATAGAACTACTGGTTGTAATTGCAATTATTGCCTTATTGATGGCGATATTGATGCCAGCACTGCAGCGGGTAAAGAATCAGGCAAAGACGGTTGCTTGTTTGTCGCTCTTGAAACAGTGGGGCCTGTACTTTTCGATGTACACGCAGGAAAACGACGGCTATTTCATGCAAGGTTTCAATGGCGTCGCCCCTGGCGGGAGCAATAATCGCTGGTGCAAAGCGATGGCCGCCTACCATAAATATGAAAGCGACATCGCCTGCTGCCCCTCTGCCGTTCAACCCTGGACCGATGAGTATGGCAATACTACGGGCCTCCAGGGGACTTACCGAGGCTCGACTTCTGCTTGGGGATACTATCAGCAGGATGGGTGGCTTAAACCTTTGAAGGGCAGCTATGGGATAAATGGCTGGTGCAATAACCCCGACCCGGGACATTCTCATGGTGGCAAGCCTGAGATAGACCATTGGAGAACTCCCAATGTTAAACAGGCTGGCTATGTACCACTATTTTTTGGCGCCCAGCGGTATAATGTCTGGCCTGAGCAGAACGACCCACCTCCGGATTTTGACGGACAGTCGTGGTCGGGACGTGGACATATGTCCAGAGTCTGCCTCAACCGACACAAGGATTTTGTAAACAGCCTATTCCTGGATTGGTCCGCCAGAAAAGTTGGGCTTAAGGAGTTGTGGACATTGAGGTGGCATCGCTCATACAATACAGCCGGCCCCTGGACCACCTCCGGCGGCGTCCAGCCGGGAGATTGGCCGCCCTGGATGAGACACCTCAAAGACTACTGAAAATCATCGACTGAACTAACAAAGAGGGGCCTATACCAAATCAGTATAAGCCCCGAATCGATGCAAATCTGCTATATCAACCCCGTAATTCTAACCGCTAGCTAAATCACACGGCTTACTGTGCCGGTGGGTACAGACGAATGTCATCGAAGTACATCATGCCTGTTCCGCCCGTAAGCGAGCTTAGGCCAAGAGTAATCGAATCGACATTGGTAAGATTTACGCCCTGATCGGCAAATGTTTGCAGGTCTATGTTCCAAGGTGTCCATCTGGTTAACGTTGCTGCATCAGGATTATCATTGTCGACTCTCGTGTTACCGTTCAGAGCAACGTACAAATTCTCAGCAGTGTTGCCTGAATCACCTCTGAACCAAATTGTCAGAGTGTCGACACCGTTAACTGTCCAGTCACGATTGGAAGTCAATGTCAAAGTTGCTTCGGACTTACCAACGGAATTGTCGTAAGACATCGGCATAGATTGATTGCCGCTGTGAACGATAGTCTGCTCGGCAAACGGAGGAGTTTCATAACCAACTAAAGAACCGTTTGTCGGGTCATCATATCCATCAATCCACGCATTAAATATCCTGTTGCTCTCTGGATCGGCGGGATCGAGGTCGTTATAGCTCTCCATATCGTCAATGATGAGGAAGTTTGCTGTAGTGAAGCTCCAGAGTGGGCCTGTCCAGGGGCTGTCGGCATTGGCGTTATTAGCTTCATCAATCCGCCAGTAGTACGTAGTGTTCCATTCGAGTTGTCCCGGCTCATAGCGTTCTGAACCGAGGTTGCCGCTGGCTTTAAGTTCCAGAGAAGCTGGATCGGTGCCAAAATAGACTTCATGTGAAGCACCAAAGCCCGGTGCCCATGTGAGAACAGGTGTTTGTGTTACATCAACAGTGCCATTGGCCGGATCGAGTGCCACAACAGCACCTTCGGTAGTAAAGCTCCACACGTCGCCCTTATGTGTGTCGGTGACATCAAACTCATCGACCCGCCAGTAGTAAGTCTTGGCCATTTTAAGTGTTCCGGGAGTATAAGCAGTAGTACCCTGTGTCTGGCCACCTGTTGCATTTTCCACGTCTTCGAAATTGTCACCGAAGTAAACTGTGTGGAGCTTAGCTCCGAAACCCGGTGTCCAGCTAAGGGTACCGTCTACATCTACCCCTTCGGCACCATCAGCCGGATCTGGGAGGTATGCGGTCTTTGGCGGAATCGTAAAGCTCCATATATCACCTATCCATGGACTGTTAGGCTCGGTTTCATTAACCTCGTCAATTCGCCAGTAATAAGTGGTGCCTGGGACAAGGCCATCTGGAAAAAGAAATCCTGGGAAGCCAACAACAAGAAATGTTTCGCCCTGGTTGCCTATGAATGTGCTTTCTGCGCCACTGTCAACCTCGTGAAGATTATCGCCAAAGTAAACATCATGTGAGATGGCAAAATCTCCAGCCCGCCAGCTAAGGTTCGCCCATGTATCGGAAAGCATGGCCCCGTCGGCAGGCTTGGGGCCCAAAGCATAGGGATATCCATCAGAGCCTTCCATCGCAACCAGAATCTCGGCCTGCGTCAGTGCGCGGTTGTAGATCCGGACATCGTCGATCAGGCCTTTAAAATTTGAACCATTTTCAGTGAACAAAAAGTTAATTGCACTAATCTCTATTGTGGCTGGTTCATTTTGTGTATAATCATGTTCACCATTCACATAAAATTCGAAATCTGTACCATTGAATGTTACTGCTATATGTGTCCAATCATTTGGAGGAATGTCTATGTCCGGTCCATCCCAGATATCGGCTCTTCCGGTGTCAAGCCAGAAATCCGCAGCTAAAGTTGTTACCGCATTATCTGCGCCATACAAGTACATAGAATATGCGTCTTCCTTCCACGGAATAGTGAACCAATTATCCACGTCTGGACGTTGTGCCATATTAATCCAGGCTGACAGTGTGATTTCATCCGTGATGTTTAGGCTATCGTCATTCCCGCAATCAATATTATCATCAGTACCATCAAATTCCAGGGCACCACCGTAATATCCTGCCACCCACTGCGGGTTGCCTACAAAGGTGCCATCGTTCCCAGAGGCGCTTGAGTCATATACGGTATTGCCAGAGCCCTCATCAAGCTTCCAGTGCGCCACCAGATCCGCTGAGGCATTACCTGCTAAACTCAGCATAAAAACAAAAGAAATTAAACAAATCAATTTCTTATACATAATAATTTCCTTCAAAAAGAATTCAAAATAACCGCATTGCGGCTACGCACTAGAATACATACTATATACTATTTTCAACATAAGAATTGCTCATTGAAATGCAAAAACATATTTATCGCGAAGCACAAAGTTTTAATTTCAACTCCATGCCGTGTATAATAATTCCTCCTCTATCGATAAACAAAAAAGAATTACACCTGCGGTATGAACTCAAAGCCACAGATGCTCAACTGTGAATACGCAGACATCGGCTAATATTATTTGTACCATATTATCTACCCTTCGTCAAAAAAAAATGCCTTGAATATGTATTAGTATACCCCTTTGATATGGCTGTTGAGAGCTGTAAAAAAACGCCAGAATTCCTCGAAAAGCCACCTCTTTCAAAAGCTAAAAAACACCCTGATTTCAAGGGGTGAGTAGGCCGAGGGAATTTCACCCTCGGCCCCTCCGAGAACCGGACGTGAGCCTCTCAACTCATCCGGCTCCTATCATTCAAACCATATGAAACCATATGGTTCTGCTACCTCCAATGACTCCTCCTGTTAAACAGTTGGTCAATCGTCGGTAGCTGAATGACCAAGTCCCTTCGCTCCACTGCCATTACAGCAGCTTCAACGCTACTACGAACTTGCCCGTCCCTGTGCAACGCCTCGATACTATCAGCCTCGCAGTTTCCCTGCTTGTGCCTTTCTCTTAACATCGTTGCGACAGGTTCCCGCAGTTCCACGTCAGAGCCCAGATTAAGCTCACGCCACCTCTACGCCGGACGCCGCCTGGCCAGTAAAGGGCAGTTGAGTAGTAGATAGGTTCAGGGCGATAATTTGACCAGGGATACAATTAAGGGACAGTATGAGCGAGATTGCTCGTATCATAAATGTTATTGAGCAGGGAGATCCTGAGTATTCTGTATAATTATAGAGGCTGTCGGGTGCAGAAGTATAGTTTATGGACTCATAGGTAAATGTCGGCTTAGATCAATAATCATGTCTGAGTTGCATGTGAACGGAGGCGAAACGGGGCACAGAATCTGTAGTACAGAAAAAGTTTGCGGTTAAAATCGCTGTGGTTTAACATTGAAGAGCAGAGATGGATTGGAGTCTTGCGTTTTCGTTTGGATTTGCGATGTTAGGGCAAGGGCTTGAAGGAACGTGGAGCAATGAGATGTATATCCGAAAGGTGCTTGGTAGCTCTCGGTACCTCCGATGCAAGGTGTGGGTCGGCACAATGAAACGCTATTTGATCCCGGCCGTTTGTCTGGCAACTTTGTTGCAGTTGGCTGTAACAGGGACGGTTTGCTTAGGGGCAGAAGCACCGCAGACATCGGCCCAAGTAAGACTGTATCAGCTCAAATCACTGCGGTTGGCGATCAGGGATTTGATCGAGACATCCGGCGAGGAGTATCCACGAGGACGGGAATACCTGAAACGACTGGATGTGCTGGAATCTGCAGTCAAGGCGGGCGATCCTCTCGCAATGAAAATGTTTGTGCAGCTCAGGCGGGATGCGCTTCTTGCGAATCCGCTGCTGGACTTCGGACAGTTGCTTGTCGTTAAGCGTAGGTGCAAGGATCCACGAGATCCGGGATTCCCGTCGAACCATGAGTGCAACTCTTCGCTGAGGCGAACGGGTTACGATAATGAGATTGCTGTTCTTTCTCCGATTCGGCCAGACGGTAAGCTAACGACGTTCTATCGGCCGAAGGATGGTGGGTATGTCGGCGAGATTGATCTGCACTGGGATGCAGACAGGATACTGTTTACGAAATCCGATTCGGAGAGCTGGAAGATATGGGAGATTAGGACTAACGGGACAGGATTGCGGCAAGTCTCGCGAGTACCGGAGGACGTGGATTGCTTCGACGCCTGCTATATGCCAAACGGTAGGATTATCTTCGGCAGTACAGCGTCGTATCAGTCCGTGCCGTGCTGGCACGGTCAGAAACTGGTGAGTAATTTGTACGTGATGAATGCAGATGGGGCTGATGTTCGGCAGGTATGTTTCGATCAGGATCACGATTTCCATCCGGTTATGTTGTTCAGCGGTCAGGTTCTCTATCACCGCTGGGACTATACGGGCATCAGTCATATCTTCTTTCGGCAGTTGATGGTGATGAATCCGGATGGAACAGGGCAGCGGGCGGTTTATGGAAGCAACTCCTGGTTTCCGAATTCGTTGTACTTTCCACGTCCTCTGCCCGGCTATAGCGAGAAACTGATATGTATTCTTTCCGGTTATCACGGTGTGCACCGGATGGGGCAGCTTATACTGGTGGATACGAGCCGGGGTTGGTATGAAACGGATGGCCTGGTTCAGCGGATATCGGGCAAGGGCCAGCGGATTACCCGGATCATACGCGACAATCTGGTTGACAATGACTGGCCTAAGTTTCTACATCCGTATCCTCTCAGCGATAAATACTTCCTGGTCTCATGCTGGAAGGGTGGCAAGGATCATTGGGGGATATACCTGGCGGATGTGTTCGACAATTTGGTGCTGGTACGAGAAGAGATTGGGTACGCATTGCTTGAACCGGTAGCACTAAAGAAGACTGCTAAGCCTGCGCTTATTCCTGACAGAGTTGAGTCGAATAACAAAGATGGCACAGTTTACCTGCATAACATTTACGCTGGGCCGGGTTTGGAAGGCGTACCCAGGGGGGCGGTGAAAAAGCTGCGGGTTTTTGCGTACCACTTTGGCTATCGTGGTCTGGCAGGGCCGGATAAGATTGGGTTCGGTGGTCCATGGGAGGTAATGCGGATCTTGGGAACGGTGCCGGTGGAGAAAGACGGCTCGGCGATGTTCCGTGTACCGGCGCAGACGGCCCTTGCGGTGCAGCCGCTGGATGTGGAAGGGAAGGCAATTCAGTTGATGCGGAGCTGGTTTACGGTTATACCAGGGGAGGTCCTATCTTGCGCCGGTTGCCACGAGAGTCCTGCCGAAGTAGCTCGGTCCGGATTTGGTGTTGCTACCCAACGGGAAGCACGCGACATTATGCCATGGTATGGCCCAGCGCGTGGGTTTGATTTTGCCAGGGAGGTCCAGCCTGTGCTGAACAAGTATTGCATTAGTTGCCACGACGGTCAGGAGAAGGGGCGGCCTGATCTACGGCCGGAGGAGCAGGTGAAGAACTACATGGGCCGACGTATCTCGGATTTGGGTGTGCAGAGACTACACCCGAGGATGAAACGAGATACTAATGGGATGATGAAATACACCCCTGCGTATGATGTCCTCATTTCTTACATCCGGCGGGTTAGCATTGAAGACGATGTGAGCATGCTGATACCGGGGGAGTACCATGCCGACACCAGCGAATTGGTGCAGATGCTCCAGAAGGGACACCAGGGCGTGCGGCTGGATGGGGAAGCGTGGGATCGATTGGTAACGTGGATTGATCTGAACGGTCCATGTCATGGGACGTGGGGCGAGGTATATCCTATTCCGAATAGGGCGCATGAGCGACGGATGGAGCTACGTCAACTGTACGGTGGGCCGGAAGGAGATCCTGAGGCGATTCCGAGGATGATCCGACTACCGATTGCAGCAGAGAGACCAAATTCACGGCCAAAAGTTACGATGATGACGACAGCGGGTTGGCCGGTCGGTGCCGAGCAGGCCCGACAAAAGCACAGGGCTGCAGAATCGCATGAGAGGTGTCTTGACCTGGGTGGAGGAGTTAAGATGAAGCTGGTTTGGATTCCTGCGGGGTACTTTGTGATGGGTGATACCGAAGGTGAACCGGATGAGCATCCACTTTCACAGGTCACTATTGAGAAGCCTTTCTGGATGGGTGTCTACGAAGTTACAAATGAACAGTTCCGGCGGTTTGAGCCGAGTTTTGATTGTCGATATTATGGGAAGCGGCACGCACGTAGCGATGATGAGGGATTGCCTCTGAACGGCCCAAACCAGCCAGTCGTACGGGTATCATGGGAGCAAGCAATGGCATTTTGTCGGTGGCTTTCGAGCAAGTCGGGTATGGCGGTGACACTTCCAACGGAAGCACAATGGGAATATGCCTGCCGGGCAGGGACAGCGACGGTGCTTTATTATGGTCAAGTGAATACGGATTTCTCAAGATGGGCGAACGTCGGTGATAAGGCGTTTAGCAGAGGATACAATCGTGATGGGAAGCAGTTTACCGGTGGGCTTGAGCACATGGTGCTGGAAGGAGCGGCTCTGGCGGATGCGCGTTTCGACGATGGATCGATCGTGACTGCGCCGGTAGGTAGTTACAAGGCGAATGCGTGGGGACTGTGCGATATGCATGGCAATGTCGCAGAATGGACGCGGTCGAGCTACAGGACTTATCCCTACCGGGAGGATGATGGTCGCAACAATCTGGTGACCAGCGGACACAGGGTTGTGAGGGGCGGGTCGTTCTTCGACCGACCCAAGCGGTGCCGTTCGGCTTTTCGTCTGAGCTATCCGGCGTGGCAGCGAGTGTTTAATGTTGGGTTTCGGATTGTTTGTGAGGACGAAGGTTTTTGATGTCAAGCACAAGGAGCAGGTTTATGAAGTCGGACAAGTATATCACGCGAGTTGTGGTTGTCCTCAGCTCTCTGGTCGTGGCGAATGTTGAGATTGTGTGTCATGCTGCGGATTATCTTGGGCCAAGTTGCATCTTGGGTTTCCTCGACGGGAAGAGTCTTTACGTTGCCAACACAGATGCAGAGCAGATTGCGGTGGTTGATATTTCAGCAGGCAAAGTGATTCGCACTATCAAGGTGCCAGCTGAGCCCACGGGAATGGCGTGGAATCCGAGCGGGAACGAGCTCTTCGTCACCTGCGCGGCTGCCCTGAGCCCGATCTGTACAGTGAATGTACGGACAAGCGAAGTGGATAATCTGCTCACAGTTGGACACACGGCGGTGGGGCCTGTGGTGGCTCCTGACGGAAGGCGACTTTATGTGTGTAATCGTTTTGACAATAATGTTGCAGTAATTGACTTGGTATCGAGGAAGGTGACGGGTAAGATAGCCGTTGTTCGGGAACCGATAGCAGCAGCGTTAACTCCGGATGGCGGGTTTCTGTTTGTGGCCAACCACCTACCCGCTGGTCCTGCGAATAAAGGGTACACGGCTGCGGTAGTTTCGGTTATCGATACAACCTCGGCGAAGATCGTAGCAAATATACAACTTATCAATGGTTCCACGGGGCTGCGAGGAATGTGCATTTCGCCGGAGGGTGAGCATGTCTATGTCACGCATACGCTGGCGCGGTATCAACTACCCACGACGCAACTGGAGCGAGGGTGGATGAACACTAATGCTCTGAGTGTCATTGATGTAGCCAAGAAGGAATTGGTAAACACGGTGCTGCTGGATAATGTGGATCGGGGCGCCGCTAATCCCTGGGGTGTGGCGTGTACAGCGGACGGTAGATACGTTTGCGTGACTCATGCCGGCACGCACGAGCTGAGCATTATCGACCGAGTGAAACTACATGAGAAGCTGGCCAAAGCTAAAGGGGGGAAGTTGAAGGTTGGATACGCAACAATGGCTATTGATGCTCCGAACGATCTGGCATTCTTAGTGGACATGCGTCGGCGGATAAAACTGGCCGGGAAGGGCCCACGGGGTGTGACTGTTGTCGGCGCGAGGGCTTATGTTGCCGAGTATTTCTCAGACAGCCTTGGCATCGTTGATATCAGTCCTGACGTTCGACCCAGGGCGCACTCCATTGTCTTGGGACTGGTGAAACCGATGACGGAAGTGCGGAGAGGCCAAATGCTCTTCAACGATGCGTTTTTGTGCTTTCAGCAGTGGCAGAGTTGTGCGAGCTGTCATCCCGATGCGCGGGTAGATGGTCTAAACTGGGATTTGCTCAACGATGGACTGGGCAATCCCAAGAATGTATTGAGCTTGCTGCTGAGCCATCAGACGCCTCCTGCGATGGCAACGGGTGTTCGAGAGGATGCGGCCAGTGCTGTCCGGGCGGGTATTCGTCACATACAATTTGCTGTGCGACCAGAGGAAGATGCCGAAGCTATCGATGGGTATCTCAAATCTCTCGTGCCGGTTGCTAGTCCACTGCTTGTTAACGGCAAGCTCGGCCCGGAAGCTGAGCGAGGTAGGGAGATTTTTTTCCGAGAGAAGGTCGGCTGTGCGCAGTGTCACCGGCCACCTCTGTACACGGATTTGAAGCTGCATAACGTGGGGACGCATGGCAAGTTGGATTTTACTACGGATGCTGATGGAAAGCGCATCTCCCAGAACTCGTTTGATACGCCGACCCTCATCGAAGTTTGGCGAACGGCGCCTTATCTGCACGATGGTCGGTACACGACAATTGAGGAGCTTCTGCGTAAGGGCAAACACGGGCTAGAAAGTAAGGAACTGAGTGAACGAGAGCTGTTGGACCTGGTTGCTTTTGTTCAGTCCTTGTGAGAATATTAATGGCGAGATTCCCTCGGACATTGTGAAGCCGAAAAACTGCTAAAATATTAATAGAATTCTCTTTTAAATTGCCTTATCGTGCCAGGGTAGCGATTTCGTCCGCACCCAGAGCTCGATCATAAATACGTACATGATCTCTTAAACCTGACCAGTATGTACACGGCTCAACATCGATTTAACGAGGCTGAATCGATACTTACGGACGCATGGGAGACCAGTCGCCGCAAACTTGGCGATGATCATCCCTGGACACTTACCTCAATGAATGGACTGGCGAACGTTTACAAAGAACAAGGTAATTATGATAAAGCAGAATCGTTACTGATTGAAACCGTCGAAGGCCGCCGCCTCAAACTTGGTGATACTCACCCACACACATTAGAATCGTGGAATAGTCTGATTGACCTCTATGAAGCCTGGGGCAAGCCACAAGAAGCTGAAGAGTGGCGAGCAAAACTTCCACAAATAAAAACCTCCGACGAGTGACATTATAAACACAGAGTCACTGCTTTCAGAAGCTGAAAATACCCGAATTTTTAGGTGACATCGTGACTCCAAAATGACTCCACGAATGTTAATTTTTCGTGTATCAAGTCCTAATAATGTCAATCTTTTATGAAAATACGAATATTTTAAATTTTAATCGGATTAAGTATACGGTGACAAAGAAATGTGTCGATCTCAGTCAACGAGTGGCCCTTTTATGCGATCCCCTCTGAGTTGCCGTGCCTGGCCTTCAGGATCAAATGTGCCATAGAACAGGACATTATTGTCGGCCCACGTGATTAGTCGCTCGAACTCTTCATCATTCAGTGCTACACCTTCGTGGCCTTCACGTAGCATAGTAATTAGAGGGCTGGATCTCGAACCAAAGAAATCTGGTTTGGTAATAGGCTCGCTATTGGACACGCGGAAGTCCTCTTCATCGTCCATCGCTCCCCACTGAGCATACTTAACCATGGGTGCCAGTGCAAGATAAGAAAGTGAGAAAGAACTTTGCCGTCTTTCTTCTGATTCAGGCACTTCGCCGGTCAAGACCACATTTCCCTCAGTTCGTTCGCCACCATGACATTTGACACAATGCTTGTCTAGAACCGGTTGTACCAGTAGCGGATAGCTGAAAGGTCTTGAGCCTTCCGGTCCGGGTTGGATGTTCGAGGGCGCTCTTTTGACTGCCAGGCCTATTTGAAGGTTGGGCGGCGCTGACATTCGGTGTTCGTGGCAGCCAATACAGGATACGTTCTCGCCGGGTTGGAGATAAGTGACACTTCGCATGAATTGCACGGATTGCCCTAATTCATCCAAAGCCTGGAAGGCCAGGGCCAAACCGGCCGGTGCCTTAAAGTACGCCGAACCATCAGGTTCTACAGGTACTGTACCGAGGACCTGCCGGCCGCAAGCCGCTATTGGTATTCCAATTACCGGATATGTCTCAAACTCGGAAGTACGGGGAAAAACGTGTAGTATTCTTAATCGTGTTATTTTGACGTCACGAGGCAGAGGTGGATCAGCCGTGTAAACGTTCTGCACATAGAAAGTGCCTTCTTTTGGAGCACTCGGTTCAGACAGTTCCGGTAATTTATTCTGGTCTGACCGAGCATGTAGTGGCATAGGCCATAAGCTGGAAACGTTCAGATCGCGATAGAGCAATTCTTTGTTCCCGAAGCGGTCGACAATATAAAGCCCGAACATATTGGCCGGATTTGGCTCTGTTTCGATATAGACCAGCCTCTCAAAGCTATAACCTGCCAGGAAAATATCTTCTGACAGCGGCAGCGGGCTCTTGTATGTGTGGTGCGGCCAGCGCTTAGCCTGCGCGGGCACCCAACTTTCCGACTCTTCCCATTCGTCCACTATACCCGATTCGGTTTCAGGAAACAGGACATCCGGGGTAAGGCGTTCTAGGGGCGCAAGCCCATCTACACCTTTTTTGACGTTAATCAATACGACAGATCCCGCCGCAATCGAATGGTGGCAGCCGGCAATCGCCATAATGCGATCCGAGCCGGGGATGGCCCGGGGCTCAAATGTCGCCATGGGATTGAATGTGTTGTTGCCATAAAAAATCATCGGGTTCGTGCCGTCCGGTCGCGTGACCCAGAGCTGCTGGTAAAGACTGGCCTCTCTGTCAACATAATCCCAACGTGTATAGACAATGCGGCCATCATTCATCACAGCAGGATCGTATTCATGGACCTCATGAAATGAAATCAGACGCTGATTCGCACCATTAGCATCTGAGAGCGTAAGTGTATGACAAGGGGCGAAATCCGGCCCGCACCTGCTATAGCCACCTCGGCGCGTAGAAACAAAAGCGATGTTCCCGTTGGGAAGATAGCGAGGTGAAATATCGTCATGAGAGGAAACGATGAGCGGTTTAATTCCATTGCCATTTGCTAGAACTTCGTAGATGTCGAAGCAATGGCCTGGATTGCCCTGATATGCATCTTTTGGCGGATTGTTCAATTTGCAGAAGGAGAAAAGAATCCGGCTGCCATCGTAGGAAACGTCCAAATGCTGATAGGCTCCTTCAGGAAGTTTCCCCTCTGTCAGTGCACGGCACCTCATCGATTTACCGGGTTCTTCAAGTACGAAGATGCCGCCTGCCGGACGGGCGAACCGGCCAATATACTGTTGCTGCATTATGCTGTTGTTTGTGGGAACACATTTCACAAAAGCAATAGGGCCTGTATTGGCCAGTGGATTCTGTAAGACAATCTTACGCCTAAGAAGGTGAACCCTTCGCCAGAGGTTCTCCCAGTTGGTATCAGATGTACTCGGTGAAACTTGAAGCCGGCGCCATTGATCCTGTACACTGCCCCATTGTATCGCAATTTCATCCAGCGAAATCCCTTTCTGCGCAAGGTGCTGAATAAGAGCATCACCACTTTTGAAGATGTCCTCGATAGCTTGATCATAAGTTCGCGTTTCACGCTTAGTACCGATGCCATCCTGCATGCGCCAATCCCACTCGATAAGTGCACGTTCGATGCTTGGATGCATTCGAGGCGGTTTGGGACGTGGAAACTGCTCAACAGACAGAGTGGATACAGGTAGTGTCATTGGACAGGTTTCACCATCCATGGTAAGCTTGAGATGGGCCAAACGAATAGCAGCCTGGCCTTTGCTACTCCTCATTTTGATGAACAGTGCGGCCGCACTTTCCTGCGGGTGTCCATTTACCTCCAACAGTTTTTGCATATTCCCAGGACGATGCCATTTAGCATTGGACTCAGAAAGAGAAAAACTGATTTCTACACCCTGACCGTCCCATTCTTCGGCGACTGCATTTATTTTAAATGGTCCCCTTAAACGTACCATTGGTACAGCAACACTGATAATCTCATTGGCATTCACACTGCCTACAAGAATGCCGGCAGGTTCCATGACGGCTAACTGCGATTTTGCTACAGAGGAGTAAATCTGTGTGAAACCACAGGTGGCTGAGCTAACCATAGCATCCGGTGCACCATTGATGCTGACTTCAATCGTACCCACAAGAGCAGTTGCCGAAGTTTCTCTATCTCTCATCCTTCTTCTCAGCCGGGCCATCAGTTCCAGAATTTCTTCGACCTCCACCTCATTATCTGCCTTGCGTGCCACCTTAAGCTCCCCCTCAAGCTCCCTGAGCCTCTCCCATAGCACTGCGTCACCCTCTTCGTTCCTCTCGATTCGGTCACCATACTCGTTGTCCGCCTCGGTACTGGTTTGTTCCAATTCCTCAATGAGCGCATTAATCTCTGCCATCTCCGCGTAGTTGCCTTGCTTTCGAGCTTCGATCAGTTCCCGCTCGAGTTCCTCGAGCCGTTCGACCGCTTCAGATTTATCTCTGCGTCCACTAAAGGCTGGTTCGGCACTCAAGGAATAAACTAGCATTCCCAAGAATATCACAATAACAATGGCTAAACAGGATATTCTCATCTATAACTTCTCCTAAACATGGATTAATCCATCTAATATGCCGTGCCCTCCATATTCATATACGTCATCTGATGATATCTTATTATAGTGTTATTCCTTGAAACGTCAAGGTAGTGGGATAACTTCACATTGAGCTGAGAATAAAAACCAGAATCCTTCGAAAAGTCACCTCTTTCAAGAGCCGAAAAACACCCTGATTTCCAGGTGACATCATGACTCCAAAATGTCTCCACAAATGTTGATTTTGCCTATATCGAGTCCGAATAAATGTCGATTTTTTNNAGATTTTTTTGATAATTTTTTATGTGTAATCGGATTAAGTATACGGTGACGAAGAAATGTGTCAATCAGATAACTCTTTTTGGGGATAGACAGTCTCGGAAGCAGTCCTGGAAAAGGGTTTTACATGCTTACAGGGACTCCCGACGTTCCAAGTTATATCAGCCCACCCTCTTTACGGACTTGATTGATCTGCTCTCGACTTCGATGCTGATATTCCCTAAGCGATTCGATCTTATACTTCTTCAGAAGCTCTCGTACACGCACACCCGGCTTGACTGCTTTGAACAGCCACCATGGAGCAAGGTCTTCCTGGCTGAGATTCCTCTCAACAACGATCTCGCCCTTATGCTCCTCAAGCATCTTGTCGACCTTCTCGCGATTGAAATCATGGTGAGAAAACGTGCGATCCAGGTCCAGTGTAGCGATGAACTGTTTCGGCTGGGGTGTGTCAATGTTCTCAACGGTCTCGCCGGTGATATCAATAATATTACCGGCTCCGACTGGTACGATGTAGTAATGGTAGAGAATCGCAAGCGCGTTCAGCGGTGACCCACCCCCATATGCGCTCGGCCAAAAGACAATATCCACGGCCTTGGCATCGCACTCATGCCACAGTTCAGGAAAATTCAAATCGAAACATGTCAGAACACTTATCTTACCGAAATCCGTATCAAAAACCTTTACACCTTCCGTACTGACGTTCAGCCCTTCACCCCAAAACACAAATATCTTGCGATAATAACCCGCAATTTCACCCTTACGGTCGATAAGGACTGCCGTGTTGTATTGTCTGTCGCCCGCTTGCTCGCGAATTGGACAGATCACGTACATGCTATATTGCTTGGCCAACCTTGCCACCTCATTGGTTGTAGGCCCAGGCATAGGCTCAGCATTAGTACCAGCGAACTCCTCCGGTAAGCACGCAATATCAACGCCGTTCCGGCCAGCTGTATGTAGGTGCTCAACCGCAAGCTTCAGCTTCTCATCGTGTTTGCCGCCAAAGCCGATGCAAATGGCAGCCACTTTCACCTGCCTGCCTGGTAGCTTCTCCCTATCCAGTTGCGGAATGATCTTTAGACTCTCGGTGTCTTTCGCAAAGCTGGTTCCCGCTGAAACGGCGACCAACGCACACAAATAAATTGAAATGCACTCTCTCTTTGTCATTCTCATAAGCTCCCAAAAAATCACACTTTTCTACGATAATGTTCCTCGCTGCTCTTGTATAATCAATCAGCGCTTGGATGATCTTTCTAGCTAGAGGTTTGTCAATAGGCGCCCTTCCTACTAATAATTACAATTGGCACACTGAGCCATTTATTGCTTCAGTTCTACTTATATGCCGATGTTAACATTTCGCGGCTTCAGGAGACAAAATAATTTCTAGAGCTCTTCTCTCAATGAAACTGAAACTTCGATTCTCTTAATTTCCTTCTTGTCACCCCGATATAGAGCAACCGCTGGCAAGATAAGGCGTTGAGCATTGCATGGTTTCTGGCCAAGGGGGGACAAGGAGAAGAGCTGAGTT
>JABAOH010004374.1_pt1 | contig 16949 bp, 15 predicted proteins | sample 7062181 | NCBI WGS metagenome assembly JABAOH01 (sample SAMN14538630, study PRJNA623070) | marine sediment metagenome | biome: marine biome [ENVO:00000428]; feature: marine pelagic biome [ENVO:01000023]; material: deep marine sediment [ENVO:00002113]; isolation source: pool of 5 deep marine... | reverse complement strand
CGCCTTGAGGAGCATAGACCCTTCTGGGGCGAGCAGCCGAAGCCACTTGGCGCTGGGTTCTATCCCCCGGATCTGACCAAGGAGGAGTTCGAGAGTTGGCTGGCTGAGCATCCTGAAGACAACGACGCGTTTACGAGCTACTATACGCTGATCAGGCGAGCGGATGGTGGGCTGGTCGCGGTCCCTTATTCCTCCAGGTACGAGGAACTCCTCGCACCCTCGGCGAGGCTGCTCGAAGAAGCGGCCGACATCAGCGAAAACCCTTCGCTGGCCAAGTTTCTCAGAAGTAGAGCTGAGGCGTTCAGGAGCAACGACTACTTCCAGAGCGAGATAGACTGGATGGACGTCGAGGACAGTCTGATCGACGTCACCATTGGACCGTATGAGGTCTACGAGGACCGGCTGCTGAGCTACAAGGCGGCCTTTGAGGCCGTGATCGCCATCAAGGACTCCCAGGAAAGCGAGAGGCTGGAGACTCTGACGGGCTACCTTGGAGAGATAGAAGACAATCTGCCAGGTGCTGGGGAGTACGAGGCCATGGAGCGGGGTGAGAGTTCCCCCATCAGTGTGGTCAGCGTGGTGTTCTCCGCGGGCGAGATCAAGCCGGGCGTCCAAGCAGGCGCGTTCGTCCTTCCCAACGACGAGAAGGTGAGGCAGATCAAGGGCAGCAAGAAGGTGATGCTCAAGAACATCGCCGAAGCCAAGTTCCGCAATTGCACGTTTCCCACCGCGGAGCGCATCATGGCAGAAGATCAATTGCCGATGGTGGATTTCGAGGCCTTGTTCAATGTCGTCCTCATGCATGAGTTGGCCCACAGCATGGGCCCGGGCTTCGTAACCCTTCCCGACGGTTCTACGGCGACGGTGGGCATGGCACTGAAGGAACTCCATCCCCGCATCGAGGAGACGAAGGCCGACGTGGCGGGAGTGTGCGCCTTCTCGTACTTGGTTGACAAGGGGATGCTTTCAGGTCTAGAAGAAGGGTGCGTGAGCAATGCGGTCGCCCTGCTCAAGTCGCTCCGCTTTGGCGTAGAGACAGCGCACGGCAAGGCGGCGCTGGTGCAGCTCAACCTCCTCTTGGAGCGACGCGGCCTGATCTACGATGAGGAAACTGGCAGATTCAGAGTGGATTTCGACAGAATGCTGGAGGCGATACGAGATTTGGCAAGAAGGGTGCTGCTGCTGCAAGCGCGGGGAAGCTACCAAGGGGTGAAGGAACTCTTGGATACCTATGGCGTACTGACACCTTTGCTCAAGAAGACGATGACCCGTGTGGCGGATATCCCAGTGGATATCGAACCCCTCTTCCCCATCATGGAGATGATGCGGGACTGGTGATGAATGAGCTATTGGAGAGGTATCGGCTCCCCATAGTCGGAACTCTATCCTTGTTGCTCCTCGGGGCTATGGGGGTCATCTTCCTCCGTCGCCCCACGCCCCGACCGATAGAGATCATCGAGCCTTCACCCACGCCCGAGCCAACACCTGCCCAGGTGGCAGTCTACGTCACTGGTGCGGTGGTCAAACCGGGAGTCTACTACCTGCCAGAGGACAGTAGGGTCGAGGACGCCTTGCAGGCCGCAGGGGGCCCAGCAGCAGATGCGGACCTCAACCGCGTCAACCTGGCACAGAGGGTTCATGATGAGGACCAGGTGTACGTGCCCGAGGTTGGCGAGGAAAGCCCACCGGTACCATCTGGCAGCACCTCCAGCGGAGGCCTCGTGAACATCAACACCGCCAGCGCTAGCGAACTGGAGACTCTGCCGGGCATCGGCCCCACCCTGGCCCAGTGCATCATTGACCATCGCGAAGCTCAGGGACCATTCGCTTCTATCGAGGACATCATGGATGTGCGGGGCATCGGTGAGGGACTGTTTGGAGAGATATGGGACCTGATCACCGTGGGGTAGGAGCGGGATGCGCTATTGGCGCCTGGTCGAGGTCGGCCACTCGGGAGACGATGACCGCGTCTGGCCAGCTGCAGACTAAGGTGCCGGGCCAGGGTGGTTCACCCAAATGGGGCTCGACCAGGCTCGGTGATCGTTGGCGAGAGTGACCCTTATGTAGAAGTAGTGCGGTTCGTCTTCGATGTCTTGTGTGGTGTCGAACCTCAATGCAGCAGCTTGCTCGGGTGGCCACGATTGAATCACCGCGCCGTTGTCCACCAGTTCCACCAGGGCAACGCCTTCGCTCTTACTTTCCACCTCGCCACTCAGCTTCACCGAACTTCTTGGGCCAAGGATGCTTCCTTGCATCTCTCCGTCGCCGAAGAAGTGAAGGATGATATCGCCATGGGTGGTGGCATACGTGTGGCGTTCTAGGAGAGCATCGAAAAGGGCATCGCGCGTCAAGGTGGGCGCCAGTATGGCGGTTACGCCCTCGGGCCAGCCGGGGGCGCCGATGTGATTGTCGGTTCCTCCCACCACACCTAGGATCTGGCCATTGGCCCAAGCATTCTGGACGATGTCTGTCTCGTAGCTTCCCCTGTGCTGAACTAGCTCCACCAAGCGGTCGTACTCGGGATTGATGGTTGGCCAGTCAAAGGGATGCCGAGCATCGGCGGTGTGGTGAGGGATGGTCGTAGCCACATGGGGTGCAGGAAGTGCCTCGAAGAGTTCCTCCGGGGTGTCATAGTCGGGATCATTACATCTGAGCAGCAACGGGGTTACCTCCGTATTCCTGAAATAGACATTTCGGTGGCCCCAGTCGGGGTAGTCCGGCCGCTCGGGTGAGCAGTGGCTGCCGCATCCGTGGCTTGCGGTCCATTCGAAGGCCGGGAAGGAGACGAATTCACCGTCTAGAGTGAACTCGTCGGCCACTTGCTTCGTGACTTCCCACATCCAGTCCTCTAGCAGCCGTGCGTGGTTGGTGACGGCTACGAAATCGTGCTCCATCACCTCTCTGGCGTAAAGGTGGGCGAGCCGTATCGCGCCACGGCCAAACTCCTCGTGGAAGGCAGCCGTAGTGTGTATTCTCGATGTGTGGACGTGCAGGTCGCCAAAGTAGATGTTGTAGGGCACCGGGGTTGAGGTTGGAGTTGGTGTTGGTATGGCGGTAGGGGTTGGTGCTTCGGCCGTTAGGGTAGCAAGGACTCTGTGCGCAATGGCGGTCTCTCGTGCAGCGAAGTCAGGGGTGGCTAAGGGAGCGCCTCCGCGGCCCACGAGCAGTGCTGCAAGAAGAAGACAGGCAACAAAGACTACGGGGTGTCGAAACTTGGAGGCACCACTCAATCGCCGTCGTTCCTTCCTACCTTGGCGCAGGTCATGTGCTGAGTGAGGGGTCGCCAGCACTAGCCCCCTTGCAGGCAATATCGTCGAGATCAGTGAAGGGCAAGTGGTGGCCTTCCATCCACTTAGACGACAAGGAGTATAGCGCTGCTCTGCTCGATTGTCAAGGTTTCGTTGTGCGAGTTGACTTCGTATGCTAGAATTGAGACGTTGGAATCAGCATATGTGGTTCGCCTGTGCCCTGCGGCAACGTGCAAGACCATAGAAGGCGAGTGATGGGGTTCAGGGGATACAGGAGGCAAGAAGTGGATGAGTTGAATGATATTGCCCAGCGGGCTCTAGAGGCACTGGAGGCGAGGCACCAAACGCGAGAGAAGATGCTGGGGCTTTCGCGCCGTCTCATACGTCAGTCGGCCAACACCATACGAGCAGTTCACAGGGGCGAATTGGAGACGGCGAAGCAGATGCTGGAGGAGGGCAGAGCCGTAGTGGAGCAATTCAATGCGGACTTGGCTGACGAACCTGGCCTCTATGAGGCTGGCTATGTCCAGGACGCACTTAAGGAGTTTGCCGAGGCGAGCATTACGTACGCCCTCATCAGGCGGCAGCCTCTTCCGGGTCCGGAGGAGCTGAATATGGACCACGCCGCGTATCTGAACGGCCTGGGCGAGGCGATGGGCGAACTGAGGCGTGACATACTGGATCTCATCCGTGCTGGCAACATGTCCAGGGCGGAAGAGTTACTACGAACGATGGACCAAGTGTACGACGTGCTGGTCACCGTGGACTACCCCGATGCGATAACCCGCGGCTTGCGTCGCAGAACGGATATGGTCCGCGGAGTGTTGGAGAAGACCAGGGGCGACTTGACCATGGCGGTGCGGCAGCAGAGACTGGAAGACACCCTCAGGGAGTTCGAGGAGAAAGTCCTTGGTCAACAAGGGCGAGAGCGATCTGCTCAGAGCGAGTGAAATAGGGAACTACGAGTACTGTGCGCGCAGTTGGTGGCTGTCCCGCGTGCGCTGTTTACCTTCCGCCCACCTGGAGAAGATGATGGTGGGCGAGGAAGCACATCGAAGTCACGGGCGTGCCGTGGTGGCTTCTCACCGCCTGGAACGCCTCGGATACTTGCTGCTGCTTGTGGGCGGGGTGCTGGCCCTCGCTGCTGGCTGGTGGTGGCTCGTGGCCGGTTCGGCGAGATGACGACCCAGGCACCGGCGCTACTACTGTTGTCTCTCGCTCTGGTCTTGGTGGCGGTGGGCTCGTTGCTCCTGTGGCGGGCCAGAGCCAAATACAGGGGCACTGGCCTTCCTCAAGGACAAGTTATCTTCGATGATACCGGTGCCTGGCAGGAATGCCCTCGCCCCTTATTCTCCCGTCGTCACCTGCTGACCGGCAAACCCGACTACATTGTCGCTCAGGGGGATTGTCTCATTCCCGTGGAGGTGAAGCCGAACCGTACTGCGGCGAAGCCCTACCTTTCAGATGTGTTGCAGTTGGCGGCCTATTGTCTGCTTATCGAGGAGGATTTCAACAGGGCACCCCCCTATGGCCTCCTCAGGTATCAGCGAGAAACGTACTGCATCGAGTACGATTCGCGGCTTCGGCGCCAGTTGCTGGGCACGATGGAGAAGATGCGGGGCGATCTGAGGGCGCTGCACGTTGGCCCTAGCCACAATAGTCCGCGCCGATGCGGTGCTTGCGGGCATCGAGAGCAGTGCGAAGCAAGGCTGGATGGGAAGGCTAGCGCGACTCCTGGAAGCCTTCCATGACCGCGTTGGTGGCTTGACGTGGCGTGCGCGCGCCCGTTAGCACATCTACTACGGAGCCTTGGAGTGCCCGGGCCACGCCCTCGAACCCCTGTGCAGACGGCCGAAAGAAAGCGTTCTGCAACTGGGTCTGCAAGAAACTTATGTAGTCTGCGGGCCAGCCGGTGCGTTGTAGAGCGGAAGTGCGGGTCGGTATGTGGTTCGCCTCCCGGCTCCACTCCGCCAGATTCTGGGGAGCCATCAACCATTCTATCAGGCGGGCAGCGGCCGCCTGTCGATGCGGCGACTCGGTGATGATCACGAAGGCCCAACCTCGACTCATGGTGGCTGGCTCGCCAGTTTCTGTGGGCAAGGCGGCGAAGCTCGTATCTTGCATCAGGTCACGGGCGGTGAGGTATCGCCAGGAACTGATGTGGCTCACGGTGATGTTGCCTTCAGCGTAGGCCTCCCAACACTCTTCCAGGTTATTGATCTCCAGCACCCTCATGGGGCTGACTTCCCACTCGCGCACGGCGTCGTACAACCTGAGCACCCGTTGGACAGCAGAGGGCTGAAGGCTGGGTTGGCCCTGCTCATCGAACAATTGGCCTCCTTGAGCCATGTACTGGATCAGGAATGCGTCGTTGACCAGACCGTCCTGGCCGCCGGCCGGGAAAGTGTAGCTGATGGGGCCGGTAAGAAGGTCGGCCCATGTGGCAGGGGGAAGCTCCAGAGCTTCGGTGTAGTAGATCAGGTGCTCTATGTCGGCCTCAAACTGTATGCCCATTAGGTCACCGTCGAAAGTGCAGGCCTCTTGGGCGAAAGGGAAAAGATCTGCTCTGAAACTCTCGTCGATCAGATCGTGCAGGGGACGCGCAAGCCCTGCTCGTACCAGGGTGCCTAGTTGGAAAGCATCCACTATCGCTATGTCCGGCAACACGCTGGGAGCAGCATAGCTGGCTGTCAGGAGGAAGTCGAGCACCCCACTCTCTCCGTAGGGAGCCTTGAGGACGAATTCCACTCCAATGTCTTCATTCTGATCGGCGAAGGCTTGATACTGTGCTTGCAGGACCTTTCTACCACTGTCCTCTTCGCCCGGCGAGAACTGTTCGGGCCCCCAGATGGTTAGCGTGAGGAACGAAGGGCCGGGCTCTATGGGAGTGACCACGGGAGAGGGGGTTGTTTCGGCAGGAATCGTCGCGGTTGGAGCAGGTGTCGAGTCCTGCGGAGGCACGCTGGAGGAGGGAGATGGTGCAATGCCGCATGCGGCCGCCGTAGCCAGCAGCAAGGCTAAGAGCGGAACGAGGAAACCAAGGAGTGCTTGGAGCCGCCGGTCGGTCTGCAGAATCATGCTTCTTCCCTCCAGGGGCGGCGAATCAAGTACGCGCCCGCAAGGTTGTCACATTATACACAAGTCGGGGCGCTCTTGCATGTGAGGGGCAAAGCTAGGCACGGCGTTGCCTCAGTGAATGTCGGTCTGCTATCATTCGACAAAGCAGTGAAGCGTAGGAGATGCCATGCTCAGAATTCCAGTGGCTCTGAATGAACTAAGGGGTCTCTTGAGGAGCTTCGACAAGGCGAGCCTGTCACAAGACATAGCAGAAGAGACCCTCGCCCGGCTGGCCATAGTGGGGCCAGTGAATTCGGGCAAGTCCACTCTGGTCAACCTGCTGGTCGGGAGGCGCGTGTCGCCCGTGACGGCGGTACCCGGCACGACCAAAGAGGTGCTGACGCAGCACCTGGGTCCTTTCACTCTTGTCGATACGCCAGGTTTCGGTGAAGTGGGTGGCGTGGATCGGGGAGAAATGGCTTTGGAGGCGGTGCGCCAGGGGGACTTGACCGTTCTTCTGTTCGATGGCGCGGCTGGCCTGCGCCAGGAGGACTACATACTCTACCAGGAACTGCGAGCTGAGAAGCAGCCACTCGTCGTGGCCCTGAACAAGATGGACTTGATCAAGAGAGAGCTGAGGCCGGTGGTGGCGGATGCGAGGGCGAAGCTGGGCACGTCCGTCGTACCCATCTCTGCCAAGAAGGGGACGAACGTGGGCGAACTCCTCCTTCCTCGGATAATCGAGATGCGTCCCGCGCTGGCGGTGGCGCTGGGTAGGGAGTTGCCTTTCTATCGCCGCCGCATGACTCGCAGCGTGATCCGCCGCACCAGCATGTTGAATCTACTTATCGGGATGGAACCGATACCGTTTCTGGACATACCCTTGCTCTTGGCCTCCCAAATCCGCCTGACGCTCCGTATCGCCGCGATCTACGGCGAGGCGATGGGACCCGAACGCGCCAAGGAGCTCCTCTCCACCATTGGTGGAGGCATTCTGCTCCGCTACGCCACCCACGAGGCGGTGAAGTTCTTGCCCGGTCCGGGCTGGATCATCTCAGGCTTCATCGCTGCTGCCGGCACTTGGGCCATGGGGCAGGTGGCAGAGGCTTACTTCGAGAGCAGGAAGGTGCTCTCAGGAGCGCAGATGCGCGAGTTGTATGGGCAACTGCGGCAATTGCCCAGAGGGTTCAATGTGCGACCCCGCTTCACTCACAAGATGCGCTCTTTGTTGGGGCGGCTCAGGAGGAAGGGGTCTTGACAGAGGAGAGAAATCATGAGGCGCATAGCCGGCTTGTGGCTTCGCGGGATCGGACAAACGCAACTTGACTTCGGCACAGTCGGGTGTAAGATTGAATTGGATGTCCGGAATTGACCACTGAGCTGGACGGATTGAGAGGTCGAATCCGATGAGAGTAGTCATCTTCGGTGATGATGGTGAGCAACTGAATTTTGTCGTCTTTGTGCTGCGCCAGGCTGGCCTCCAGCCAACGGCCACCATCAGCGAGGAGAAGTTCTTGTCACTGTGCGCTGACGAAGCTCCCGATTTGGTGGTGATGGATGCTAACTCCAAGGACACGGATCTCCTGCCCCTCGTTGGCAAGGTTCGGTCCGAGTCAGACGTGCCCCTAATGCTACTCTCTCCCGAGAAGGAAGAAGAGTACATACTGAAGGCTTTGGATCTGGGTGCCGATGACTACCTGGTGAAGCCCCACAGCCCTCAGATGCTCGCTGCTAGGGTCAAGGTCCTGCTTAGGCGCGGCCGGCCGTTTCCGCTTTCGGCGCTGGGACCAGTGGCGATTCAAGGGTTGACCTTGGATCCCGAACAGCATGTGGTCATCACGCCCCAGGGCTCCACCGTCCGACTCACTAACATGGAGTTTCGGCTGCTGTTCTTGCTAATGAGGAACCCGGACCGAGTCATTCCTTCGGAGACAATAATCGAACGGGTCTGGGGATATGCGGGTGAGGGAGAGGGCACTCTGGTCAAGAACCTGATTAGCCGGTTGCGCCACAAGGTGGAGCCGAACCCTTCGGACCCTCGGTATATTAAGACTGTTCCAGGCGTGGGTTACTCCTTCGCGCCGAGCACCGACGAATCTGGGGGCGGCTAGTTTGCCCCTTGAGATTCGACTACCCCAGTGGCCCCGGCCTCTGATACCAAAGTGATGCCCGGGGGCCTTTTTTTAACCCATCTGATGCCTCCTTGTGATAACTTTTGTGCCCGGGGATAGTATGCTTGTGTGAAGGTGGCAACTTTGATCCCAGCGCCGCGAGGGTATTCTCTGAGGTTGGCGCGGGGATGAAAGAGACGGCATACGGCAGGGCGGGAAGCTGAGGCAGGGAAGTGGCGTGAGGTTGGCAGGCAGTGAGCGAGTGCACATTGTGCTTATGGACATCCCGGAGAGGCTACCCAGCCCTGATGTGGTGAGACTCCTCCGACCAGAGGTAGCAGAGGAGCTTCGTGCAGTACCACTGGCGGTTGAAGATGGAGCCCTGACCGCGGTCATAGCTAGTCCTCGGGATCATGCAGCCATAGACGTGCTGGCCGAGATGACCGGGTACGATGTTTTTCCTGTGTTGAGTCCTCCACACCAGTGGGAGGCTGCATTGGAGAGATTCAGGGCTTTGTGTTCTGAGGAGTCGCCGAAACAAGATGCAGAATAGGAAATCTGCGACGTTGTTGATTCGAAAGGTTGGGCACGGAGACCTGGGTGAGGTCCTCGCACTGGCAAGGCGAACAGGAGTGTTCACGAGCCGCGAGGTGGCGGTAGTGCAAGAACTCGTAGAGGCAGAGTTGGGGGCTCGGAGGCAAAGCGACTACCACTCCATCGTGGCAGAGGAGGATGGCCACGTTGTGGGATTCGCCTGCTACGGCCCTACACCGATGACCGAGGGGACCTACGACCTATACTGGATCTTTGTGCACCCCAGCTATCATCGGCGGGCCATAGGGCGAGCGCTGCTAGAGGAGGTGGAGAAGGCAATTGGCCGAGCGAAAGGGCGAATGCTATTGGCCGACACGTCTTCTACGCGGCCCTATCTACCTGCGCGCCGGTTCTATCAGAACCACGGCTTTCGAAGGGCCGCTGAAGTGAGAGACTACTACAGGGCGGGCGATTCCCGCATCACATACGTGAAACAGTTGCCGCAGGGTACACCGCGTGGACACAAGTGACGGTGAAAACCTCGCGAGCCAAAGCCGCTGTGCCAGGCGGCAGGATATTGAGGAGAAACCTATCTCAGGGGGCAGCTGTGAGAGAGCCAGCAATGGCTTGGAGTGCGCTCCAGGAAAGAACGGCGTCCAGGAGGCATGAGATGGATCAGAATACACTGCGAGGAGGAACAATTGAAGAGATGATTGGCGAGGAATTCGAAGATCCTCCGGGTGCAAAACCTCCGCACCCCAGCCCTCGGCCCGGCATCTGGGCCGAGGTCACCGAGAAGGAGTGGAACGACTGGCATTGGCAAATACGTAATCGCATCACCAAGCTAGAGGGACTACAGCAGGTCTTGGAGTTGACTCCTGAAGAGATAGACGGGGCGATTGGGGCCAGCAAAGCTTTCAGGATGGCCATCACGCCCTATTTTCTTTCTCTGATGGACCCCCATGACTCCAGCTGCCCCGTCCGAAGGCAGGTGGTACCCACCAGGCATGAGTGCAGGGTCAGCCGGTCTGACTTAGAGGATCCTCTGAGTGAGGATGCCGACTCGCCCGTGCCCGGGTTGGTGCACCGCTACCCGGATCGAGTTCTGCTTGTGGTGACCGACCAATGTCCTTCCTATTGCCGGTTCTGCACACGCCGCCGGCTGGTGAGTAGCGGGCGTGAGAGAGTCAGCCTTCACAAGATCGATGCCATGGTGGAATACATCAGGCAGCACCGCGAGGTCAGAGACGCGCTGATATCTGGCGGGGATGGGCTGTTCCTCTCGGAAATGGTGCTGGAGCATCTCCTGTCCAGCCTGCGACACATACCGCACCTGGAGGTGATTCGCATCGGTACCCGAGTGCCTGTCTATCTGCCTCAGCGGATTACACCGCAGTTGGTGGACATGTTGCGACGCTACCACCCTCTGTGGATCAATATCCATGTCAATCACCCCAAGGAGATCACGCCCGAGATGTCCAGCGCGTGTGCCATGTTGGCCGATGCCGGCATCCCCTTGGGCAGCCAAACCGTCCTGTTGGCGGGGATCAACGATTGTCCCAACACGATCAAGCGTCTGGTTCAAGAGCTGGTGAGGATCAGAGTAAGGCCATACTATCTCTACCAATGTGACCTCTCTGAAGGCATCGGCCATTTCAGGACGCCGGTGAGCAAGGGAATTGAGATCATAGAGCATCTGCGAGGTCACACCAGCGGATTCGCCGTCCCCACCTTCGTGATTGATGCGCCGGGTGGCGGGGGCAAGGTGCCTGTGATGCCTCAATATCTCATCTCGCAATCAGATTCCCGAGTCGTGATGAGGAACTACGCCGGCCGGATTCTGAACTATCCTGAGCCCGAGCATTACGAGGCACATGACCCTGGTCGCTGCTCATTCTGTGCTGACAGCCAGCGTCGCAGCCGAGAGGGGGTGGCAGCCATGCTGACGCCCGCTGAAGACCTTTCCTGTCCGGCAGTTGAGCCCCAGGGGCAACTCTGGCCGCTTCTGCAAGAGGGCAGGCTTCCCATCGGCACCGAGGTAGACAGGAGGCATCGATGAACGGCCTCAGGATCGCTCTGCTCGCGAATCTGAAGAGTAACGCCCCCCATGATGCGGGGGAACCGGAAGATAGGTGGTATGAGCTGGACTCGGAACGAACCGTGGACGCCATCACCTCGGCCCTGCAAGAGCGAGGGCACCAGGTCACGTTCCTAGAGGGCGACACGAGCCTCTATCAAGAACTCGAGCGAGGCGACTTCGACATAGCCTTCAATATCTGTGAGGGCCATCGAGGGGACGCCCGGGAGTCCCAGGTGCCAGCTATTCTCGAAATGCTAGGCATTCCCTACACGGGCTCCAAGGTGCTATGTCTGGCGCTCACTTTGGACAAGGCTATGACCAAGCGCATACTCGCCTTCCACGGGCTCCCCACGCCGAGATTCCAGGTCTTCGAGGCCGCCCACCAACCTGTGGATTCTGAACTCCGGTTCCCGCTGTTTGTGAAGCCCTCTCGCGAAGGGACAGGCATCGGGATCAGTGCCAGGTCAGTGGTGAGGCATGGGGACGAACTACGGCGTCAGGTACGCTGGGTCCTCCAGACCTACCAAGAGCCAGCGCTCGTCGAGGAGTACATAGAGGGACGGGAGATCACCGTCGGCGTCTTGGGCAATCAGCAATTGTACGTGCTCCCGCCCCTTGAAGTGGATTTGAGCGCCTGTCCCCCTGAGGAAGAGGGCATCTATACCGGGCGAATCAAGTCGGAGTTTCCCCAATTGCCGTGCTACGTGTGCCCAGCACCACTGACGGAGGCCCAGGTTCAGCAATTGAGCCATCTTGCGGTTGAGGCCTTTCGAACTGTGGACTGCCTTGACATGGCGCGGGTGGACTTCAAGCTGGCTGCCAATGATGGCGAGAGGCCCTACATACTGGAGATCAATCCCCTACCGGGCTTGAGTCCGGGCGTGAGCGACCTGGTATTTGAGGCCGAGGCCGTCGGCATGAGCCATGCTCAACTCATCAACGCCATCCTCAACGAGGCCCTGAAGAGGTATCCTCAGCTAGCCCACAGGACATCACACGAGTATCTGATGCAGATACCCCAGGCTTCACGGGGATGGATCGGTGCGGAGACACGGACCATGAATGGGGCGGGTGTGGGGTTCGCGCTCGCGCCACACAATAAGATGGCTACTCGGGCAAGGACGCGGCGATGAAAGTATTGATCTTGTACAACCAGGTAGACAGCCTAGCCAAGGGCGAGGCAAGAGACCTGGTGTCAGCCCAGGGCGTCGCCATCGCGGCGAGAGCCATCGAAGAGGCGTTGCGACCAAGGCATGAGGTCCATTGCGTGCCCGTCTCTTTCGATCCTCTTGAGGTCATCTCGGCCTATGACCCCAGTGAGTGGGTGGTCTTCAACCTTCTGGAGGGTCTGGGCAATCGGGCGGACCTCGAAGCTGAGGCTGCGGCCATTCTGGAAAGAGTCGGCTATACCCACACAGGCGCGTCGTCAGACACAATTGCTCGCTGCATAGACAAAGCCCAAACGAAGAGGGTGCTGCAGTCACAGGGCATCCCCACACCAGCCTATCAAGTCTGTACCGACACCGAAACAGACTTATCGGTCCCTCTTCCGGCCATCGTGAAGCCGGTTGCCGAGGACGCCAGTCTGGGGATAGATGATGGAGCGGTGGTAGCGACCACGGAGCAACTTCGGAAAAGGGTGAGGTACATTCTCGATACCTATGAGGAGCCGGCTTTGGTGGAGGAGTTCATCATCGGCCGGGAGTTCAACATCGCCCTCTGGGGCAATGGTACACCTGAGCTCTTGCCCCTGGCGGAACTGGACCTCTCAGGTTTCGCTGACCCTCTGCGCAGAATATGTTCTTATGCAGCCAAGTGGGAGCCCGAAAGGCCCGAATACCATCTCACGCCGGTCATATGTCCCGCTAAGGTAACTGCACGCCTGGCCGAGAGTATAGGGCAAGTGGCGATGGCCGCCTATCAAGTAGTGGGGTGCCAAGGCTACGGGCGTGTGGACCTCCGCGTGCGGGATGGTACCCCCTACATCTTGGAGATCAACCCCAATCCGGACATCTCCCCCGATGCTGGCTTTCCCAGGGCCGCACTGGCCGCTGGCTATAGCTACGAGGAGATGGCGGAAAAGATACTGCACTTGGCTACCGTCTAGCCGCAGCTGGACAGACTGCCGAGACGAAGACCGGTGGGTACCGGCGAAACAAGTGCCCTGCAGACGAACGCTGACTACCACCCTGCGATATTTGGGTTTTCTGCATGGCCAAGAGGAAGGGAAATGAACCCAGAACGTGGAAGGGGAAGGATTAGAGCAAGGTGCGTGCTACTCACAGCTTTGCTTGTCCTGGGCTTGAGTTCTTGTGGGTTACCCGTAAGGCCGGACCGGCCAGCGGGCAGCCCGTCGCCAACCCAGACCTGCCCGGGCGCTCCTGCGGTGCGCCCACAGTCCACCGAGACGCCGTTAGCGGGGGAGCACGAAGCCACGGTCCAGCCATATGCACCGGTGGTCATCGTGGGGCCTACCTCTACGCCACACCCGGGAGAATCGCGTACCAGCGTCGAGGATCTGCCCATAGGGGAGCCTGGCCACTATGTCAACGTAGCCTTCGGGTACTGGCTCCAGTACCCCTCGAACTGGCATACAGGCTTCGGCAACCGGCCCTTACTCGCCAGTTTCAGCAATCTCAACCCAGGCACCCATAACCGAGCCAGCATGCGCGCAGAAGGTTGCCTGATCCAGGTGAACGCGTCTATCAATGTCTATGGCTCCATGCTTCAGGAGTTGATGGTGCAGGGGGTGACGGCGTTCCCCAACGCCACACCCGTCGATCTGGACGGGGAGGCAGGGCTGCTCATCCCACCCGACAACGAGCAAGCCCCCGTTCAGAGTGAGACCGTAATGATCTCCCACGAAGACGTGATGTTCGTAGTCACGCTGGACTATGCCATGGACAGTGCTGACGTGTGCCGCCCTGCTTGGGAGAATATGTTGAGAACCTGGAGATGGTTCGCCCCTGAGTTCGCAGTCTACCGCAACGCGGAATACGCCTATGCGATCTCCTATCCGCGTCACTGGTATCGGTTCAACGCGACTGAACGAGGCATCTACATTAGCAGCCTGGACCCCACGGGCATGACGGACCTGGTGGAGTTCCTGGGAGAGGCCATGCTGGTACAGACCGACGTGTTCGAGAACCCGGAGAATCTCACGCTGAAGGAATGGCTGGCGCAGAAGGACTGGGACATGGATCTGACCAATGACATACCCCTCTACGGGGAACTGATCGGCGTCCGTGCGGTGGGCGAAGGACCGGCCGCGGGCATCCAGAGGATGAGTGGCTATTTTCAGGGGCCAAGGGGCGAGGTGTACGGTGTAATGTGCTATTACCCCGTTAACCAGCAATGGGAGTTCAGGCCAATCGCCAACGCCATCATTTATAGTTTCAGTTTCTAGGCTCGGCCCTCCGTGGACTGCTAAGGGCCTCAACCCAAGGTATGTTCCATCGATAGACGCTGGGTTGTTGCGGCTTGGCGGGTGTGAGGCGGGGGAGGACATGCCCGAGCAGCCATGGGAGGCTGCTCGTGAGCTACTGTCGCGTGTGGAACTTGTACGGGCGCGTCACGGGATGCCCTTACCGTATGTCACCCAGCGCCACGCTTCGCGGAAGCCGACCTTCTCATACAGCTGAATCGCCTCGGTAAGGTTGTCGGTGTCTGTGTCCAAGCTGGCGGATTCCATGCCTGCTTCCTTCATCGCGTGGAGGGAGGACAGGAGGAGGGCTGAACCGAGGCCACGGCGGCGATAGGGCGGGCGCACGGCTAGTGCGTCCACGTAGACATCTCTGCGCCCCATCAGTCTCATCCCATCATCGCTGGCGGTGCACAGGCAAAGCCCTACCACCACCTCCCCGTCCAAGGCCACGGGGCTGAGTTCCTCGCGAAATGAAGAAGATGCCATCCAGTGCCTCAACCCCTCCAGGGTCGCTGGGGCGAAGTCCATGACGTCGGCAAACGCTTCGTTTATGGCTTCCAAGGCCGACTGGTCGTCCTGACCGCGGACATACAGTCTCACTTCTAGCCCCGGTGGAAAACGGGGATCCGCCAGGTTGTCGAGGGAAAAACAGACCATGTGGGGGCTGTAGCGCACCGGGCGGAGGCCGAAGCTCTCGAAGAGGGCAATCCTCATCTGTTGATGAGCCGCGCAGTAGGTGCGGAACTGGACGGGTTTGCTCCCTAGAATCTGTCGACGCTCCTGAGCCGTGTGCCGGAATCGCTGCAGGAGTAGTCTCTCCACGCCCTTCTCACGCCAGTGAGGATGCACCGTGGTGTGGACATACAATCGGGTTTGCTGGGCACCACTCTTCAGTTCCAGGCGGGCAAAACCCACGATGCGCTGGCGCTCATCCAGGGCTACGAGGGCGTCGCGACGGGGATCGAAACCAGGCCGATGCAGAATCTCACGGAGCTCTGCTATGCCTGTGCCCTCGTCCAGCAAATCAACGGCGTCGGCAGCGTTTGTGAGGTCGACTATGACGTCCAAATCATCGTCGCGGTAGTAACGAATGGTGATGGTCATCCCAAGGCTCCCGGCAGGCTGAGGAGCGTCTCTAGACGCGGATTTCCAGAGCGGAAGGCACGATGGTGAACGTGAGAGGAGTCTGTCCACACACTTCCCCCTCCACCTGGAGGAGCAAGGGCTCCTCCGAACGCACTTCTACCCGTTTAGCGCGATAAGCATCCACCTGAGGGTGGGTGAGATGCGTGCCGTCGTAAACCTTGGGCACCGTCATCAGGAACTCTATCTTGTCCACGTCGCCGATGGTGATCACGTCGAAGAGCCCATCGTTGGGTTCGGCGTCCGGGGCGATGCGCATGCCGCCGCCAAAATACTGGCAGTTGGCCACAATCACAGAGTTGGCGACCATTTCTATCGGGTCTCGGTCATCCAAAATCAGTGTGATGGGCTTGTTTCGGTAGGTGATGAGGGTGGTAACCAGACTGGAGAGATAGGGAATCGTCCCTCCCATGAAGTTGGGGGCGCGGTTGGCTCTTACTGCCACCTCTCCATCGAACCCGCCGCCGCCTACGTTGACGAAATACCGTTCTCGCTTCTCTCCCTCACGGTAGAACTCTACCAAGCCGAGGTCGACCGTCATAGTCCGCTCGCCCGCGAGCCGCGCGCAAGCCTCTGCGTAATCAGCTGGTACGCCTATGGTGCGGGCCAGATCGCTGCCGCGCCCGGTGATGACGATCCCCAGGATGGCACCGGCCTTTTCACTCCTTGGTGCCATCAGCCCATTCACCACCTCGTTCACGGTTCCATCTCCTCCGACGGCCACCACCATCTCGTAGCCTGCCTCGACGCCTTCTCTGGCCAGGCTGGTAGCATGATTAGCGGCCTCGGTGAAGCGAAAATCGAAGGACATGTTCAGGGAGCGCAATTCCTCCTCGATGGATGACCAGATATTGCCGGTCTTGCCTCCCGCTGCTACCGGATTCACTAAAAAAAGGCTTCTTTCCGCACCCACCTGGAATCCTCCTCTGGTCTGGTTGGCTGCTTGTGGACGCGTCACTTGTCAACGAATGACCGTGAACATCATGTCGTCCGTGGCAGACTGGCCCTCGTCGTCGGTCACCTTGAGTTCGATGATCCACTGCCCCAGGTCTTCCTCTGTCATCGGCTCGTCTGACGTCCAGAGGGCCGCATCCTCCCCCTCTCGCAGCACCCGCCCGACCTCGTCCTCTCGCCCTTCGGGAGCACCCATGATGTACCAGCGGTAGTAGACGACTTGCCCGCCATCGAGATCCACAGACTGAGAACCGTCGAAGGTCACAGTTTCGCCTACTCTGACGGTGACATCGGGACCGGCGTTGGCGACGGGAGGTGCCTTGGTGGCCAGGGCACATCCCGTGAGCAGCAGGACAACGATGGGCAGCACAGCAGATATCGAGCTTCTCACTCTCGCC